>Ga0164308_10000888_pt1 | contig 16141 bp, 13 predicted proteins | sample Whisoiple_246_MG_FD_109983 | JGI IMG/M metagenome (GOLD analysis project Ga0164308, IMG submission 109983) | Soil microbial communities amended with fresh organic matter from upstate New York, USA - Whitman soil sample_246_MG | ecosystem: Environmental > Terrestrial > Soil > Unclassified >...
GGTCCCCGCCGCGGAGGCGCTGGACCCGGAGAGCAAGGTCTACGCCCGCTGGACGCTGCACGGCACCAGCCACATGCTCGGTCTGGACGTCCACGACTGCGGCAACGCCGCCGCCGACGTGTACCCGAAGGGCGACCTGGCCGAGGGCATGGTGCTCACGGTCGAGCCGGGCCTGTACTTCCAGGAGGACGACCTGCTCGTCCCCGAGGAGCTGCGCGGGATCGGGATCCGGATCGAGGACGACATCCTCGTGACCGGCGACGGCTTCCGGAACCTGTCCGACTCGCTGCCCCGCACCTCGGCCGACGTCGAGGCGTGGATGGGCAGCCACCTGGGCTGAGCCTGACGACCGTCGCGGGCGGCACCCGAGGGGTGCTGCCCGGGTCGGGGTCAGCGGCATGACAGGCTGGTCCGAGGCCGTCGTACGCGCCGGCCGTGCTCGTCGTCGTTCCAGGGAGTTTTGCTCGGTGCACTGGCTGTCGGTACGCCTGTCCGTCGCGGCAGGCGCCGCCCTCGCGATCGTCGGGTCGCTCGTCTCCCCGTCGACGGCGCCGGTGACCGACGACGACGTGACGCTCCTGGCGAGCACGTCCGACGAGCCGCCGCACCGGCCCGGCCACCGTTTCCACCGCCTCGACCCTGCCCAGCAGGTCCTCGGGCGGATGAGCCTGCCGCAGCGCGTCGGGCAGCTCTTCATGGTCGGCACCCCGGCCGCGAGCGCCAGCCCGGCCACGCTCAGGCAGATCGGCCGTTTCCACGTCGGAAACGTGATGCTGACCGGGCGCAGCTACCGCGGTGTCAGGGCGCCTGCCCGGGTGGCGGCGGCGATGCAGGCCCGGGCCACCCCGCGCGCGACGGACGGCGTCCGGCTCCTGGTCTCCACCGACCAGGAGGGCGGACAGGTCCAGGTGCTGCAGGGGCGAGGGCTCTCGACCATGCCGTCGGCGCTCACCCAGGGTCATTGGACCCCGCAACGGCTGGAGCGGGCCGCCGGCGGGTGGGCGCGACAGCTGCGCGCCGCCGGCGTGAACATGGATCTCGCGCCGGTCGTCGACACGGTCCCCGGTCCGGCGGCGGCAGCCCACAACCCGCCCGTCGGTGCCTTCGACCGCGAGTTCGGCTACTCCCCCACGGTGGTGGGCCGCCACGGCGTCGCGTTCTCCCGCGGCATGTCCTCGCACGGCGTCGTGCCCACCGTGAAGCACTTCCCGGGCCTCGGCCGCGTGCACGCCAACACCGACTCCCGGACGCGGGTCACCGACCGGGTCACGCGGCGTCACGATCCGTACTTCGCGCCGTTCCGCCAGGCCGTCCGGGCCGGCGTGCCCGCCGTGATGGTGTCGACGGCGTACTACTCGCGGCTGGACCCGCACAACCCGGCCGCCTTCTCGCCCTTCGTGATCGGCGAACTGCTCCGGGGCGACCTCGGCTTCCGCGGCGTGGTGGTCTCCGACGACCTCGGCAGGGCCCGCCAGGTCTCGCCGTGGTCGTACGCCGACCGCGCGCTGAGGTTCGTCCGGGCCGGGGGCGACCTGGTGCTCACGGTCGAGCCCGCCACGCTGCCCGCGATGTACGGCGCGGTCCTGCGCGCGGCCCGCACGAACCACTCGTTCCGCGACCGGGTCGACGAGGCGGCCCTCCGCGTGCTCGAGCTGAAGGCCGACCGGCACCTGCTCGGTCGCTGACCGCCGGGCAGCCCGGCGTGACCGGTCTCGGGACCGGGGTCAGTGAGGACGGCTGAGCTCGGCCCACACGACCTTGCCGCCGCCGGGCATCGCCTCCAGGCCCCAGGCGGACGTGAGCGCCGAGACGAGGTGGAGACCGCGGCCGTGCTCGGCGGTGTTGCTGGACGGCTGGGGCTCCGGGGTCCCGGCCCCGTGGTCGATGACGTCGATGCGCAGCGCGGACTCCTTGAGGGAGAGCCTGATCCGCACGGACGAGTCGGCGTGCGTCACCGCGTTGGCGGCCAGCTCGCTGACCACGAGCAGGGCGTCGTCGAGGAGCGCGGTCAGGTCCCAGTCGATCACCGTCGCCCGGACGAACTTGCGGGCCGCGGCGGGGCTCGCCAGCGCGTGCGGCAGGTCCATCACGCTCTCGGCGTGCTGCGGCCGGCTCACGGTCTGGAGCAGGTCGACGAGGTAGTCGAGCTCGGTGTCCTTGAGCACGAACCCCTCGACGTGCTCGGAGATCCAGTCCCGGTCCGTGGTGTCCGCGCCGGAGAACACCACCACCTTGGCGGCCGGCGAGCACTCCCGGATGCTGGTCAGCACCTCCCTGCCGGCGATGTCCGGCAGGCCGAGGTCGAGGATCACGACGTCGGGGTGCTCCGACTCGGCCAGGCGCACGGCCTCGGCCCCGTCACCGGCCTCGCCCACCACCTCGAAGCCGCCCCGCAGCCTCAGCGTGGTGCGCAGCATGCGGCGCACGTCGACCACGTCGTCCACGAGGAGCACCCGGATCGTCACGGCCCCTCCCGGCCCCGGCGCGGCAGGCTGATGACGAACGCTCGCCCGGACCCGTCCGGCGGCCCGGGATCGTAGGAGGCCTCGCCCCCGTGTGCCCGGGCGAGCTCACGGACGATGAAGAGCCCGAGCCCCGTGCCGCCGCTGCTGCCGGTGGCGAAACGGTCGAAGAGCCGCGCCTGCATCGCCGGCGTGACCCCCTCGCCCCGGTCGCTGACCCTGATCTCGACGCGGCTGTCGGTGGCAGCGACGTCCACGGCGACCGGCGGGACGCCGTGCAGCAGAGCGTTGGTGAGCAGGTTGTCGAGGGCCTGGGCGAGGCGGTCCCGGTCGCCTGCCACGACGACGCCGGTGTCGCCCCCGACGATGAGCTCGGCATCCGGGTAGGCCGAACGCGCGGTCGTCACCGCGTCGGCGACCACGTCGTCGATGCGCACCGGCGCGGTCTGCATCGAGAGCCCGCTGGCCTGCAGCCGGGACGCCGTGAGCAGGTCGGCGAGCAGCCGCCGGAGCCGGCCGGTGCTCGACGCCATCGCGTCGAAGAGCTCGCTGCGCTCCTCGTCGGTCAGGTCGGCCCAGTGCCGCGACAGGGTCTCGGCCGAGCCGCCCAGCACGCCGATCGGCGTACGCAGCTCGTGCGCCGTCACCGCGAGGAACTGCGACTGGTCCTGCGCGGACTGCTCGAGGCGCTGGTTGAGGGACTCCAGCTCGGCGTTCGCCGTGGCGAGCGCCCGCACCGCTTCCTCACGCTCCTGCTCGAGCCGCCGACGCTCGCTGGTGTCGCGGGTGACCTTCGCGAAGCCGACGTGCTCGCCGGCGGCGTTGTGCACCGCGGTGATCAGGACACTCGCCCAGAAGCGACCTCCGTCCCTGCGGACGCGCCACCCCTCCTCCTCGTAGTGCCCCTCGCGCAGCGCGATCTCGAGCTCGTGCTCGGGGTGCCTCTGCTCCTGGAGCTCCGGCGGGTAGAAGACTCGGAAGTGCTGCCCGATGATCTCGTCGGCGGAGTAGAGCTTGCTGCGCTGAGCTCCGGCGTTCCAGCTGACCACGTGACCGGTCGGGTCCAGCATGAAGATCGCGTAGTCCTCGACGGCCTCGACGAGCAGCCGGAAGCGCTCCTCGCTGCGGCGCAGCTCCTCGAGCGCTGCGCGCTCGGCGGTGACGTCCTGGACCTGGAGGAAGAGGTAGAGCGGCCGGCCGCGGGAGTCGCGCACGGGGGCGAGCGTGGCCCGCACCCAGCGTCCGTCGGCGGCGTGGGGAACGCCGTGCTCGAGCTGGACGACGTCGCGGGACTGGTGCCGGACCTCGTCGAGGAGCTCGGCGAGCGCCGACTGCCGCCCGTCCACGAAGTCACCGTAGGGCTGGCCCACGAGGTCGACCGAGGGCAGCTGCATCAGCGTGGTCAGGGCCCGGTTGACGCGCACGAGGCGGCCCGCGAGCGTCATCGTCGCCATGCCGATGGCCGCCTCCTCGAACACCTCGCGGAAGCGTTCGAGGTGCTCGTCGAGCACCCGCTGGTCGCCGGCTGCCGAGCCGTTGCCGATCGCCTTGGTCGGCGTCCGGCCGACGACGTGGAGCAGTCGCTCGACCAGGAGGTCGACCGGTGTCGACTTCTCGATGAACGCGGAGGCGCCCAGGGCGCGTGCCTGCTCCGCGAGGCCGGCTTCCTCGAAGCCGCTGAAGAGCACGACCCGTGTGTCGGGCGAGGCCTGGCGCACCCCGGGGAGCGCCTCCAGCCCGTCGACCCCCGGCATCGAGACGTCGAGCAGCATCAGCGCGGGCCGGTGCTCACGGGCGAGCTCGACGGCCTCGGCGCCGTCGGCACCCTCACCCACGACGTGGAACATGCCGGAGACACGCAGGCGTGTCTTCATCAGCAGGCGGACCTCGGCGGCGTCGTCGACGACCACGATGGTGGGCGGTTCGGCGGTCACGACACCTCCCCTCACCTGTCCCGGCGGGCCACCACGACGGCGACGTCGTCGTCACGGGTGTGGTCCCGCACCGTCTCGACCAGGGTCTCGAGCGCCTCGGGCAGCGGGCCACCGGCCAGGCCGGCGACCGCCTCCAGCACGCGCAGCTGGCCGCGGTCGATGTCCTCACCGCGGCGTTCGATGAGCCCGTCGGTGAACGCGACGACGGTGTCCCCGGGCAGGAGCCCGACCGTCGTCGGCTCGCGCTGCAGGTCGCCGGTCCCCAGCGGGGGTCCGTCCGCGGAGGGCAGCTGCTCGACGGCACCGTCGCGTCGGAGCACCACGGGCGGCGGATGGCCTGCGTTGACGACGACCATCTCGTCGCTCAGGGGGTCGACCACTCCGTAGACGAGGGTCACCAGCTGGTGCAGGGCGTAGGTGCGGAACAGCAGGTCGAGCTTGCCCAGCACGACGCGCGGGGCGGCGTCCACGGCGATGTAGGCGCGGATGGCGGCCCGCATCTGGGCCATCGACGCGGCCGCGGCGACACCACGCCCCATCACGTCACCGACGAACCACGCCAACCGCCCGTCCGGGAGCGTGATGACGTCGTAGAAGTCACCGCCGACCTCGGTGCGGCCGGCGGGGCTGTAGTGGCTGGCCACCTCCCAGCCGGGGACCTCGGCGGCCAGCTCGGGGAGCACGGCGCGCTGGAGCTGCACTGCCGCCTCCTTGGTCTGGCTGTGCAGCTGCGAGTTGTCGATCGCGAGGGCGCCCCGTCGACCGACCTCCTCGGCGAACGCGAGGTCGGACGGGGTGTACCGGCGTTCGGACTCGGCCGCGACCCAGGTCATCACGCCGAGGACGCGGCCGCGGGCCACGAGAGGTACGACGAGGCCGCTGCGGATCTGGAGCTGGCGGGAGAGCCGCAGGTGCTCCTCGTCCTTCGCGCTGGCGACCAGCATCTCGTCGGTGACCTCGGGGACCAGGACGCTCTCGCCGGTCCGCATGACCTGCCAGGTGCCGCCCTCGGCCTCGCGGTCCGCCGGGTAGCGGCGTTCGATCTCGAGGGCCATCTGGACCTTCGCAGGGTCGATGTGCTCGACCGCGAGCCGGTGCAGCCGGCCGTCCTCGACGAGGTCGATGGCACACCAGTCGGCGAAGACGGGGACCGAGAGCCGGGCGACCTTGGCCAGCGTGTCCCCGTAGTCCAGGCTCTTGGCCAGCTCGGTGGTCGCGTCGGCGAGGAAGCGCACCCGCGACGCCTGCTCGACGGCCTCCTCCCGGGCCCGGATGCGCTCCAGCGCCTGGGCACAGCTGTCGGCGATGATGCCGAAGAACTCCAGCTCGACCGCGTCGAGCTCACGGCGCCCGGGGAAGGACAGGGTGATGACGCCCACGACGCTGCCCACGACGCGCAGCGGCAGGCAGACGATCGAGCGCTCACCCTCGGTGGCGGTCTCGAGGTCGGGGTAGCGGGACCGGATCGCGTCCTTGCCGGTCAGGACGAGCACCTCGCCGGACCTGGCCACGTCGCTGGCCGGGTTGTGGTCGTCGACGGAGTAGGTGGCCCACCGCCGCTCGGCGTCGTCGGGGCCGCCGCGCAGCCCCGCGAGCGCGAGCATGCCGTCGCCCGTGACGAGCGAGAGCGAGGCCACGGTCGCGCCCACCGCGTCCGCCGCCTGGGTGATGACGACCTTGGTGACCGTCTCGACGTCCTCGGCGATGCCGAGCTCGGCTCCGACGCGGGCCAGCCGGGTGAGCCGGTCCCCGAGGCGGCGTACCTCACGGCCGTGGCTCGCCTCGCCGACCGTGTCGTCGATGACGCAGATCGTCCCGACCACCTCGCCGTCGCGGCGCAACGGCGAGCAGCTGACCTCGGCGGCCCGGACGGTGCCGTCGACCCGGATCACGTCGAGGCGACCGTTCCAGTGGACCCCGCTGAGGGCCTGTCGCTCGATCTCGCGGAAGGGATCGACCTGTCCCGGCGGCAGGAAGGCGTCGGCAAGGTGCAGCTGGGAGAGGTCATCGCCCAGGAACCGGTAGAGCCGGCGCGCGACGACGTTGGCGAAGATGATGCGTCCGGCGGTATCGGTGGCCAAGGCCGCCTCGTCCAAGCCGTTGAGGTGATCCAGGTCAACGATCCACGGGGGGACTCCGGGGATCGGCACGCCCCCATCATGTCACCGCGAGCGCCGGTTCACCGGGACACCCGGATTGCGATCCTCCTGGACCCGGCAGCGCAGCACCAGGAGCGCGATGTCGTCGTCGCCCGCGCCGCCGATCGCGGCGGACTCGATCAGGGCGTCGCACAGCTGCTCCAGACCGAGGTGGCCCAGGTCCGAGAGCTCGCTGGCGAGGCCGTCGATCCCGGCATCGAGACCCTCGTCGCGGCGCTCGACGAGGCCGTCGGTGTAGAGCAGCAGGGTGGACCCCGGCTCGAGGTCGACCGCGTGCTCGGACCTCGACATCTCCGGGGCCACGCCGAGCAGGAGGTCGGCCTCGCTCTCGAGTCGGGTGACGCTCCCGTCGCGCCTGAGCAGGAGCGGGGGCAGGTGGCCGGCGCTGCTCCAGACGAGCTGGCAGCCGCCGCCCCCCTTGGGGGACGGGACCTGCTCGACCCGGACGACCACGGCGGTCGCGAGCGTGTCGAGCTGCAGGCCCCGCAGCGCCGAGTCGAGGCGGGTCAGGAGGCGGGCCGGCCCGTCGTCGGCGTCGAAGGAGAGCCCGCGCAGGAGGTTGCGCACCTGGCCCATGGTCGCGGCGGCGGTCTGGTCGTGGCCGTTGACGTCGCCGACGCTCAGGAGCGTGGCCCCCGACGAGTCGACGAACGCGTCGTACCAGTCGCCGCCGATGTGCGCCGCCTCCTCCGCGGGCTGGTAGCGGACCGCGATCTCGAGGGTGTCGGGCGTTGCCGGTTGGGTGAGCGACGAGCGCTGCAGCATCGTGGACATCAGGCGCGCGGAGCTCGCGGCGGCGCGGCTGGCCTCGTGCCGCCGGACCCGGTCGACCGCCTCGGCACACTGGGCCGCGAAGCCGCGCAGCAGCCCGAGCTCGTCCTCCCCGAAGTCGCGGTCGCTGGACCACGACAGCCCGAGCGCGCCGACGAGCCGCTCTCCGACCCGCAACGGGAGCGTCGCCCAGGCGGCCCGGTCCGTGACGTCGTACAGGACCCGCGTGGCCTCCGACCAGGACAGTCCCTCGGCGCGGGACCGGAAGAGGAGCGGCTCCCCGGTGCGCGCGACGTACGCCGCGGGCAGCTCGCTGGTCATCGGCAGCTCCGCGTAGCCGACAGAGGCATCCTGGGTGGTGGCCCGGTCCGCCACGGCCAGCCGCACGACGCCGATCTCGTCGTCGCGCACCGCGAGCACGGCGCCGGCGGCCCCCAGCACGCGCCGGCCGGGACCCGTCACCACTCGCTCGAGCTCGCTCATGGCCTCGGCGTCCGCGAGCCTCAGCGCGATCACGGAGAGCTGGTCGAGCCGGTGCGCCGTCAGGCGCTCGGCGTCGCGTACCAGCGCGAGCTCCCGCTCCTGGGCGAGCATCGCCTCGGTGATGTCGTTTCCGGTGGCGACGATGTGCGTGATCTCGCCCTCGGAGCGGGCCGGGAAGAGCGCGAGGTCCACCCAGTGCTGGTCACCGTTGCCCAGGAAGAAGCGGCTGCGGGTGCGCAACGGCTCCCCGGTCCGGACCGTCTCGACGCACCAGTCCCGGATCTGCGCGGCGATGGCGGGGTCCGGGCTCCACCAGCCGCACTCCCAGAACGGTCGGCCGAGGACCTCCGACCGATCCAGGCCGCAGCCCTCGACGGACAGGGTGTTCGCCGCCAGGACGCGCCCCTCGCGGTCGAGGATCCCGGAGAAGAGGAGCGGGGTGTCGTAGAGCCCCTGGAACCACCGTTCGGCGAGGACCGGGTCGATCCGGTCGACGCGACGGTCGGCCGGGGCGCGTCCCTCGCTCGCGTCGCTCACACCACCGATGCTCACCGCCGCGACCCGCGAACGCAATGGCCGGGACCTCGCCACGGCAAACGCGGTCTCATGCGGGACGGACGATGCAGGCGAGCGCGCGCGACGCGACGATCTCCTGTGAGGAGGTGCCGGTGCGATGGCGGGAGCTGAGGTGACGGACCAGCCCTCCGGACTGCGGAAATGGGTGCCCGGGATCGGGGTCGTGCGTGACTACGACCGCGCCTGGGTGCGGCCCGACCTGGTGGCGGGCCTGGTGCTCGCCGCGATCCTCGTGCCCCAGGGCATGGCGTACGCCGAGCTGGCCGGCCTCCCGACGGTCACCGGCCTCTACACCACCATCGCCTGCCTGGTCGCCTACGCGTTGCTGGGACCGTCCCGCATCCTGGTGCTGGGGCCGGACTCGTCGGTCTCACCGCTCATCTTCGCCGCCATCGTGCCGCTGGTCGCGAGCTCCGGGGACCCGGGATCCGCCATCGTGCTCGCCGGCATGCTGGCCCTGATCGTCGGCGCGGTCGAGATCGGCCTCGGCGTGGCCCGGCTCGGCTTCGTGGCCGACCTGCTCTCCGTCGAGGTGCAGGTCGGGTACATGAACGGGCTCGGCATCACCATCATCGTCGGGCAGCTGCCGAAGCTCTTCGGGTTCTCGACCGACGCCGACGGGTTCGTCGACGAGCTGCGCGCGTTCGCCTCCGACATCGACAAGACGGACGCGACGACGCTCGCGGTGGGCCTGTCGGTGCTGCTGCTCCTGCTCCTGCTCCCCCGGATCACCTCGAAGGTGCCCGCGATCCTCGTCGCGATCGTCGGCGCCACCGTGCTCTCGGCCGTGCTGGACCTCTCCGCCGAGGGGGTGAAGACGGTCGGGTCACTGCCCCAGGGCCTGCCCACACCGACGCTGCCGTGGACCAGCTTCAGCGACGTGGGACCGCTGCTCGTGGCGGCGCTGGGCATCACGCTGGTGTCGCTGACGGACACCATCGCGACCTCGACCAGCTTCGCGGCCCGCCGGGGCGACGAGGTCCGGCCGAACCAGGAGATGATCGGCCTCGGGAGCGCCAACGTCGCCGCCGGCCTGTTCCAGGGGTTCGCCGTCTCGACCAGCGGCTCGCGCACCGCCGTCGCCGAGCAGTCCGGCGCCAAGAGCCAGGTGACCGGGCTGGTGGGCGCCGCCGCGGTCGCCGTGATGCTGCTGTTCCTGAACTCGCTGCTCGCCGACCTCCCGCAGACTGCCCTGGCCGCCGTCGTGATCGCGGCCGCGCTGTCGCTGATGAATGTGCCGGAGGTGCGCCGGCTCTGGCGGATCCGGCGTACGGCGTTCCTCCTGTCTCTCGTGGCCACCGCCGGCGTCGTCTTCTTCGGGGTGCTGCCGGGGATCCTGGTCGCGGTCGCCCTGTCGATCCTGCTGTTCTTCCGGCGCAGCTGGTGGCCGCACGGGGTCGTCCTGGGCCGCGACGCCACCGGCCTGTGGCACCGGGCTGACGGGAACGACCTCGAGGAGATCCCCGGCATCGTGGTCTACCGCTGGGAGGCGCCGCTCTTCTTCGCCAACTCGGGCATGTTCCGCGAGAACCTGCGGGATCTCGCGCTGGAGAGGAAACCCCGCTGGATCGTGGTCCAGTGCGAGGCGGTCACCGACGTCGACGTGACGGCAGCCGAGAAGCTCGAGCAGCTCGACCACCAGCTCAACGCGCAGGGCGTGCACCTGGCCTTCGTCGAGCTCCGCGACCGGCTGGCGGACCTGCTGCTGCGCTACGGGCTGTTCGAGACGCTGGACCGCGACCACTTCTACCCCTCCATGGACGCCGCGCTGGCGGCCATCGCGGAGCTGGACGCCGAGCACGCCGACCCGCCCGGGGACGGAGGAGACCAGCGCTGACCCCGTCGGAGCGGGGACGCACCGCCGCGTCGAGCCCGGGCGCAACGGCCGGACGGACCTTATTTCTGCGGCCGGGATCTGCTTACCCTCCCGGGAGCGGGGGTTCCACGAAACCCATCGGAGGTGGGCCATGACCGGCAAGCTCCTGATCATCCCGACACTCGCCGTCGGACTGGCAGCGACGGTGACGGCCGCCGTCGGGCCGGCGGGGGCGGCGGGCGACGCCCCGACGACCGTCACGATCCACGCCGACGGCACCGACCTGTCCGGCACCGTCTCGAGCCCGAAGCCGAGGAAGTGCGCGAACAACCGGCTCGTCGTGGTGTTCAAGCAGAAGGGGACCCGTGGCGGTGGTGACGACGTGAGGTTCGCCAGCGACACCGCGTCCCGTTCAGGCATGGTCTTCGTGTGGTCGACCGGGAACACCGGCACCGAAGGCAGGTTCTACGCCAAGGTCCGCCACATCGCCGGCTGCAAGGGCGACACCAGCCCGACCATCCGGGCGGTCCGCAACCCCTGACCTCGGTCGACCTCAGCGCTCCTCGGCGCCGACCGACCGCCAGTAGTCGTTGAGCGCGCCGTTCGTCTTCACGAACCACACGATCAGGCCGACGAAGAAGAACCAGCCCAGCAGCAGTGCCCACAGCCCCGTCACGGCGCTCACGGGCCGGGCCTCGCCACGGCGCTCGTAGAGTCCGCCGACCTCGTGCGAGCTGAGGAACGGCATCACGACACCGACCAGGATCGCGAGGATGAGCGCGACCGGCCCACCGATCCCGGTGCCGGTGTGCTGCTTCATCTCCTCGTGGGTCTTGTAGTACCAGTACCAGGTGTAGAAGCCGAGCGTGACGACCGTGAGCAGGATGCAGGTGCCGGTCGCGCGCACCTCGCCCACGGGGACCGTCACCGCGGGCGCGCCTGCGGCGGCGTACGCCGCTGGCGGCGAGCCACTGCCCTCCGGGGCGGGCGTGGACTCGAGGGAGCTCGCCTCGTGCTCGTCGGGCTGCGGCTCGTTGACGTCGGACATGGTCGTTCCTCGTCTCTGGACTCCGTCTCGACGCTGGCACAGCGTCGGGCGGGGCCGGGTGCCCACGGGCGAATTTCCCCGATCGGCGGGACTCCCCCTGCCCGTCGTGCGGCTGGGAGTGCGCCCGCCCGCACGCTCAGCCGCACGACCGATGACGGTGAGGCATAATCGCCCGCGGGTCGGACAGCGGCCGGGTGAACTACACCGGGGTCATCCCGAGGTTCTCTCCGATTGCAGGTCCGACCCTCCGCCCCTGTAGCTCAGCTGGATAGAGCAAGAGCCTTCTAATCTCTAGGTCGCAGGTTCGAGTCCTGCCGGGGGCGCCCAGAAGGTGCCGAGAGGGACGCTCAGTCGGTGGCGGCCTCGACCACCCGGACGTGGTCGGGCTCGAAGCCGTGCTTCATCCCCCACACGACGGCCTGCGAGCGCCGGGTCACGCCGATCTTGCGGTAGGCCGTGCGGATGTAGGTCTTCACCGAGTTGATCGACAGGTAGCTGCGCTCGGCGATCTCCTGGTTGCTCAGTCCCTGGGTGATCAGGGCCAGGACCTCCGCCTCGCGCTCGCTCAGGCCCCACTCGCGGCCCGGCCACATGCCGGTGGTCCGCTCGGCGCTGGCCTGCTCGGGGGGTACGACGACGCTCCCCGCCTGCACCTTCGTGAGGGCCTCGACGATCTCCTCGGCGCCCAGGCCCTTGGAGATGTAACCCGCCGCGCCGTGCTCGATGGCCCGGTCCACGAGGTCGGGCTGGGTGTTCCAGCTGAAGATCACGACCTTGGCGCCACTGTCGCGTACCAGGTCCTCGAGGTCGACGCCGTCGCCCTGCACCTGCCCGAAGGTGTCGTAGAGGATCACGTCGACGTCGCTCATCACCGGCAGCCCCGAGTCGAGCTCCACCACCGTGACGACGTCGAGGTGCGGCGCCAGCATCGCAGCCACGCCGGCGACGACGATCTCGTAGTCGTTGACGATCGCGAGCCGGATCGGGGAGCTCTGGTCGGGGGCCATGTTGAAAACTCTATTTCACCCGGGCGGAGGAAGCGATCCATTGTCCGGAATGCCTACGGTGTCGTGCCACCCGCGAACGGGCGGCGCCCCCGGACCCGAAGGACGCGAGTGCCCCACCACGAGACCCGGCCGGTGGTGCTGCGCCCCGGCGAGCGCCTCGTCCCGGCCACCCTGGCCCTGGCTGCCGAGGCCGCCCGCGAGGCGGCCAACGACCTCCCCGGAGCAGCGATCGAGCTGGCCCGCAAGTGGGGAGACCGGCTGCCACTGCCCGGCCACGGCTCGACCCCCCTGCTGTGGGAGTGGCTGGCGTCGGTGGCGGCCGCCGACCTCTCGGTCGCGCGCGCGGCCGAGCCGCACCTCGACGCACTCGCGATCCTCGCGGAGTCGGGCGCCGCGCCGCCGCCGGCGGGGAGCAGCTGGGGCGTGTACGCCGCCGAGGGACCCGGCGTCCGCGTGGCTGCGACCCCCGCCCACGACTCCTGGGTGCTCGAGGGGACCAAGCCGTGGTGCTCGCTGGGCGGGGTGCTCTCGCACGCACTGGTCACGGCGTGGGTCGACGACACCCGCCGCGGCCTCTTCGCCGTGGACCTGCGCCACCCCGGCGTCCAGGCGCTGGACAACGCCTGGCACGCGCGTGGGCTGCGCGACATCGGCTCCGGCCCGTTGCGACTGACGGGCGTACCTGCCACCGCCGTCGGCGACCCGGGTTGGTACCTGCGGCGTGACGGCTTCGCGTGGGGCGGCATGGGCGTGGCCGCGGTCTGGTACGGCGGTGCGGTGGGCGTCGCGCGACGCCTCGTCCGGCAGGCCCGCGAGCGCACCCCGGACCAGGTCGCGCACCTCCACCTCGGGGTGGTCGACTCCGCACTGACCGTCGCCCGGCTGGCCCTGCTCGACGCGGCGCAGCGGATCGACGGCGGCGAGGCGGCGGGCGACGCCGGCGCCCTGTTGGCGCTCCGGGTCCGCAACGTCGTCGCCGACAGCGTCGAGCGCGTCCTCGGAGCTGCCGACCACGCGCTCGGCCCGGGCCCCCTGGCCCTGGAGCCTGAGCACGCGGCCCGCGTCGCCGACCTGCGCCTGTACGTGCGCCAGCACCACGCCGAGCGGGACAGCGCCGCGCTCGGGCAGCAGCTGCTCGCCACCTGCCCGCCGGACGGAGCCCCCTGGTGACCGCCGCCTTCACCCACGACGGCGCCGGCACCGACGCCGAGCAGTGGCGCCACCATCCCTCCTGGGGTGCCGTCCCGGAGCTCGGGCTCCTCAACGGCGAGGTCCGGTGCACGCGACTCGTGGTCGTCGCGGCCCACCCCGACGACGAGAGCCTCGGCGCCGGCGGCCTGATCGCCACCGCCGCGGCCGCCGGGCTGGCGGTGTACGTCGTGCTGCTGACCGCCGGCGAGGCCTCGCACCCGACCTCCCCCACCATGAGCCGGCATGCGCTCGCGACCCGACGGCTCGCCGAGGCCGAGCGGGCGCTGGGCATCCTCGCGCCCGAGGCGCCGCTGGTCTTCCTCGGCGCGTCCGACGGGGCCGTGGCCGGGGTCGAGGCCGAGGTGACGGCCAGCCTGGTCGACCTGATCGGTGACGGGCGCGGCACGCTCCTGGCCGCGCCGTGGCGTCACGACGGCCACACCGACCACGAGGCCGCCGGCCGGGCCGCCGCGGCCGCCGCGCTGCGCACCGGAGCCCGCCTGGCGGAGTACCCCGTGTGGATGTGGCACCGGGACCGGCCCGACCAGGCCCCCTGGGCACAGATGCGGCGCGTGGACCTCTCCCCCCAGGTGACCCAGCGCAAGTGGCTCGCGATCCACGCCCACGCCACCCAGGTCCGCCCCCTGTCCTCCCAGCCCGAGGACGGCGTGATGCTCTCCGGGCGCATGCTGGCGCACTTCAATGCCCCGGTCGAGCACTTCGTCACCGAGGCGGCCCCCGTGGACGACGCCCTCGACGAGCTGCACCGGCGTGAGCTCGACCCCTGGGGTGTGGACGTCCGCTGGTACGAGGAGCGCAAGCGGCAGCTGACGCTGGCCGCCCTGCCCCGCCCACGGTTCTCGCGCGGGCTCGAGATCGGCTGCTCGCGCGGCGCGCTGGCCGAGCAGCTCGCCGACCGCTGCGAGGAGCTGGTCGCGGTCGACCGGAGCCCCACGGCCGTGGCCCGGGCCCGGGCGCGGCTGGGTGACACCCCGGGGGTCCGGGTCGAGGAGCGCGACGTCCCCCGGGAGTGGCCTGAGGGCCGCTTCGACCTCGTCGTGGTCTCCGAGATCGGCTACTTCCTCAGCCCCGGGAGCCTGGAAGGCCTGATCGAGCGGATCAGCCGGAGCCTCGAGCCCGCCGGGACCGTCCTGCTCTGCCACTGGCGGCACCCGGTCAAGGGCTGGGTCCTCGACGGGCCGGACGTGCACGCGCGGTTCCGGGAGAGCTCGCTGCCGCCGGAGATGGCGCACTACCAGGATCGCGACGTCGAGATCTCGGTGCTCTGTCCCCCGACGGCCTGGCCAGACCCCACCGCATGACGGCACCGCCCCCGGCCTACGACCTCGTGCACGTCGTCGTCCCCGCCCACGACGAGGAGGAATTGCTGCCCGCCTGCCTCGCCTCGCTGAGCGGGGCGGTCGCGGAGCTGCGCGCGGCCCGTCCGCACGTGCAGACCCGGGTCACCGTCGTCGCGGACGCGTGCACCGACGGCTCGTCGGCGGTGGCCCGGCTCCTGGACGCCGACGTGCTCGAGGTCGGCGCCGGCAACGTCGGCCACGCCCGGCGGGCCGGGGTCCGGCGGGTCGTCGAGCTGGCGACCGGCATCGACCCGTCGCGCGTCTGGGTGGCCAGCACCGACGCGGACACCCGCGTGCCGGGTCACTGGCTGCTCGCCCAGCTCCGGCTCGCCGAGGCCGGCCACGCGATGGTGGTCGGCTCGGTCCACCCCGAGCGCCGGGGGCTCGACCCACGCCTGTGGCGTGCCTGGCTCGACCGCCACCCGGCGCGGGAGGGGCACCGGCACGTCCACGGGGCCAACCTCGGCCTCAGCCTCGACGCCTACCTGCAGGTGGGCGGCTTCCCGGCGGTCCCGCTGCACGAGGACGTCCTCCTGGTCGAGGCGGTACGCCGCAGCGGGCTGCCCTGGTGCGCGACCGACACCACGCGGGTGACCACCTCGGCGCGCCGGTCCGGTCGTCTCGTCGGTGGGTTCGCCGACTACCTCGACGGGCTGGACGACCCGGCGTCGGCCTCCTGAGCCACCGGAGTCCCACAGGTTCTCAAACGTGGGGAACGACACGCGCTCGGGGAATCCCGCTCCGGCACCGCGATCCGCTACAAAAGGAGACGGCCCCGCCAGGTATGAGTTGGCGGGGCCATTGCTTTCCCGGGACGCTCAGCCGGCGACGTACTCGTCGATCTCCCCCAGGATCCGCTTCTTCACGTCGGCATCCGCGTACGACGCGTGCACGGCCGCCCGCGCCAGGTCCGCCAGCCCCGACTCGTCGAGGTCGAGCAGGTCGGCGGCGATCTCGTACTCGCGGTTCAGCTCGGTGCCGAACATCGGCGGGTCGTCGGAGTTGATCGTGATGGTGACCCCGGCGTCGCGGAACGCGCGGATCGGGTGCTCGTCGAGGGTCGTCACCGCACGGGTGGCGATGTTGGACGACGGGCACACCTCGAGCGGGATGCCACCGGGCCGCCGGGCCAGACCGGCGACCACAACGCCGCTCCGCTCACCCGCACCACTCACCGAGCCAAGACCCACCTCGGCTACCGGGTCGCGCAGATCGGCACCACGGCATGGCTGTGGCGGACTCCGCACGGCCTGTGGCGAGTCGTCGATCGTCACGGCACCCACCCGATCTCACGGGCGGACGCCGAGGACCTCACCAGCCATGATCCGCTCGA
>Ga0164308_10000889_pt1 | contig 16131 bp, 9 predicted proteins | sample Whisoiple_246_MG_FD_109983 | JGI IMG/M metagenome (GOLD analysis project Ga0164308, IMG submission 109983) | Soil microbial communities amended with fresh organic matter from upstate New York, USA - Whitman soil sample_246_MG | ecosystem: Environmental > Terrestrial > Soil > Unclassified >...
ATATTCTCGGAAATCCGACTGTACATTAAGCACCATTTCAGGCACCCATTGATGACCCAGTCTGTAGCGATGGTATACACCACCGACGGTCTTGAAAAAGATGTCTAATCTTTGACCGTTTTCATCAATATAGCCAAAGAGGTCGTTATCCTCTTCAATGCCCCTGTCAGGGCATTCTATACTACTGAATAGCTTTTCTGTATAGATTGCGCAATTCTCCATATAGGACTATGATTAGAAGTGAATAATAATACTCTTATGTAATTATATGGTAATTAATCTAATTTAATATACCATTGTTTTTTGAAAAGTTCTCCAGACTTAATATATTTATTAATGGTCTTATGATCACACTCGAAGTGTTTAATCATTAATCGAATACCTCCAAATTTCATATAAACTGAACCGTCTTCATTATATAACGTTATCGGTTTTGAAGAAGCGTCGGCCGCGTAGCGGCAGATGCTAGGAGGGGCGAGAAAAGTTAAAACCTTTTCTTGCCCCAAAGGAGGTTTTCTCTTCTTCGGGGCTTCGCCCCTCCTCGCTAATCTATATTTATTCTTAACTTCATTTGATCTACTTAAAGCCGAGGGGCCGGAGGCCCCTTGGCAAGTGCCTGCTACGCGGACCCTCGCCTTTTATCTAATTAAAGCTTTTACAGAATCTGATAAAGTCTTATTTTTATTGATTAAAGAAACTCGTTTTCTTTTCTCATCTGAATAAATATCTCTTATTTTCTGTTTAACTTCCTCAGAATGAGTATATCCTAAAAAGTTACCAGCTTCAAGTAGAATGTTATAAGTTGGTTTATATGTTTGAATCCAATAAGTTTCTAAAACCATTAGATCTGGGTTATTCCGTTTTGTTACTGATTCTGGGAAGTATTCTAGAATAACAAATACGAAGGATTCAATTCCATATTTTTCGAGATCAATGGCAATATTTTTATTACCTAAACCTCTAATAAGATGTTTATAAAATCTACTGTAAAATCTATTAGTTACAGCGCTTCCAATATAAAAATTACCGGTAGTTAGATTTAAAATACCATAAATACCTGCTTTTTTTCTAGTTTCAGCTCTAAGATTTTCTTTAACTGATTCTTTATAAAGTTCTGAAAATACAAGATATGGTTTAATCTTATATTCATCAAATAGAGATTTAAGTTTAGGAGAAATAATCAAATTACTAGTCATTAAGAAAGTTCCCATTTCATCATCTAACCATTTTGGGCATGTGTTTTCAATACCCAGGAAAGCTGTAGCCATCATTAAAATTAAAATAATTACACCAATACTCCATGGTAATGCTCTAGGAGATTTATATGAACCATAGTATAATCCTCTACCAATATGTAAGTATACAAATAAGAAGAAGAATGATGCAGTATTAGCATGAAGATATCTAATCATCCATCCATAATTTACATCTCTCATAATATGTTCTACACTAATAAAAGCTAAATCAATATTAGGTGTATAGTGCATAGCTAAAGTAACTCCAGTAACAATTTGGATACCTAAACATAAAGCTAGTAAAGATCCAAAATTCCAAGCATAATTAAGATTAGAAGGTTGAGGTGAATCAATTACATAACTATTAGCAAGGCTTAAAAAGGGATGACTTTTTAGTAATTTCATTAAAAATAAAATGAATTTAGGCTGATAAAAAAAAGTTATTTAAATTTATCGAAAATTCCATCATAATTTTATTTAATTATAATTGAGTTTTATTAGAGTTTTAAAACCCCAAGTTTACTCATTTCAGATTTAAAAATTTTATAAAAAATCCGAAAAATGTATTTTATTTTTTTAATTTGTAAACTAATAATAATTATATAATAATTATTATTTAAATTAAAAAAAATTCTATGGATTAATTTTTAAAAATATAAAAATTATTTAACCTTTAGAATGAAAATAAATACATTATCTATTTATTTCTCAAGATATAAAAACGTATAAAACGCAAAATTATATTTATATATTTATAAATATAAAATATAAAATAAATTTATTTAAAAATAAATTTTATTCCTTAAATATTTAAATTAAATCTAAAAAACCTTAAAATTAAATTTATTTTGTTCTGTATAATATTATTTTTAAATAATAATATTATAATTAAAAAGGGTTAAAATTATTATTTTAATTTATTTTGAATCAAGAATTCATAGAATTCTTTCCTAAAAGACAAAACCTAATTACCAAATTAAAATTTTGATATTAATCTTATCCCGTGCTGAATTAAAAATTATTTATTTTAAATTTATTTATTTATTAAAAACAACATCTTAAAAAATAATGATGTCATTACGCGGGATTTTAGTTTTAAGAATAAAACTTTCAATAACAAGTCAATCCGAAAAATTTAAATAAAATTTTATTTATATAAACTAAATTACTATATAAACATTATTTTTATTTAAATTTTAATTCTTACTTATAATTTTTTTAAATATGCAACAAAATTATATATATATTATAGAATTTTTATTATATAAAAATAAACCAAAATTTTTAAATTAATAATTCAGAAAATTTATAAATAAAAAAAATCTGATTATTAAAATTTTCTTGATTTTAAGATAAATTTATTATTTATTATTTAATTTATATTTAAGTTAAAAAGTCTTTGGTTATAAATTTTATGCAAAGTACAGGAATTGGTAATTAAGTTTAATATAAAATAAAGATTTAAAAAATAAATAACTTAAAAAGTAAAAAATTCTGAGTTCTGCTTTAAACCTAAGATAAAAATTTTGAATCTTATAATAAAATAATCTATATTATTATTATTAAATATAGAACAGCTTAACTATGCTATTTTATTATTTTTTTGAATATTCTAATTTAAACATATTTTTATATAATTAATATTATAATTAGATTTAAGTATATTTTTCTATAATTGTGATATTTAAAAAATTACACAAGAACTATAGGTCTAAAGAATTTAAAGTATAGTTATAGTTTAAGTCGGGCCGACCTTTAGGTCGGCCCGGCAGATCTAGAATTGAATCATTAGTATCTTTTTACAACTATTTTATAATGATATTAATTATTATAAAAAATAAAAATTAAATTTGTTAAATTTATATAAAACGAAAGGCCGATGAGCGGCCCAAGGCTTTGAGACAAGGGGTCGCCCCGGTGGTTCTTTTTTGTTATTTTTATTTTTTTTGTAATAATATATTAAAATATAAAAGAAACAATATAAGAAAGCAAGTGTAGCATAATTGGCTAATGCGGTTTCCTTCCAAGAAATTGATTGCGAGTTCGAGTCTCGCCACTTGCAAATATAACTTCTTAATTTTAATTTATTTAAACTTATTAAATTTATTAAAAAATATTGTCACTTTTATAGATAAAATTACGTTATTTTGTGTATAAAAATTGTGACTTTATTTCAAGGAAGTTATAAAATTATAAAAAATAAAAGTTAAATGCTAATAAATTAGCCTATCGAATAATATAAAGTTATTCGATGGATCCAAACAAAAACTAATTTTTTGTATTGGACATATAGTATCTAATACAAAAATTAGAGACAAATTTGTCAAAATAATGACCTACAAATTAATTAAAAATTATAAATACTTAATTTATTTTTTTTAATTATTACCGATTTTGGTTATTATTTTAATATGGTACGGGGCATTAGTCCCGGATAATTTAACCTATTTCTCACTATTATAATTTAATTATAATGGTAGAGTATTAAAAAGAGATATATTACTATTTCAATAATTAATTATTGACTTTTCTATTTTATGATAGAAATGTATGATAGGAATTACATATACAATATGACAACGAAAATTATGAATAGATCAGTTCAAGCGCATCCATTTCATTTAGTTGAAGCTTCGCCTTGGCCAATTGCTGTATCATTTTCTTTATTAGTAGTTACTCTATCAGGAGTAATGACATTCCAAGGATATTCTAATGGTTTATTTTTATTAACTCTTGGATTTATCTCTCTAGTTTCTACTATGACTTTATGGTTTAAAGATATTTCTAGAGAAGGTATGAAAATTATTTATAAAGTGTCGGGCATGCACAGCGTACCTGGCACAAGGGTCTCCGGTCCCAGTGCCTTCTATAAATTTAACTATATGCTGGAAACTCCTTAGAACTTTTAGTACTAATTTAGTAACAATCTAAAAGATTGGACAATCAGCAGGAAACAAAATAAATAATATTAAGATCCGACCTCGACTTTGTCGGGACAGGATCTTAATGGACAAGACGTCCAATCGGATCCTCAGAGACTACATGTTAAATATTGGTAGATTTATGCTTTTTACATTAAAAATGTATTTATCTAACACTATAATGTCAAATAATTAAATTATTATAAAGAAATTTATTTTTATTTAGGAAAATTATTAGAAAAAAATAATTATATTGAAATTAAATTTGATAATAGTACAACAAAAAATTAATCAAAAATTTTAATTTACTTTCTATAAAAATAATCTAAATTTATTTAAATAATTAAAAAAACTTATGTTTTGTATAAATTAAGGTTTATTCTATAATTTTAATAAAAAATAAATTAAAGTAAGTCAAAAACTGTCTTTGAGAACCCGTGCGTAGCGCGGGCTCTCTTATTTAGAAAAATAAAAAATTAAATTAATTGTAATTAATATTAACCTAAATAAAAAATAAAATATTGTGAATCTGTTTTTCGTTGTTATATTGTATTATAAAAGCATAAATTTTGAATTTATTCACCTTATATAGGGCCATAAAAATATAGTCCAAATCAATATTTAAAATATTGATATAATTGACTTTCCAAGGACATCATACTTTTGCAGTACAAAAAGGATTAAGTTTAGGTTTTGTTCTATTTGTTGTTTCTGAAGTATTTTTCTTTATTAGTATTTTTTGGGCATTTTTCCATTCAGCATTAGCTCCTACTGTAGAATTAGGAGCTCATTGGCCTCCAGCAGGTATTGAAACATTAAATCCTTGGGAGGTACCATTATTAAATACAGTAATTTTACTTTCTTCAGGTGCAACTGTAACTTATGCTCATCATAGCTTAATCCAAGGTAACCGAGCAGGAGTTATTTACGGATTAATTGCTACAGTAGTTTTAGCAACAGTATTTACAGGATTCCAAGGATTTGAATACTATAATGCTCCATTTACATTTAGTGATGGTGTTTACGGATCTACTTTCTATATGGCTACAGGATTTCACGGAATTCACGTTTTAGTAGGTACTATTTTCTTAACAGTTGGTTTATTTAGAGTATTATCTTATCATTTAACGGATCACCACCATTTAGGATTTGAACAAGCTATTCTTTACTGGCATTTCGTAGATGTAGTTTGGTTATTCTTATTCATTAGTGTTTACTGGTGGGGAGGATAGTCATAACTATTAGTCCATATAATAACTATTAATTAAAAATTAACACCACCCAAAAATAAAACCCTATATTAATAATATAAATAATTAATACTTAAAATTAATAATTTTCTAAAATATTAATATCTACAAAAATAAAAATAATAAATATTATTTACAAATTATAAGTAATGATAATTATTAAATTTTAAATAAATTTTATTTAAATCCAAGAGAATTTTTAAATAATAATTATCATTAATAAAAATTAAATGCTAATAAATTAGCTCATTAAATATAATAATTTAATGAATTTAAATTATATTTATTTAATATAATTTGATACGAGACATTAGTTTCGGACAATTTAATTTATTTCTCACTATTATAATTTAATTATAATGGTAGAGTATTAAAAAGAGTTATATTACTATTTTATTATAGGACATTTTTAAAAACATGAATAAAGAAACAACTAAATTAATTGGAATTGTAGGAGCAACATTTACAGGTATTTTTACAGCTACTATAATTTCAATTTCAAAACAACAAGAAATTAAAGCTAAAAAAGAAATTGACTTAGAAAGATTAGAGTTAGAAAGACAAAAATTTGTATTAGAACAACAACAACTTGAATTTAATAAAGAAAAGTTCGAATTCGAAAAATTTCAACAATTAAAAGTTGAAAATGTATCTGATTACAAAGAAACATTTAAGGCAGTTTTTAATAATATGTCAGAAAGCACAAGTAATTCTAATACAGACTTTCCTAATATTAATTCTTCTTTCGAATCAATTTTAAACTCTTCTAATCTAGTTGTTGACAATATGAGTTTAACATTCATTTGTTTTACTTCAGTAACTATTATTTGTACTATTAGTTTAACATTTAATTATTTAACTAAAATGTATGGAGATAGTTTAAAAAATAAATTACCTAAAATGTTTCATTCTTTATTTAATTATTATAGTAAATATTTACTATTTTCAAGTTTATTTGACTTAAGTATTATTTTATTATGTAATGGAGTAGGTTTATTATTATGTTTATATTTATTTATTTTTTAATTTATAATTAATATAATTACAATATTAAATTTCTTAATAATTTTTTATACTAAAAAATATTAATTTAAAATTAACTTAGACAAAGCTTAATTTATTTTAAAACTAATTTATCAATTTATGTAGAAATTAATCTTTACTAAAAACACCACCCATTTATTCTAAAGGTTATACAATTTAATAGAAGTTTTTAATAAATTATAATAATTTTTATAAAAGAATATATATGGAGTTTCAATTAATTAATTAATAATAATATTTTATGTAAAGACCTCATGGTACAATGGCTAAGACACCACAACTTCACTGTGGGAATATCGGTTCGATTCCGATTGGGGTTAATAACTTATTAATATAAGTAATAATATCTTTAATTTTATAAAATTAAAAATATTAAATTAAAGGTTAAATGCTAACAAATTAGCAAATTAAATTTAAAATTAAATGCTAACAAATTAGCAAACTAAATAAACTTAAATTTAATTTATTGGAATTTTCCATACGGGGCATTAGTCCCGGATAATTTAACTTATTTCTCATTATTGTTATCATTAAACAATAATAGAGTATTAAAAAGAGATATACTACTATTAAAAAAATTTAATTAAAAAAGGTTAGTAATTAATTAATCTAGATTAATTACATTACTGAAGATTTATAGATTAATAATGCTTTTAATACACTATATGATCCATAACAAGAAATTAAAGAAATAAACAATAATAATAATAAAATAGGAATTACTACAGAAGTTCTTGCTACTTTAATTCGTTCAATAAATTTTAATAATTTAGGATTATCATTTAACCATTTAACTTTTGTAAAATCTTTTAAGTTTAAAATTACAGTAATTAAAACATATAAAGTTAATGTGAAACTAACCATAGATAATGTTAATAAACTTTCCATAATTTTTTGTAAAGAATTTGTTGATTCTAAATTAGATAAAAGAGTACTTAAATCTAAAAAATTAGATTCATGAGGACTATTAATAATACAATCATTATTTAAAGAAGATTGTGGTTTATCAATAGGTTTAAAATTATCAGAAAAATTATTAGTTTTAATAGTAAACATATCATTTTTTCCTGTTTTTTCGACAACAGTTTTAGCAGCTACTGTTACTAAAACAGTACCTATAACAACTGCTGCTTTATCTGCTAAAGTTGGAGTCATTTCTGCAAATTTAGTACCAGTATAAACTCCAGCTGAAACTGTTAAAGAAGAAGCTGCAGCATTTACTACTTGTCTTGTATTTGGTGATACATCTACTTTAATTCCTTCTTCTCTAACTTCAGTTAAAGTATTATTTACTAAATTTAAAGTATTATTTACTTTTTTTAGAGTTCCAGTAATTGCTTTAGATAAATTTTCATTATCAGTTTCCATTGCGTAAGTAACATAAGATGATAATTTGATTTCCCAAAAATCAGGATTAAACAATACATTAATTAAGATTGTTACACTAATAAGCATAACAATTAAAGAAATTTTTTCTAAAAAAAACATTATTTTACTAGTAGTAAAATATTTTAATTGAAACTCTTTTAAAGCTTCAATTAATTTAGTAAATTTAATATTCACAATAAGTATTTTATACAAGTGCTTTTTTATCAAATCGGTACCTCTAGTCCTTAAATACCTTACGGTTTATATTATTAGTATATTCTAATATTAAATGCTAATATATTTAATTTAAGAATAAGAAAGAAAGGACGGATGTAAAACATCAATCTGATATTATATTATAAACTCTTAAAATTTTATTCAAAGCGAGGGACCTAAAAGGTCTCACTGCCGGCCAGTATTAGGCAATTTATACTAAACGACTACCTATTGTAAATTTTAATTAATATTTATTAATATAATAATCAGACTATTACATAATTATTAATCTGCTGGAAGCGAATCCTTCAACTGATCCCCGCGCGGGCGGAGTAAAAATAAATGGTTTACCATTTATTTTTATAAAAATAATAAATTTTAGTCTGCGCAGGATTTTAAAATAAATTTACCTTATATAATTATACGGATATATATTTTAAAATAATAAAAAGAAATAAGGCCACCTTACTTATAATAAATTATAAAATTTATTTATATTAAAAATAAGAGGCAAAGCTTTTAAGACTACTTAATTTAGAATAAAGGTTTTATGAGAGGAGGTAATTAATTTGATTTAGATACAATAAAATATAAATTTCTAAATAATTTATTAGAATCTCGATATTTAGATAAAGTGGCCTTATCGGCCTTTAAATAAAGACTTAATTCTGTTATTGATTTAAAATCTCCAATAATATTATTATTTGAATCTTTCAAGAATACAGGTTTAGCATTATTTGGTTTAGTTCTTTTTAAAGCTACCTGTGACATTAATTCTTTAACTTCTTCAGTATGAGTTTTACCATAAAAACTATTATTTTCTTTAATGAATTTACCTTTTTTAGCTAAACTTATTTTTTTAATAGCTTCTAATGTATGTTTATAACCCTCTGAAGAGTAAGCATATTTAAGAATATTATAAGGAGGATTTAATAAATCAAGATAATATTGTTCTCTTGTGATTACTAAATCTTTATTACAATACTCAAGAATAGAAAGATTAAAATTACTATAACCATATTTTACTAATGCATAACAAATAATGCTTTTACTTCGTGATGGATGTGTAATATAAGATTGTCGGTAATACTCAGACATTCTCTTATTTAAATCAACAGCACTACCAATATAAAATTCTCCTGAGATTTTATTTTCTCATTTATAAATTCCACTCTTATTCTTATTTTCAAGTAGAATTTGAGATTTTAATTTTTCTGCATCTTCATAGAATTTTACAGGATTAATATTTAGTTTTGAGTTTGTGCTCATAAATAGTTTATTTAATTTAATCATTATTTTTTTAATTTATAGATGGAAATATTATAGTAGCTATTGCCTAAATTTTTATTATAAATCTATAGAAGAAAATGAAGGGGGCCCAATTTAATAAATTAAATTGAACCCGTTTTGGATAAATAATGATTATACAAATTAATTTGTATAAAAAGATTTATTACCATTAATACAGATTACGCTGCATATAATAGTAAGAAAGCCATCATTAATGCAAATAGACCAATTGCTTCTGTTAATGCGACAAATACTTGTTATCATAGAGGCTCTTTATCCTCTATTTCAGTTCCTTACGGAACTGTTCAGACTATGTCATCAACATTAATAAATAAATTTAATGTTGTCGGGCGCTCGTGTCCAGATTATTGCTAGTGTTGCTCACTGATTAGTCGTTGAACGTTCATGTATTTTTAAAACACTAATACATGCTTCGCTGCAAATTGTCCAATATAATATTGGAATTCTTGCAATTCACCCGATGTTTCCATATGATCTTACGATCAAAGGGGGCACACATTTTACCCAAGAATTGTGTAAGAGAATAATTGAGGTCGTAGAGAAGGGTTTCGAGAAGTAGAGTTAATTAAAGCGGCGAATACTAATCCTACACCAACTCCAGCTCCTGCTAGTCCAATTGTTGCTAATCCAGCTCCTAAAATTTTAGCTGCTGCTACCATAATATTTTAATAATCTAACCAAAGGCTAGTTAAAATTTAATTTGAAATTAATGGATTAAATCCATTGGGAAATATTTAACCGGCATTAAGATAATTTCTTAAGATATTTTATATATACTTAAAAAATTCCGACTATTAAATAATCGATGTAATAAATAGTTTACAAAATAATTTATTATTTTGTATTTACTTATTTAATAAATTTACATAAACTAATTATTACAATATTGCCTATAATCATTACTTATAATATTTTTAAATTTAATTAAAGTTTTCAATAAAATTATAAAATATTTTTTTATTGAAAACTTATTTTTTTTTTCATTAAAATAAAATTTTAATAAATATTAAAAATTTATTTATTTTTAAAAAATAATAATAAATTTTTATTAAATCTGTATTTTAAAAAATAAAGCCGGTTATTAATAAATTTATTGTAAAAAATGAATCATCGCTAACGATGATTTATTATTTTTTTAATATTAAACCCTTTATTTTAATAAAGGGTGGTGTTATAAAGACGTCGGTGGCTGAAGACCACCGACGTCAAGAAGGTCGCTGTGTGACTTTCTTGATTATTTATAAAAATAATAATATAAATATGGTTTATTAGTGTCAATAAATTTTAATTTTTAATATTTATTATACAAATTCAAATGCTACACCAATACAAGGAACTAAAATAATGAATCCTAAAACAATTGGTAACATTCCTGTCCAACAGAAACTCATTAATTGATCATATCTTAATCTAGGAAACGAAGCTCGTAACCAAATATAGATAAATACAATTAAACTAGTTTTAATACCTAAACTTAGACCACTAAAAATATTAAATAAAATATTTACTTCTCCAAAATAAGGTAATAAATAACCTCCTAAGAATAAAATTGAATATAAAGTTGACATTAAAATAATTGATGCGTATTCTGCTAAGAAAAACATTACAAATGGAACTGAAGAATGTTCTGTAAAGAAACCAGCAACTAATTCCGACTCAGCTTCAGGTAAATCAAAAGGTGCTCTATTTGTTTCAGCTACAATAGTAATTAAGAACATTAATCCCATAGGAAGTAATGGAATAATAAACCAAACACTAATTTGATTTTGAACAATATTTGTTAAATTTAATGAACCAGTTAAAATGATTACTGTTAAGATAACTAATCCCATTACAACTTCATAAGAAATCATTTGTGCAGTACTTCTTAAACCACCTAAAAAAGCATATTTAGAATTAGCAGACCATCCAGCTAATACAACTCCATAAATTCCTAAAGAACCTACAGCTAATAAATAAAAAATACCTAAACTAAGATCTGCTAATGTTAATCCTGAACCAAAAGGAATTACTCCCCATGCTAATAAACTAGTAATTAAACTAATAATAGGAGCAAATAAGAATAAAGCTTTATTAGAATGAGCAGGAATTACTGATTCTTTAACAAATAGTTTTAAAGCATCTGCAAATGGTTGTAGTAAACCATAATATCCTACTCGATTAGGACCTAATCGTCTTTGCATAGATCCCATAGCTTTTCGTTCCGCAATAGTTACAAAAGCTACAGATAGTAATAATGGTACAATAACAATAAGTACCTCAATAAATGATAATAACATGAGTAAATTTTAATATATGAATAATCAATCCCCATAGGGATTATTAATTCTATCGTCATCAAGCTATTAAAGCTTAGTTAATTTTTTAATTGGTAATTTAACCATTTTTTAAAAATTTAGTTTAAAAGCCCCGGGTCGGACTCGCTCCCCTGACTTGGGGCCAGGGGCGGCTCGCCGCCCCGGGATTAAATCTTTTATTGATAAAAATCAACATATTATGTTGGAATTTTAAAAATATACCTTAACCTTAAGGTTAAGGTATATTTTAATTAATATTTTAAATATTTAATTAAATTTTGTCAGATTAGTAAAAATTCGTATATTTATTTTTAATAAATTAAAATTTTACAAACAGTATTTCATTTAGAAAATTTTAATAAATAAAATAATTTAAACTCCGGCGCAGCCGGCGATAGGTAAGCGGGCGCTCTGCCCCCGCTTGCTTTATATATAATTATTTTAAATTCCGTCTTAATCTGTTTTATTAATTATTTAAGATACTCGTTTAGTAGGGTTAAGACATAAAATAATAGGTCCCACCATAGCTAATAATAGAATCATACTTGCTACAATTAAAAATAATGCATGAGATGTGTATAATACTTGACCAATACTGTTAATTTGATCCATAGATACAAATACATTATCCCAATTTGAATGATTAATTGTTAATGTTTCTAATGTATTAGATTTAAATGATAATAAATTAACCCAATCAAAAAGTCCAGATAAATCTAATTTAATACCAGACCCATTAGAACTTCCAAATAATGATTGTTCTGAATGAACTCCCCAAATATTTTTATTAGTTAAACTTAAACCACTTACAAATAAAGTACCTAATACAAAAGCTAATGGATATGGATTAGAATAATCTTCTGAAGAATCTTGTAATTCTACTAATTTAATATTTAACATCATAATTACGAATAAAAATAAAATAGCAATTGCTCCTACATAAACAATTAAATATGCAAGACCGATAAAATTGATACCTAATAAAATTAAATAACAAGCTACATTAATAAAAACAGAAATTAAAAATAAAACAGAAACTACAGGATTTCGTGATGTAATTACTAAAATACCTGATAATACAGAACCAAAAACCAATAAATCTAATAGAATTGCGTTCATGTAAATTTAAAAATCCTTATTAAATTAAGGTTAATTAAGAATTTTTCTTAATTCCTACACAAATTGAAATAATATAACTAAACCGAAAACCATTAGACAAATCTAATGAAAAAGCCCGCTATGTGGACTTGCTTTCAAAAAATTTTTATATTTTTGAATATAATTAAAAATTTAATATAAAATAAATTTAGTCGAGGAGGCCGCGCAGCGGCCTCCTTGACATCGGGGGCCTTCGGCCGCCGACGTCTTTAGATAAATAAAAATAATAAGATAAAAAATATCTTAAATTTTAGATATTATCTCTAATTAATTGCTTTGAAATTTAGAAATTCTTAAATTCACTTATTAATAAAAATAATTTTTTAATAAAATATATCCTGAATAAAACAAAATTAATTATTAACAAATAATAGCAACAGCCATTATTAATTAATGAATTGTTTAAAAATTTTAAAATTTTAAACTAAGTCTACCAATTTTTATAATTTTTGCTACACATAAGTATTTTAAAAAATTATATTTAATTTAATAAATTACACATATTTTATAAACAGGATTGTGAAATAAAATTTACTTTTTTAATTTTTTGCAAATAAATAATATTAAAAATTAAACTTATTAAATAATTAATACTTTATTACCAGCGACAATATTGGGTCTATAGACTTTATCCAATCCACTTCTTAAATAAAACTTATTTAGCAAAACAAGGCCACCGTGTATCACACAGTGGTTCTATTGAATTGGTTATGATACAACCATCTCTTCGATTTTAATAAATTAAAAAAGTTTTCCATTACATAAATCAAATAAAGTATATTATAATATACTTTATTTGATGTAGTATAAAACTACTATGGAATTTTTTTATATAGCCGTTAAGAGGAATCGAACCTCTATACATAAATTAACAGTTTACCGTTCTACCTTTGAACTATAACAGCATTCGATTTTATCTTATAAATTAAATATTTATATAATGATATTATCATTGTGAAATTAATGATTATCATTATAAAAATATTATTTTTAATTTATTATACCTTAGATTTTATAAAATATAGTTTTGAAAGATTATTAATAAATAAATTAATATTTTAAAATTATAAATTTAAAAACAATAATTTAGGGTCTAATTTAAAATTATACTTTGCATTATTATTTAATTTTATAATTTTAATAAAAATGGGCCCAAAGGGCCCTACCTATAGAAATACATTCGAAAAATATTTTCGAGGACTCAAAAACGGCCCTATGACCCTCAGGAACTGAGGTTGCTTTCTACGGGCATTTTAATAAATAATAAAATATACCACCTATTTTAAACATAATGAATATAAAATAAATTAAAAAATAGATCAATAAGTGAATCTTATATTTATCCTGAAAATAATTTATTATATTATAGGTAATATATTGTCCATTTAAATTAATAAACTTTAAAGTGTCAAAGCTTTACTTATAATTATAAGTAAATATTTAAAAATAATTTAAATATTTTATCCCATCCTAAGAAACACCTTTCTTATTAGATGTTATATTATTCTTATTTAAGTAGAATATTTTTTAATAAAAATGACTTTGGATGCAAACATCTGAAATTAATGGCCCGCGCTTCGCGCGGGCCCCAATTTGTTTTTAAGGTCCTAGTAAAATTTTAGATAAAATAAATTTTAATTTTTAAAACGACGATCCACGAAATTTAAAATTAGCATACTAATTTTAAATATTTAATTTATTAAAAATAGGCCGATGTTCGCCGAGGCCAGAGGCCCGCCGAACTTTATAATTTTGTATAAGTAATAGATTAAGGGGTTGTAACTTAATCGGTAAAGTTCCCGACTTTTAATCGGTATTATTAGGGTTCGAGTCCCTACGACCTCAATTTATTTAAAATTTTTAGATATATTTTAAGATTTAGATTATTTTAAGATCCGGCTAACGCAGTTCATAAATCCAATGAGAAAGACCGAGAAAAAAAGGTCATATACCTTTTTTCTTGGTCAAGAAGCCGCAGAGCGGCTCCTCGACCTTTAGTCTTTCTCGATCTTTAATAAAAGACATGGATTTAAGTAATTTTAATCTGAAAGCAAAACAAATGATCAATAGGTCCTTTGCAAATCGGGGCTTCGCTTCGATTTGTTTCTCATTTTATATTTTCTATGGGAATTCTATATTTTACAAGGATTTATTTTGTTCTAAAAACTTTAAAATAATTTAGAAGATGTTAAATCATAATATTATTTATTAATAATTAGTAAAAGTACCAATGATATAATTTAAATAGTAAAATAATATATTTCTGCGGACCCACAGAATTAAAAATTAATGTACTTATTTTAAATATTTAATTTATTAAAAACGGTTCCATGGTCCTCGGGAGCTAGAAATTGCTTCTTGCAGGCCTAATTTATTTGTATAGATAAAAATACTATTATTATTTTCTTTAAATTAAGGTAAAAAATATAAATATTTTATAAGTATTTGCCTTATTCTAAAGTCCTCATATGTCATGGATGGATAGTTTACAAAAATTTTATTTAAATAAATTATTTTAAGGTTTATATTGTCTTTACATAATTAAATGCGTGATTCATCATATTTACGTGGTATAATAAATAATTAAAATAAAAATAATAAGTAAGCACAGGTAATTTTTAATAAATAGATAAATAAAATAAGTATCCAATAATGATATGTAATGTATTACCAAGATGAAAAAGGGACTATCGGGAATGACTAGCCAATACATCCAAAGGAGGTAGTTATACCAAAAATCGTAATGAATGATTTGATAATTACGATAATCCTAAGGGAAACCAATTTAATAATAACTCTACGAACTGAAACATCTAAGTAGTAGAAGGAAAAGAAATCAACCGAGATCCTGTTAGTAGTGGTGAGCGAAAGCGGGTTAGCCTATTTTTTAGTGAGTTTCAAAGGCGAAAGTCTTTGGAACTCAAATTTTATTATAATTTGTTTGGAATGACAAACCATAGAGGGTGAAAGTCCCGTGATAAAAAAATTAGTCCTGTATTTAATAATGCGGGCTTACTAAAAATAGTAAGTAAGATGAGAGATAACTTGTCTGAATATAGGGGAACCATCCTCTAAGGCTAAATATGATGTATTGAGCGATAGTGAAGAGTACCGTGAGGGAACGTTGAAAAGAAAGTAGATAACTGGTGAAAAGATCCTGAACCGGTAGTTCTATAAGCAGCAGGAATCTTAGTTTAAATACAAGATGACTGCGTACCTTTTGCATAATGGGTCAGCGAGTTAATCTGTGGTGCAAGTAGAAATACTTAGCGAAAGCGACTACGTTAAATGGGTAAGTACCATGGATTAGACCCGAAACCAGGTGATCTTA
>Ga0164308_10000890_pt1 | contig 16123 bp, 21 predicted proteins | sample Whisoiple_246_MG_FD_109983 | JGI IMG/M metagenome (GOLD analysis project Ga0164308, IMG submission 109983) | Soil microbial communities amended with fresh organic matter from upstate New York, USA - Whitman soil sample_246_MG | ecosystem: Environmental > Terrestrial > Soil > Unclassified >...
AAGGACTGACATCCATCTATGCCCGCTACCTGCGCTTAGGGAATTACCACCCTACGACGTTTGCGGTCGCTCCGTTCCTCGCCCTGCTTTTTAAGTTGGGCTTAGTGGCCGGTATTACCCGTAACCACATGGCGTGTAATTGTGAGCCCGGACTTTCCTCGACCTAAGCCGCGTCAGCCCGTGTAAACTAGAGAGCGCCTAGAGGGATTCGAACCCCCGTATAACAAGGTAGAAACTTGCCGCGTCATCCTCTACGCTATAGGCGCATGATATCTCTTGAAACCACCACGTTCTAGAGTTCTAACTCTATGGCAGTTACTACAAACGATATCGCACTTTGCAATCTCTGTCAAGATCAGCGCCCAGGAGCGTGTACTTCCTCCTACGGCTCTACCAATCTCGAACTTCTTTTCAACACCGGGCCTATGATCAAACTCTAGCACACGAGGATCGTCGTGTCCACAATCGACACACTTCGACTTGCTTAGAAGTTCCCAAAGCAATACGAAGTTATTATCCCTGTACTTTGCAGCCTGTGCTGCCCGATCTTCTTTGTTTTTGTATGGCATAAGGGTAGTATATCACAAGTTACCCCTAAGTTGTCAGTCCTACACGATACCGTCTCTATCCCCGTGGCAAGGGACTTACTCACTCTCCGTGAGTCACCGGGCCTTCCACCCGGTAGCCGTATCTGCCTTATCATCGCCCACCCTCGGACTGACAAGTCCTAGTCTAGCACACCGGCTTTCGCCGTGTCAACTAGTCTCTAGGAAGATTCCTAGCGAACTGAGCCGCCAGGAAGAAGTACGCGTAGATCGCAGCGAACGGTAGGCTGGACACGAAGAAAGGATACCAGAAGCCGTGCGTGGCGTAAAGAGTGCCCCCGTATACATAGCACAGGAATGCCAGCATGGAGCCGATCTGAATTGCCAGCCTGTTAGGCTTCAAGAGCCCGAAGATGACAATGGTAGCACCAATCAAAAGGGTAATGCCATAGACGTTCAGATTATCTGTGCTTGAATACTTGTAAAGCAGACCGTTCTTAATGTCCGGTCGATCCCCGAAGAATGTCAAGAAGAAGCCGGAGAACCAACTTGCCATTACAAAGATGACTCCTGCGGGGGAGACACCCTTACTCAGAACGTCTATGACTCTACCTGTCATTACTTGACTGCCGCATTCCTCTTGACCATATCGACATACGCCTTGGACTGAGCCGTTGGGTAGGTACCGGTCTTGATCAACTTCAAAGCATTAGCAGGAGAGTTGTGCGAAAGCACAGCAGCATCCCACGTCAGCGCGTCAGTCTTGCCGTAAACCTTGTACTCGTTGTAGCGGGTACGAAGGCGCTTGGCTGAAAGAGGGACTGCGAATAGCGGGTCAGCAGCCTGGTCACATGAAATTGACTGGTTGTAGTATAGGTTGATCTGGCAGATACCAACGTCCTTAGGAGTGGTGTAGCCAATACAGCCAGTGTCCCAGGAGGACTCCGCGCCAACCTGGCCCCAAAGCAGACGGTTAGGAATGCCGTTGGTCTTTTCCTCAGCCGCTACGATGTCTCGTAGAAGGCTCTTTGATGTCTGTGGGCCGACGATGCCGTCAACAGTCAGGGCATTAGCAGCCTGGTACTTACGGACAACCTCGTCCGTCTTTGCACCGAATACGCCAGGTGCAGAGGAATACTCGAAGGGCCATCCAGCCTTATTGAGCAACTTCTGAATTGCCCAAACGGCACGGTTTACGGCCCACTTGTCCTGAGTATCACAAGCAGCAAGGCCAGCCGAAGCACCCTTGCTGTAATAAGAACTTGCCAGAAGGTTTCCCCTCTTGCTCCATTCGCCGCGACCTGTGGCTGCGGGGGTTGGCATTACGCTCATCTAATCCTCCAAGTTATGTGTTACCTCAATTGTACACCCACCGGCCCCATAACGGGGCCGGTGAGCAACAATTAAACCCGAGCGAACTCAGCGATTACAGCCGGAGCCGTAGTGTCGAATCCGCACACGTTCAGGGTGCCGGTGTCCTCAGGGTCACCAATCGTGAAATCGGTGGCTGAAAGACCAACCACTGTCAACTTCGCGTCAATACCAGTCTTTCGACGGTACTCACGAAGGACAGAGTCTACGTGTCGGCTTCCGTAGGTGTCATTATCCGTGTAGATAATGAAGTGGTCAATAGCGATGTTGTTCGCTAGAGCGTACTGAATCGGCTGAGAAGCATCCGTGCCACCGAAGCGGAGGTTGCTAATAGCGCGAGTCATCTGATCTAGGTCGGCATCCTTATTGACGTTGACCTTAACGAAGTTTGTCGTGAATGCGCCGATAAACACGTATGGCTCAGTCCTTGCGGTTACTGTTGCCATCGCTGCGGCTGCCTCACGGCAGTTCATTCCCTTAAGGCCAATTACGTCCTCCCAGCCCATCGAACCCGAAACGTCAAGGCCGATCATCGTACGGGCGTTTGAAGGGACTACGTTCCCGAAGGCGACGTAGAATCCATCAATCAATCCCTGACGAACGGTGCCGGTGACACCTGAGTTGTTCAGAGCGTTAAGGTACGCGATTGGGTGCAGGCGACCCTTCTTTACCTGTACCGGGTCGGTCAGGAACTTAGCAACGGTTGATTCGAAAACCAAGTCGTTGAAAAGACCCAACTTGTCCATACGGTTCAGGTTACGAAGAAGGGCTGTGTGACCAAGGAAACCCTGCTCAAACATAGACCTCCACAGGTCAGCGTCGTTCAGGTACTCGGTTGGCACGGTCTCCCAAGGAAGGCGGTACTCAGCCACAATACCTACGGCTTCCTTGCCAGACTTTGCAGCCTGAACCTTACGGAAACCTTCAATTGCCTTTGGGGCAATCGTGTCACTGTCCTTACCAAGGATGAAGTCTGCAACACTCTTGTACTCGTTTCCAAGCGCAGGGTGAGATAGACGTAGCATGTCTCGGTGAGTCCAGCCGTTACGCTGACGGTACTTTACAGCCTGGAAGGCCAACTCGTCAGGCGTCTTGTCCGTGTACCAAGAGGCAACGGCAGAACGCTTTGAGCGACCCCATCCACCCAGGTTCTCAATGTACTCAGCCAACTCAAAGAGGTGGGTAGAAGTACGGCAAACCTGAGCGACGGCTGCACGAGCATACGCCTTGTACTCATCGCCCGCGTTTGCCAGGGCAAAGGCGATAGCGAAGATTGCAGGCGAGTTCTTTGGGGCACGGCCCTCAGAGGAAACGGCAACAACCGTGTCGATGAAACCCTTAGGGTCAGACGCAAGCGCCTTGCCCAAGAAATCAACGTTCCTCTGTAGATGAGCCTGCTTACCTACATAGTAGGTGCCGCCCTCAACACCAAGGATGAGGAAACGCTCTAGGCGCTCACGGTCCTCGACGGCGTAGACATAGCCTCCGGCATCGTTCTGGACCTGGCGTGCGTTTGTGCGGACTGTCTGTGGCTCCGTGTCTGGACGGTAGCCTCGTAGAATTGAACTCATGTGTTTCTCCTTTTCCGGCCCCTCATGGGGGCAATAGAATAGCCGCTGTGTGAAGCAGCGGCCTAGTTGACTTGTACTCACGAATATGTTGTGGGTGTCGGGAAGTGGCTAGGCCACGGATATATTAACTGGTTATATTTGATAACCGACAGACCCTCCGACTCGTAAGGACGAAGTTTAGACCGAATATGTTAGCGGTAAACGGGGGATTCTCATTTGATGTGGGATAACCGTAAACCATCCGACTCGGACGTATTTAATTATGAAGATCGAATAAGTTGTAGACTAACGGGGTAATAGGTGTGTTGCCATTACACTACAGAGCGTCGTTGCTCCGCTGGGATTCGAACCCAGGTCACCCGCTTCATATGCGATAACCGTCGATCAATCGACTCGATCTGGCGGAAGAAGTGGGAGTCGAACCCACAAGTCTGTTACGAGCACATCCTTAGCAGGGATGCTGCGTCTCCAATTGCCGTTCTTCCTTGTTCCCCTAGTCTAACAGACCAGGGGAAATCTTGTCAACTGACAAGAATTAAAGTCTTGACGCCGGGTCGTGAAAATCAGTATTCTTCAACTTCCACATCACCCTGCTGCCACGCTGATCAAACAGATTGAAGGCTGGTCTTGCAACCACGCCCTCACACTTCTCGACCTTATTGCTCAAAACCGAGGGGAAGCCCTCCCTACACAAATCAACGACCTCATCGACCGTAGCCTTGTGGAAAAGGATCGGAACCGTCGGAATGTTGAAAGCAGCGAACGTGCCCTGCATCTGGAAAAACTGCAGGAAAGTCGAGTCATTCACCATAACGTCGAACCCGATGAAATCTACAGAGTCCCCGTAAAGGCCTCCACCTTTCTGAATTTTTGGTCCGAAGCCCTCGCCATACAGGGTCATGCTGTCTAGACCAAACAACTCACAATGCTCAATGAACTCAGGTACAGCCTCACGGAACTTGAATTCAAGGGCTGCCTCTAGGTCCTTAGGAATCTGAGCCTTATCTGTGCGACCGGAGAAGGTGACTTGCTGGTGATCCATATCGAAATGGACCCTGATGTTGGTGCCGTCTACCTTTTCGGTCACGACCCAATCCTTTACAAGACCGAACTCAGGTCGTCGCAGTTCATCAGTAACTTTGAAATCGGCCTCACTCCTGTTAAAGAGTGTTTCGATCTTCGGATAGGTCTTCATGGTGCTCCTTAGGAAATGTAGCCGCGAGCCTTGGCCGCAATGACACCGGCGGTCAGAGCACAGGCGGTGTCGCCGTTGCCCCAATTGTATGCCTGGTCAGTCACGGTCGAACCCTCACGGATAGCGTCAGCAAGGGTGTAGCCCGTTAGGACGCCCATGCCAATCTCGTTGATCTCTGACACGAGGGAAGCGGACAGTTCGTCAGCCTTCTCGTCAAGCCTTGTCTTCGTTACCGTCATTTGGATCTCCCTTAAATGTAGTGTCAATATCTAGCGTTTCGATCCAGTCGGCAATCTGCTCCCTGGTCCACTTGTACTGATCGTTTAGGTTGATAATCGTACTCTGCAACGTGTTGGTCTTCTGACCCGTTACGGGGTGCTTAACTAATTCTAGCACTCCTGGGAGGAGTTTGGAAAGGCTAGAAGCAGTAGCACCGACGTTCTGTGCTCCGACGAGACCGCCCGTAAACTTAGGCTCGTCCTCACAGCCGTACTTTTTACCAGTGAACTTATGAGCCCACTTATCAACGTCAGGTCCGATGCCGAGAACCCAATCTCGTGCAGACTTCTTGACCTGAATCTCACTCAACTCTGGCATAGCCTTGGCGATGAAATCTTCCACACCCTTTAGCATTACCTTGTTGGACTTGTCGCGGTACCGGCTGTCAAAGTCTAGACGAAGAGCAACCATTTGGTCATTGTAGTTGGTGGGTCCATATGGAGTCTTTACCGGCCTCTGGTGCATGTACAGCGTGAACATATGGCTTGGAGTCTCTTTCAGATTCCCTAGTTCAAAGTCGAAAGCCTTGATGACCAGAACGTCACGCCATTCCTTACGCCTCTCAAACGAGGACTCTATGCAGACGGGTTCGGACTCTGAGACGGGGATCGGTCTGAATATCGGAACCTCTACCAACTGCCTGTGCTCGTAGGAGACCTGAACCTCGTACTTTAGACAGACCTCGTAGGGGTGAGCGGGAAACACCGCTTTAACGTCCCATGTAACAGGCTTCGGAGCCGGGACCGCCGGAATGGGATTACCATACTTGTCGAACAGGTCCGGGTCTGTCAGTGGACTGTAATACTGACTGAACTTCGGGTGAACCCCGTTCGGACCAGGAGGTCCAATTGAATAGTCACCCATATCGCTCCTTAAAGAAAGAACTTACAAATGTAGGCACGGTCGGACTTGAACCGACACATCACAAGGATACTAGTTCCTAAGACTAGCGCGTCTGCCAATTCCGCCACGCACCCTAGATATTGCGTAGCCCCCCAGGGATTCGAACCCTGAACTAAACGGGTCTAAGCCGTTTGCCTCTGCCAATTGGGTCTAGAGGGCCAAGTTGATACTTTATGGTCAGGTGTATCAAACCCTGTGCCGCCGTCTCTGCTGCCACTGTGACCGTACCAAGTCAGGCTAGGAGGAATCGAACCTCCGTCTCAGGTATCCAAGACCCGTCAGTTACCACTACACCATAGCCTGTTGCTGCGTGTGATTATCCTTCACACGCTAAGGCCGGTTTTACACCGGGGGTTTATTGCCTTTCATGAGCGTTGCAACGCTGCAATTCAGGACGGCCAACCCAATAGACCGGCGTGTACTTAACCGATCACTGTGTCCCCACTCGGAGTCGAACCGAGCCCTGACAGATTAAGAGTCTGCGATGCTACCGAAACACCTTAGGGACTTGCAGGCTATTACGGTTGCCAACCGGGTCAGGCAGATTACTCCGCGCGCCGTATGATCGTTTTGAGTGGGACCGTTTCGAATCCGGTAGATCAAGCCCACTTCCGCGTGGTAGAGGAAGGAATCGAACCCTCATGCTGGTGGTTTACAGCCACTGCCCGTTGCCCAGACGACCCTACCGTAGGTTATGGAGGAATTGAACCTCCGACATTTCCGTGTCGAGGAAGCGTGATACCATTTCACCAATAACCCGAGCGTAGCCACTGAGGGAATCGAACCCCCGCCTTCTGCGTGTAAAGCAGACGCACTCCCATTATACATAAGCGGCCATGTGGCTAAACCCATCCTCAGATGAATCTAACCAACGTGGAGGAGATGGGAATCGAACCCACTGCAATTTCCTTGCAAAAGAAATCCGCTACCTTAGCAGTCTCCCCCAGGCGGTCGATGAGCGCAGGATCACTGCACCGCTCGACCTTGTGAAACTATCTTACCACACTCAGGAGTGGCTTGTCAAGAACTTGACTAACGCACTCTTTGGAGCGGCACCGACGTATCGGTCTACTTCCTTACCGGCCTTCATCAAGACCAGCGTTGGAATGCCGGTGACCTTGAAATCAGCCGCTAGACTTGGTTCCTTGTCGACGTTGACCTTTACGATCTTCACGCCATCAACCTCGTCGTTTACCTCGTTCAGAATTGGATTCATCGCCTTACAAGGCGCGCACCACTCTGCCCAGAAGTCTATCAGAACGGGTGTTACGTTGTCAATAACCTCGTCAACGTAGTTCAGCCTGTCTACTTCCTTTACTGCCACTTCAATACCTCCTGTACTGCACCGGGATCACCCTGCTGAGCCAACTCGCTAATCTTAGCCTTGTTCGCCGCAAAGTCCCAGGATGCCTGATCAATTACGACCAGTGCATCCACGTCTACGGAAGAGCAGGGATAAACACCCTGATACGACCTGTCCAAGACACCGTTCAATAGAACCTTTGTCTTGTTCCAGCCAATAGCCGGAATGTGTGGTGCCAATGTCGCAAGGACGGGGAAGTTGCCAGGAGCAAAGTGCCATTCGCATGACGCCTTACGCTTGATGCTTCTTACCTTACCAATACGCATAGAGGGGTTTTGTCCACCGCTCCTGAATGCTACAAGGGCACCGGGCTCAATTGTCTGGCCCATGAAGTTAACAATGCTTGTCATTTTACACCTTTCGGTAGAGAGCCGTATGCGGGAATCGAACCCGCGTCGTCTGATTGGAAGTCAGAGGTAATAGCCATTATACGAATACGACGGAATCGGAACGGCAACCATGCCTCGCCACTAGTAGGCTTTCGCGCCTGATGCATCAAACGCTAAGAGAGAATTGAACTCTCGTTCCAACGCATCCCCGGCTGGATTCGAACCAACATTCTGAGGGTCAAAGCCTCTTGTACTGCCTTTATACTACGGGGATTTGCCTCCCCCACCGGGTCCGTGTGTTTCGACCCGGCTGGGGGAGGGCTAAACTCTATTCTAGCACAGTCCCATCTAGTACGTCAACTATCGCAGCGCGACGCTGATAGATACCGATTGAACAACACCAGCACCAGTAAACGCCCTCGTGAGGACATTCGCTTGGCTTCATCTTTGTAGACCACGGGAATGCCGTAGCGCCACGAGAACACTCGGGACACGACTCATCCGGCATAAGCAGACGGCCATCGAAACAAAGGTCACAGAAGTTATCCATGATCTTTTGCCTGTCGACCTTACGCTCTTGGTAGCCCTCACGGACTGGACGGGGCTCTAGAGTACCGTCCTCCAACCATTCACGGTCAGCCTTTTCCTGGTTACAAGAAAGGCCGCACAGTTCCAGGTTGTCCAAGTCCCAAGTTCCACCCTTTGAAAGAGGGGTAACGTGGTCAATCGTGACTGAGTGCTTGTCTAAGTCAAAAGGCTTCGGACACATGTAACACTTGAATCCGTTTTCCTTTGTCTTGATTTCGACAATCTCTTCACGAGTGTACATCTTTGTCGTTGTGACGGTCATTTGCTTCCCCTCCTTTCTCACATGAAAGTCGAGCGGGCGGGGATTGAACCCGCGCATCTTCTGGATATAAGCCAGACGCCTTCACCACTTGGCTACCGCTCGCTAGTGAGTCCAGTCTACCATCAGGAGCGAGGTAGTGTCAAGTCTCTGGCTAGCCAGTTGTCCATGTGGATTTGGGTAGAGAGGTTGTCAATCTTCCGGGCGTCAACCTGCTCAGGCCAGTCAGAGTTATGAATCTGCCACTCCAACTCATCCTTCCAGAGATCGACAAAGTTGACGACCTCTGCGAGAGTCTTTTCACCGCGCCTGACGGACCTGACGAATTCGCCTTCCTCGCCCTGCATCGGTAGAGCCATTGTGCCCGTAGATAGAAGTTCCCATCCCTGATATACAAGGCGGGCAGCATGGGCAGCGAACTTGATATCGTACCCGTACTTCTCCGTCAATTCCGGGCGGTATGGCATACCGCTCTTACGGCCCTCTAGTTTGTCGATCTGAGCCTGAGCGTACCCGCTAAACCGCTTGCCCGCGTTACGGGAAATGAAGATTTCACGGTTGGCCCTCAGTTCAACACCGCCGATACAGATATCTAGCGTGTGCTCAGGTGACACATAGAGAGGCAGCAGAACGGTAGGGTTACCGTTTGCTGCCAGTTTGACCCACTTGCGTAGGGAGTAATAGACCTCATCAACGTCTCCGGCCTGGGAGCGCGCGTTCTTTTCAGCGGTCCTAAATACGAAGTCGTCCTTTGACGAGAGGCCGAACACGTTATGCGGGTGCTCGACGTAGATTCCCATTTCGTCACGGTCTCCCTGACCGCTGACATCGGTTCCATGCACAGTGGAACCGACGAGGGTGTGCAGGATTAGCCCGCCCTCGACATAGTTTCTGTTCACACTTTTAGTCATGGTTCCTCCAATGGTTATGGGTGGGGTCCGAAGACCCCACCCTTTTAGCCGTGTCGCCTTGCGAATCGCACAGCCTTGGCTTCCTGCCAAGGGGTCAACTTGCCGTCCTCTCGGAGGTGGCGGTTGTCGTGCTCGCGCTCCTTCTGAGCGTCGATTCGCTTGCGCTTTGCCTTCTGCTGCTTGATCCAAGCCCTTGCGCGGTACGCCTTGCGTGCTGCGCTGCTGGTACGCTTGGGGAGTTTCTTCTGCTGCTTCTGGGCGTTCATGAAATATATTCACCTCCTCAGGTTACCTATATCTCATGATCGCCTCCTGTGTATGTCTTCATGTGTCCACCTTACACTATTTAAGCAGCAGAGTCAACTGCTGCTTAGTCTACCGGGCCTTCGTTGACGACAGAGAGAACCTGCTCGTCACCGTCAAGGTCGTTCTGGACGTAAGCCAATGCCTGGTTGAAGGACTCTGCCTCGACCGTAATCTGCGTATCGACGTAGACCGTCTGAGCCTGCTTGTATCGAACGGTGAAGCGATTGCCACCGCGACCGATCACCGGGTTCGCCGCAACGACTGGCGCTGCTGCACGCTCGTTGTAGTCGAAGTCGTCGGCGTAACCGAAGAATCCGCCAGCGGGAAAATGCCCCTTGATGTGAGTCGAGTAGTACGACCCAACCGAGTCCGAGTTAGCGAACTCATTGAAAACGGGGGCAGGAACACCATCGTAGGTGTAGACCAATCCGTTCAGGTTGACGTACAGGGTCGGGCCTGTCACGTCATAGGCGATTTCCTGCACGAGTGAGGAATCGACCTGGCGAACGTAGTCTACGTCCACAGTGTCAGTGTTTGTCATTTTTCTCCTTAGGTAGTTGTATCTCTGATACTAGTCTATGAGTGGTGAGGCTGTCAAGAGCCTACGAACCACGGGTTGCCTGTGATGAAGTGGTAGATCAGCCACACTAGAAGGAAGGTTACGCCTGTAACCCAAAAGACCTTCCACCCTCTCGAACGAGAGCGTGTGCCCAACCAAACCTGCTCGCTTAGCGTATCACCCTTGGCATTGGCTGTCAACCCCGAGAATTCCATCGCTGCGAAGATCAGCCCCCATCCTAGCCATGCAAGGAAGAAGTTGTCAAGCCAGATGCCCAGGAGCAGGATGCCCGTGAGTGAAATGACCAGGGCCGTTAGGACTTGCTTTCTATTCATACTACATACTCCTCTAGTGGTCGACGTGCTTTTAGTTCCTTAGGGTTTACCTTTAGTAATGCCTGGAAGTCATCTACGTCCCAGAACTCCCAGAACGTTAGCATACCGTCCCTGGTGAAATAGTGTGGCAGGTCCTTTGCACGGGAACCGGCGACGAAGAAGGTTGTCACCTTTCCGAAGCGCGGCTTGTGCAATTCAATGAGCCTGTGTGCTGCTGTGTGTCGCATGATATGGGCAGAGAAGACATCCCTGGTACGGAAGTATGATCCGTCCAATGTCTTTTCCGGCTCGTCCCAAAGTTCCTCCTTGTATCCGCCCCAGACTGCTACGGAAAGGAAGTCGTTGTAATGGTCGTGCGGTGGGTATAGTCGCTCGGCCTCGTGGAATACGTGGAAGCCAAAGGAAAACTTCTTGCACTTGAAGACGGTGTAGCGATCAAACGCTGCGCCAGCCTCCATGTACGAGAAGAGTTCAACAGGTGTACCGAATACCTTAAACCTCAACTACATGCAACCCCTTTCCATAGTAGTCTGCATATGAAAGGTGACCAAGCCTGGTAAAGGCCATAGCCCTTCTGCCTTGGTGGTTCCAAGTTACGAATAGGGTCAAAGTTCTTGGGGTACATTCAACGATTCGATGCGCTGAACTGTTCCTCAGGATATGACATGAGAAGCGCCTGTGTGGACGTGGCTCTGGATTCTCTAGGGTCTTGAAAGGATTACGATACACGTTCTCCGTGTACCCGCCTCTAATGATGAATGAAAAGAAGTCGCATCCATGATCGTGAGGGGCCATGTAGTCCGGGTCTGGACCGGCAAGAGAGTGGACTGACACACTGAACCTAGAGGTTCTAATGATCTGGAACCTCTTGAAGTCAGGGCCTAGCCTCTGAAACTTAAGACTGAGTGGATTCCGCATCGACACCCCAAATAGAGTCGGCTAGCGAACCGGTAACCACGTCTTCGACCGCCTTAATCCAGCACTGTACGTCTATCATTCAAACACCAACTCACTCGACATTCTAGCCACAAGGGCTTCCGCCGCTGCCATTTCCGTTACTAGGTCATCATCCTGATCTGAAACGGTACCCGGCTTAGGAATTGCCAGGCCGTACAGAGAAGCGATTAGAAGGTGCTTAGGGTCTGTTCGGCTGATGTAGTTCTTATCAATACCGGCCTCGACCCTGAGCCAATCAAACAAGTCCTTGAACAGATTGTTTCCTCGATACTCAGGGGCCACGTATACATAGCCACCAACAGCGCAATGCCCTGTGCATGAATCACACAGCGCGCCTCGCTTCGTGAGTAGAAAAGAGCATACCCCAACTACAACGTCGTCCTCGTTGACAGCGACTCCGATCTCAGTTGAGTTTTCGGGGATGCCAATAGCCTTAATCTGTTCTTGACTAAGGCGACGGTACCGCAAAGTGCTCATTACCTACAACAACTCCCTTTTCACAGTCTATTTGGTCCACGTTCCTAATCACCTTAGGGATTGAATACGAGGGAAGGCTGGTTGCTAGAATCTGCGTCAGCCTATCATCAGTATACACCCTGCCAGTATACTCGGCAACAAGGGTGTCCTTATCTCCGACCCGGCTGCTGTAGACCACCGCGTCGCTAATTCCGTCGATACCAAGGATTGCATCCCTGACAATTGGGGTCACCACGGTAAAGCCGCTGACCTTAACCTTATACGGGGAACGGCGGATAAGCCTAAGCCCTCCGTCGCACTCCTCAACAATGTCGTCCAGATGAGTAGAGCCATTTAGGTCCTCTAGGACACCATTGACCCACACCCCATTTACACCGGGGCTGGTTGCAGTCCATGTACCGTCCGACTCAAACGTAGCCTTTACAGCCGGGTTTAGCGTGAACGGCTTATCCAGCGAATCCCTGACCCCTACGAACCCCAGGTCCGTTGTCGAGTAAACGTCAACAACCTTTTCAACACCTATCTTTTTAGCGTAGGCGACGTGCCTAGGATCGAGCCTGCCGGTAGACGACATTAGAGCCTTAATGGTACCAAGGTTGGTGATACCCTTCTCCATCATTTTCTCAATCATGGAAGGACGTACAGCCAGTACGGTACAGCCAGAGTCGGTCGCTTCCTTGACGATCTCTGCGTGTGTCAGAGGCTTTGATGGTGATACTACTACATGGCCCATTGCAATAAGCATTAGGTGGACGGCAAGGGTGGTAGCCATAGGGGCTGGGTAATAGATCGACTTCGTACCGGCGATCCCTAGCGCGTCATTCATGATCTCAGTTACCTTTTCAGAATTATCCTGATCTAGGAACGAGGTCGTGATGGACTGTAGTTTTGGAGCGCCAGTGGTACCAGATGAGAACACGGCAATGTTTCCTAGAGGTACCCTAACGTAATCGTCCGGGTGTCCCAACTGGAATAGAAGGTTGCCAGGGCTACTGTGATCTAGGTCGGTACCGTATCCAATGAATGCCTCACAGCCAGAGGCCTCGATTGCTGAGTTCAGCAATGGGCCTTTCATGAATGGAGGCAGGCCGACCACTGTCTTACCAGCCATCAGTACGCCGAGCATTAGGATCAGGCCGTACAGGTTATTGTCTGTGTAAACGCCGACAACCTCGTCATCAGGAAACTCCTTTCTGACGTACACGGCTGTCGACTTACCCCACCTAAGCAGTTCTCCCCTGCTAATGTGCCAGCCGTCGATGATCTCAGCAATATGAGGAGAGCGGACCTCTAATAGGTCAACTAGGTCACTCATGCTGCCTCTAGCGCATCAACCCTGGCCTGCAACTCTGTAATAGAAGTCTGCAAGTAAAGTGTTGCTGCTGCGTTTGCCTGGGCCAGGACCGCGCCCTGTGCCAGCAGTAGACTGTATGCGTGTGAAACCTGTGAGAGGACAAGGAACGCCAGGCGGTCAGCCTCTTCGCTCTTGTATGGGAATGCCCTGTATGAAAGAAGCGCAATCTGAACCATTGGGTTTACCGTCTGGAACTCCTGCTGCGTGATCGTACCGTCAGAGGTTGCGTCCCTCAGTGCGTATAGAGCATTGGTAAGTTGACCAACAAGTGCGTTCCTCTTATTCACCTCGTCCTGTGATGCAGATGGGTAGAAGGATAGGTACTCAGCACGTTCCTCTTCGGACGCAGGGTGTAGTGTATCAACGATTTCACCAGCCGAGTCCCTGATTTCAAGGGCTTCTGCTGCTGTATCGTACTTGACCGTGTTTCCATCTGGCCTTAGCCATTCTCTAATCACTATGAACCATTACCCTTCTTGATGATGATATTTGGACCGCCCAGGCTATCCCAGATGCCAGTTACGCCTCCTGGTGTGGTGGTAACGTTCGTGCATGTACCTAGCGGGCTGTAGATTTGCTGGTTACCACTGTTTGGCATGTAGCATGGAAGTGTTAGAACGTGCCTGACTCCATTGATAAGAACTGCTGCCGACGTGTGCTGCTGTGCAGTGATTTCTCCTGATAGCAGGTAGTTCTCGCCACCGAAGAAGACGTTATTAAGTCTACCACGGAGACCGCTCGCCGTCTCAATCACAACGAAAGGCCAGTAAACGATGTTTCCAGCAGACTGCTTATTTGGAACAAGGTCTCCGACAACTGCAATGTCCTGAACGGCTGGCCTCATAGTAGCGAGTTCTGCGGTAACCCATGAGCCAGCGTTTAGACCCTTCTTTACATATACCTGATAGTTAAGCGGCCCTGGTGGCGTTGAGGTTGGACCTCCAACCGTTGTTGTTGCGGCTGTGGTATACGCGCAAGCGATTACGCAAATCCTGTCGTCGGCCACGGTGTCTGATGTGAAGTACGGACTGATGGTGGTAAGCATTGCAAAGGACTTTGGTGATCCATATGTTGCATCTGCACCCGGCTGACCGGCGTACCCGCCAGAAGCACATAGGTAAAAGAAGTCTGGACCAGCAGAAACCTCAAAGCCGATGGTGGCAGAGGTTAGAGTGCTTAGTCCTGTGAATACAGTTACGGGCCTGTCGTTTAGGGCAAGTTCAATCTTTCCACCGGTCTGAATGGTGGTGAACGGGAAGGCTACGGATAGAGTTACACCGCTCGTAGAGTTGGTGTATGTGGTTCCACCGTCAGCAGTAGACCAACCATCGGCTGCTGCCAATTGAGTCTTGATAGCCGAGATTACTGCGGCCCCGGTGCCGTCCGATGTGATTACTACCTGCTTTGTATAACTCATGAGTCCTCCTTACTAGTATACACGGAATCTGTGCCTAGGTAGGCATTGCCCATAGTAGTATTTGTATTACCGGGCTGTTGGTCTTCGCAGAAGACACCATAGCCGCTCTGCCCCACCCATCCAAGTTGATTAACTGGAACCTTCTTGGGGAATGCAGTGGCGTCCACCTGATCAGTGTTTACATACTCAATCTTAAGATCATCAATCACCGATGTACCTGTGTATGAAAACAGTCTAACGCCAGTGAACAAAGCCTGACCAACACTGTCCTGCACAATAGGAGTGTCAGATGCCGTTGGGCGTGTTGGCTGAACGTAAACCTTGAAATTGTAAGAAGTGCTTGCAATGCCCCAGGTCGTAGTTGAAGTGACCGGACTGACTACAATCCAGACAGTTGATCCGGCGGCTACAGAGGTGCCACCTGAGACATACGAAGGACCGCCGCCGCCACCCATTACACACCACCCGTTTCGACAGTGATTGCAGAGGCAACTCCACTGATGCTTGAATTGACAAAAACGTTCTTATTGACAGCCATCGTTGCTCCAACGACCGGCGATCCAGAGACGTACTTAAATGAAATCATTGTGCATGGAGCATCCTGGGTCCACGGGGTTAGAGAGACGACCGGCTGACCTATGATTTCAATTGCTGTCAGGCTAGTGATCGAACAGTTACCAGCGCCATCCTTCGTAATTCCAGAAGCGATAGGCACCGTAACCGGTGACAGGAAGTACACGCCAGTAGGGACAATGTCCGCTGTCGCTGGGTTGTATGCACTGGCTGCACCGGAGAACGTATCTCCGAATACAACCCTTACGCCGAGCGTTGGGTTGTGCTGATAGCCGATGTGGTAAACCTTTAGCAGCCTGCAAGTCACGCCATTCTTGGTTGCGTAGAATCCGGCCTTTAGACTTGTTGCAGACCTTAGGAAATCAGAGAATCCGCTTGGCGGCAACGTACTAGGATTGTTCAATCCGGTGTATGGGAGTTGTAGCAGACCAATCTCTGCACCGCCTGAGGTAATGTACCCGACAGCCCATCCGTACATTCCGACGGTAAGCGTGAACTTGTACTCGCTACCTCGGCTCATGTTCTTTGGCATTGGAATTTCTGCGAAGGTGATGAACGTGTTATCCCCCAGAGCAGTTACCGAGGGGTCCTTTACCTTCAACTTGAACAAAGTGTTTGCGCCGTAGTATTCAATTGTGAAGAACACTCCAGACGTGGCACCTCCAGAAGACACAAAGAGACCGGCACCGTCCTGAATGGTGAACGTGCCATGTACGATCTGAGCCGTTGAATTCGTGGTACTTCCAAGGAGTGCGTCGGTACCGTTTGCGTTTCCGTTTACGGCAAGGCCTCCTGCCACAGACCAGTTCGTCCTGACGTCACAGACAGTAA
>Ga0164308_10000891_pt1 | contig 16112 bp, 16 predicted proteins | sample Whisoiple_246_MG_FD_109983 | JGI IMG/M metagenome (GOLD analysis project Ga0164308, IMG submission 109983) | Soil microbial communities amended with fresh organic matter from upstate New York, USA - Whitman soil sample_246_MG | ecosystem: Environmental > Terrestrial > Soil > Unclassified >...
CCGCCTGCTGACCCAGCAGCCGGGGCAGGTCCTTGGCCCCGGCGAGCACGCCGAACATCGCGAACTCGGCCAGCGTGGCGCCGTGCACCCCCGCCGACGTGGTGAAGACCACGCGGTCCAGGTCGTCGCCAGTCAAGCCGGCGGCCTTGACCTGGGAACCTCCACCGGCGGCCATCGTCTGCACCCAGCGCAGTTCGGGATTGGCCCGCACGGACGAGGCGAGCAGGGCCGGGTCGACGTCCGGGATCCCGTAGAACACATCGGCCCGGGCCAACAGCTCATCGAACGCGGACTGTTGTTCAGCGGTGCGCACGTACGCCGGATCGCCATCATGGTCGCCGGGGAAACGCTGCGGTGGCAGCAACGTGTCGTCGGCCAGCAGCTCCACCGACGGATCGACGTCGGTGATCAGATGCCGCAGGTCGGGCTCCAACGGGGTGGCGAGGGCAACCTTGATCGTTGACGACACGAAACTCTCCTTTGGGTCTGTCACGTCACACTAGCGTCCAGTGTCCGAGGCATAGCGTACGGCCTATGGTCCACATATGGAAAGATGTTCCTTCTACTGGACAGGCCCGACTTGTTCCATCAAGATGTCGCCATGACGACCTACGGATTCATCGGCCTCGGTTCGATGGGCACGCCGATGGCTGTTCACCTGGCGCGATACAGCGCGGCCCACGACGGCCGGCTGCTGGTCTGGAACCGCAGCCCCGGCAAGGACGGCCCGATCGTCGCCGAAGGCGGGACCGTCGCCACCGACCCCGCCGCCCTGGTCGCCGCCAGCGACGTGGTCGTGGTGATGCTGCCGGACCTGCCCGAGCTGCGCGAACTGACCGACGGGCCGGCCGGGCTACTGGCCGGGGTCCGGCGTCCTACCGTGCTGGCGGTGTGCTCGTCGGTGTCCCCGCAGGCGGTCCGCGCGTTTGCCGATCACGCCGCGGCCTCGACCGACGGCCTGGTGCAGGTGATCGATGCCCCGGTGTCGGGGGGGACCGAGGGAGCCACCGACGGCACGCTGTCGATCATGGTCGGCGGCAGCGACGACGCGGTGGCCGCTGCCTGGCCGGCCTTGACCGCGATGGGTACCACCGTGCGGCACCTCGGACCGATCGGGTCGGGAGCGCTGGCCAAGGCGTGCAACCAGATGGTGGTGGCCGCGACGTTGATCGCGCTGTCCGAGGCGAGCGTGCTGGCCGAATCGGCCGGCGTGGACGTCGACGGCCTGCTGGACATCCTGGCCGGCGGGTTCGGCGCCAGCCGGGTCCTGGAGGTCAAGCGCCCGAATCTGGTCTCCAACACCTACTCCCCCACCGGCAAGGCCATCTACATGGTCAAGGATCTCGGGTTCGTCGAGGCCGAGTCGCGGCTCACCGGGACACCGCTGGCCCAGGCGGCGCTGTCCCTGGACCTGTACCGGGCCGTGGCCGACGCGGAGCTGGGCGATCAGGATGTCAGCGTCGTGCACGCGCTGATCCGCGATCGGGCCGGCCGGGCCTGACTGCGCCGGTTCCAGGATGGTCGGGCTCAGCGGACGGTCGGGGCTCAGTGCTGATGATTCGCTCGGCAAGCCTCGCTCAGCCGAGACCCTTCGCGGGACACCTCGCGAGCTCGGTCGTCCCGCGGGGTCTCGGCACTGTGACATTGATTCGCTCGGCGAGCCTCGCTCAGCCGGCCGTCTGCAGGCGCCCGCGGAATCGCGGGTGTGCCAGCACATCCGGGTTGGCCAGGTACGCCGGTGTCCGCCCGGCCCGCACGTCCAGGATCGACCTGATCGCGCTGGCACCGTTGCCGATGGCCATCTCATCGGTCCACGCCAGCGCGTGCGGCGACAGCACCGTGCGATCCGCACTCAGGATCGGATGCCCGGCCGGGACCGGTTCGACCTCGAAGACGTCCAGGCCGGCGCCGCCGATCCGCCCCTCGTGCAGCGCGGCGGCCAGTGCGTCGACATCGACGATCGGACCTCGGGCGACGTTCACCAGGATGGCGTTCGGCTTCATCGAAGCGATCAGCTCGGCGTCGATCGCGTGGAGGGTCTCGGGGGTCAAAGCGGCGGTGACGACGATGATGTCGCACTCGGCCAGCAGCGTGGCCAGATCGACCAGGGTGACCCCGATGGCCGCCGCGGACTCGGCGGTCCGGTGCGGGTCGGTCGCCCAGTGCTGCGTCCCGAACGGCTTGAGCAGCGAAAAGAGTTCCACGGCGATGTTTCCCAGGCCGAAGACGCCGACCCGCTTGCCCGTCAGGCCCTGCCCCAGCAGATCCAGCTTGTGTTCCCAGGCGTTGGCCCGGACCAGCGCGTCCTTGGCCAGCAGTCGGTGTCCCACCGCGAGGATCATGGTGAGCGCGGCCGTGGCCACCGCCCGCCGTGCGCCGTCCGGAGTGATAGTGACGGCCACCCCCGCCTCGGAGCAGGCGGCCAGGTCGACGGCGTCAAGCCCGACCCCGAACCTGGCCAGCACCAGCGGCGGCCGATCTCCCGATACGGTGTCCGCGTCCACGGCGGGTTCGGCGAACAGCACGGCGTCCAGTCCGTCCACCTGCTCGGCGCGCAACGTGGGCGATCGCTGGTCCAGGAACCGATAGGTCACGCCGGCCCGGTCCAACTCGGCGAGCCCGATGTCGCCCCACGAGGTGCCGGATCCGTTGGCCGGCCGGAAGTCCGCGGACAACCCGACCGTGAAGGCGGCCGACATCTACAGCACCGCAATCGGGTTGACCGGGGATCCGGTTCCCCGCGGCACCACCAGCGGCGCGACCACCAGCAGGAACTCGTAGCGGCCGGCGGCGGCGCAGGCCCCGGACAGCTCCTCCAGATCGAGGTTGTCCAGCAACGGGATGCCCAGCGCGGTCAGCGCCAGGGCGTGGATGGGTGAATGCAGGCCGGCCACGGAGGACGGCCGGACGTCGCTGTCCCCGTCGGCCCCCAGCAGGCTGATGCCGCGTTCGGCGAGCTCCGGCATCGCATCGATGTGCCAACCGGCACTTGCGTTGTCGGAGTTCCACGGGCCCAACGCGGTTCGGCGGCCGCCGTGCCCGGTGCGCAGCAGGACGGCGTCGGCCGTGCCGACCGTGACACCCAGGGCCGCCTCGGCCGCGAGCAGATCCTCCACGTGCACGGCAGTCCCGGGCTCCAACCAGTCCACCCGGCGGACCGCGGGTAGATCGATCAGGACACCGCGGACCACCACCCCGGCGGACATCGAGGTCACCGCGGCCCAGGCCGAGCCGAGCGAGGAGAACACCGACGAGCTCTTCACTCCCCCGTACAGCTCGCCGCGATAGCCGATGTGGCAGATCGCGTCGAGGTGACTGACCGCCTTGCCGTGATAGTCGATGCCGATGAAGTCCTTGTGCCCGCTGGGTTCCGGTGGTTCGACATCACCCAGATCCACCATGTGATGCAGGGCCGGCTTGGCATTGTCGACCCCTGCCCGGGTGTTGATCGGCAACGCCAGGCTGATGGTCCGCCCGGTGCGCGGCGTGGCCAGCGCCGCCAGCACGGTCCGTTCGGTGATGCGACACAGCGCGCCTCGTTCGTCCACCGCACCGGCCATCGGTCGCAGCCGGTCGAACAGCCGATCGAAGTCCTGCTGTGACACCAGGCCGCCGGACGTCGGGCCGGCCGACGGTGTCGAGACGGTGGACGCGGAGGAGTCGTTCATGGCTGTCCTCTTCCTGGCGTGCCTGGCGCGGGTCCACGGGCCGACTGGAACGACGGGCTGCGCACCGCGCCGGCCGGTGGGACCAACTGGCTGGTCGCGCTGTTACGGTGTCCAGCAGAGTGGACGGGGCCGCATCTGCGCAGCCGTCAAGCTACCATTCTGTTGGATGCCTGCCAACATGTTGGACGCACGTGTTGAGAGGAGCGACGTGATGACCCACGCCGAAGCTCCTGACGTCGTGTCGACCGCTACCCCGCGACCGTCCGCGGTGCCGGCCGTGACCCGGGCCAGCGCCATCCTGACCGCGCTGGCGGACGCGCAGGGCGCGGCGGTCTCGGTGAGCGAACTGGCCCGCCGGCTCGGCTTGCCCAAGTCGTCGACCGCCAACATCTGCCTGAGCCTGGAGGCCGAGCGGATGGTCGCCCGCAACGACGACGGCTATGTGCTGGGTCGCCGCCTGGCCGAGCTGGGTGGCGCCTACCTGACGACGTTCGACCAGGTGAAGGAGTTCTATCGAGCCTGCCGGCTGCAGCCGAACATCTCCAGATTCACCGCCAGGGCCGCGGTTCTGGAGGGCCTGGACGTGCTGTACGTCGCCCGGTACGAGGGCTCACCGGCCATCCGGCTGACGGCCAACATCGGCGACCGCTTCCCCGCCCACGCGACCGCGACCGGCAAGGCCCTGCTCGCCCAGACGGATCTCACCGCGCTGCAGGAACGGCTGCGCAACGTCGACCGACTGGTCGCCCTCACCGACAACACCATCACCGACCCGGCCGAGCTGATGGTCGAACTGAACAAGGTGCGCGACGCCGGGTACGCCATCGACGCCGAGGAGACCACGCCGGGGGCAACGTGTCTGGCCATCACCATCGGTGACGCGGTGGCGGCGGCCAACCAGTTCGCGATCAGCGTCACGCTGGTCAGCACCCAGTTCACCGAACAATTGCTCAACGTCCTGCTCGCCGAGCTGCGCGCGGTTGCCGCGGCCCTGCAGAATCCCATGCTCCCCGGCAATCTGCAGGTCTGAGCGCCGGCCCACCCCTGGCCCACCCCGTCGTGCTTCGCTGGGCGAAATTTCAGTGGACTTTCGCCCTCAACATGTTGCCAATGAGCTAGACGCCGTCCATGATACTGGACAGTGATCCTGCTCGACCTCACGACGATGTGTGTTCACTCTGCCGAGTGTCTTCACCCTGCCGACAAGGACGCCGATGCAACGAGGCAACGAAGTCGCGGGCTCCGCCGACGGAGCCGGCACGCTCGCACGCGAGCCGCTGGTGCGGATCCGTGGTGTCAGCAAACGGTTCGGGGCCACCCAGGCGCTGGACGACGTCGACATCGACGTGTACGCCGGCTCGATCCTGGCCCTGCTCGGCCAGAACGGAGCCGGCAAGTCCACCATCATCAAGGTGCTCGCCGGCGTATACGGCCGCGACAGCGGCGAGATCGACGTCTGCGGCGACCCGTTCGACAGCCCGCAGGCGCGTGGCCGGATCGCCTTCATCCACCAGGATCTCGGGCTGGTGCCGGGCCTGTCGGCGGCCGAGAACATCGCGCTGGGCGTGGGATACCCCAAACGCAGCCGGCTGATCAACTGGCGGGAGAGCCGCCGCCTGGCCGAACGTGCCCTGGAGATCGTGGGCAGCGACATCGACCCAAGGACCCGGGTCGCCGAGCTGTCCCGGACCGACCGGTCGATGCTGGCGATTGCCCGGGCGCTGGTGGTGGACGCCCAGGTGCTCGTGCTCGACGAACCGACCGCGAGCCTTCCCGCGGACGAGACCGAGGTGCTCTTCGCCGTACTGCGCCGACTCAAGGCGGACGGCATCGGCATGGTCTACGTGTCACACCGTCTCGACGAGGTCTTCGCGATCTCGGACCGGGTGACCATCATGCGCGACGGCAAGGTGGTCTCCTCCGGCCTCATGGCCGACACCAACCCGGACGAGGTGATCACCAGAATCGTCGGACACAAACCGGTTCCGCCGCCACCGCCCGCGCCGCCGGCCACCGACCGCGCGGTGCTGGAGGTGACCGACCTGGTCGGCGAACGGGTAGGACCGGTCTCGCTGGCGGTCAAGGCCCACGAGGTCCTCGGTCTGGTCGGCCTCGACGGCGCCGGGCACGTCGAGTTCGGCCGGACCGTCCTGGGTGCGCTGCCGCTCTACGGCGGATCGATGTCTCTCGAGGGCGAATCGTTCCGCCCCGATGGTGTCCCCGAAGCCGTTGATCACGGTCTGGGCTTCGTCACCAGCAATCGCGCCGAGGAGGGGGTGGGCATGGACCTGACCGTCACCGAGAATTTCCTGCCCAACCCGGCGATCCGGGGTGCGGGACCCTTCACCTTCCGAAGCAACCGGGCCGAGGACCGGCTCGCCCGCGACCTGGTCGCCGAGTACGGGGTCCGGCCGACCGACCCGACCCTGCCGATCGCCGGGCTGTCCGGCGGCAACCAGCAGAAGGTCATCCTCGGCCGATGGCTGTCCACCGACGCCAGTGTGCTGATCCTCGAGGAGCCGACGGCGGGCGTGGATGTGGGCGCGAAGCACGAGATCTACACCCTGCTCGACGGGGCGCTCGCCCGTGGGCTGGCCGTCATTCTCATCTCCACCGATTTCGAGGAGGTCGCTGCGGTGAGCCACCGCGTCGCAGTCTTCAAGAACGGCAGGATCGTCCGGGAGATCCCCCGCGCCGAGCTCACCGTCGATGCCCTCGTGGCGGCCGGCACGGGAGCCCACTCGTGACCACCACACAGACCGCCACCCGCCCCAAGACGAACCGAAAGGGCAAGGGAGGCAGCATCGTCGGCACCTGGGGGTTGCCCATCCTGGCGGTGCTGATCTTCGCGCTGTTCGCGATCCTGCTGCCGAACACCTTTCCCACCGGGGCCAATCTCAAGGCCATCCTGACCAACCAGGCGATCCCGGCCATCCTGGCCATCGGCGCCACCATTCCGATCGTCACCGGGCGCTTCGATCTGTCCATCGGCTACGGCATCGGACTCTGGCTGGTGACCACCATGTACCTGCTGGTCAACACGTCGATCCCGTGGCCGGTCGTCGGCCTGATCGTGCTGGCCGGCGGACTGCTCGTGGGGCTGGTCAACGGGCTGCTGGTGGAACTGGCCCACATCGATTCCTTCATCGCCACCCTGGGCACCGGCAGCGTCCTGTACGCCATCACGGGTTGGATCACCGGCGGCGGCCGGATCGTGCCAGGAGCCGGTGGTCTACCCGTCGACTTCACCGACATGACAACCTCTTTCATCCTCGGCCTGCCGATCACGTTCTACTACCTGCTGATCATCGTGGTCCTGCTGTGGCTGTGCCTGGAGCACCTGCCGCTCGGCCGGTACCTCTACGTGGTCGGAGCGAATCCGCGGGCCGCCGACCTGGTCGGCATCAAGCGCCGGCGGATCGTGGTTTACGCGTTCCTCGGCTCCGGGGTGATCACCGCGATCGCCGGGTTCTTCCTGGCCTCGCAGCAGCAGATCGGCGACCCCAGCGCCGGCAATGCCTACCTGCTGCCGGCCTTCGTCGGCGCCCTGCTGGGGTCCACGACGATCAAGCCGGGCCGGGCCAACGCCTGGGGCACCCTGATCGCCGTCGCCATCCTGGCCATCGGCCTGTCCGGCTTGCAGCAGCTCGGCGCGCAGTTCTGGGTCACGCCGCTGTTCAACGGCCTCACCCTGCTGGCCGCGGTCGGGCTGGCCGGTTTCGCCTCCCGCCGCCGGCAGAAGGCCGGCGTCATCATCGGCGGCGCGGGTGGTGGTGGCGGCGCCAAGGAGCAACCCGACTCGCCGCCACCGGCCCCCGAGGCGACCGAGCGCACCGCATCGGCCAACCCCTGACCAGCCCGCTTTCGAAGGGTCGGAACCTGTTGTCCCCAAGGAGTCTTCGCATGTCTGCAGCCCGCCGGCGACGCCCTCGAACGGTCGCCCTGATCGCCTTGATCGCCGTGTCGGCCACCGTGCTGAGCGGTTGCGTCCGAGGTTCGACCCTGGCTGCCGAGGCGGCCGCCGCCACCTCGGTCGACGCCGCATCAAGCCCCTGCCCCGAGGCGCTGGCCGACGCGCAGACGGCGGTGAAGGCCGCGACCGCCGTCGACAGCCCATGGAACGGACCGACAACCGGGCCGGCGGCGCAGGCCGGCAAGCTCGTCGTCTATGTGGCGGCGGCGATGACCAACCCCGGGGTCGCCGGTGTGGCCGCCGGAGTGCAGCAGGCCGGCGAGGCCATCGGCTGGGACGTGCGCGTGCTGGACGGTCAGGGGGACCAGGCCACCATCCAGTCCGCCCTGGGCCAGGCCATCGCGCTGAATCCCGACGGGATCATCATCGGCGGCTTCGACCCGAAATCGTCCCAGAGCCAGGTCGACCAGGCCACGGCGGCCGGTATCCCGCTGATCGGCTGGCATGCCGTAGGAGACCCGGGTCCGAGCACCGACCCCAAGCTGTTCACCAACGTGACCATCTCGGTCGACGAGGTCTCCAAGATCAGCGCCCAGTGGATCATCGCCCGGTCCGGCGGCGACGCCGGCGTGGTCGTCTTCACCGACAACTCGATCCCGTTCGCCGCCGGTAAGGCCAAGTCGATCGAGCAGGACCTGACCGCGTGCGCCGGTGTGAAGATTCTCGACGAGCAGAACATTCCGATTCCGGATGCTGGATCCCGTACTCCACAGGCCTTCTCGTCGCTGGCGTCGACCCTGGGTGATTCCTGGAACTATTCGGTGGCGATCAACGACCTGTACTTCGACAACGCGGCCACCCCGCTGCGAGCCGCCGGGAAGCAGGGCTCCGGCGCACCTTTCAACGTCGGTGCCGGTGACGGGTCGCCCGCCGCGTTCCAGCGCATCGCGGCCAAGGAGTTCCAGGCCGCCACCGTCCCGGAGCCGCTCACCCAGGAGGGCTGGCAGATCATCGACGAGTTCAACCGGGCCTTCGCCGGCCAGCCGCCCAGCGGGTACGCCCCGGAGGTCCACGTCACCGACACCACCAATGTGGGGACCACCACCGCCTGGGACCCGACCAACGGCTACCAGGATGTGTACCGCAAGATCTGGGCCGGCACCGGCTCCTGAGCGCAGCCGCCGGACCCGCGGACGGTGTGCTCGGGATCGAGCGGTTCGGCGAGAGTGGACCGGGCCGCGAGGTCGCCGAGCACCTCGGGTTATCGGCCCCGGCTGTGGTCCGGGCCGCGCTCGGCCTGCTCGGCCGGGACCAGGTCACCCGCCGGCAGCGCCTTCGGCTCCCAGCGCAGCAGGTCGCCCGGCTGGCAATCGAGCACCTCGCAGAGCGCCGCGAGCGTCGTGAAGCGAACCGCCTTGGCGCGGCCGTTCTTGAGTACCGCCAGGTTGGCGGGGGTGATCCCCACCCGGTCCGCGAGCTCGCCCACGGACATTTTCCGGTTGGCCAGCATCACGTCGATGTCGACGGCGATGGACATCAGATCACCTCGTCCAACTCGGCCCGCATCTGCGCCGCCTCGACGTCGCGCGCGACAGCCTGGGCGAGCAGCATCCGCAGCACGAGCACGATGAGTGCGACCCCGAGGATGGCCACGCCAACCCCGCCCATGATGACGGTGACGCCCGGGTCGTCCCGCTGGCCCGGCGCGTTGACGATCGTGACCGCGAACCACAACAGGGCAGCCGACACGATCGCGCCGATCACCAGGTCCACGTACCGAAAGGCGGCGTGGGAGAACACGGTTCCTCGGCGCACCATCGTCACCAGCCGCCACACGCAGACCAGCGCCACCTGGGCCGACACCATGCCCAGGACCGTGATCAGCCGGAACACGTTCAGCGGCAGCGAGCCGCCCTCCGGGTCGCTGCCGCTGACCAACACCCACGCCACCGATACCTGTACGAAAACGGTGCCGGCGAGCACCACCGCGAGCACGACGCGCAGCGCCCGCACTGTCAGCTTCCCCACAGCCCATCCCTCCATCGAGTCACGATAGAAATCTATCGAATTACGATAGGTTGGGCAAGCCAGTTGCGCGAAACGGACACCAGCAGGACCGTAGTTGGCCCGGTCACCCACCCCGCTTCGGCGCCACCACCGCGTGCGCGTCACCGATGACCTCGGCAATGTCTATCCAGTCGTTCCCATCCAATTCGACGTCCAGGTACACCCCGATCCAGCCGCGGCCGCCGACGTACGGCGGCCGGAAGAACCGTTCAGGGTCCAGGGCGAGCCAGCGCCCCTGCGCTCCCTCCGGCGCAGCCGCCCAGAAGCCGAACCGATCGTCGTGATGGTGGTCGGCCAGCGTGACGAACTGACGTCTGACGAACCAGGACGGCTCGCCGTGGCTGATCCGCTCGCTCACACCGGGCAACGCCAGGCACAGTTCCCGCAGTCGCCGCACGCACTCGTCCGGGGAATACCGGGTCCGGCCGGTGCGCTGCATCAACCGGACGCTAGCCGTGTTCGCCACCGACAGAACACCCACGCGGTGAACTGTGGCAACCTCGTCTGGTCCCGACCGTCGGCCGAGCTTGCGAGGCCGCCGGTCAGCACAGTAGGCCGGAAGGACGTCGATGACGTCAGCTCAACCCACAACCAACCCGCCGGCGGCCGCCCGGATCGGCATCCTCACGGTCGACGACGACCCGAGCGTGTCCCGGGCCGTTGCCCGCGACCTGCGCCGCCGCTACGGCAAGGACCACCGGATCATCCGCGCGGAGTCCGGCCAACAGGCGTTGGACACCCTGCGCGAGATGAAGTTGCGCGGCGACCAGGTGGCCGTGCTGCTGGCCGACCACCGGATGCCGCAGATGGACGGCATCCAGTTCCTGGAACGCGCGATGGACATCTATCCCAAGGCCCGGCGCGTCCTGCTCACCGCATACGCCGACACCGAGGCCGCGATCACCGCGATCAACGTCGTCGACCTGGACTACTACCTGCTCAAGCCGTGGGACCCGCCGGAGGAGAAGTTCTACCCGGTCATCGACAACGAGCTGGACCAGTGGAAGCGCAGCGACCACCAACCGCCGCCGCAGACCAAGCTCGTCACCACCCGGTGGTCCGCCAGGTGCAGTGAGGTGAAGGACTTCCTGGCCCGCAACCAGGTCTCGTTTCGCTCCTACCTGTCCGACGAGGCCGAGGGCGAGCGGTTGCTGGACGCGGCCGGCGTCACCGCCATCCAGCTGCCCGTGGTGATCACCGCCGACGGGCGGGTGCTGGTCGAGCCCAGCGACTCCGAGCTCGCCCAACAGGTCGGGCTGACCACCGACCCGGCCAAGGACTTCTACGACATCATCGTGATCGGCGCCGGACCCGCGGGGCTGGGTGCCGCGGTGTACGGCGCCTCCGAGGGCCTGCGCACGGTCCTGGTGGAACGCCTGGCCACCGGTGGGCAGGCCGGCCAGAGCTCGCGGATCGAGAACTACCTGGGCTTCCCGGACGGCGTGTCCGGTGCCCAGCTCACCGAGCGGGCGCGGCGCCAGGCGCTGAAGTTCGGCGCCGAGATGATCACCACCCGGGACGCCTCGGCCGTCGAGGTGAACGGCTCGGCCCGCACGGTGCGGTTCGCCGACGGCGGCAGCATCGATGCGCACACCGTCATCCTGGCGACCGGGGTGTCCTACCGCAGGCTCGAGGCCCCGGGCCTGGACGAGTTCGCCGGCCTCGGCGTCTTCTACGGTTCCGCGTTGTCCGAGGCGCCCGGCAGCAAGGGCCAGGACGTGTACATCGTCGGCGGCGCCAACTCCGCCGGGCAGGCCGCGCTCTACTTCAGCCGGTACGCCCGGTCGGTGACCATGCTGGTCCGCGGCGCATCGCTGGCCGCCTCGATGTCGTACTACCTGATCAAGCAGCTCGAGCGCATCGAGAACATCACGGTCCGCACTCGCACCGAGGTGATCGCCGGCAACGGCAGCGATCACCTGGAAGGGCTCACGCTGCGCAACAACGAGACCGGCGAGCAGGAGGACGTCAAGACCGGTCTGCTGTTCGTGTTCATCGGCGCGGCGCCGCGCACCGAATGGTTGGACGGGGTCGCCGTCCGGGACGCCCGTGGGTTCGTGCTGGCCGGTCCCGACCTGGTCGTCAACGGCGAACGACCGGCCGGCTGGGAGCCCGACCGGGACCCGTACCTCCTGGAAACCAGCGTGCCCGGCGTTTTCGTCGCCGGGGATGTCCGGGCCAATTCCGTCAAACGGGTCGCCTCGGCCGTCGGCGAGGGCGCGATGGCCGTGACCCTGGTCCACCGTTATCTGGAGACGCGATGAACGATACTTACCGGGGTGAGGCGCCCGAACAGGGAGACATGATGACCGATCAACTCATCCCCACCGATCCGCCGTTGCGCTGCAGCCCGGCGGAGTTGCGCACCCTGTTCCTGTTCGAGAAGCTCTCCGACGAGCAGCTGGACTGGCTGTGCGAGAACGGTTGGGTCAAGACCTTCCAGCCGGGCCCGGTCTACACCGAAGGCGAGCCGGCGACCTGCTTCTACGTGCTGATCGACGGCACCGTCGTGCTGTCCCGGCGGGTGGGCCCGGACGACGTGGAGACCACCCGGACCTCCCAGCCCGGCGTGTATGCCGGCGCGTGGCGCTCCTATCTGGGCGACCGCGCGCCCGACACCTACAACAACAGCATGCGGGTCACCGAGCCGTCCCGGTTCTTCGTGCTCGATTCACCGCTGTTCGCCAAGGCCATGCGGGACTGGTTCCCGATGGCGGTGCACATGCTGGAGGGCCTGTTCTATGGCATGCAGAGCGCCAACGACGCGATCGGTCAGCGGGAGCGGCTGCTGGCGCTCGGTTCGCTGTCCGCCGGGCTGACCCACGAGCTGAACAACCCGGCGTCCGCGGCGGTCCGCGCGACGGCCGCGCTGCGGGAGCGGGTCGCCGGCATGCGGCACAAGCTCGCGTTGATCGCGTCCGGCCGGTACACCCTGGCGTTCGAACCCCTCATCGCGCTGCAGGAGGAGGCCGCGGCGCTGGTGGCCAAGGCCCCCACCATGTCTCCGATCGAGGCCGGCGACGCCGAGGACGAGATCGGCGGGTGGCTCGAGGAGCGTGAGATCTACCGCGCCTGGGATGTCGCGCCGACCTTCGTGCAGGCCGGCATCGACGTGCCGTGGCTGGAGCGGGTCGCCGACATCGTGCCCGACGACTGCCTGGACGGCACCATCAAGTGGCTCTACTACACGGTCGAGACAGAGCTGCTGATGAACGAGATCAGCGACGCCAGCACCCGCATCTCCAGCCTGGTCGGCGCCGCCAAGCAGTACTCGCAGCTGGACCGCGCCCCGTTCCAGACCGTGGACGTGCACGAACTGCTGGACAGCACGCTGACCATGCTCGGCGCGAAGTTCAAGGACGTGCGGGTGGTCAAGGAGTACGACCGGAGCGTCCCGACCATCCCCGCCTACCCGGCGGAGCTGAATCAGGTGTGGACGAACCTGATCGACAACGCGCTGGACGCGATGGGCGAGCAGGGCACGCTGACGGTCCGCACGTCGTCGGACGGGGAGTGCCTGACGGTCGAGATCGCCGACACCGGCCCGGGAATCCCGCCGGAGATCCAGGGTCGGATCTTCGAACAGTTCTTCACCACCAAGCCGGTCGGCGAGGGCACCGGCCTCGGCCTGGACATCTCCTGGCGGATCGTGGTCAACAAGCACCACGGTGACTTGACCGTGCTGTCGGTGCCCGGCGACACCCGATTCCGGGTGCGGCTGCCGTTGGCCGGGGCGGACGAGATCGCCGCGATGGCCGCCGGCTCGTCGGAAGACGTGACCGCCCAGGGCGCTTCGTGACGGACGTGGTGGTGGCGGGAGCCGGCATCGTCGGACTCGCCACCGCGTACGAACTGACCTGCCGCGGCCACGCGGTCACCGTGCTGGACAAGGAGACCGAGGTCGCCGCGCACCAGACCGGGCACAACTCCGGCGTCATCCACTCCGGGCTGTACTACACGCCGGGCAGCCTCAAGGCCACCCTCGGCGTGGCCGGTGCCGCGTCGATGCGCGACTTCGCGCGCAAACACGATGTGCCGGTGGACATCTGCGGCAAGCTGGTGGTCGCCACCACGACGGCGCAGGTGCCGGCGCTGCTGCGGCTGCTGGACCGGGGCCGTCGCAACGGGGTGCCGGTCCGGCTGATCTCCCCCGACGAGGCGCACGACTACGAGCCGCACGTGTCGTGCGTGGCCGCGTTGCGGGTCGAGTCGACCGGGATCGTCGACTTCCGCGGGGTCTGCACCGCCCTGCTGCGGCTGATCGAGGAAAACGGCGGCCGGGTGCGGCTGGGCACCGAGATCGTCGGTGTGCACGGCCGGTTCGACGCGGTGACGCTGTGCACGACCGGGGCCGACGGCACGGGCGAGATCACCGCCGGGCAGTTCGTCAACTGCGCCGGCCTGCACTCGGACCGGCTGGCCCGGATGGCCGGGCTGAACCCGTCGGTGCGGATCATCCCGTTCCGCGGCGAGTACTTCGAGCTCGGCCCGCAGCACGAGCACCTGGTCAGGGGGCTGATCTACCCGGTACCCGACCCGACGCTGCCGTTCCTGGGCGTGCACCTGACCCGGATGATCCACGGCGGGGTGCACGCCGGGCCGAACGCGGTGCTCGCGCTCGCCCGGGAGGGGTACACCTGGGGCGCGGTGGACCGGCGCGACGTCGCGGACAGCCTGGCGTGGCCGGGCCTGTGGCGGCTGGGTCGGCGGTACTGGCGCACCGGCATCGGCGAGGTGCGCCGCTCGGTGTCCGAGAAGCGGTTCCTGGCGTCGCTGCGGGAGCTGGTGCCGGACCTGCCGGACGGCTGCCTGCGGCCCTCGCACGCGGGGGTGCGCGCGCAGGCGCTGCACCGGGACGGCCGGCTGGTCGACGACTTCCACTACGAGCGCGGCATCCGGCAGGTGCACGTGCTCAACGCACCCTCCCCGGCGGCGACCGCGTCGTTGGAGATCGGCCGGCGGATCGCCGATGAGGTGGAGGCACCGCTGTGATCGCAGCCCGAACCCGAACCCGAACCCGAATTGATCATGGGAAGGCGGCCCTCATGCGGGGCTCACAGGGGCCCGTCCCCATGATCAACACCAAGAGTGAGAGGGAACCGGAAGCCTGATGAGCGAAATCCCCGGCATCGACCCGACCGCGACGCCGAGCGGCAACGGCTGCGCCGAATGCCTGGACGGCGGCGGCTGGTGGTTCCACCTGCGACGTTGCGCCCAGTGCGGGCACATCGGCTGCTGCGACAGCTCGCCGGGCCAGCACGCGAGCGGGCATGCCCGGGACTCAGGTCACCCGCTGGTGCAGAGCTTCGAACCGGGCGAATCGTGGTTCTGGAGTTATTCGGACGAGCAGTTCTACAACGGTCCCACGCTGGCTCCGCCGCATCACCGGCCACCGAACCAGCCGGTACCCGGCCCGGCCGGCCAGGTGCCCGCGAACTGGCGCAGCCACCTTCACTGACCGCCGCGCCGGGGACCGGGCGCCGTGGCCCCTGTTGCCGGGGCGCCCGGACCGGGCATAGCCTGCGGGTCCGCCCACCGGCCATCCGGATGCGTCGGCGGGCCAGAGGGGAAGGACACCCATCATGGGCCTCGACGACCTGGTCAACCAGGCCAAAGACCTGCTCGGACAGGGCGAGCAGAAGGCGCAGGACGCGGCCGGCGCGGCAGCCGCCGGCGACCACGAGGCGGCGGCCGCCAACGCGAGTTCAGCGGCCGGGCTGATCGACAAGGCCAAGGAGCTGCTCACCGACGAGCGGATCGACCAGGTCGCCGGCATGGTCAAGGACCGGACCCCGGACAACATCGACACGATGGTCGACCAGGTCGCGGACAAGGCCAAGAAGTTCAACGACTGACCGAACGGTCGTGACCGCCGCGGACCGCGCTCGGTGATCATCCCGGCAGCTCGGCCTCCAGGGTGAGCAGTTCGTGTTCCACCCACCCGGTGCCGGTCAGCCCGGCCAGCCCGCCGGTGCCCGAGCCGGCGACCACCCGGGCCCACTGCACCGTCTCGACACCCTCGCCCATGGACGCGCCGTGCTCGAGGACGAAGCTGCCGGTCCGGCCGTGCACGACCCCGACCACCCGTTCCTGCGCGACGTAGGAGGCACCCAGGTCGCCGCGGGTGGTGACCGCGTGCCCGGTGGCGGTGGCGTCGACATCGTCCCCCGCGTACTTCTTGGCCAGCACCACAGCGGCGAGTTCCGGCGCGCCCGGGTCCGCGGGCGACGGGTCGGCCTGCCCGTCCCAGGTGGTCACGGTGAACGGCATCGCGAGCGTCAGTTTCATGCGCCCGAGTGTGCACCCGGGGTTCGACCGCTGGCCGCCCCGACCGGGTCCGAACCGGCCTACCCTTGACCCACCCGGTCCTGACCCGGCCCAGGACCGACCGGGCGCATCGGGGTGATCGCAGATGCAAACGCTGGCGCAGCGGAACTGCCCTCCGCGACGGCGCGCGTCCGCCG
>Ga0164308_10000893_pt1 | contig 16096 bp, 14 predicted proteins | sample Whisoiple_246_MG_FD_109983 | JGI IMG/M metagenome (GOLD analysis project Ga0164308, IMG submission 109983) | Soil microbial communities amended with fresh organic matter from upstate New York, USA - Whitman soil sample_246_MG | ecosystem: Environmental > Terrestrial > Soil > Unclassified >...
CCCAATGTTCGAAATCGCCTGCTTCGCGCAACTTTTCACCCAGTTTGCCCCGCCACCCGTCTCGCTCGGCTGCTCGCTCGTTGAGCGTCTCCAGATCGCCGATGGCAGGAGGCATCAACCACGGCACCGATGAGGCGAGCATCAGATGGTCCAGCGATTCCGGATGCTCCTCGGCCTTGGCTTCCAGCCACCGAAACTCGTTCTCGCCGATCATCATCCGCTCACCGGACTCCAGGATCCGGCCGTTGCGTGAGTCGACCATGATGAGCCGGCTGCGTCCGAGATCCCACCGATAGCTGAACCGGATGCCCTTGCTGCAGTCGACCTCGCGGTCGGCGCGCTCGGCCAGCTCCGCGAGTTGCGGCCAGGTATCGCCCTCGGTTGCAACGAGTCGCTGGAAATCCTCGTTGTCCGCCAACTCGGCCGGGCTCAGATTGCCCAGGTGCTGATAAACCCAGTAGGACGCCAACCCGGCCCGGATGCGATCACGCCACCACGGCGTCGTCGCCATCTTCGCGCGCCACGACGCCGAGGTGTTCCAGTCGTCGCGAATGTCGTGGTCGTCGAAGATCATCGCCGTCGCGACGGTCGACATCAGCCACCGGATCTCCGGGTCCCCCCAGGAGTGCCGGTACAGACGTTCGTATTCAGCGAAGCTGACGACCTCGTCGGGCGGACGGTCGCCGTGCCTGCTGTGCCGCCGCTTGTTCACGCGGCGCTGCTCGTCGGGCGGCAGCTCGTCGGCGTAGAGCTGGTCCCCGAGCAGGATGAGCGCATCAGGCCACTCGTCGATCGGGCAGCCGGCCATCCGGGTCGCGTACGAGTCCAGCGCGTCGTGCTTCAGCTTCTTCTCGATCTTCGTGACTTCGGTCTTCGGGTAGCGGCACGAACCGAAGATGGCGCGCAGCCGGTGCGCGCTTGCGGGTCCTCTTGTTCGGATCACGCTGGCCGGGAACTTCGAGAACGCCTCGTCGTCGATGGGCCAGTGGATCGCGCCGTCGAGTCTGACCTGGTACTCGGTCACGCTGTCGGGGGCCAGCCCCGTCACCATGACGAGGGCGAAATGGAAGCCCTGCACCTCGAAGGTCCGGGCCGAGCAGCCGAGAATCTCGACGGTGCAGGCGTTTTCGGTTTGCACCCAGACCAGGGCGGTGGTGTCGGAAACGTGCCGCAACGCCGGACCGAGGAGCAATACCATTGAACTGAGCCTAGGGGAGGGTTCACCCGTCGTGGAAGAGTGATGCCGATGGACCCCGAACTCGAGCGGTGGAAGGCAGCCGGCCGGTCATTCGACTACCTGGGCTTCGACGTGTTCTACCGGACCGCGGGCAGCGGGCCCAGCCTGCTGTTGATCCACGGATACCCGTTCAACTCCTGGGACTGGGCTCCGATATGGGACAGGCTGACCGAACGGTTCACCGTGATCGCCCCCGACATGCTCGGGATGGGTTTCTCTGACAAACCCGTCGCCTATGAATACTCGGTCGGTGACCACGCCGACATGCACGAAGCTCTGCTCGCCGAGCTGGGCGTCCAGTCCGCGCACATCCTGGCCCACGACCTCGGTGACTCGGTCGGCCAGGAGATGCTGGCCCGCCACGAGTTTTCCGAGCAGGTGTATGGATCGCTGCGGATCGAATCGGTCACCTGGCTCAACGGGGGACTGTTCAACGAGTCGTACACACCGCGGCTGCTGCAGAAGGTGATGTCACGAACGCCGCTGGGGGACATCATGAGTCCGCTGCAGGGCAGCCAGCTGTCCAGGCGGCTGATAGAGCCGACGATCAACGAGATGTTCGGGCCGAACACAAAGCCCACGCGTCGAATGCTCGACCTGTTCCACCAGATCCTCGAGTACAACGACGGCAAGCGGGTGACCCATAAGGTGGGCAGGTTCGTCAACGATCGATACACCCATCGCAATCGGTGGGTCCGGGCGATGCGGCAGACGGCTGTCCCGATGCGGTTGATCGACGGCCCGATCGACCCGAACTCCGGTCGGCACATGGCCGACCGCTACCTCGAGGTCGTCCCCGATCCCGATGTCGTGATGCTCGACGACGTAATCGGCCATTGGCCTCAGATCGAGGCACCCGATGCGGTGTTGGCCCACTTCCTCGCCCACGTCGACCGGGTCACGGCGCAGGGGTAGCCGAGAGCGCCGCGGCGAGCACAGGGACGACGAGCTCGCGCTGCCACTGGCGGGCCTGCGCGTCGCGCAGAAAGTCCTCGACCGCGGCCTGCGCGTCGTCGGCGGGTTGCCAATCCCAGCACAGCCGGCGTACCACTTCGGGCGTGACCAGGTTCTCGGTCGGCACCGACACCCGCTCGGACAGCTCGGTGAGGCCGGCACGGGCCGCCTCCAGCCGCGCGGCCGCCTCGGGCTTGCGACGACCCCACCGTGACGCAGGGGGCGGCCCATTCTGCGGTTCGGAGACCTCGGGCTGGTCGTCGTTGTCGCGGGCACGGTTCAGTGCATCCACCCAGACCTGTGCGGAGCGCCGCTGCTTGGATCCGCCGAATACGGGCAGCGCGGTGAGATCCTCGACGGTCTTGGGGTCCGCGGTGGCCGCACTGACGATCGCGGAGTCGGGCAGGATGCGCCCCGGCGCGATGTCACGCCTGCGGGCGATGTGGTCGCGGGTCGTCCACAGTTCCCGCACGGCGGCCATGGCGCGGCGGTCACGCACCTTGTGGATGCCCGACGTGCGACGCCACCGGTCCCGCCGTGTCGGGGCGCCTTCGAAGGTGCGCAGAAATTCGAACTCCTGGGCGGCCCATTCGGACTTCCCCTGTTCGGCGAGCACCGCGGCGACGGCGTTCCGGAGTTCGACCAGCACCTCCACGTCGAGCGCGGCGTAGTTCAGCCACTCGGGCGGCAGGGGGCGCTTGGACCAGTCGGCGGCACCATGCCCCTTCTTCAGGCCGAGGCCCAGCAGCCGCTCCACCATCGTCGCCAGGTTCACCCGGTCGTAGCCGGCCAACCGGCCGGCCAACTCGGTGTCGTAGAGCGCGGTTGGCCGCATGCCGATCTCGGCGAGGCACGGCAGGTCCTGGTCGGCGGCGTGCAGCACCCACTCATCGGTGCGCAGCACTTCGGCGACCGGCGCGAGTGTGGTGAGCGTGTCGGCGCCGTGGTTGACCGGATCGATCAGCACAGTGCCCGCGCCCTCGCGCCGGATCTGCACCAGATACGCCCGGTTCGAATAGCGAAAACCCGATGCGCGTTCGGCGTCGACGGCGAACGGTCCGTGCCCAGCCGCCAAGAGTTCTGCGGCATCGCTGATGTCGTATTTCGTTACGGCCAGTGGCGGCACACCGTCGGCAGGCGACAGCAGGGGTGTGGCTTCGGGTTCTGCGGTGTCCGCTGGCTCGGCTCCGCCGGAGTCGGCGTCGGTCATTTCAGGCGCGGGTGCGTGACTTCAGATCGGTCACCCCGGCAGGCGGCAGCCCCGCGGCGTGCTCGAGCACTACGCAGAACGCCGCGACGTGCGGACCCAGCTCCAGCGTCGTCGCTGTCCACGAAGCGCGCAGCTCCAGCTGATGGGCCCGTGGCGGGCCGGAGATGTCGCCGTAGCGCACTGACGTGGTGGCGGTGACGGTTCCGCCGAGGGCGGTGATGTGCTCGGTGTTCGCCTCCAATGCGTCGACCAGCCAGCTCCAGGCCACTTCGGGCAGCAGCGGATCGACGGCCTCGCTGGAGTCGAGATCGGCCTGCACGTAGGCGACCAGTCGCATTGTGCCGTCCCATGCCTCGGCACCCTCGGGGTCGTGCAGCAGGATCAATCGACCGAATGCATCGCCCTCGGACTGCTCGGGCACGATGGTGGCCTCGGGATGGCGCACTTCGGCGCCGAGGGCATAGCTGAACGGCGCCAGACGCTGTGGCGGCCGGATCGGGCCCAGCTCGATCTCCGGTCGCACGGTGGTGGCGTTCATCGCAGCGACCGCTTCCCGGAACTGAGCCGGTTCGGCGGTGGTCACCGCCATGACGGTAGACCATCTGGCCAGGTCTGTGCGCAGGCGCGCCGTATCCGCCGCCGGTGGACGCCAAACCTGCCGCGCTCGGGCGCCATGGCAGCATTGAAGCCGATGAATAACCGTCGCGAGCTGTCGGAGTCGCCGTATCTGGCCGCCGCAGGAGGCCGTAAGCCGAGCCGGGTGCCTGTCTGGTTCATGCGGCAAGCGGGGCGTTCGCTGCCCGAGTACCGGGCGCTGCGCGCCAAGAACACGATGATGCAGGCCTGCTTCGACGCCGACCTGATCACCGAGATCACCTTGCAGCCGGTGCGCAGACATGGCGTCGACGCCGCCATCCTGTTCTCGGACATCGTCGTGCCGCTGCGGGCATCGGGCATCGATCTCGACATCGTGCCCGACGTCGGGCCGGTGATCGAGCATCCGATCCGCACCGCGGCAGACGTCGCCGGGATGAAAGCCCTTGAGCCCGAACATGTCGCGCCCGTGGCCGAAGCCGTGACGAACCTGGTCGCCGCGCTGGGCGACGTCCCGCTCATCGGATTCGCCGGCGCCCCGTTCACGCTGGCCTCCTATCTGATCGAGGGCGGCCCGAGCCGTAACCACGAGCGCACCAAGTCGATGATGCTGGGCGATACCGACACCTGGCATGCGCTGATGGCGGTCCTCGCCGACGTCACCACCGCCTTCCTGAAGGTCCAGGTCGACGCCGGCGTCGATGCCATCCAGATGTTCGACTCGTGGGCAGGCACGTTGTCGCTGGCCGACTACCGCACTTACGTGCTGCCGCACAGCACGAGGGTGTTCGAGGCGCTGGCAGTCGAAGGCGTGCCGATGACGCACTTCGGCGTCGGCACCGCGGAGTTGCTCGGGGCGATGTCGGAGGCCGTGTCGGCTGCGGGCTCCCCGGTCGTCGGCGTCGACTGGCGCACCTCGCTGACCGACGCCGCAGCCAGGGTGACGCCGGGCACCGCACTGCAGGGCAACCTCGACCCGGTGGTGCTCCTTGCGGGCATGCCGGTGGCCGGGCCCGCGGCGCGCGCGGTCGTCGAGGACGGCCGTCGCGCGGTCGACGCCGGCGCGGCCGGCCACGTTTTCAACCTGGGGCACGGCGTGCTGCCACCGACGGATCCGGGTGTCATCACGGAGGTGGTAGCTCTGGTGCACTCACTGTGATGCGGCCGCGCACGCGAGGAGCGGGACGACAGACGTATTGCGTTGTCGGCGGCGGCATTTCGGGCCTCGTCGCGGCATACCGGCTTCGGGTCACGCTTGGCGACGACGCCGACATCACCGTGTTCGAGCCTGCTGACCGGCTCGGCGGCGTGCTGCGTACCGAACAGCTCGGCGGCCAGCTGATCGACATCGGCGCCGAGGCATTTGTCGCCCGGCGCCCCGAAATGCCCGCGCTGCTCGCCGAGCTGGGGCTGGCCGGCAGGCAGATCGGCACGACGGGGGTCCGGCCGCTGATCTACAGCGAGGGGCAACTGCACGAGCTGCCGCGCGACACACTCAACGGAATCCCGACCGACCCGTCGTCGATGACCGGGCTGGTCGACGACACCACGATTCGGCGGATGGTTGATGAAACCGCCCGTCCCTTCACCTGGCGGCCTGGCGCCGACCCGGCCGTCGCAGCGCTCGTCGGTGACCGCTTCGGCGATCAGGTGGTGACGCGATCCGTCGACCCGCTGCTGGCGGGGGTGTACGCGGGATCGGCGGCAACGATCGGGCTGAGGTCGGCCGTTCCGACGCTGGCCGCGGCGCTGGACCGCGGTGCCCGCAACCTGACCGAGGCCGTGCGCACGGCATTGCCGCCTGCCACGGGCGGATCGGTGTTCGGTGCGATCGACGGCGGCTACGCGGTGTTGCTCGACGAACTGATCCGGCGCGCCGACTTCCGCTGGGCGCAGGTCGGCGTCGAACGGCTGGTGCGACAGGGCGGCGGATGGCAGTTGGTCGACGACGAGGGCGCAAACTGGCACGCCGACGCGGTGTTGCTGGCCGTCCCGGCACCGCGGCTGGCCACGATCGTGGCAGACGTCGCTCCTTCCGCCGCGGCGGCCGCACGCCAGATCAAGGTGGCGTCGACGGCGTTGGTCGCGCTGGCGATGCCGGGCGGGACACCGGTGCCCGATCGTTCGGGGGTGCTGGTGGCGGCGTCGGAACGCCTGCACGCCAAGGCGATCACGCTGTCGTCGCGCAAGTGGGGTCCGCGCGGAAATGCCGAGCTTGTTCGGCTGTCGTTCGGCCGATACGGCGACGACCTCGCCCACCGGGTCGGCGACGACGACCTGCTGTCCTGGGCAGCCGATGACCTTGCGGCCGTTTTCGGTGTCACCGATGAGCCGTTCGACTGCCGGGTGCACCGGTGGATCGACGCGATGCCGCAATACGGGCCGGGGCACGGTGCCCTGGTCGCCGAGGTGCGCGGCGGGCTTCCGCCGTCGCTCGCGGTGGCGGGCGCCTACCTGGACGGCATCGGGGTGCCCGCCTGCATCGCGACGGCCACCAGAGCGGCCGCGTCGCTGGTCACACCGCGCGTGGCACGATAGGACACATGTCTCGTCTTGATTATGACGCCCTCAATTCGACGGTGCGCTACCTGATGTTCTCGGTTTTCGCCGTGCGACAGGGCGCTCTCGGCGACGAGCGGGACTCGGTCATCGACGAAACCGCGACCTTTCTCAAGCAGCAGGAGGACAACGGGGTGGTGGTCCGCGGCGTCTACGACGTCGCGGGGATGCGCGCCGATGCCGACTTCATGATCTGGACCCACGCGGAACGGGTGGAGGCGCTGCAGGCCACCTACTCGGACTTCCGCAGGACAACGACGCTGGGCCGGGCCAGCGCCCCGGTGTGGAGCACGGTCGCGCTGCACCGACCCGCGGAGTTCAACAAGAGCCACATCCCGGCCTTTCTTGCCGGCGAGGAGCCCGGCGCCTACATCTGCGTGTATCCGTTCGTCCGGTCGCTGGAGTGGTACCTGCTGCCCGACGAGGAACGCCGCCGCATGCTCGCCGAGCACGGCATGGCCGCGCGCGACTACAAGGACGTCCGGGCCAACACCGTGCCCGCGTTCGCGTTGGGGGACTACGAGTGGATCCTCGCCTTCGAGGCCCCCGAACTGCATCGCATCGTCGACCTGATGCGCGACCTGCGCGCCACGGACGCGCGCAGGCATGTCCGGGAGGAGACGCCTTTCTTCACCGGCCCCCGCGTGGGTGTCGAGGAACTGGTCGGCAGGCTTCCCTGATCCAGTCCGATATCGCGTTTGCTGGCCCGTCCAGGACGGCGTCGAATCCAACAGTTCCGTCAATTTTGGCAACAGCGCTGTTAGCGCCCGTCGCAGCTGCGACTGCAGAAAACTTCATGTAGCAAGAAGTCGGCAAATTCCGGCGATCGTTTGCTGCACGGGTTTCGCCCGCGGCAATTTGTTGCTAGCGTGGACCTGTGTCGAGAACAGCGTGGGTGGGGGTCGGCGCTGTCACCGCGGGTGTTGCGTTCGCGGGGATTCTGATCGGCCAGTGGGGCGGCTATCCCGTCGCCAAAAACGTCGCCGATTACGGCCTGTTCGTGTTCGCCGTTTTTGCGACCGGGTGCAGCGCGCTGGCCGCCGCTTCGGCCGAGGGGCGCCAGCGACGCGCCTGGATCTGCCTGACCGTCGGACTCTCCGGCTGGGCAGTCGGCGAGGCGCTCTGGATGTTCTACGAGCGGGTGCTGCATCAGGCTCCGTTCCCGTCGCTCGCCGATGCCGGCTATCTGCTGTTCCCCGTCGGCGCAGGCCTGGCGATGGTGCTGTTCCCCACCGGATATTCGGGTCATTCGCGGGTTCGCTTCGTCTTCGACGGGTTCATCGTGGCGGGCGCGCTGTTCGAGATTTCCTGGGTGCTGGTGATGCGGGGTGTCTATGACGCGGGCGGCACGAGCGCCTTCGCTCTGGCTCTTTCGCTGGCCTACCCGGCCGCCGACATCGCGATCCTGACCGTTGCACTCCTCGTCCTCGCACGAGCCCGTACCGGGCGGCGCACGACGCTGGCGATGCTCAGCGCCGGCGTCGTCATGATGGCATTGTCGGACAGCGCGTTCGCCTATCTCACCGCCCACGATTCCTACTACAGCGGACACATCATCGATATCGGTTGGGCGATAGGACTTTTGATGTTCGGCATGGCCGCGTTGATCAATCGTCGTGCCTGGGAGACCGACGCCGTCGTTTCGCATGCGCCGTCTCGCGCGTCGATGTCGCTGCCGTACATACCGGTGGCTTTGGCCGCACTCATCTGCTTTCCTGCGTACTTCTCGACGCCAGGCCTTGGCCCGATCCTCGTGTCATCGACACTGCTGATGAGCGCGGTGATGGCCAGGCAGTACATGGTGGTGCGGCAGAACCAGCGACTGCTGAAAATGGTGGCAGACCAGGCGATGCGCGACACACTCACCGGCCTGGCCAATCGTGACCTGTTCAACGACCGGTTGATGCATGCGGTACAGCTGCACCTGAACGACAACCAGTCGGTGGCCGTGCTGTCGATGGACCTCGATGATTTCAAGCTGGTCAACGACAGCCTGGGACATCCCGCGGGGGACGCCCTGCTGATCCAGGCGGCGGAGAGACTGCTCGGCTGTGTACGGACCTCCGACACTGTGGCCCGGGTGGGCGGCGACGAGTTCGCGGTGTTGATGGAGGGTCTGCCCGAGCTGTCGCGGCTGGTCGCACACCGGGTGGTGGCCGCATTCGAGGAGCCCTTCGTCATCGACGGGCAACAACTGTTGATGCGACCGAGCGTCGGGCTCGCGGTGGCATCGTCGGCCAACCCCGATCTGTCCGCGGACATACTGCTCAAACAGGCGGACGTGGCGATGTATTCGGCCAAACGCTCGAAGTCGGGCGGTCTGCACACGTTCACCCCGGACATGGCGTTGGCCGACTCCAACGACATCGAGCTGTCAACCGCCGGCGAAAGCACGGAACGCGGTGCGGCAGTGCGGCTTCTCGGCGAGCTCCGGCACGCGATCGACCACGGCGATCTGACCGTGTTCTACCAACCGAAGTTCGACCTGCGATCCGGCGATATCGTCGGAGTCGAAGCCCTGGTTCGGTGGCCACATCCCAAACGCGGGCTTCTCGGTCCCGCCCATTTCCTGCCGCTGGTGCGCAAGCGCGGCCTGATGAGGGCGGTGACCGACCTCGTGCTGACCCAGGCCCTCGACGACGCCGCCGAATGGAATTCACTGGGCATCGGCGTACCGATTGCGGTCAACGTGTTCGCGCCCTCCCTCGGCGATCTCGACCTGCCCACGCACATCGCCTCCGCGCTGGCCATCCGCGAGCTGAACCCGAAAGACCTGACCATCGAGATCACCGAAGACTTCCTCCTCGACAACATCGAACGAACGCGGTCGGTGCTGGAGCGGTTGCGGCAGCGGGGAATTCGGATCGCCATCGACGATTTCGGCAGCGGCTACTCGGCCCTGTGGTACCTGCGCGAACTGGCCATCGACGAAGTGAAACTCGACAGGCATTTCATCGCACCGATCCGCGTCGACGCGCGGGCCGCCGCGGTCGTGCGCGGCGTCGTCGACCTGGCGCACGTCCTCGGCGTGACGACGGTCGCCGAGGGTGTCGAGAACGCCGAGACCGCCGAGCGGCTCCGTGAGTTCGGATGCGAGGTGGCGCAGGGGTATTACTACAGCCCGCCGGTGAGCGCCGCGGCGATGATGAACCTGCTTGCTTCCGGCCGGCCGAAGCGCCTTGCCCGGGCCGAATTCGAGAAACTCGCGGCTACGAGCCTGCAGGGACCAGTCTCAGCGAAATTGAGTTGATGCAGTACCGCTGATCGGTGGGCGTCGGGTAACCCTCGCCCTCGAAGACATGGCCCAGATGGCTGTGACAGTTGGCGCACACCACCTCGATGCGGGTCATGCCCATCGAGTCGTCTCGTCGCAGGATGACGGCGTCAGAATTCGCCGGGTCGAAGAACGACGGCCAGCCGCAGTGCGATTCGAACTTTTCGGTGCTGCGGAAAAGCTCAGCGCCGCACGCTCGACACTCGTAGACGCCTTCGGTCTCGGTGTCGGTGTACTCGCCGACGAACGGCCGCTCGGTGCCTGCCTCGCGCAACACCGCGAATTCGGCAGGGGTGAGCTTCTGTCGCCACTCGTCGTCTGTGAGTTCGACCTTGGGCCGCGGAGAGGTCATGCGTCCACGCTAGCGCGTGGTTCCTTGGTGTTCATCCAGAGCGGGTCGATGCCGTCGTCAAGCCTGCCCTCGGCCTTGGCGTCGAGATAGCGGAAGTAGAGGACGCAGAACACCACGATCAGCATCAGGGACCAGCCGTAGGTGATCTTCATGTACTCCAGGTAGCGACCGGTCGTCGGCCAGCGCCACATCAGCCAGCGGTCCATTGTCAGGAAGCCGTACGTCGCCAGCCACGCGGGCCAGTTGCGCACGACCGAATTGGGCAGCACCACCGTCATCAGGAACGGGAACAACATCATCGAGTAGTAGCCCTGCGCAAGCGACAGCACCAACCACGACGCGGTCAACAGGACCCCGGAGGACGTCAACATCCAGAACAGCGGGTCGCGCTGCCGGTAGTACTTGTACAGCAGCCAGATGCTCACGACTGCGAGCACCGTGAAGACGATTCGCAACAGCAGAATCAGCCAACCTGGCAGCCCGTAGTAGGTGCCGTTGCCCTGAATTGAACTGTTGAAGTAGTCGCGGGTGCCGAGAATGTAAGGCACCGTTCGCTTTACGAAATTCATCGGATCCGACACCAGCGGCCACGCGGCCGCGTTGAACACCACCGGCACGGCGATTGCGGTGACAACGGTCCGCCATTGCCGGTTCAGCAGAGGCAGAAGTAGGAGCACCGCCAGCACGGGTTTGACGACCAGTGACAGGCCGATCGCCACACCGGCCCACCATTCATCGCTGATCTTCCCCGACAGCAGCCATCGGAAGAACAGCACCTCAGCAAGCAGCACACAGCCGTTGATGTTGGTGAACACGATCGTGTTGGTCACCGACTCGGTGCAGAACATGGCGAGCAACAGCGCAGGCAGTGCCACCGACGTCAGTGAAAAGCCGAACAGCCGCACCAACAGGCAGGCGGCGATGATCATCGCGACGGTGTTGATGGCGACGAACCAGTTGTGCGAGGCGAATACAGGCATGTACCCGAACGGGGCCATCAACAGCGTGCCGCCCGGCGGATACAGATAGTGCGGGTCGACGTAGTTGAAGTGCTCGTTGTAAATGTCCCAGCCGCGTCTGAAGTTGCTGACGGCCCGATACACAGGTCCGAAGTCGTCGGTGATGTAGCCGTTGCTGGAAAGAACGTAACTGCGGTGCGCAATCGACATGATGGCGATCGGCCACAGCGCCGACCGGAGCACCACTGCCGCACTGGGCGGGGCCGTGCGCGTTCGGAAGAGATTCAGAAAGCCGGTACGGATGGAGTCTGGTGCCGCCACCAGCGAACCGTACTACGACTGCAGTGCCGGTAGAACTAGGCGGGGCAGTAAGTGTCGGTCGGCGGCAGCTCGCCGCTGTCCAGGTAGCCGGCGACCGGCGCCAGCGCGCATTCGGAGTAGATGCTCGCGCCGTGCCCGATGCCCTGCCAGATCACCCGCTTGCTGGAAGCACCCGCATTGATGATGGTGGCGGCGACCTGCGCGACGCCGTCGTTGCCGACGATCGGGTCGTTCTGCACGCCGAGCAACAGCACCGGGACTTTGAGGTTCTTCGGGTCCTCCGGCGCCGATCCGCTCGGCCAGTTCAGGCACTTGACCATGCTGAGCGCGCCGACGGCGCCGAACTGCGGGTAGAGCTTGGGCCACGCGACCACGAGTTCGCGGATCCGGTCGGGGGTCGGCCGGTTCAAGGCGTCGCTGCACGAGTTGACGAATTGACCGTCTGTCTGGCGGAGGCTGTCGGCCTTGTTGATCAGGTTGTTCATCTGGTTCGCGTCGCCGGAGCCCGCCGCGGCCACCGCGTCGGCCAGGCTGGTGGTCGCTGTCGCGCGATCACCGCCCGGGTAGGCCAGTGCGGTGCTGATCGCGTCGGCGACCATGGCGACCGACGCCCCGTTGGGGCCGTCGCCGGCTCGCGCGGCCGCGAACAGCGCCTCGACAGCGCCCTTCGGGTCCGGGCCCAGCGGGCAGTTGGTGGCCGCGCACTGTGTCGCGAACGCGTCCAACGCGGTCTGTTCGCCCTTGACGCGCTGTTCGGTGGCGGCCTCGGCGGCGATGCCGAGCGGAAGCGGCGAGTCGAGCACCAGCCGCGCCACCTTGCCGGGGTGCGAACCCGCGTAGGCGAGCGCCACCTGGGCCCCGTTGCCGATGCCCAGCAGTGCGATCGACGGCACATCCCATGTGCTGCGCAGCCGTTCGATGTCCTCGGCGGCGTGCGCGTTGTCGTAGGCCGAGTCGCCGGGGGCGATGCTGTCGGTGCAACTCGTGGTGGCGGTCATGGTGATCGCGCCGAGGTTGGCGACGGGGTCGTCACCTGACTGGAACTGTGCCTGGTCGAGCATCTCCTGGCGGTCGAAAAGATCGCGGCAGTCGATGGCGCTCGACATGCCCATGCCGCGCCGGTCGACTGCGACGATCGGGTGGGTCTTGAGTACATCGGTTCCCGCGCGGGACAGCCAGACCGGCAGCTGCACCGAGGTCGGCAGGTCCGAACCGGTCGTCATGACCAGCGGTCCGGCGTCGTCCGGGGTCTGAACGGAGCGCGCGCGAACGACGCCGATGCTCACCGATCCGGTGGCGCCGTTGATCGAGTCGAGGTCGGCGTCGTAGCTCGCGCAGTCCAACGTGACGCCCGGCAAGGGCTGAATCGCGGAGTCGTTGAACACCTGCGACGTGCAGTTGCGCCACGACAGGTCATTCTTGGGGGCCTCGATCGCGGGCGGGCCGCCCGCCTTCTTCTGTGTGGTCGGCTGCCCTTGGGGGCGCGCCCCGGAGTCGGTGGCATACCGCGGATCGGCCGCCAAAAGGGGCGCACATCCGGCCAGCAAAGCCGACACAACGACCGTCGATGTGCTCAGGGCACGGACCAAGCGACGCCGACGCATGGAAACCACATTACTGATGAGCGCTTTGCGCCTATCTGATGTAGCGCGCGTACAGATAGCCCGCATCATCGGTGAGCAGGTGGCTGCGCCGAAGCGGGGTGCGTACCTGGCCGGGTCCGGCGGCGATGCGCCGGGCGGCGCCGCCGATCAGTAGCGGCGCGGTCGTCAGGCACAGCTCGTCGAGCAGATCGTCCTCGATCAGCAAGCCGAGGATCTGCGGCCCGCCCTCGGCGAGCACCCGGAAGAGGTCGCGTTCGGCCAGGATCTTCAGAGCGGTCGCCGCGTCGACCCGGTCGGCGTTCGGCCCGGAGGCATCGATGACCTCGGCCACCGATCCGAGCCTGGCGTTCGCGTCGGCGACCGCGTTGGCCGAGGTGAGAATCAGGGGCGGCACCTCAGTCTGGGTGAAGATCCGTGCGTCGTGGTCGATCCTGCCGCGGTTGGTGACGACGGCGATGGGCGGCACCTCGGCCTGGCCGCGGTGCCTGCGGTCCTGGCGCTGGGCGGGGGAGCACTGTGCGCCGGAGTAGTTCTCGGTGCGGACGGTGCCCGCACCGACCAGGATGACGTCGGCCAGTTGGCGCAACTGCAGAAAGATCGCGCGGTCGCCGGAGCCGCCCAGACTTCCCGACTTACCGTCGGCGGTCGCGCCGCCGTCGAGGGTGGCAATCATGTTGCCGCGCACCCAGCATGCCCGCAGGTCGTCGGGATAGGCGTAGAGGTCCGTCAGCCCGGTCTCGTCGAGCGACTCGGCGCCCGGTGAGGGATCCAGCACGGTGAATCGCACGGCTGCGGCGTCCTCGGGCATGAGGATGATTGCAGCACGTCGCTACAGTTCGTGCATGCAGTCCGCCGCGCACCGGAGGAGCAGTTCGGCCCATGTCGGCCACCTCGTCGATCGGCATCCGAGCGTCACCCCGGAACGGTTGATCGCCCAACTTCACCCGCCGCCGACGTTCGCCGACGTCAGCTTCGAGAGCTATCAGCCGGATCCGGCCGAGCCGTCGCAGTCCGCCGCCGTGCAGTCCTGCCAACAGTTCTGCGACGACGCGGTGACGCGCCGGGCGGGCAGGAAGAAGCTGTTAGGCAAGCGCGAGACGCTGCCCGGCGTCGGGCTCTATCTCGACGGCGGCTTCGGTGTCGGCAAGACGCACCTGCTGGCGTCGAGCTACTACCGGATTTCGGCATCGTCGCCGGCACCGACGGCGTTCGCGACGTTTGGTGAACTCACGCAGCTTGCCAGCGTTTTCGGCTTCGTCGAGTGCATCGACCTGCTGGCCGACTACGCGGTGGTGTGCATCGACGAGTTCGAGCTCGACGACCCCGGCAACACCACGCTGATCTCGCGGCTGCTGTCGCAACTGGTCGAACGCGGGGTTTCCATCGCCGCCACCTCGAACACGCTGCCCGAGCAGTTGGGGGAAGGCCGGTTCGCCGCGCAGGATTTTCTGCGCGAAATCAACACGCTCGCAGCGATTTTCACCGCCGTTCGCATCGAGGGCCCGGACTACCGCCACCGCGACCTGCCGCCCGCCCCCGAGCCGCTGTCCAACGACGAGGTCGGCGCGCGCGCCGCGCTTGCGCCCGGCGCCACCCTCGACGACTTCGACGCCTTGTGCGCGCACCTGGCGACGATGCACCCGTCGCGCTACCTGACCCTGATCGAGGGTGTGTCGGCGGTGTTCCTCACCGGCGTGCACCCGATCGACGACCAGAACGTTGCGCTGCGGCTGGTGTCGCTGACCGACCGTCTGTACGACGCGGGTGTTCCGGTGGTCGCGTCGGGGGCGAAGCTGGACACCGTCTTCAGCGAGGAGATGCTCGCGGGCGGGTTCCGCAAAAAGTATCTGCGGGCGACCTCGCGTCTGCTGGCGTTGACGGCTGCAGGTCAGACAGGCCGCACCATCACGTAGTCGTTCTCGATCCTGGTGCCGAGCCGAAATGTCTTGGTGCCGTTGACGGTGAAGCCGTGCTTGGCGTAAAACCGTTGCGCGCGTTCATTGTTCTGGTTCACCCCGAGCCATACGCACTTCGCGTCGAGATGCGGCGCATGGTCGAGCGCATCGGTCATCAGCGCCGCGGATCCGCCTGCGCCGTGGCTGTCGGGTAGCACGTACATCTTCGAGATCTCCACCGCCGGGCGCAAGGTGACCGCTTTCTGGACGTCGTCGTCTTCGGGAACACCGCGAATCAACATGGCGTAACCGATCATTCGACCGTCCTGGCGGGCGACGAGGACCAGTCGGCCGGGATCGTTCAGATAGCGGGCGAAATGTGCCTGCGTCAGGTTGTCGTCGATGAACGCCGCCACGTTCTCCTGCGACACCGACGGCGGGCACGCCAGCGGAAAGGTCTGCGCGGCGACGGCGGCGAGTTCTGGCAGATCTGCTGCGGTGGCGGTGGTGACCGCTGGAGTCACACGTTCCACTGCGCGAGGTGGACGCCGGTCTTCTTGTCGACCAGCACCACGTTGGACACCAGGTCGCGGTAGCAGTCCCACCACACGCCACCGTTGGCGGTCGCACCGGATGGCAGGTTCAGGATGCTGTACTGCAGGGCGTCGGGAGCGTCCGAGTTGCGCGGTTCGTAGGCGTCGCCGGTGGGTGTGACGCCCTTGAACGAGAAGGCCAGGCCTGCCGCGTACGGCGCGGGTGTCTCGACGACGTGGACGGTGATGTTGGCGCGGTACACCTGATAGCGCGGCGCGCGAGGCGGATAGCCGAACCCGGGAGGGACATCGGAGGGCAGGATGTCGTGCACGGTCACGTCGGCGACCAGCCCCATCAGCTCGACGCGAAGCGGTTCACCGAGCCGCCCGATCGGAGCGTCCACCGCGGCGGCGGGCGCGGCAAGCACGGCCCCCGAAATCGTCAATGCGGCGAACAGCAGCGCAAAAAGCCGGCCCATTTCCCCTCCTGGTTCGCCTCGCATGATGGCATACCGGGACGGCCGCGGACAGTGGGTTGGCCGTCAGGAGGTCCAGGGGCCGACTCCGCCGACCTTGTCGATCCGGATGCGGGTGAGCAGGCCCG
>Ga0164308_10000896_pt1 | contig 16064 bp, 17 predicted proteins | sample Whisoiple_246_MG_FD_109983 | JGI IMG/M metagenome (GOLD analysis project Ga0164308, IMG submission 109983) | Soil microbial communities amended with fresh organic matter from upstate New York, USA - Whitman soil sample_246_MG | ecosystem: Environmental > Terrestrial > Soil > Unclassified >...
GACCGGCGCAGGGGCGGCTGTGAGATGGTCGCCGGGTGGGTGCCTTGGAAACCGGGCTGATCGTGGCCGTCGTCGCCGCGGTGATCGCCATCGTGGTGTCGTTCGGCGGCCGGTGGCTGCGCCGGCGGATGCTCGATCCGCCGGGGGTCAGGGCGGCTGCGCAGGCCTTGCGGACCGCCGGGCTCGCCGCGCCGCCGCTCCGCGAAGGGCTCACCAGTTCTTCTGCGGCGCAGGCCCTTCCCTATCTACTGGCGTTGCTGGAGACGCCGGGCGTTGCCCTCTGTGGGCCGGACGGGGCCGTGCTGGGGGCGCAGGGACCTGGTTCGCACCACGCCGAGCAGGTGTCCGACACCGTGCTGCTCGCGCTCCGGACCGACCGTCGACAGCTCGCCACCTGCGCGCCGTGCGGTGCCGCGGGCTGCCAGGTCGCCCGGGCCGTGGTGGTACCGCTGAGCGCGGCCGGCCGGCCGGCCGGCGCGCTGGTGGTGCTCGCGGGGACGGCCGTCGGCCCCTTCCTGGTCAGGGCGAGCGACGAGACGGCCAGGTTCATCGCCACCCAGCTCGAACTGGCCGACCTCGCGGTCTCCAGGGCGGACCTGGCCAGGGCGGAGGTGCGGGCACTGCGGGCGCAGATCTCTCCGCACTTCATCTACAACGCACTGACCACCATCGCCGCCTTCGTCCGCAGCGATCCGGACCGGGCGCGGGAGTTGCTGTTGGAATTCGCCGATTTCACCAGGTACTCGTTCCGGCAGGCCGGTGAGTTCACCACGCTCGCCGACGAGATGGGCAACATCGAGAAATACCTGACCCTCGAACGGGCCAGGTTCGGCGACCGACTGCACATCCGCTGGCTGGTCGCGCCGGAGGTGCTCGGGGTGGTGGTGCCGTTCCTGTCCATCCAGCCGCTGGTGGAGAACGCGGTCCGGCACGGGCTGGCCGGCCGGCCGGGCGGCGGAACAGTGTCGGTGACCGCCGAGGACGCCGGGCCGGACTGTGTGATCAGCGTGGAGGACGACGGCATCGGGATGGACCCCGAGGCCGTCGGCCGGCCGGCCGACGACGAACCGTCCGGCAACCACGTCGGGCTGGTCAACGTCGACGACCGGTTGCGGGCGGCGTTCGGTGAGGACTACGGACTGGTGGTGGAAACCGAGCGCGGCGCCGGTACCAAGGTCATCGTGCGGCTGCCGAAGTTCGCCCCAGGGGTCAACGCGGATCGATGAGGTGTCGATCCTCGAACCGACAACTCTGCCGTGGAATGACCGTCGGGATGGACCCGGGATGCCACACTGGGGCCCAGCGCTTCGAACGACCAGCGGGTCGCACCGACCCAGTGGGGATGGGGCCAGAGTGACAACGTCGTCGGAAAGGCCAGTCGGCGCCGGGCTTGTCGTACTCGCTGTGGACGACGAGGCCCCCGCGCTCGACGAGATCAGCTTTCTGCTGCGCGGTGACCCGCGGGTGGGCACCGTGCTCACGGCCACCGATGCGGCCGGCGCCCTGCAGATCCTGCAACCCAACTCGAGCAATCCGGCCCCGGACGCAATCCTGCTGGACATCGCAATGCCGGGCTGGGACGGCGTCGATCTGGCCAGGGTGGTCACCGGTCTGCCGCGCCCGCCCGCCGTCGCGTTCCTCTCGGCGCATGACGATCGCGCCGTCGAGGCCTACGAGATCGGTGCGCTGGACTACCTTCTCAAGCCGGTCAGGGCAGCGCGGCTGGCCGAGGCGGTCACCCGGTTCTGCGCAGCCCGGGATGTAGCGGCGCAACGCGATCACCGGCGGCGGGAGCCGGGCGGCACCCGGACGACCGACGGGAAAGGCGCTGCGCCGACCGATCCGGCGCGCGGTGCGGTCCCGGCGCCCGCGGAGACTCTGATCGCCGTCGATGTGGCCGGCAGTACCCGGTTCGTCCCGCGGGCGTCGGTGTGCTGGGCAGAGGCGCAGGGCGACTACGCGCGCCTGCACATCGCCGGTGGCGGCAGTCATCTCATCCGCACCCCGCTTGCCGTGCTGGAGGCCGAATGGGGGGACGCCGGGTTCATCCGGGTGCACCGCGGCTATCTGGTCCCGCTGCACCGGATCGTCGAACTGCGATCGGTGGACGGCGCCCATCGGATCAGGGTCAGCGGTCAGCCGGTGATCGCCGATCTACCGGTCAGCAGAAGGCATCTGCGGGTGCTCAAGCAACGTCTGCTGGCCGGCCGGCGGCCGGGACGGTGACCGACCGGCACCCGCCGCGCCGGGTTCGGGTCGTCCTCGCCGATCGCCGGCCGGCCGCGATGCCGGTGTTGCGCGGCGCGGAGGTCGCCGAACAGACCGAGATCGGCCGGGAACTCGTCCGCGGATTGGTCAGGGCGCAGCTGGCGGCCTCGCTGCGGATCGCGGCCGTGGCACTCGTGCTGTTCGCGCCGCTGCCGGCGTTGTTCGCCCTGGCGCCCGCGATCGCCGACGTTGCCGTGCTCGGTGTTCCGCTGGTCTGGTGGGTGCTCGGATTGCTGGCGTATCCGGTGCTGTACCTGTTGGCCAGGATGCATCGCCGTAGTGCGGAACGGATCGAGCGGGACTTCACCGACCTGCTGGGCCGGGGTTGAGCCCGTGCTGACATCGGTTGACGGGTCGACCCTCTCGCTGATCGCCATCGCGCTGGTCGTGGTGGCCACCGGCGTCATCGGCGCGTACGGCGTGCGGTTCGCCAGGACAACGGGCGACTTCCTGGTCGCGTCCCGGTCGGTGCGTCCGAGCTGGAACGCAGCCGCCATCTCCGGGGAATACCTCTCGGCCGCATCGTTTCTCGGGGTGGCCGGGCTGATCGCGGTGTACGGCCCGGATGCTCTCTGGTACCCGGTCGGTTTCACCGCCGGCTATCTCGCGCTGCAACTCTTCGTCGCAGCGCCGCTGCGCCGTTCCGGTGCCTACACCGTCCCCGATTTCGCGCAGATCCGTTGGGGCTCGAAACATCTCCGTGCGGTGTGCACCGCTCTGGTGCTCGCCATCGCCTGGTTGTACCTGGTACCCCAGCTGCACGGTGCAGGTCTGGTGCTGCGGGAGGTGACGGGTCTGCCCCGCTGGGTCGGGGTGACGGTGGTGGCGGTGGTGGTGACACTGAACGTCGTCGCCGGCGGGATGCGATCGATCACCCTGGTGCAGGCCCTGCAGTACTGGTTCAAACTGGTTGCCATTTCGGTCCCGGTGCTGGTGGTGCTCGCCGTCAACCGGCCCGGGGTGCAGCCGATGTTCGCCGGCGAGTGGGCCGACGCCGGAAACGGTCTGGGCGGCAGCCATCCGGCCGCCGAGATCTACTCGCTGATGCTGGCCACGTTCCTCGGGACGATGGGCCTGCCACACGTGCTGGTCCGGTTCTACACCAACATCGACGGCGGCTCGGCCAGGGCCACGACGGTCCGGGTGATCGCCCTGCTCGGGGTGTTCTACCTGTTTCCCACCATCGCCGGCGTGACCATGCACCAATTGCTCCCGCCGCCGCTGCCGGGTCAGGCGGATTCCCTGCTGCTGCAACTGCCGTCGGCGACGGTCGGCGGGCTGCTCGGCAGCCTGCTGGGTGCGTTGGTCGCTGCCGGGGCCATCGCCGCCTTCCTGGCAACCTCGTCCGGGTTGGTGGTCGCCGCAGCAGGCGTGCTCTCCACCGACGTGCTGCGGGGCCGGGTCAGGGACTTCCGGCTGGCCGCCGTGGTGGCCGGCCTTGTCCCGTTGGCGATGGCCCTGCCGACCACGAGCCTGGACATCTCGCGGGTGGTCGGGATGGCCTTCGCGGTCGCCGCGTCGACCTTCTGCCCGCTGCTGGTGCTGGGCATCTGGTGGCGCGGGCTCACCACGGCGGGTGCCATGGCCGGGCTGATCGTCGGCGGCGGCCTCAGTCTCGGCGCGTTGGTCACCGCGGTGGCCTTCCCCGGCATGCTGCCGGAACCGCTGGATTCGTTGCTCGGCCAGCCGGCCGTCGGTTCGGTGCCGGCCGCCTTCGTCACGATGATCCTGGTGTCGGTGTTCACCCGGTCGCTCCTCACCCCGCGGGCCGACGCCGTGCTCGCCCAGCTGCACCTGCCGTCCGCGGCCCGCCGGATCAACCCTGCTCCGCAACGGGATTGACCGAGGCGTGCAGCCGGCGGTGCAGTTCGGCGACCTGCTCCTCGAGCTCGGCGCATGGACCCTCGACCGGAATTCCCGGTGCCACCTCGTTGATCGCCAGGCTCAGCACCGGCGAGGGCGGATCACCCAGTCCGGTCCGCAGGGCGGTCAGCTGCCGGGACGAGTACGCGTAGACGATCCGGCTGAGGCCGACCCAGGCATGGGCCGCCGAACACATCGGACAGTGTTCACCCGAGGTGTAGACCGTGGCGGTCGCCCGGTCGGCCGGCGCCATGTTGCCGGCCGCCCAGCGGGCCAGTTCGAACTCCGGGTGCCGGGTCTGATCGCCGCCCGCCGTGCGGTTGTGGTCCTCGGCGAGCACGGTGCCGTCCGCGGCGACAAGGACCGATCCGAACGGTTCCTCGCCGGCGTCCAGCGCCTCGCGGGCCAACTCGACGCAGCGCCGCAGATGCCCGACGTCGCTCTCGTTCATGCGATCTCCTTTTATCTCGGTTTCTCCGGACGGGTGGTGGCTCAGTTCAGCTGGATTCCGACAACAGCACGGCGATCGTGCCGGGGTCGAGGGCGCGGAACACGTGCGCGACATCGGCGGGGTAGACGACGTAGTCACCAGGCAGCAGTTCGACGGGATCGGCAGGCAGCCCGACCAGCGCTCGGCCCGCACTGAGGATCACGTGTTCCACCGTGCCGAGCGGGTGCGGCGCGGATTCCCGGGCGCGCCCCGGCTCGGCGGTGATCCAGTAGATGTCCCGGCGGGCCTGCGGCGGACACGAGGCGAGCAGGCTGGTCCGGTAGTCCGCGGACTCGGCGACCACCGTCGGGCCCTGGCCGGCGCGGATCACCTGCACGCTTGCCCGCGGCGGCTCCACGAGCCGGGAGAACGGCACCTCGAGGGTGTTGCTCAGGGCCCAGAGAGTCTCGATGCTGGGGTTGCCGGCGCCCGATTCCAGTTGCGACAAGGTCGATTTCGCGATACCGGCCCGCCGGGCCACTTCGGCGAGGGACAACCCCAGCCGTTTGCGCTCGCGCTGGAGGGAGGCGGCGATCGCGGCGAGTGGGGGTCCGTCGGACTGGGTCACCGTTCGCTCCACAAGGTCGTTCGTTCGGCTTGACGAACGAATATCGTGCGTTCATTATATCGGTCATGCGTTCGCTACGTCAGTCGCTCAGTCCGGGCCGGTTCCGGGACATCGTGCTGGTCGGTGCCGCCACGCTACTGGTGGGCGCCTCGTTCGGGGCCATCGCGATCGGCGCCGGTCTGCCCGGGTACCTGCCGTCGCTGCTGTCCGTGGTGGTGTTCGCCGGTGCCGCGCAGTTCCTGTTCGTCGGCATCATCGCTGCCGGCGGCAGTCCGCTGGCTGCCACCGTTGCGGGCCTGGTGGTCAATCTGCGGCACCTGCCGTTCGGCCTCACGATCGGTGACGTGTTCGGAAACCGTTGGCGGGGAAGGATCTTCGGCAGCTACCTGATGAGCGATGAGACCGTCGCCTTCACCCTTGCCGAATTCACACCGGCCGCCCGGCGCGCCGCCTACTGGATCTGCGGAAGCGTGCTCTTCGTGTCCTGGAACCTGGGCGTTGTCATCGGGTCCTTCGGCGGGGCGTTCCTCGACGATCCGGCCATCCTCGGTCTGGACGCCGCGTTCCCGGCCGTGTTGCTCGCGCTGATCCTGCCATCCTTGCGGGACGACGCGATGGTGCGGCGGTGTGCGGTGGTCGGGGTGGTCCTCGCCGTCGCTTCGGCGCCGTTCCTGCCGGCCGGGCTTCCGGTGTTGCTCGCGCTGGCCGGGCTGCTGGCGGGTGTCCGGCGAACGCCGGCCGCCCTACCCGATGGACCCGGCCGATGAGCGTGGCGACGCCACTGCTGGTGGCCCCGTCGACGCTGCTCGCCGGCGCCGCCGTGCTGGGTGCCGGGACCTATGCCAGCCGTTTGGCCGGGACGGTGTTGCGGACGCGGGTCAGATTGCCACCGCAGCTCGAGAAGTTGGTGAACCGCGGGGTTGTCGTGCTGTTGGCCGCACTGGTGGGCGTTGCCGCGCTGATCGAGGGGGCCCAGTTCGCCGGGCCGGCGCGCGTTGTCGGCGTGGCGGTCGGGGGACTGCTGGCGTGGCGGAAGGCACCGTTCGTGCTGGTGGTGCCCGCCGCCGCGCTGACCGCCGCCGGGCTGCGGCTGCTCGGCATCCGATAGATCTCTCTGCGGTGGATCTCTCTGCGGTGGATCAGATGTCGACCTTCACCCGGCCGCGGACCTTGTTCACCCCGACCCAGATGATGCCGAGGGCCAGCAGGCCGTAGAGCGTCAGCGCCAGACCGGAATCGAACAGGGTCCCGACATCACCCTCACTGACCGCCAACGCTCGGCGCAGGCTCGTCTCGGCCAGCGGACCGAGAATCACCGCGATCAGGACCGGGGCCAGCGGAAGCCCGTAGCGGCGCAGGACGAACCCGAGCAATCCGATCAGCACCAGCAGCACCAGGTCGATCAGCGACGAGCTGCCGGCGTACACGCCGAGCACGGCGAACACGGTGATCCCGGCGTAGAGGTACGGCTTGGGGATCAGCAGCAACTTCGCCCACAGCGGGGCGAACGGCAGGTTGATGATCAGCAGCACGAACATCCCGACGAACAGGCTCGCCAGCAGCGCCCAGACCAGGTCCGAGTTCCGGGTGAACAGCAACGGCCCCGGCTGCATCCCGTACTGCTGGAACGCAGCCAGCATGATCGCCGCCGTGGCAGAGGTGGGAAGGCCGAGGGCCAGCAGGGATCCCATCGCCGACCCGGCTGTGGCGTTGGCCGCCGATTCCGGTGCGGCCAGGCCCCGGATCGCGCCCTTGCCGAACTGCGGGTCCTTTCGGCGTCGATCCAGCCGCCGCTCCAGGCCGAAGGCCAGGAACGTCGGGATCTCGGCGCCGCCGGCCGGGATGGCACCGAACGGCACGCCGAACGCGGAGCCGCGCAGCCAGGCCGGCAGTGCCTCGCGGAATTCGCCCCTGTTCAGGAAGGGGCGCTTGTTCATCCCCATCGTGGTGGCCACCGGGTCCTTGTGGATCCGGGATGCGACGTGCAGCACCTCGCCGAGGGCCAGTAGACCGACAGTGATGACGATGATGTCGATCCCGTCGAACAGCGCCGGGACCCCGAAGGTGTAGCGGGAGGCGCCGCTGATGCCGTCGACGCCGACGAGCGCCAGAGCCAGACCGATGGACAGCGCCGCAACACCCTTCACCGCGGAATCGGCAACGACGGCGGCGGTGGCGATGAAGGCCACGACGGCCAGCGCGAAGTACTCGGTCGGCCCGAACACGGTCGCCAGGTCGGCCAGCACCGGGGCGAAGAACACCACCAGGATGGTGGCCAGCAGACCCCCGGTGAAGGCGCCGATCGCTGCCGTCGCCAACGCCTGCGGACCGCGGCCGCGTTTGGCCATCCGATGGCCCTCGAAAGTGGAGGCGATCGCCGTGGAGTTGCCAGGCGTGTTCATCAGGATCGCTGTCGTCGAGTCGCCGAACAGCCCGCCGTAGTAGATCCCGGCGAACATGATGAACGCGCCGACCGGGTCCAGGCTGAAGGTGACCGGCAGCAGCAGGGCCACCGCCATCGCCGAACCAAGGCCGGGCAGCACACCGACCGCGGTGCCGAGCATGCACCCGACGAAGACCCACAGCAGGTTCATCGGCGTCAGCACACTGCCGAAACCCTGCATCAGATTGCTGAGTTGATCCATGGTCAGAGCACCCCCGCCAGGAATCCGGCCGGCAGGTTCAGACCGAGCAGGGCCCCGAAGATCAATTGGATCAACGACGACATCACCAGCGCGACCGACAGGTCGAACACCGGTCGACGCGATCCGAGGGCGTAGCTGACACCCCAGAACAGCACGGCAGCGGCGATGATCCAGCCGGCCGGGACGAGCAATGCGATGCAGGCCACCAGCGACGCGAGCACGATGCCCAGGGCCCGCCAGTCACTGAACGCCTTGGCGGGCCAGGGTTCCCGGCCGGGTGGGACGTCCGGTGGGAGCTCGTCGACCTGCTCACCGTCCAGGTCGACCGCGTCGGCGTCGAACTCGTCGGGGTGGGCATCGACATCGTCGAATCCGGCACTGACGGTCCCGGCCTTGACCCCGCGCAACAGTTGCGCCCGGCTCCGCAGAATCTGCACGGTGGACAGCACAGCCATCAGCAACAACAGGCCGATGATGATCATCGGGAAGAACGTCGGCCCCGGAACCTGCACACTGGGCGGCAGTTTCATGTTCACCGTGCCGACGATCAGGAAGATCGCGATGGCGACCAGGATCCCCGGGACGACGAGCTCGGAAAGCCCGGCGCGGGGGCCGATGGTCGCTGCGTCACCGGACGGCGATGGACCGGACGGCGAGGACGCGACGGCCACTGCGTCTGTGGTGCCGGCCGCGTCGCCGGGCTGGTTCGATGTGCTCATCAGGCTCCGATCCCCAACTGGTCTGCGATCTGCTGGATACGTTCGGTCTCGCTGGTCAGGAACGTGCTGAACTCGTCGCCCGCGAGATACGTGTCCTCCCAGCGGTTCCGGGTGATGGTGTCCTGCCAGGCGGCGCCCTTGGTCATCTCGGACACGATGTCGATCAGCGCCTGCCGCTGTTCCGCGGTCAGGCCGGGCGGGGCGACCAGCCCGCGCCAGTTGGTGAGCTCCACGTCCACGCCCTGTTCGCCGAGGCTGGGCACGTCGATGCCGTCCACCCGCTCCCTGGTGCCCATGGCGAGCGCGCGGACGTTGCCGGCCTCGATCTGGTCGGCGAATTCGTTGTAACCGGAGATGCTGGCGTCGACAGTGTTGGCCAGCAACGCGTTCAGCGCCTCGCCGCCACCGGAGAACGCCAGGTAGTTGATCTGCTGCGGGTCGATGCCGCTGGCGTCCGCGACGAGCCCGGCCAACAGGTGGTCGGTGCCGCCCTTGGAGCCGCCGCCGACCACCGTTCCACCTGGGTCGGCCTTCCACGCTGCGATGAACTCCTCGAGGTTCTGATAGGGCGAATCGCCCGGTACCACGATGACCTCGAAGTCCTCGGCGAGCCTGGCGATCGGGGTGACATCGGCCAGCGTGGCGTCGCTCTCATTGGCGATGATCCCGCCGACCATCACGGTGCCGGTGACCATCAGGGTGCCGGCCTGACCGCCCATGTCGGCCAACTGGCCCAGCCCGATGGTGCCCGCCGCGCCCGGGATGTTGACCACCTGGACGTTGTTCACGATGCCGTCGGACTTCAGCGCCTGCTGGGTTTCTCTGGCGACCAGGTCCCACCCGCCGCCGGGGGCGGCGGGCGCGATCACCCCGAGCCGGCTGCGGGCCGAATCGCCGCCCCCGGTGTCGACCGCACTCCAGACTCCGGCGACGACGATCACTGCGGCGACGACACCCCAGACGACCATCACCCAGGGCCGCCGCGGCCTGGTCCGGTGCGCAGGATCGATCTCCTGCCCGGGGGGAGGGGTGGTACTCGGTGCGGGAGTTGCCATCGTTGGCCGCCTACCTTCGATCGAGCGTGCTGGGCCGGTGGGATGGGGAGCGAAATCGCGGGGTGTGCTGCGTGCCCGGGTCAGGGAACGCGAACCGTCAGGACCGGGACCGACGCGTTCAACAGAACGTCCTGCGCGGTCGAGCCGAGGAACAATTTGCCCACCGGCGACCGGCGTCGCATGCCGATCACGATCATCTCGGCATCGAGTTCGGTTGCCAGGTCGACGACCTCGCCGGCCAGGTCGTCAGCCCGTACGGCCGCCCGCACCGTGACCCGGACGTCGTCGCCCGCCTCGGTCAACTCGGGCACGTCGTGCACGGCGTCGCCGCCGGCCTGCGCGGGGGCGGTCAGGACCACCAGGTCGGTGTCCCGCAGGCGGGCCTCGGCGACGGCGCGATGAATGGCCGCCTGGCCTTCCGGCGTCTGCTGGTACGGCGCGAGAATCGTCATGTCACTCCCTTGTGTGTGTGGCACGGGCCACATCCATCGCCGGGAGGTTAAGCGCCGGCCATCGGGCGACCGCCCTTTCCCGCGGTTCCGGCGATTTATGGACGTTGCAGCGACTTGTGCGCGTTGTGCTCACCGGTCCTACCGGCCACGCGCCCCTTAGGGTCGGGCCATGAGGCGCCGCCGCCTGCGGTTCACCAGCCAGCTGCTGCTGCTGCAGCTGGCGGTGGTGGCTGCCGTCGTGCTGGTCGGGTTCGGGCTGTTCGCGGGGATGGTGGAGCGCGGACTGCGCGCCGAATACGGCGACCGTGCCCTGGCCATCGCCCGATCCGTGGCCACCGATGACGAGTTGCGCGCCCTGGTGGCCGACTACTCCGGGGACCACCGTGCCGCCCCGGAAACCAGGGAGCAGCTCGCGGCCGGTCCGGTGCAGGACGATGCAGAGGCGGTGCGGGTGCTGACCGGTGCCCTGTTCGTGGTGGTCACCGACGACCGCGGGATCCGCCTGGCGCACCCGGACCCGGCGCAATTGGGGCTGCTGGTCTCCACCGATCCCTCCGTCGCCCTGGCCGGCAGCGAAGAGGTGGTCGAACAGCGGGGCACGCTCGGCGATTCGGCCAGGGCGAAGGTCCCCGTGCTGGCACCCGACGGCTCTGCCGTGGTGGGCGCGGTCAGCGTCGGCATCGGCACCGACGAGATCTCCGCGGCGCTGTGGGCCGACCTGCGGGTGGCCGCACTGTATGCCGCCGCCGCACTGGGCCTGGGCGTATTGGCCTCGGTGTTGCTGAACCGGCGGCTCCGCCGGCTGACCCTCGGGGTGGAGCCGGAAGAGTTGGCGGGCATGGTGTCCGAGCACCAGGCGGTGCTCGGCGGGATCAGCGAAGCGGTGTTCGCCGTCGACCAGAACGGCCGGATCGGGGTGGCGAACCAGGAGGCGGAGCGGCTGTTCGGGGCCGGCGTGCACGCGGGAGCAGCGGTCGCCGGGGCCGGTCTGCCGCGCCGACTGGTCGAGTTGATCACCGAGGTGAGTGGCCGCCCGGTCACGTCCAGGATCACCTCGACGCCACTGCTGGTGCTCGCGGGCGAACGCGTCGTGGTGTGCACCGTCGGCGGCGTCACCCGGGACGGTCACGACCTGGGGGTGGTGGTGTCGGCGCGCGACCGGACGGACATCGAGGCCTTGACCCGGCAGCTCGACGCCGTGCAGACGATGGGCACGGCCCTACGCGCGCAGCGCCATGAGTTCGCCAACCGGCTGCACGTCGTGCACGGGTTGCTGTCCCAGGGCGATCTGGACGAGGCGACCGACTACGTGCGATCCGTGCTGGGTGCCGGGCCGCTCGGCAGCCTGCTGGACGGTTTGGACACCGTGCGCGATCCGACCGTCCAGGCATTCCTGTCGGCCAAGGCCGCCCATGCCAGGGAACGCTCGGTGACCCTCCGGTTGGGGCCCGATACCTGGCTCGACCGCACCGTCGTCGATCCGGTGGCGGTGACGACGGTGTTGGGCAACCTGCTCGACAACGCCGTCGACGCTGCGGCGAACGGCACCGGGAACGGCGAGCGTTGGGTCGAGGTCGAGCTGCTCGCCGATGCCGGGACGCTGTTCGTGACGGTGGCCGACAGCGGCGACGGGGTGCCGGAAGCGTTGCGCGACATCCTGTTCGAGGAGAACGTCAGCGGGCACCCGGCGGGACGGAACGGCGAGCGGGGGCTCGGCCTTGCCTTGGTGCGGCAGGTGGCCAGGGTGGCCGACGGTGACGTGTGGTTGGCCGATCCCGGCACCGACAGCGGCGCGGTGTTCGTGGCCCGGCTACCCGGCGTGCTGTCCTCGGGCGAATCCCGGGCCGCGCCGTTCACCGCGGAGCGGGTCGGTGCACCTGCCGGCACCGACCGGGCCGTCGATCTGGATGGGGTGCACCGCCGATGACACTGCAGGTGCTGGTGATCGACGACGACTTCCGGGTTGCGCAGCTGCACGCGGCGACCGTCAGCAGGACACCGGGGTTCGCGGTGGCGCACATCTCGCCGAATCTCGCCGATGCGGTGCGCTGGTTGTCGGAGGGCGGCAACCGGATCGACCTGGCGCTCCTGGATCTGTACCTGCCGGACGGCGGCGGCCTCGAGCTGATGCGCCGATTGGACTGCGATGTGTTCGTGGTCTCTGCGGCCGCTGAATCGGTCACCGTGCGGACCGCGCTGTCCCGCGGCGCGTTGGCCTATCTGATCAAGCCCTTTCCGGACGACATGTTGATCGACCGGCTGACCGCCTACGCCAGATACCGGGCCGTGCTGGACCGACTGCAGGTGGTGGCGCAGGCCGAGCTCGACCTGGCGTTGCGCACCCTGCATGCCCCGTCCTCGAACCGGCCCAAGGGGCATTCCGCGCTCACCGAGCAGGCGGTGGGCAGGGCGGTGGTGGAGGCCGACAGCCCGGTCTCGGCTGCCGATGTCGCCGACCAGGTCGGCATCTCCCGGGCGACCGCACAGCGGTACCTGTCCCTGCTGTCCGAGAGCGGCAGCATTGCGATGCAGCTGCGGTACGGGGCGACCGGCCGTCCGGAGCACCGGTTCAGCGCTCCGGATTGATGTCAGCCCAAGTCTGACCCACGGCGGATGACATGATCGCGGGTACTCTTGAGGCATGAGAGCAACCATCGACAGTGCCGGACGATTGGTGATTCCACGGGCATTGCGGGAGCGCCTCGGCCTGGGTCAAGGTCCGGTCGATGTCGAGGCGGATGGAGCGGATCTTCGAGTCAGACCACTGGCCGGCGATGATCTCGAGGACCGCGACGGTTGGCTGGTGATCCCGGCCAGCGGCGCAGCCCTCACCGACGAGGACGTTCAGGCGCTGCGCGATGCCGACCAACGATGACCCGAGGATCGGGTCCTGAACTCCTGGTGGACACCAGCGTTGCGGTGGCCTTGAGCACCCTCGACCACGAAGGGCGCGCCGCTGTACTGGCCATCGTCGACGGACGCCGCATCGGGCTCGCCGGACATGCTGCCTTCGAGACCTTTTCGGTGCTGACCCGATTGCCCGGACCGGCCCGCCGCACTCCCGCCGCAGTGGCCCGGATCATCGCCGCCAACTTCCCGCACACCCGGTTTCTCGGTGCGTCCGCTGCCGCCGAACTGCTCACCGCTCTCGCCGTCAAGGGTGTCGCCGGTGGTGCCGTCTACGACGCCATGGTGGCCGCGACTGCGATCGAATACGGCGTGCCACTCGTCACGCGGGATCTTCGTGCGCTCGGCACCTATCGCGCGCTCGAAGCTGAGACCGTCGTCGTTCGATGATCTCTCAGGCCACCCCGGCCCGTCGTTCGACGTCCTCTGCGGCGGCATTCCAGTCCGCCTTGGCCGCCCGCCAGCCCTCCTCGGTGGCACCGAGGCGCCAGTACCCGGAGATCGACAGCCGCTCCCGGGGCAGCCGGCGGTCGACCCGCAGGTGTCGTCGCAGCTCGGCGACGAACCCGGCCTCGCCGTGCACGAACGCCTGCACGTCGGCATCCGGGAAGTCAACGGCCGCAACCCATTGCACCAGCCGTGAGCCGAGCCGGGAGGCGCCGGTGTGCACCCAGGTGAGGTCGACGCCCGCCGGCACCGGCAGCGGGATCTCCGAGCTGCTGCCCGGAACCTCGATCAGCACGTGACCGCGGGCCGCCGGGTCGAGTGCGTCGACGGCGGCGGCGATCGCCGGCAACGCGCTCTCGTCGCCGACCAGCAGGTGCCAGTCTGCAGCCGGATCGGGCGCATAGGCGCCGCCCGGGCCGGAGAGGTGGATCCGATCGCCCGGCCGGGCGGTCCGCGCCCAGGGTCCGGCAACCCCGGAATCGCCGTGCACCACGAAATCGACGGTCAGCTGTGAATGCTGCGGGTCCCAGGACCGGACCGAGTAGGTGCGGACCACCGGCCACTGCGCAGGCGGGAGGGAGGCGCGGACCTGCTCGAGATCCAGCGGTTGCGGGTAGTCGACACCGGGCACCGGGAAGGTCAGCTTCACATAGGAGTCGGTGAACTTCGACGGTGCGAACTGCTCGAGATCCGGCCCGCCGAACACCACCCGCACCATCGTCGGGCTCAGCCGGCTGGTCGCGACCACGGTCACCGGCAGGGGTGCGGGTCGTCTCGGGCGGGTGCGTGTTGATGTAGTGGCGGGGGATGTGTCGGACACCAGGGCTCCTGAACTCGTCGATCTAGTTAGGGTCACCTTACTCCGAGTTCCGGGTGGCTCGGCCCGCCGTGCTGGGTGTCGGGATTTTCGCCGCCATCGCGGTGTGGACGCTGCTCAGCGGTGGACCGCTCGGTGTCGACATGATCATCTTCATGATCTGCTTCGTGTTCGCCCTGGTGGCTTCAGGATCCGGACGGGCAGCAGATCGACCGTTCGTCGGCGGACAGCGACCGTTCGGCGCGCCGAGGATGACACTGCCCGATTGATGGGCGCCGTCCGGGCCCGACCTGCCTAGCGTGCCTCCTGACAGCGACGACGGCATCAGGTGCCGCGACGCGCATGTGACAAGGAGGTCCCATGGCAGATCCGCCGATCGCGCAGGACACCACCAGCGCCGTTGATTGGGAGACGGTCCAGGCCTCGCCGGACTTCGCGAAGCTGCGGCATGCGCTGCGCTCGTTCGTCTTCCCGGTGACCATCGCCTTCCTGATCTGGTACTTCACCTATGTGCTGTGCGCGGCCTTCGCCCGCGACTTCATGAACATCCAGGTGATCGGGCACATCACCGTCGGGCTGCTCTTCGGTGTCCTGCAGTTCGTCTCGACGTTCCTGATCGCCCTGTTCTACGCCCGCCATGCCGACCGGAAGTTCGACCCGCTCGCCGACCAATTGCGCGGCAAGATCGAAGGAGATGCCGCGTGATCACCGACTTCACCAACGCCGAGACGCTCGGCACCATCCAGGCGAAGGCGGCCGACGAGGGTTCCGGACACCAGGTGCTGACCATCTCGCTGTTCGCCCTGTTCGTCGCCATCACCCTGGGCATCACCATCTGGGCGAGCCGGCAGAACCGCACGGCCGCCGACTTCTATGCGGGTGGACGCTCGTTCACCGGCATGCAGAACGGGTTCGCCATCGGCGGCGACTACATGTCGGCGGCCTCGTTCCTCGGGATCGCCGGCCTGATCGCGCTCTACGGCTACGACGGCTTCCTGTACTCGATCGGGTTCCTGGTCGCCTGGCTGGTGGCCCTGCTGCTGGTCGCCGAACTGATGCGCAACACCGGCAAATTCACCATGGCCGACGTGCTCAGCTTCCGGATGCGGCAACGCCCGGTGCGAACGGCGGCGTCCATCTCCACCGTCATCGTCTCGATCTTCTACCTGCTGGCCCAGATGGTCGGTGCCGGTGAGCTGGTCGCGCTGCTGCTCGGCATCAGTTCGGCCGCGGCGAAGAACCTGGTGATCGTCGGGGTCGGTCTGCTGATGATCGTCTACGTCGTGTTCGGCGGGATGAAGGGCACCACCTGGGTGCAGATCGTCAAGGCCGTGATGCTGATGACCGGTGCCGCGATCATGACGATCTGGGTGCTGGCGAAATTCGGCTTCAACCCGTCGGCACTGCTCGGCGCGGCTGCCGATGCCTCCGGTAAGGGCGAGTCGTTCCTCCAGCCGGGTCTGCGGTACGGCGTCGAGAATGCCGATGCCACCAAGACTCTGCTGTCCAAGCTGGACTTCATCTCGCTGGCGTTGGCCCTGGTGCTGGGCACCGCGGGCCTGCCGCACATCCTGATCCGGTTCTACACCGTGCCGGACTCGAAGGCGGCGCGGAAGTCCGTGCTGTGGGCGATCGGGCTGATCGGCATCTTCTACCTGATGACCCTTGCGCTGGGCTTCGGCGCGGCCGCGTTGGTTGGCTCGAAGGCGATATCGGCGCAGAGTCCCGGCGGCAACACGGCGGCTCCGCAACTCGCCGAGGCGCTCGGCGGGGTCGGCACCGGGCTCGGCGCCGTGATGTTGGCGGTGATCGCCGCGGTCGCCTTCGCCACCA
>Ga0164308_10000897_pt1 | contig 16042 bp, 12 predicted proteins | sample Whisoiple_246_MG_FD_109983 | JGI IMG/M metagenome (GOLD analysis project Ga0164308, IMG submission 109983) | Soil microbial communities amended with fresh organic matter from upstate New York, USA - Whitman soil sample_246_MG | ecosystem: Environmental > Terrestrial > Soil > Unclassified >...
AGCGTCGACCACACGAACATCACCCACGCCGCACCGAGCAGTGTGTCTCCGGTCGCGGCGGCCCAGTCGAGATGTCTGCGGCCGTGGCCGAAGACCATCAAGGCGGGCATTGCGGCGAAGGCGGCGGCGAACAATAGCGTGCCGGTGACAAAGACGGCGGTCGGCCAGGCCGCGCTCGGCGTCAGCAGCGTCCACCACGGCACGCCGAACAGCAGCAGCGTGACGGCGAGGATGATGGTCATGCGGCGCCAGCGCCGCGGCGACCGCCGTGGTTCCGCGGATTCGACTACTTCTGCCGGGGTGTCTGTCATTGCGCCCTCGATCTCGTGTTCACGGTCAAACGACCAATGACGACGCTACCGATGCAACGCACGAACGAGGGCTGCGCGCTAGAGCGCACTGGATTCACCGGGACACGCGGCCCACAGATAGCCGAGCCGCGCACCCCACTGCGAACGGATGGACGATCGCCGGCATCCCGTGCCACACGACATCGTCGGCCTCGACGGCGAAGCCGCTTGCGCACATCAACTCCAAGGTCGGCCGGTTGCATACGCACCCGCCGGCGAAGACGCGCCATGATTGGAGGAGTTTGTCCTGGCACGCCGCCAGAAACCACGACTTCGCGCGGACATGTTCGATCAATAGCAGCCGCTCATTGGGACGGAGCAGGCGTGCGACTTCGCGAAGCGCACTTTCAGGGTCGAGCGCCTGCCGTTGCCCGACGCGTCCGTGGACACCGTCGTATCGACGCTCGTCCTGTGCACCGTCGACGACCCACGAGCGGCCCGGTAGTCGGAGCATCGCTCAATACGGCCATCTTTCGCGGATGGTCGTTCTTGGCTACCCCACCGCAGGCCCGGCTCGAGCTCGCCGCATCGGTTGGCCGCGATTGCGTTGTGTCAGCGCTTGGCGGCACGCGCGAACGACGGAATCGACGTCACCGTGCCACGGGAAGTGCGAACTGCCTTGCAGCGGCAAGAATGTCGCACCGGGAATCGCGGCTGCTACCTCACGCCCGAGCGGGTACGGCACGGTCGTCGCGACGGTGTACGACCGCCGCCGGCTGGCGGACAAGTGGAACGTGGGCGAACGTCGAGCCGTTAGACGAGGCTCAACAATGCGGCTGCCGTTTCTGCCGTCGCCGACTCGCGCTGCAACCGTGCGAAGCGTTCCTGTTCCGCGGCGTCTGCACCACCGAGGAAGATGTCACTGAGCAGGCGCGAGCCGAGTCCCCAATGGGCTAAGAGCCGTACTCGACGGCGAGGTCGCGACGCTGCGCAAAAGGCCACACACTGATCCGCTACGACCGGCTCGGCGTCGACTGCTCGAAACATAGCAATTGATTACTGGCAGTTCACTGCTGCCAGTTGCATTGTTGCCCACGGTATTTCGTTACAGAATCATTTGTACGTTTGCCCCTTCTCAATCTATCTGCAACCATGTCCGCGTAGCTTCTCAAAGTCCGCGGCGGATGGCGATACCTCTACCTGCGGCTTTGCAGAATTCTCATCCAAATGGCGGACAGGGTCTTCTCATCTTCGTGGCGGATCCTAGAACCGTATGGTTGTTCATGATTCAGTTGCCAAGGCACGGCCAGATGGGACGGTCGGGACAAACCGACCGCGATGCAGGATCTAGAGGTGGCGAGCCGAGTTGTCATGCGCCGAGTGCCGACGGCGGTGAGTGAATTGCGCCCGCGGAGCGACGACGTTCGGCGCCAGCCCGATCGTCGGTGGCCTCAGCGCAGATAGTTTCTCCGGACTGAAACCGGTCGAATGTATTGTGAGACAACGAATCCTGTCATGATGCCGCGCCGTGCTGGTATCCCGACCGCTGCCGTGAGATCCCGGCATGGACCCACCGCTGCGCAGGGAGAGAAGGTTGATGGTCCAGACGACAGCACACCGCCTGCAAGTTGGCAGGGACAACGGTCTGGGTTAGCCGCGGTCCGCAACGCGTCGTAGGGCAGCAGAAACTGGCCACTGTCGGTGCGCATAAGGAGGTGCCGAGACCACCCGCACTGCGATATCGTGGACATCGATGTCGGTCAACATGGTTGCCACGTCGGATATTTGCGTGCGTGTGACGGCGATCGGGGACGTCACCTAGATGCAACTGCCCGCCCCGCCCCGCTCCGTTAGCGATCGCGTCGACACCGGCGGCTCGTCATCTGGACCCGGTGTTATTCCATGGCGAGAGTCCTGCGTCCCAGCTGCGTTGGAGATCCGGGTAGAGCAATGTCTGGTCGTCGGGAACGGCGCGCTTGACCCATCGAGTCTCGGCATCGGCCAATACTTCGGGGATGCCGGCTTCCACCGCGTCGAGAGCCTGGCGTGCGACGTCGCGTGGTGCGACCTTGGGCTGATCGACTCCGTTCGCCATGTCGGTGTCGATGAAGCCGGCGTGCACGCCCACGACGAGTGTCCCTTGGCCGTTGAGTTCGATGCGTAACGCGTTGGTTAGGGCCCATTGCGCAGCCTTTGACGCACAGTAGGACGCGTTGAACGGTACGGCGTAGAAACTGACGATCGACAGCATGTTCACCAGTGCGCCACCACCATTCGCGGCGAGCACGGGTGCGAAGCGACGCGCGACTTCCAGGGTTCCGAAGTAGTTGGTCTCCATTTCGCGACGCGCCGCATCCTCGTTGCGCACCGAAATGAAGGGCGATTGCAGCATCAACCCTGCATTGTTGATGACCAGGGCGCTGTCTCCGCACGCCGCGGCGGCCGCCTCGACGTCCGCTGCATTGGTGACGTCGAGGGTGACCGGGACGATTCGGTCGTCGTCGACCGCGACTGAATCCGCGTTACGCGCTGCGGCGTACACGATGCACGCACCCCGCTCGAGCAGTTCGTCCACGAACGCCCGTCCCAGTCCGCGATTCGCCCCGGTGACCAGCCCGCGCACACCATCGAGCGCCACTCCACCTGCGTTGCTCACCAGTCCTCCGTTCTTCATCGACGTCCTCACCGACGAGGACCGTCACGGCATCGCCATCTGGCGCTGCATTCTTCAGTGATGCGACAGCACGGCGAGGGGGTCGAGGTGACGCGGAGTCCAGTCGAGTTCGCTCTGTGCGCGGGCGGACGACAGCTGCTGGTCCAATGCGAACGCATCCGCGACAGGTCCCATTTGTTCCGTGGCGTCTTCTATGGTCATGGACTTGACGCCGTCGCCGAGGCCCGCAGCGCGACTGAGTGCAACGGCGACCTCTTTGGCAGTCGGGTTGACCCCGCCCACACCGGCATAGACCGATCCGGGATGGGCTTGCAGTGCGGCGACGTACAGTCGCGCGACGTCCTCGACGTGCACGAGCGCCCAGTGGTTGCTGCCATCTCCGATGTGGCTCATGTAGCCGGCATCGCGTCCGGGAGCGGCGTAAAACATTTCGATGAGCCGGTTGTCGCCGCCATAGAGCAGACCTGGCTGCACGATGACCGGATGGCCGCCGGAGTCGGCCTGCCCGAGGACGGCTTCTTCGACCGACCGACGCCATGCGACGAGGAGCGGCGGATCCCACGGCGCAGTTTCGTCGACGACCCCGTTGGTGTTCCCGTAGACCCACGTGCCACCCGTGTGGACGTACACCCCGGCGCCGACCCCATCCAGCATCGCAGTGGCTGCCGCGAGATCGGCCTCACCGCTGTCCGCCTGCGCCAAGTGGATGACTGCGTCGGATCGAGATGCGGCAGACCGGAGAACTTCCAGATCGGACAGCGCGCCGACTACGGGCGCGGCCCCGGCCTCTCGCACGCGCGCAGCCGAGTTCTCGTTTCGGGCAAGTGCTTCCACACCGTGGCCCCCCGCGATCAGGGCCTCGATCGTCGCACGTCCGATGTAGCCGGATCCACCCGTAACCAACACCTTCATGAACATTTCCTTTCGTCGTGTATCTGGTTCTCAGCCTCGCTGCTCGGCGACGCCACTGTCCAAGACTCTTGTCGTCGCCTACTGATACCCCAGGGGTATGGCCGTGGTTCCGTCGCGGCATCTTCTGGGCCACGCCGCCGTAGTTCGGGGCTCGTCCGCTGGTGCGCTCCGGTTGGTGCGATCAGCAGCGGCGTAGGAGAGATTTCCCAGCGCTTCGAGGTCTTCCTCGGCTCCGTCGGAGTTCTGGGCCGCTGATCTTCGCGGCCTCCGAGAGGTTGGAGTGTCGCCACGCGAGGTTGCTCGACGGGGGTGGTCACCGCGTGATGGGGCGCCACGCCTCGGTGGTGGCGGCAGAGGACACAACTGGCACCGACTGTTTCCGTCGTCACCACGCGGTGTAGCCGCCGTCGACGAGCAGGGTGTGTCCGGTGACCATGGCCGCCGCTGAGCTGGCGAGGTACACGACCGCGCCCGTGACGTCCTCGGGTTCGCCGAAGCGGCCCATCGGAATTCGAGACAGTAGGGTATCCCCGAGGTCGGGGCGATCCAGCGTCGCCGCGGTCAGGTCGGTGCGGACGAAGGTCGGCGCGACCGTGTTAACGCGTATGCCGTTTCGGGCCCATTCGAGGGCGAGCACCTTGGTCATCTGGTCGAGTCCGCCCTTGGTCGCGCAATACACCACGCGTTCTTCGATCCCGACGGTGCCTGCCTGGGATCCGATGTTGACCACCGTGCCTTCGACGTGGTGCTCGACCCATTCCCTGGCGAGCGCGCGCGTCAAGAAGAACGTCCCCTTCAGATTGGTGTCGACGATCGCGTCCCACTGGACTTCGGTCACCTTCAGCGCTGGGGCGGGCTGGTTGACGCCTGCATTGTTGACCAAGATGTCGACGTGACCGCCGATGCGCGAGGGCAGGTTTGCGACGAATGAGTCCAGCGAGGCGATGTCGGCGATGTCGAGGACGAAGCCGTCGGTACCGAGGTCGGCGCTGATGCGCTGCGCCCCCTCGGCGGTGCGGGAGGTGCCATACACGACAGCACCAAACTCTTTCAGCGCCGATGCGATCGTTCGACCCAGACCCTTGTTGGCCCCGGTGACCAAAGCGCGTCGGCCCGCCAGGCTGAAGGTGACCACTCAAATCCTCCTGGTCGTCGGTGATGTCGTCATCAGTGGACCGTGGCGTGGTTCGGCGTCCAGGGCAACTGGGTCGAGCCGAATTTGGCCGCTCGCACGTCGCCGGAGCGGGCGTGTCCCTCGAATGACTCCACACGGGCGGCGCGGCCGCACAATTCGCCCAGGCGGGCGCTCGCGTCGGCGGAGGAGACCTCTTGATAGGTCACAGTCTTGAGGTACTTCCCCACCCAGAGTCCACCGGTGTAACGGGCGGATTGGCGGGTGGGCAACGTGTGGTTGGTGCCAATCACTTTGTCCCCGTAGCTGACGCACGTCTTCTCGCCGAGGAACAGAGCGCCGTAGTTCGACATGGCCTCCAGCGCCCGCCTCGGGTCGGCGGTGAGTACTTGTACGTGTTCGGAGGCGAACGTGTCGGCCAGCGCATAGGCGGCCTCGATGTCGTCGACGACGATGATCTGGCCGTGGTCCCGCCAGGCCGGTTCCGCGAAGTCCTTGGTGGGCATGCCCGGCAGGATGTCGTCGACGTGGGCTGCGACCGCACGCGCGAGGGTCTCCGAATCGGTGATGAGGACGGCAGGTGAGTCGGGCCCGTGCTCGGCCTGGCTGAGCAGGTCGACCGCGACGATGAACGGGTCGGCGGCGGCGTCCGCGACGATGAGCACCTCGGTGGGCCCCGCGAAGAGGTCGATGCCGACCTGACCGAATAGTTGACGTTTGGCCTCGGCGACGTACGCGTTTCCGGGACCGGCGAGCATGTCGACCTTGCGAATCGTTTCGGTTCCCAATGCCATCGCCGCGACCGCTTGCACCCCGCCGAGGAGGTAGATGGCGTCGGCGCCGGCGAAGTGGAACGCCGCCACGGTCGCGGCGGGGACGCTTCCGCGGATCGGCGGCGTGCAGGCGGTGATGTAGGGGACGCCGGCCACCTTGGCGGTCACCGCGGTCATGTGGGCCGAGGCGACGAGGGGGTAGCGACCGCCGGGCGCATAGGCGCCTGCGGCGGACACGGGGATGTTGCGCTGACCGAGGTGGACGCCGGGCGCGGCTTCCACCTCGAAGTCGCGCAACGAGTCTCGTTGGTGCTGGGCGAATGCTCGGACGTTACTCTGCACTTCTTTGATGTCGTCGATTACCTGGTCCGGCACTTCGGCGACTATGCGGTCGATGTCCTCCTCGCTGAGGCGGAATTCCTCCGGAGACCAGTCATCGAACGTCTCCGAGTATTGCCGGACGGCGGCGTCTCCGCGTTCGGCGACGTCGGCGATGACTTGCGACACGGTGCGGCTGACCTGGGGGTCACTGCCACGTGGATCGGTTCCGTTGGCGGACTTGACGTATGACGGCGTAGACATTCTTCCTCCTGTGGGCGTGGGGCAGCCACACGGCTGCTTTTGTTGGGTCGGTGACGGGTGGCGACTAGCGGGGAATGACGGGGAGCAGAACGTTCGAGGGGTGCTCCGGGCCGGTGTGTAAGGCAATCCGCGCAGCCGTGCGGGGTCCCGGCGCCGGTGATCCCGCAGACTGCGGACGATCGGCGGGATCGTCGTGCAGGAATGGTCCCGACCCGCGGAGATCGTTCTTGAAGTTCGACAGGCGGTTGACGTCGTCGCCGGCCCGCTCGTAGTCGTGGCCCTGGATGGTGACGGCAAGACGATGACCCGCCGGCAGCACGAGCGACGTGGGCCAGATCTCGACGTCGAGTTCGTAGATTTCGCCGGGGGTGAGTGGTTCGACCTCGGTGTGCGGATGCCACGGTCGAGCGGGGGTGGACTTGGCGGCGTCCAGCTTGCGGTGCGAGGCCCGCAGCCAGCCTTGGGCGACGGGGGCGTGGGGGTCGATGGCTCCGCGGAACGTGTGCTCGCCGCCGTCGGGCCCGAATGCCCGCACCACGACGAACAGGTCGGCGTCGTCGGAGTCACTGGACACGAACAGCTTCGCGGCGGCAGGCCCGGTGAATTCAGTCTCAGTGGCGACAGGCGCGAGTGTGAAGGTCACCCCGTCGCCGAGTTCGTCGAAGCTGACCTGAGTGTCGGCCGACGGCGCCGCCGCCAATGTCCGCTCTGCTGCGTCGAGATACAGCGTGGTCCAATTCGTCTCGGGCAGTGGCCATTCTGCCGCCATGCGAGCTCGATAGCTATCGTCGGCGGAGCGGACCTGCAGCAGGATCGGCGGTCGGCTGTTCCAGCCGTTGTCGATTCCCTTGAGGAAGTGGTCGAAGAACTCGCGCTGCAATTCCCGCCCGTAGGCGGTGTAGTAGTGCGTCCAGTGCTCCTCGCCATGCATTTCCAGCCACTTCTGCTCGGAGCCGGCGGCCAGGAAGCCCTCGACGTTCCCGCGCAAGTGCAATCCCGCGCCACCCCAGTTACCCGCGGACAGCAGAGGAACGGTGATGCGAGACAGGTCGGGGGTGCGTTCGGCGTAGTACTCGTCGTCGAGATAGTGCCGTTCGATGTCGCGGCCATAGTCGACGCGGTTCGCTTCGAGTTCGTCGGCGTCGAGCGGATCCTCGCCGGTAACCGACTGCCCGGTATGTGGATTGGCGCGGCCGCCTGCGGTATTGCCGTGCTGCACGGTGATGACCTGCATGTCATACCAATGCTTGGCGAAGGTGCACAGGATGCCGCCGTGATGAGTCAGTTCGCGGTACCAATCGCTGGCACCCTCCCAGATGCACAGCGCCGCAAGGTGCGACGGGTCGGTGGCCGCCACCTGCCATTGGTTCATCGCGTAGTAGGAGACCCCGGACAGTCCCACCTTGCCGTTGCTCCATGGTTGTTCGCCCGCCCACTCGATGCAGTCATGGAAGTCCTTGGTCTCCCGCGCAGAGAAGTGGTTGAGGAATCCGGGTGATCGGCCGCACCCCCGTGAGTCCACCCGCACGCAGACATACCCGTGGGGCACCCATTGCTCGGGGTCGGCGACCTCCCAGTTCTGATACTGCGAAGTGGAACCGTCTTCGACGTCGGGATGGTCGGCGACCATCTTCTGCCAGGCGCTGGGATACCCCTCCTGGAACGGCAACCCCTTGGCGTAGGGACCGTAGGACAGCATTACGGGGTACTTGCCGGTGTCGGCGGGCCGAAAGACGTCGGCGCGTAAGACGGTTCCGTCGTCCATGGTGATGGGCACGTCCCAGTCGACCGCAATCTCGTGTGAAGCGAGGGGCGACGGACGGGTGTCGGTGTGCGATGACATGCGGGGTCCTTTCTGAAGCGATAATCAGAGCGAGGTGGCGGGGGTGGCGTGGCGGGTGGCGTCGGGTGCGTCTTCGGGTAGGCCGCGGCCGCGGGTTTCCTCGGCCATCACCACGCCGACGAGGGTGAGGATCAGCAGGCAGGACGTCGTCGCGACGGCCATCCCCAGGTCACCGGCGAACCAGTTCGTGGCGATCGTGCCTGCGACCAAAGGCCCCGGCACGGTCACCAATCGGCCGACGCTGTTGGCCAGGGCCAGTCCGGTGGTGCGGACGCTGGGCGGAAACACCTCGGGGAAGTAGACGAATCCCCCACCGACCGTGGTGCACAAGGAGAATCCGACGATCGGCAGCATCCACAGGAAGGTGCCGTAGTCGTGCGAAAAGGGAAACAGGTATCCGATGCTGACGGCCGAGAGGGCCAGCCCGACGTAGAAGGCGGGCTTGCGGCCGATGGCGTCGGCGATGAACCCGAACGCCGCGTAGCCGACGATGGAGCCGAGGTAGAGCAACGCGGTGGCGGTCGCGACGTGGGCCGAGGCGGTTCCAGGCGAACTGCCTTGCGCCGACGACAAGTTCCTGATCAGCTGCGGCATCCACGTGGTCATTGACCAGAAGGCGAACAGTGCTCCTGCCTGAATGAGGATGCAGGACACTGTCTTCCGCAGCAGCGGTGGCGAGAGAAGTCGAGTGAGGACGAAGCGGCGATCGACGTGCAACTCCGTCCGATCGACGCTTTCTTGGCGGCTAGCCCGGACCTGCTTGCTGACGTCGGGCTCGGGCACGAAGCGCCGGATGAACAAAACGATCAGCGCGGGCGCCAGCGCGGTGGCCAGTGTCCAACGCCAGCCTGTCGTGTTTAGTACCGAGTACACCAACGAGGCAAGGAAGTATCCGGCCGCGTAACCGGAGAGCATGACGCCGGTGGCCTTGGTGCGGTATTTGTTGCGCCAGCTCTCTGCGACCAGGGTGGCGCCGACCGGCCCTTCGACCCCGGAGCCCAGACCGGCGAGGAAGCGCATCAGGACGAACAACCAGTACTCGTGCGACAAGGCGGCGGCGGCCGTGAACACCGCGTACATCAGGACACCGAGGCTCAGCACCCAGACGCGTCCGAAGTAGTCGGCGATGACGCCGAAGAGCACCGCGCCGACCGTCCAGCCGAGCAGGAAGATCGTCACGCACAACCCGATGTGGAAGACGATTTCAGCGCTGCCGGCCCCAGGACCCAGGAGTTCGGTGACGGCAGGCCCGACGATGAGGGCGAACAGGGCGATGTCGAATCCCTCGAGGCCCCATCCCAGAGTGGCTCCTGCGAACGTCGTCCATTGGTGTCTCTCGATGGACTTCTCGGGGTGGTGTCGTGTGTTGAACATTGGCCTTTGCTCTGATGTCGAGTGGGATCGGCTAATCCAGCAGCGCGACGGCGCGCGTGGGCCCGCCGTGGCCGCCGATCAGCTTGATGGGGAATCCGACGAATGTGAATCGCTTGCCGATGAGTTCACCGAGGTTGGCCAGGTTCTCGTAGTGCGTGATGCGGTGTTCGCGGCACATCAGATGGCACGGGTAGATGCGGCTGGCGGGGTTGTCCGGTGTTGGGCTATCCACGCCGAAGGTCTTGACACCTCGGGCGGCGATCCACTTGCTGGCCGACTCGCCGAGGCCTGGGTGCTCGCGCAGGTACTGCGGGGTGCCGGCGTACCGCGTGTGCGTGCCGGTGTGCAGCAGGAGGATGTCGCCGGGTTCGACCGTGACGGGGGTTGCTTCCTCGGCGGCTTCTAGGTCGTCTGCGGTGATGTCGACCCGTGCAGGGACGTGGGAGACGTCCAGGCATACGGCCGGACCGTAGAAGAGGTTCAGATCCATCTGGTCGATGGTCTGAGCATCTGGGTCGGGGTCCAGGTGGGAGAAAGAGTCGACATGGGTCGGTCCGTTGTCGTTGATCTTCAGACCCTTGGTCTGAAAGGAGAACTCACTGTCGAACCGTTCCGCCGTCTCGGCGTGCGTGGCGTGGTCGAAGACGACGGTCTTGCAATGCCCGGGGTAGACCATCATCCCCTCGTAGATGTCTTGCGAAAGGTCGATCATGTGCACGGCGTCCGCCTTCGATTGGTGTGGTGTGTATCACGTGCCCTCGACGCTAAGGGGTCAGCGCGGGCCGAATCTTCCTCAATTCCGCGAGAGAATCACCACTCGAATGCACAATCGAGAGCAGGCCGACCCAGGGAGGACGGGCATCGAGGTTGCTGACGTCATTGCGTCCTTGTCGCTGCACACCGCGATGGCCTTTCGGCCAACCGGTCACGCTCGACGAGAGGTCACTTCGGTTGCCATCGTCGACGCCGAACGAGGGCAGGTCGATCACGAACCCACCGTGGCACTGGTGGTCTCCGCCCGCTCCGCGGAACGGGTGGCCGCTGCGATGCGCGTGGCATTGTCGGCCGCGCCACCGGTGATCGTGGTCGCGGGCGGCACGTCCGATCTGGTGGCGGGCTGGTACCGGCGGGCCTCCGGTGACGGCATCGCCCTGGCAGTCCTGGACGACGACGTATCGGATCCGTCGGTGGTGGATCTGCTGACCGATAGCCTGAGCCCCGTCCGCGATGCGGTGACGGGCGCCGACGTCCAGACGGGCGATCTGTTCGCGCTCGCCGAGGCGTTCGCGGACCTGATGGAAGCGCCAAGGAGGCTCGTCGAAACGTCTCGAACGCCGCATCGCGCGGCTGGCTCGATCGGTGCCCATGGTTACCGATGCGCAAGAGAAGAATTGATCCCCAGAAGCGGCGACACCGAAGCGCGCATCAACGGCGCCATCTGGTCGCCCGCTCACAATGCCCCGGTAAAGCGTCGAGACGCTCGTCTGAGAGATGCGACGTGAACCAGTCACACGCCGCCTGTGAAGCTACCGCGAATCCTTCGCCGGTGTAGGCGTAAAAGTGACCACCGGGAAGAAAGACGATTTTCTTCGGTTCGGCGGCAGTCTCGTAGGCGGAGGCAGCAAGGTTGCCACCGGTGAGTTCGTCCTCACGGGCGACGATCATCAACAACGGCGTCGGTGTGATATCAGCCAGATAGCGCGCCGGTTCATAACCGTAGAAATTGTCGAGGCTGCGCAAGGTGACCTCGTTCGGCCACTCCGGGTCCAACTCTGCACGGGCATGCGTGAAGTACTCGTAGGAGTCCGGCGTGGGAAGGCCTACCAACTCGCCTGGATTGGTCCCAATCACTGGCACCATGGTGGCCGGCTCGCCCTGAGCACGGGCGCGCCGGTCCGCGGTGAACAGGTCAGGGCCGACGACAACGTTGTTCACCCGGGCGAGGTTCGCATATGTCGCCCGGCCACTGACGAACGGCGCTTGGCCGCTGACGGCCTTGACTCGCCGATCGATCGCAGCGACGACGAAGGCGTGGGCGGCCGAGAAACTGGTACCCCAGACACCGATGCGATCCGGGTCCACCTCGATTCGGTTCTGGGCGTGCGTGATTGCGTGCTGGTAATCCCGGATCTGCTCCCAGGGATCAATTTCATGCCGCGGCCGCCCAGGTGCAGTTCCAGACTCACCCCAGCCACGGTGGTCGAAAACAAGAACGGCTAGCCCAGCCTGGGCGAAGACCTCGGCGAACTTGTCGAGGTGAATCTTCTTCGTCGCCGTCCAGCCGTGCGCCATGACGACGCATGGAGCAGGTTCAACCTTGCCGCTCGCCGGGTAGAACCATGCATGCAGTAAGGCACCCTCGGCGTCGACTACGACATCCTCACGCATCAAATTGGCCCCCTTCGGGAACAGTGGATTCGGCTGCCGGTGAGCTCTGCCGATGTGCGGGGCGAGTGCGCCGAAACGGCGTCGGACCGGGCGCCGGGATAGGGCTCACAGCAGGGGCACGGCTACAAATAGCGCGGCGCCAATTCCTCAACGCTGAGCCGGCGCGGACGACAGTGTCGCGAAATGTGCTGCATCCTCGGGCGGCTGCTTCCAGCCGGGGCGGCCGCGCCAAGCCACGCTGTGGTAGCGCATGTCGTCGCCGTATCGGACTCGAAACAGCAAGGAGCGAGCCGGTCCGTTCTCGTACTCGTGCAACTCCCCCGGCGGATGTACCACGAACGAGCCCGGCACGACCTCGGTTACCGAATCCGGAGTCCGCATCGTTCCACCACCGGTGTAACAGAAGTAGATCTCCGTGGCCTCAGGATGGCAGTGGTGGGGGCTGCACTGCCCCGGCTCCCAACACGCGACCGTGACGTCGCCCCCGCTGATCGTTTTCAGGATCTTCTCAACATGTCGATTCGGGTCCCAGACCTGCTCGGCCTCGAGGTTGAATGCGTACATGGTGCGCCTCCGTAAAGCCGGCTGACCGGTGAAATCGTGTCCGGTGCCCATCGGTGTTGGTGTGGATCTGCGTCACCAACGGTAGGCTGCGGCAACCGCCGCGATCTCCGCAAAACACCGGATATCTTTCGCCACTTATTCACTAAAATTTGGACCGGCATGGACTGGACCATGGACGACCTCCTGGCGCGGCTCGGCAGTGACGTCGAGTACACCGAGCGAGCCGAGCCCTCGACGCGCCTGGGTCCTGTCGTGCTGGCCGATGATCTCGGTGACGACACGCCCGACGTCGGCGTTGCCGCCGCCTCGGTGGTATTGGCGGTCGGCGTGCGCGAGGAAGCGCTTGCCGCGCTGCTCGAGATCACCGCCGAGCGGCAATGCGCGGCCGTGGTCGCGCGCTGCCCGGGCAAGGATGCACGTCCGCGCGCACCCGTGGGGTGTGCGCTGATCCTGTTGCGCCGCAACGTCTCATGGATGACCGTGCTGGAGGTGCTCGGCCAGCATCCCGCGGGCCGTACCCGTCCGCCGGGTAGCCTCGACACACCGCCAGTCGGTGAGTTGCCCCAGGGTGATTTGTTCGCGTTGGCCGAAGGCTTGGCCGAACGTGTCGGCGGCCCGGTGATCATCGAGGATGCCAACTTCCAGGTGCTGTCGTACTCCTCCTTCATTGGCCCCATCGATGTCGGCCGGGACCGGGCAATCCTGGGCAGGCGGATGCCCATCGAGTGGCTGGAACATCTCGACCAGAGCGGTGGACTGGACCGGCTGCGCACGACTGAGGACGTGATCGACGTGGTCGCCGGGCCGTTGCAGGCGCGCCGCAGGCTGATCACGGCGATGCGGTCGGGTTCGCGCCTGCTCGGCATTTTGTGGGTTGCCGAGGGTCAGACGCCCTTACCGGTCGATGCTCCCGCGCTGCTTCGCGAGGCCGCCGAAATTGCCGTTCCACATATGCTGCGCCACTACGACAACCATCAAGAGGAACGACGGGGACGAGGCCAGCTGGTTCGCTCGCTGCTGGACGGCCGCGGTCAACTGCACCGACATGCCGATGAGCTGGGCATCGCGCGCTCAGCGACGACAGCCGTGCTTGGCTTCACGCCCGACGCCGACCTCGACATCACCGATGATGCCTGGGACCGGATCACCGACCATGTCGCGCTCACCTGTGCCGCATTCCGCTGGCACGCCGCGGTCAGCAGGCTGGGCCGAACGGTTTTCGCGATCGTGGAAGTGCCGTCCGGCAGCAACGAGGAGGGTGTGCGGCGACTCGGCGGGGAGATCGTCGGTCGGGTGATCCCGGTGTTGCGAGGGCGTCTGCGCGGTGCCACCAGCTCGCTGGGACGAGGGCTGGGCGCTATCCGCGCCCGCCGCCGCGAGACCGAAGACGCACTGGGTGCTCTGCTGGATGGCGACAACACCGAGTTGCCGCGATTCGTGCACGCCGACGAGGTCCGCCCCATCGCCGTGCTGCGCGAGGTGATCCAAGTGCTTGACGAGCGCGGCGAACTGTGGCTGCCCGGGCTGCAGACCCTGGTCGACGAGGACGCCGCGCGCAACACCGAATTCTTACTCACCTTGCGGACGTGGCTTCAGGCCAGCTGCAATGCCAGCGAGGCCTCGCGGCAGCTCAACTTGCACCCGACGACGCTGCGCTACCGGTTGGCCAAGATCAAGGAGCTTTCCGGGCTCGACCTCGACGATCCACGGGTCAGGTTGGTCTGCGAGTTACTGCTCGTGGCGCGTGACCGGAGCTCCCAGCGGTAAGCAGCGAGTGTCGTTGGCGCAGTTCACTTTTCACCGCTATGCGTCCTCCGGAATCACCGGGAGCAGGAGGTAGGGGCGTCGGCCCGATTCGCTGTGCAGCGTCGTGGTGCCATCGAACGGCGTCCCGTCGCGGTCGCCGGGGTGCTCGTGCCAGTAAGGTCCACTGCCCAGCAGTTCTCTGCCGTAGGCGACGTGATGCTGGCCTGGCAACCCGTGCACGTAATCGATCCCGCGCACGGAGACCCCCAATGAGTACCCGGCCGGCGCAATGACGGATGTGGGCCAGATCTCGACGTCGGCCTCATAGGTATGTCCGGGCTCCAGCGTCTCGAGTCGATCGTGAGGGTGCCACGGCCGATACGGGAGGCTTCGCTGCGGGTCGAGTGCGCGGTGCGACATTCTCAGCCAGCCTTGGGTCAGCGGCGCGCGTGGTTCAAACGCGGTGGTGAACAGGACCTCCTCGCCGTCGGGGTCAAACAGGTGCATGGTGATGAACAGGTCCGCGTCGTTGGTGGACGAGGAGACGAACAGCTTCAGTGCCGCCGGTCCGGTGATCTCTGATGGCTCGGCCAGTGGCGAGGTGCGGAACATGAGCGTGTTGTGTCTGGCCGCAAACGATGCCTGTGCTGACCCCCGGGGTTCGGCTTCGGCGAGTCCGCCGCTGGCAAGGTCGAGGTAGAGCCGTGTCCAGCGGGTGCGCGCCAGAGGCCACTCATGCTCGTCGCGGCGAATGAACCCTTCTGGGGTGCGGACTTTGAGTTGCACGCGCGCAGTGCGATCCCAACCGTTGTCGGCGTCTTTGAGGAACCGGTCGAAGAAGCGGCACTGCACCTCGAGGCCGTAGTTGGTGTAGAACTCGGTCCAATGCTCCAGACCGTGCACTTCGAGCCACTTCTGGTCCGAGGCCACCTCGGTGAACGCCTCGAAGTTGCCGCGGGAGTGCAGGCCCATCCCGCCCCAGTTCGCACTCGACAGCGTTGGGACGGTGATCTTGGACAGGTCGGCTGATCTGTCGCGATAATAGGTGTCGCACAACGGGTGCGCGTTGAGCACGCCGCCGATCTCGATCAGCTTCTTCGCCCTTTCCGCCTCGTCGACCGTCTCCGGTCCGGTGACTCGGCGGCCGTTGACCGGGTTGACTGGGGCGCCTTCACCACGCCCGTGTTGGACCGTGGCCACCTGGTAGGGCATCCAGCTGGGCATGAATTCCGAGGTGATGCCGCCATGGTGGGTGTACTCGCGGTAGTAGTCCGACGCCCCCTCCCATGGGCAGATCGCAACAAGGTGCGGCGGGCGCAGCGCGGCGACCTGCCACTGGTTGGACGCCAGGTAGGAGATACCAAGCATGCCGACTTTGCCCGAGCTCCACGGCTGGGTACCGGCCCACTCGACGCAAGTAAAGAGGTCACGGGTCTCCTGCGGGGAGAAGAAGTCGACCTCGCCGGGCGAGGCGCCCGTTCCGCGGGTATCGACGCGCACGCACACATAGCCGTGGGGAACCCAGCGTTCGGGGTCGGGATACTCCCATACTTGGTAGGACCCGGTGGAGCCGTCGAGGACTTCGGGATGGTCGCGGACCAAGCTTGTCCACTGGTGGGAGTAGCCGTCCGCGAACGCCAACCCTTTGGCGTATGGCCCGGCGGCCAGCAGCACCGGGTGCGGCTGATCATCGTCGGGACGGAACACGTCGGCCACGAGGTGGCCGTCCTCGACCGGGATGATGACGTCCCAGTCGATCCGCAT
>Ga0164308_10000898_pt1 | contig 16037 bp, 17 predicted proteins | sample Whisoiple_246_MG_FD_109983 | JGI IMG/M metagenome (GOLD analysis project Ga0164308, IMG submission 109983) | Soil microbial communities amended with fresh organic matter from upstate New York, USA - Whitman soil sample_246_MG | ecosystem: Environmental > Terrestrial > Soil > Unclassified >...
ACGCCGCTGCCGGATCCCGGGGCGGTGCGGCAGATCGTGGACCTGACCAAGCACCGCAAGTTCGCCGACGCCAGGTTGCTCGGTGCCATGATCACCACGCCCCAGGCAGTCTGGCTCACCGAGGGCTCGGCCGCTCAGGTCCGGCGGTCCGTCCAGCGCACCGTCCGCCTCGCCGCGATCACCCGCACCGTGCCGGTGTTCGTGGCCTACAACCTGCCCTTCCGCGACTGCGGTCAGTACTCGGCCGGCGGTGCCAAGGACACCGCTTCGTATCTCGCGTGGATCGACGGTGTTGCCCGTGGGATCGGTTCGTCCAAGGCCGTAGTGCTGCTCGAACCCGACGGGCTGGGCGTCATCCCGTACAACACCGACATCAACGGCAGCCAAGAATGGTGCCGGCCGGACCTCACGGGCACCGGACTCACCGAGCAGGCAGCGAACGAGGCCAGGTATGCCCAGCTCAACGGCGCCGTCGACCGGCTCGAGAACCAACCGAACGTCAGCGTGTATCTCGATGCCACACACAGTGGTTGGCTCGGCGTCGGCGACGCGGCGAGCCGGTTGGCGAAGGCCGGTGTGCAACGCGCGCAGGGCTTCTTCGTCAACGTGTCCAACTACCAGGCGACGCCGCAGCTCACCAAATACGGCACCTGGATCTCCGGGTGCCTGGCCTTCGCGGCCAACCCCGCCGACGGCGGCTGGCGCCTCGGCCACTACGACTACTGCGGGAGCCAGTATTACCCGGCCACGGCGAACGACTTCTCGACCTGGCACCTGACCGACGAGTGGTACGCGAACAACCTCGGCAACGCTGTCGCCACCACCCATTTCGTCATCGACACCAGCCGCAACGGGCAGGGGACAACGGACATGAGCGGCTACGGCGCAGCGCCCTTCAAGCAGCCGCCGGCGGTGATCTCCACGCTGCAATCCGGCAACTGGTGCAATGCGCCTGCTGCCGGCCTCGGCCTCCCACCGACGACGCGGACGAAGGTGCCGCTGCTGGATGCCTACCTGTGGGTGAAGACTCCCGGCCAGTCCGACGGCCAGTGTGATGCCGCCGGCGGCGTCCGCGCGTGGGACTACGCGGCCTACACCCGACCCGGCTGGCCGACAACATCCGCGGCGCAGTCGGAGTTCGATCCTCTGTGGGGCATGGTGGATCCCGCTGCCGGTGAGTGGTTCCCAGCACAGGCGTTGGCACTGGCACACCGGGCCAGCCCGGCGCTGGTGCGCTGATCCGACACTGCCGGGCGCACACCTGACGGCGGCGGGACAGCATCGATCTGCCCTCGACTGTCCGGCGATCAACCGCGCGGACCGCACCCGCCTGCCATCATCGGGTATGGATCCCGATCTGCTCAGCGCGGCTCTGGTGGCGTGGATATGGTCACCGGCGAAGTCGTACCCGAGCCAGGACGACGACGCGGTGTTGGCGCGGTTCGGGCCTACCGTCGGCCCCGCCGTCCTCAGCGAGCTCCGCGCACTCAAGAACGACTTCTTCCGCTCCAACGCGGTGCGTGAGGTGCGCGGACTCAAGGCGATCGGGGACCGAGCTGCGGCCGAGTTCAGCGCACGGCACCCGGAGATCAGTGGGGAGGCAGTCGCGGCCTTGGCGACGAGCTACACGTACGCCTACAAATAGCCCGTCGTCCCCGCGCGGCGGCCGAGAAACCGCAGCAGGCGTTCGGAACTCCCGGTCGCGGAGTGCTCGACCAAGAGCGGCGGGGCGAACCGCACGCCGCGATCGTCGTCGGAGACCACCATCCCGGCCACGATGAGCAACTCCGCGGCGAATTCCTCCGGGAGTGGGCGATCAGTACCGCAGGCCTGCGCAACATCCCACCCGTGCACGGCAATCTCCAACGCCCCCGCGGCCGCCACGGTCGACGTCCATGCCATCGCGTCACCACCGATGACCAGCGCAGCACGTGACTGCCTGACCCATCCACCGAGGAGGGCACAAGCCTTGTCCTGCAAAGCATTCACGATCGGCACGCCGGGTTCACCGACCGGCACCAACTCCACCCGACCGAGGTCGGCCGCCTCCTGCATCGCCGACAGCGAGTCGTACATGTGCACCAACAAGGCGCCCAGGTTCCAGCGGTCACACGGCGTCGGAACCCGCAACAGGTCCGGCCGGACGAGTTGCAGACTCCCCCGGGTGTAACCCACCGCTCGTTCCACCAGCCCGACCGCCTCGGCGAGCGTCACCACCGACGGCATCGCCGGCATCGGCGACGCGGTCATCTGACGAGCCCGTCAGCCGGCACCGCAGGCAACGCCTGCGGCTGGAGCGTCGAGAGCCGAGTCGTCCGCGGTGGACGGCAGCGACTCGGGCAGTCCGAACTTCGCGAACAGCGACAGCTCGAAGAACGCGGCGACGTGGCGGACACCGTCGGGCCCGATCGACAGCACCTGCAGGTGGAACGGACGGAAGTCGCCCTCCGGCGTCCGCATGTACAGCCCGAATGCCGGCTGGCCATTGGCGACCGTCTCGATCATGCGCATGTCGTGTCGACCGCCGGGGCAGTGCTCGCCGATCAGCTTGCCGATGTCCTGCGGGCCCCGGTACCAGTTGAGGAACGGCGGCATTTCCCAGATCGCATCCTGGGTGAACATGGTGACCAGCGTGTCGACGTCCTTCTCCCAGAACGCGGCAACATACCGCTCGAGCATCGCCTGTTGCTGCGCGGTCAGCGCCGACGCATCGGCAATGGTCTCGTCCAACGGCCCGGCCTGCTCGAGTTGTGCATGCGCACGTTGCAGCAGGCTGTTCACTGCTGCGGTGCTGGTCTGCATCGCCTCGGCCACCTCGGCCGCCGACCAGCGCAGCACATCACGCAGCAGCAGCACCGCCCGCTGCCTGGCCGGGAGGAATTGCAGGGCGGCGACGAAGGCCAGCCGGATGGTCTCCCTGGAGACGGCCAGCTCGGCCGGGTCGGCGCGCTCGTCGCCGACCATGGCATCGGGCACCGGTTCCAGCCACGGCACCTCGTGGTTCTCTTCGAGGTCATCCCCTGGCCTCGCACTCGGGCCGCCGAGTCCGACCGGCAGCGGCCGGCGGTTGCGTCCCTCCAGCGACGTCAGGCAGGTGTTGGTGGCGATGCGGTACAGCCAGGTCCGCAGCGACGAGCGGTTCTCGAAGGCGTGGTAGGCCTTCCAGGCCCGCAGGTAGGTCTCCTGAACCAGGTCCTCCGCATCGTGCACCGATCCGGTCATTCGGTAGCAGTGCGCGAACAGCTCGCGCCGGTAGCGGTCAGCCACCTGCGGAAAGTCCGCCTCCGCCGGTGCCGCCTCGACCGTCTGCGCCGTCCGGGTCATACCGCCTCCTGGAGTCGTCACGCCTGTGCCTCCTATCCGACCACGTCACACCGACAAACTCATCGATCGCGCCGTGGCCGATGACTCCGACCGCTGTGGCCGATGACTCCGACCGCGGTTCCGGGTCCATCCGAACATCCGCCGTGTGGCGATCGACGCACCGTTGTCCGGAAGGGTCCCCCATGCCTCCGACACCATCGCGCCAGACCTATGTAAGCCTGCCGGTCACCGATCTGCGCCGCACTGTCGAGTTCTTCACCAAGCTCGGCTTCGGATTCGACCCCACGTTCACGGACGACCGTGCCGCGTGCATGGTGATCGGCCACGACTCGTTCGTGATGCTCCTGGAGCGCAGCTTCTTCGGCTCGTTCGCCACCACCCCGGTGGCCGACGCGACCACCACCGAGGTGACCATCGGGCTCTCCGCCACCGACCGGGAGGAAGTCGACCGATTGGTCAGCACGGCGTTGGGCGCCGGCGGCTCTGCGGCCGGCGAGAAGATCACCGACGGCCCGATGTACGGCTGGAGCTTCAAGGACCCGGACGGGCACCATTGGGAATTGATCCACATGCAGGCCGTCAGCTGAGGCGGACCACGGCGGTCGAGTCGCCGGAGACGACGGCGAACAGGATGGACCCGTCGGCATCCACCTGCCACTGCGAATACGGCGCCCACCGCGCATCCGCCGGGACACCCGAGGCGATGGCTACGGCACCGACAACGCTCGGCACGCCGTCGGCAGACAGTCGGGCGATCACTCCCTGGTGCGTGAGGTAGAGCTGATCCTTGGCGTCCGCGCCGATCGGGTGCCGGAGCCAATGCTCCAGCTCGGGCCGACCATCCACCGACCAACCGGGTTCGCCGAGCGCACCAACGGCCGACACACCCCACTGCTGGCTGCGATCGTCGAGGTGGACGAAGAACAGCAGGTCCCGACCGACGAAGATCTGACCGGCGCCGTCCCGCCAGGCAATGACCTGGCGGAGATCTCCGGTGGTCAGGTCGATCTCGCCGACTCGACCTTGACCGTCGGTGATGTATCCGATGAGACCGCCGCGGTAGAGCACGTGCTCCGCCCCGGCGAACGGGGCCGGTCGGGTCCAGGTCGGTGAGCCGTCGGCGCCCAGCCGGGTGAGCTCGCGCGTGCCCTGGTCCGGGTCGGTTGCCAACAGCAGTGACGTGCCGGACGGGTCGCAGGCGAGGTCGAGCAGCCCGGTCGGGGGGGCGAGGTCCAGCTGGGCGGGTAGCGGTGTCCGACCGGTAACGGCGCCGCTCGCATCGAGGTGGATGACATCGAGGCGCGCCGTGTCCGGGCGGCTTCCGAGCAGGTGCATGCCGCCGTCACTGTCCAACCGCAGCCAGGGATGGCCGTGATCGGCCACCGGGCGCAGATCGGGCACAACGGCGACCACGTGCGCGGTCAGCGGTTGACCCATCTCCCCACTATGGGCCTCCGAGCCGGTGTCGTCATCCGGTGGTGCCGGTCGCGGCTTGGTCGCGGAGACCGGCGGAGGTAGCTGTTCCGGCGGTCACGTCCACCGCCTTCCTGGCGCTGCGCAGAGTGATGATCGACCGACTCGACCGCCCGTACGCTCCACGACCGGCCACGGTGACCTCCACCTGCCTGTCCCGGAGACGGCCGTGACCTCGACCCAAGCCGGTCCAGCCGAGCGTTCTGGTGCGCAGCACCAATTCCGCCCCCGGCCAGCCACCCGATACCAGCACGATGGCACCGTGCTGACGCAGCTTGCCGGTCAACACCCGCAACCGGGCAGCAGAGCCCAGCGGCCCGGACGGTGCTGCCACCGCGATCAACTCGACCCCGTCGGCCAGTACCGACAGGATCTGCAGGACATCGGGGCCAGGATCGGGCACCAGCACCACCTTGGCCAGATCCACCCCGAGTTCGGCGGCGGCCAGCAACCCCAGCCCCGGCATGCCGACCACCGCTGACCAGGAACGCTGCGGACCGGCCAACAACGCGAAGAGCAGGCTGGTGGCGCCGGCATCACCGGTCACACTGACCACCCCGCCCCGGGGTAGACCCCCTCGGGGAAAGATTTCGGACAACCCCGGCAGCACCGGCAGCATCCCCACCCCTGGAGTGAGCGCCTCTGGAGTGTTCTTGGTGGTGACCACGTCGTCCAGGCCGGCCATCCGCCGGCGCAATTCGGCCAGGACCTGCTGTCGATCAGCCGGTCCGTCCGGGGCGAAGAACATCTCGGACAGTTCGGAGTCGACAGGCTCGGTAGCCACGCTCTCGTACACGTGTTCGATGCTAGAAGACGTCAGGTCGACTTGTCGAGCCATACTGAAGGGGTGGAGAAACCTCGAGGAGTGGACAGCGGCGTCGACTGGCTGCGCAACCGGCTGGCCACCGCGCTACGTGATCGGGTGGCCGGCCCCGACGGACCGGCCATCGCCAGCCGTATCTGGGACAGCCCCGGCGCGCGGTGGTTCACCGAATCCGACCCGATCTGGCAGGTGCATGCCGACGCGTCCATGTTCGCCGGAGGGCTGCGGGCCCTGCTCTTGCAGTCGCTGCACCCCTTGGCGATGGCTGGGGTCGCGGCGCACTCCGGATACAAGGGCGACCCATGGGGCCGGCTGCAGCGCACCAGCCACTTCCTGGCCACCACCACCTACGGAACGGTGGCCGATGCCGAGGCGATGATCACCCGGATCCGCCGGATCCACGGCAAGGTCAGCGGCACCGCTCCGGACGGCCGGCCGTACGCGGCCTCCGACCCGCACCTGCTCACCTGGGTGCACATCGCCGAGATCGACAGCTTCCTTGCCGCCTACCAGCGCCTCTCCCGAGACCCGCTGTCCGACAGCGATGCCGACCGCTACGTCGCGCAGACCGCGGTGATCGCCGGGCGCCTCGGTGTCCCCACGCCGCCCACCACGGTGCGTGAGTTGCACCGTGCGATCGCCGGCTACCGAACGGAACTGCGCGGCACCCAGGAAGCCAGGGACGCGGCGCGGTTCCTGCTGCTCACCCCGCCGCTGCCGCTGGCCGCCCGCCCCGGCTATGCGGCGCTGGCCGGCGCCGCGGTCGCTCTGCTGCCGGGCTGGGCCCGCCGCCCGCTGCGACTGCCGCACCTGCCGCTGACCGAACGGGTGGTCAACCTACCGGTCGGTGACGCGGCCACCGCGCTGATCCGCTGGGCCATGGCAGCCCCGGCCGCCTGAGAGGTCCGTTTCGGCGCCGGCGCCGCAGCGTCAGAGTTGATCCACCCACCGGGCGAGCAACTCAGCACCGGCGTCGCCGGACTTCTCCGGGTGGAACTGGGTGGCGCACAGCGGTCCGTTCTCCACCGCGGCGATGAACCGATCGCCGTCGTGGACGGCCCAGGTGATCACCGGCGGCCGGAACCGTTCGTCCGGCGGCAATTCCCATCGGCGTGCGGCATAGGAGTGCACGAAGTAGTACCTGGTCGCCGGGTCGACACCGGCGAACAGCCTGCTACCCGGCTCCGGATCGACGGTGTTCCACCCCATGTGCGGCACCACCGTTGCCTGCAGTCTCTCGACCACACCCGGCCATTCGCCGACCCCCTCGGTCTGCACACCGTGTTCGATGCCGTGCTCGAACATCACCTGCATGCCGACGCAGATCCCCAGCACCGGCCGGGATCCGGCCAGCCGCCGGTCGATGATCCGCTCACCGCGCACCGCATGCAGCCCGGACATCACCGCCGCGTATGCGCCGACTCCCGGCACCACCAACCCGTCGGCGTTCAACGCGACGTCGAAATCCGCGGTCACCTCGACGTCGGCGCCGGTGCGCAGAAGCGCCCGGTGTGCGGAGGCGATGTTGCCGGAGCCATAGTCCAGTACCGCGACCCGCTTCAGCCGATCAGCCACAACACCCCTCCGGTGATCGCCGCCGCGGCCAGCACCGCGCAGACCAGTGCGGCGCCCCGCGAGGTGTTCCACAACGAGACCACGCCACCGACCAGGAACCCGCCGAGGCCGAGCAGCACCACGGCCAGCCAGGTCACGACGCACGCTCGGTCACAACACACCCTTGGTGGACGGCACGCCGCCGACCCGCGGGTCCGGTTCGGCCGCGGCCCGCAGCGCTCGGGCCACCGCCTTGAACTGAGCCTCGCAGATGTGGTGCGGATCGCGGCCGTACAGCACCCGCACGTGCAGCGCGATGCGCGCGTGAAACGCCAAGGAGTCGAAAACGTGTCGGTTCAGCACGACCGGGTAGTTGTTGCCCACCACGAACGGCAGCACGCTGTCGGGCTCTCCGGTGTGCACACAGTACGGCCGTCCCGACAGGTCGACGGCGGCATGCGCCAGGGTCTCGTCCATCGGGATGAAAGCGTCGCCGAAGCGCCGGATCCCGGCCTTGTCGCCGAGTGCCTGACCGATCGCCTGGCCCAGAACGATGGCGGTGTCCTCGACCGTGTGGTGCGCGTCGATGTCCACGTCGCCGGTCGATCTCACGGAGAGGTCGAAGCAGCCGTGCACACCGAAGGCGGTCAGCATGTGATCGAAGAACCTTACACCGGTGGAGATCTCGACCTGACCGGTGCCATCCAGGTCCAGGTCGACGCGCACCGAAGATTCGTTGGTGGTGCGCTCGATCCGTGCACTGCGGCCGGTCACGGTTGCCGCCCTTCCTGTTGGTCGGATGCTGTGGAGCTGGCTGCCGGTTGTCGATGCCGCTGGACCATGGTCTCGCTGACCCGAAGGAACTCATCGTTCTCCAGGTCGGTGCCGATGGTGACCCGCAGGTGGTGCGCGATGCCGACGTCGCGCAGCAGCACCCCGGCATCCAGGTACTCCTGCCAGGCCGCACCGGCCTGGCCGAACGGCCCGAACAACAGAAAGTTCGCCTGCGACTCGATGACCGAGAAGCCCTGGTGTAACAGTGTTCCGGCCACCCGCCGACGCTCGGCCACCAGATGCTCAACGGAGGCAAGGGTATCGTCGGCATGCCGCAGCGCCGCACTCGCGGCGGCCTGGGTGAGCACCGACAGGTGATAGGGCAGCCGGACCAGGAGCAGGGCCTCGACCACCGCCGGCGCGGCGGCCAGATAGCCGAGCCGGCCGCCCGCGAATGCGAAAGCCTTGGACATGGTGCGTACCACCACGAGTCGGCCGGCGGACTCGTCTATCAGCGCGACCGCGCTGGGCACGTCGGAGAACTCGGCATACGCCTCGTCGACCACGACGATGCCGGGAGCCGCTCCCAGGACAGCCCTGATGTCGTCGGCAGACAGTGCTCCCCCGGTGGGGTTGTTCGGCGTGGTCAGAAAGACGACGTCGGGCCGGTGCTCGGCCACCGCGGCGACCGCGGCCGGCACGTCGACGGTGAAGTCCGCCCGGCGTGGGCACGGCAGCCACCGGGTGCGGGTGCCGGTGGAGATGATCGGGTGCATCGAGTACGACGGCTCGAATCCGAGCGCGGCGCGTCCTGGACCACCAAAGGCCTGCAGCACCTGCTGCAGGATCTCGTTGGAGCCGTTCGCGGCCCACAGGTTTGCCGCGGTGAGCTCGATCCCGGTGCTGCGGCACAGGTACTCGGCCAATCCGGTGCGCAGTGCGACTGCATCCCGGTCCGGGTACCGGTTCAGCCCGACCGCGGCCGCGGCGACCGACGCGGCCAGGTCGTCCACCAGCGCCTGCGATGGCGGATAAGGATTCTCGTTGGTGTTGATCTGCACTGGCACGTCCAACTGTGGGGCGCCGTAGGGGGTGCGGCCGACCAGATCCTCGCGCAGTGGAAGATCGGCCAAACGCACTGCCGCCCCCGGGATCGGCGCGCTGAGGTCGTGTGTCATGACACGTCGACCGGTGCCAGATCGAACCGGGCGGCAACCGCTTCGCCGTGCGCGGGCAGGTTCTCGGCCGCGGACAGCGCCAGCACGGACGGCGTGACCACGGCGAGCGCGGCCTCGGTGTACTCGATGACCTGCACCGAGCGCAGGAACGTGGTGGTGTTCAGTCCGGACGAGAACCGGGCGTGCCCCGCGGTCGGCAGCACGTGGTTGGAGCCGGCGCAGTAATCGCCGAGCGAGACCGGCGACCAGGGCCCGACGAAGATGGCACCGGCATTGGTGATTCGCATGGCCACCTCCCTGGCGTCGGCGGTCTGCACCTCCAAGTGTTCGGCGGCGTAGCCGTCCGCCACCGCTACCGCGTCGTCCAATGATGCGACGAGGATCGTGCCTGACTGCTTGCCGGACAATGCCTCGGCGATCCGCTCGGCGTGCCTGGTCGCCGGCACCCGCCGGGCGAGTTCGGCGTCCACCGCGTCGGCCAGCGCGGCCGAGGTGGTGATCAACACCGAGCAGGCGAGCGGATCGTGCTCGGCCTGGGAGATCAGGTCGAGCGCGACGTGCACGGGGTCGGCGGTTTCGTCGGCGATGACGGCGATCTCGGTCGGCCCGGCCTCGGAGTCGATGGCCACCCGATCGCGCAGCGCCCGCTTGGCTGCCGTCACATAGATGTTGCCAGGACCGGTCAGCACGTCGACCGGCTCCACCACCGGGTCGGCCTTCGACCCGAGCCCGAGTAGGGCTATCCCCTGGGCGCCGCCGGCCGAGTAGACCTCGTCGACGCCCAACAACGCGCACGCGGCGAGGACGCCCGGGTCGGGCCAGCCGTCGTTGTCGGCCTGGGCCGGCGAGGTGATGGCGATCTGACCGACGCCGGCCACCTGGGCCGGAACCACATTCATCACCACGGTGGACGGATAGAGCGCGCGTCCTCCCGGCACGTAGAGCCCCACCCTGCGCACCGGGATCCAGCGCTGGGTGACCGTGCCGCCGGGGGTGATGTGGGTCTCGGCGTCCTGCGGCAGTTGCGCGAGGTGACCGCGCCTCGCCCGCTCGGCGGACTCGGTCAGCGCCGCCCGCAGCGCGGGTTCCATGCCGGACAGGGCCGCCGTGAGCACCTCGGCCGGGACGCGCAGCGACACGGGTCGTACCCCGTCGAGCCGTTCGGTCGCCTCCATCACCGCTTCGGCGCCCCGGGCCTGCACGTCGGCCAGGATCGTGGCCACGACCTCCGCGGCAGCGGCGACGTCCGTGGCGGCCCTGGGCAGCACGGAATTCAGGTCGTCGAGGCCGGCCGTCAGGTCGATCCGCTGCAGCATGGAGCCTTCCCCGGTGCGAGTGGTTGGACGCCCACCAGGGTAGGCGGTCAGCCCTGGTCGGCTGTCAGGTCCATGCCCAGGTCGACGATCGGCGCGGAATGGGTGAGCGCGCCGACCGCGAGGTAGTCGACGCCGGTGGCGGCGATCGCGGCCGCATGGTCGAGAGTCAGTCCGCCGGAGGCCTCCAACTCGACGTGCCGCCCGGTCCGCTCACCGTGCGTCCTGGCCCGCCGAACTGCCTCGGCGGTCGCCGCCAGGCCGAAGTTGTCCAGCAGGATCAGCCCGGCCCCGCAGGTCAGGGCCTCGTCGAGTTGCTCGAGGGTGTCGACCTCCACTTCGAGAGGCAATCCCCCGGCGAACGCCTGAACGGCCCGCACCGCCGCGGTCACCGACCCGGCAGCCACGACGTGATTGTCCTTGATCAGGCAGGCGTCGCCGAGCCCGAGCCGGTGGTTCACCCCGCCCCCGCAGCGCACGGCGTACTTCTGCAGCGACCGCAATCCCGGAACCGTCTTGCGGGTGTCCCGAATCCGCGCGCCCGTGCCGGCGACCGCGTCCACCCACCGGCGGGTGAGCGTGGCCACTCCGGACAACTGACTGATCAGGTTCAGCGCGGTGCGTTCGGCGGTGAGCAGGCCGCCGGCTCGCCCGTCCACCTGGAGCACCGGTTCGCCGGGCACCAACACCGAACCGTCCGGCACAACCTGCCGGACCTGGACGTCGTCGCCGAGGACGGCACGGAAGGCCGCCAGGGCGACCGGGCCGCCGGCGAGCACCCCTGGTTCGCGCGGCGTGATCGCGGCACGCGCCCTGACATCGACTCCGACCGTCGCTTCGGTGGTGGCGTCCGGTCCGTACCGCAAGTCCTCGGCCAACGCGACCCGGACCACCTCGGCGACCGCGTCCGGATCCGGCCCCGGCACAGTGCGTTCGCCGGCCGTCATGGCCTGCCCGCCACGGCTGCACGCTGCGGGCCGGTCTGCAGCCGGTCGACGTGCAGCCGGTCGTCGAGCAGCGTCACCCGATGCGAACGCGGCGTGCTGTCGTTCGCCCGGGAGACCGGGACGTCGGTGCGGACATGGCTGCCGATGCTCACCTGGCGGGCCGCGGCCGCCGCCACCACGGCCGCTGACACCAGTGCCAGATTCGCCGCTTCGACTCCGGCCCTGGTGGCTGGCGCCGACGTCGGCACCGGTCGGCGGCGCAACCCGTGGGCCAGCGCACCGACGCCGCCGAGACCGTCGGCCTCCCGGCCGATCCCGACCGCTGCACTCATCGCTTCCTGCAGCGCGACCCTCCCCCGCGCGTCGATCACACTCGGCGTGGGCAGCTCCAGTACGAGTCCAGGGGACTCCCGGCCCGACAGATCGCGGCACAGCGCCGCGGCCGCCCGCTCGCCCATCACGAGGCCCTCGAGCAGCGAGTTGGACGCCAGCCGATTGGCGCCGTGCAGCCCGGTGCGGGCCGCCTCGCCGACTGCCAAGAGGCGGGGCACTGAGGTGCGGCCGGCCACGTCGGTGGCGACCCCGCCGCAGTGGAAGTGCGCCGCGGGTGCGACCGGGATCGGGTCGACGGACGGATCGACCCCGACGGCCCGGCAGGCGCGAAGGACCGTCGGGAATCGATCCGCGAAGACCCGAGATGGGATGGTGGTGGCGTCCAGGAAGACGTGGTCGGTGACGCCGCCGGGAGCGACGGCCAGTCGCCGGGTGATGGCCAGCGACACCACGTCGCGCGGCGCCAGGTCGGCCAACGGGTGGAGACCGGCCATCACCCGCGCGCCGGTGGCATCGACCAGTACCGCGCCCGCGCCCCGTACCGCTTCGGTGACCAGCGGCTGATGTCCGACGCCGCCGGGGCCGGTCCACAGCATCGTCGGGTGGAACTGCACGAACTCCAGGTCGGCCGTAGCCGCTCCGGCGCGCAAGGCCATCGCGACGCCGTCCGCGGTGGCGACCGCCGGATTGGTCGTCGTGGCGAACAGGTGGCCGGAGCCCCCGGTGGCCAACACCACCGCCGCCGACCTGATCACGCCGAGGCGGCCCTGTTCGTCGAGCACCGTGACACCCGCGGCCCTGCCACGTTCGTCGAGCACGACATCGGCCACCAGGTGATCGGCCAGCACGCCCGGGGACCGGTGCGCGGCGGATCGCGCGGCCAGCAGCGCACGCTCGATCTCGGCGCCGGTGGCATCCCCGCCGGCATGGATCACCCGGTCCGCGGAGTGGCCGCCCTCCCTGGTCCGGAGCAACCCGTCGGGGCCGGCGTCGAAGATCGCGCCGCGCTGCGAGAGTCGCCTGATGGCAGCCGGTCCGGCCGCGATGATGGTGGCCACGGCGGCCGGATCGCACAGGCCGACGCCGGCGGCAAGGGTGTCCCGGACGTGCGCGTGGATCGAGTCGTCCGGATCCCGTTCCTCCCGCACCACGGCGACGCCACCCTGCGCCCAGCTGGTGTTTGCCTCGTCGAGCCGACCCTTGGCGATCACCAGCACCGAACGGCCGGCCGAGGCGACATCGAGCGCGGTGGTCAAGCCGGCGACACCGGACCCGACGACGACCACGTCGACGCTCGATTCCCACACGATGTCGCTCACTCGCCACCACCCGGGTGGCCGATGGCGATCATGCGCTGCACGGCGGACGCTGCCCTGGCTGCGATCTCCGGGTCGACGGTGACCTCGTCCCGGCCCTCCTGCAGGCTGCGCAGCAGTTTCTCCGCCGTGATCATCTTCATGTACGCGCACGAGGCCCGCTCGTTGACCGCGCGGAACTCGACTCCCGGTGCTGCCCTTCGCAACTGGTGCAGCATGCCGATCTCGGTGGCCACCAGCACAGAGCGGGCGGAAGAAGCCTTCGCCGCTGTGACCATGTCGCCGGTCGACAGGATGTGCACCTTGTCCTTGGGCATCGCTCCCGTGCCGGCGAGATAGAGCGCACTGGTGGCGCAGCCGCACTCGGGATGGATGTAGAGATCGGCGTCCGGGTGGGCGGCGGCCTGCGCGGCGAGCTCGGCACCGTTGATGCCGGCGTGCACGTGACACTCGCCGCCCCACACCTTGATCGTGTCCCGGCCCAACACTCGACGGACGTGCGCACCGAGGAACTGGTCGGGGCCGAACAACACCGTGACGTTCCCGGGAATCGAGGCGACCACCTCGACCGCGTTCGACGAGGTGCAGCAGATGTCGGTCTCCGCCTTGACCGCTGCCGTGGTGTTCACGTAGGAGACCACCACCGCGCCCGGATTGTCCGCCTTCCACTCCCGCAGCTGCTCGACCGTGAGCGAGTCGGCCAAGCTGCAGCCGGCGGCCGCGTCGGGAATCAGCACGGTCTTGTCCGGCGCCAGGATCTTGGCGGTCTCGGCCATGAAGTGGACCCCGCAGAACACGATGGTCGACTCCGGCGCTTCGGCGGCCACCCTGGACAGGTAGAGCGAGTCGCCGACATGGTCGGCCACGTCCTGGATCTCCGGGCGTTGGTAGTTGTGCGCCAAGATCACCGCGTCACGTTCCCGGGCCAGCCGGCGAACCTCAGCGGCCCACTGGGCGTCGTCCATGGCTTCCTCCTTGCCGGTTTTCGACTTATGATCGAAAACATGACCGATAGTAGCAAACCGGAATCCGGGACGAACGAGATGTTGCGGAACTCACTCCTCGCCGAGGTGCTGGCGGCGGTGTTCACCGTGCGACCGGACGCGGCGGGCGAGCATCGTTTGCAGGTCCTGCTGTGGCAGCGCGGACGCGCTCCGGACGCGGGCCGATGGGCGCTACCGGGTGGCGTTGTCCTGCCCGAGGAGGACGTCGACGTATCGGCTCGGCGGCAACTGGCGGCGAAAGTCGACCTGTCGGGAGTCGCACACCTCGAACAACTCGGGGTGTTCTCGGCCCCGGACCGGGTCCCGTCGGCGGCGGGTGTCCGGGTGCTCGCGGTGGGCTTCCTCGGCCTGGTGCCGATCGGGGTAGACCCGCGCCTGCCCGACGACACCGCCTGGTACCCCGTTGACGCGCTCCCCGCGACCGCGCTGGACCACGGCGAGATCATCGAACGGGCACACCAGCGGCTGCGGGCCAAGCTGTCCTACACCAACATCGGATTCGCGTTGGCGCCGAATACGTTCACCCTGGCCGAGTTGCGCCGCAGCTATGCGGCCGCATTGGGCCACGATGTCGACCCGACCAACCTGCACCGCATCCTGTCCCGCCGGGGCATGTTGGCGCCGACCGGAACGACGGCAGCGTCCGGGCCGTCCGGCGGTCGTCCCGCCGCGCAGTTCCGCTTCACCATGCACGAGCTGCGGGTGACCGACCCGTTCGCCGCGTTCCGGCCGCGTCCGTGACGGACTGCGCGGCCGACGGAACGTCCGTGGTCGCCGGGCATGGCAGCTACAGCAGGGTGCCGCCGACCAGGCTGCCCAGTCCGAAGGTCACAGCCATGGCCAGCAGACCGCCGGCGACATTGCGGGCGACAGCCGGCGCGACGGGGGCACGGCCGAGGCGGGCGCTCACCACCCCCGTCACCACCAGTGCCACGGCCACCGAGCCGACCGTGTACCAGGCGTGCGGGCCGATTGCTGCGGCGACCAGTGGGATCGCGGCGCCGACCACGAACGACACGAAGGACGCGAGGGCGGCGTGCCACGGCTGTGTGAGCTGCTCGGTGTCGACGCCGAACCGTGTCTGGGCATGGGCGGCCAACGCGTCGTGCCGGGTGAGCACTCCGGCCACTCGGTCCGCCAGCTCGGCGTCGAGACCGCGTTCGGTGTACGCGGCGGCCAGCGCGGCCAGTTCGGCGTCGGGCTGGACGGCCAGGCGCTGCCGTTCACGCGTCAACAGGGCCCGTTCGGTGTCGCGCTGGGTGGACACCGAGACGTATTCCCCCGCTGCCATCGACAGAGCCCCGGCGAGCAGACCGATCAGCCCCGCGAACAGGATGGGCCCACGATCAGTCGTCGCTCCGGCCACCCCCAGCACGATGGCCGCGGTCGAGACGATGCCGTCGTTCGCGCCGAGAACCCCTGCCCGCAACCAATTCAGCCGGCCCGACAGCGCGACCTCGGCATCGACGCCGACGTCCGTCAGGCGGTTCGAGCGGCGGCCCGGCAGCGGTCGCGCCGGGTCGAACAAGGGCAGGGCGGTGGGACTCATACTGCCATGGTGACAACATAGTGCCGCGGTTTCCAGCCAGTACAGGCTGCCCTCACCGGCCCAGGTCGAACTTGATAAGCCTTACCTCACAGCCTTTCTGGTATCACACGGGCTCAGCTCCCGGTCCTCAGCGGCCGAGCACGGCACGCTCGGCGTCGACCATGCCGTAGCCGTCGAGCGGGGGCCAGCCCTTGCCCAGTCGATTGCCGATCGCCCCGACGATGAGTCGCCCGTCGGACCGCTTGGCAACAAAGCGCATGCCCAAGGGAACCGCGAGCCGCTGCGGTAGGAAGGTTGCACCACCGAGTTCGTCGGCACCGTTGCCCTCCGCGGAACCTTGTACTCGTGTGAATGAGGTGCGAAGCGACGCTAATCCCGGTTCAGCTGGTCCGGATATCCACCGGGAGGGTGGCCGGCTCCGACTCCGGCGAGGGCACACCAGGTTCAGC
>Ga0164308_10000899_pt1 | contig 16036 bp, 41 predicted proteins | sample Whisoiple_246_MG_FD_109983 | JGI IMG/M metagenome (GOLD analysis project Ga0164308, IMG submission 109983) | Soil microbial communities amended with fresh organic matter from upstate New York, USA - Whitman soil sample_246_MG | ecosystem: Environmental > Terrestrial > Soil > Unclassified >...
AACAAAGAACAATGAATCGTGGTGTAACACGAAGGTCCAACCGTCGTTACGAGCCCAGATGACCAGCACGATGCACCAGTCGTCGGTCAATCGAGACGCATCGTTGATGGGTTCGAAGACGTCAGGTCGCTCGTACAACGAGGTGTCAGGACCGATCCAGACGATGTCACCAGGGCACACGCGATCGTCCATGTTGGATAACTACCCGACGATGCGTAACCAACCTCTTTTTTCGATGCCAAAGACAAAGACCAACCTCTGTAAGCGATGGTGTAACACGTACGTGTACGTGTTCACTTCGTTAACGAACGAACCCGCTCGAACCTCGTGGCTGATGACTGTCATCATGTCACCGTACTTGAACCTGATGAAACCGTGCTCGACGCTGCCGTAGGGTAACCCAACCCGGTTGTCAACGTCTTCATTTTCTGTTATCGTCGTGACTAACGTACCCGGAACGTATCGCCCGATGTTCAGTAGCGCTTTCGATAGGTCATTTTCGCTCATCGACCTTGCCGATGACGAATCCAATCGTCCTGCCCATCAACCAAAAGACAGTCGCGACAAGGATTCCCATGTCTGTCATGGGCCACAACACTGCCGCGCCAAAGATGATGGTGGGATCGAGCAGGATCCTAGCCTCACCCTTGTAGAAGCGCTTGAAGAAACGAGCGCTCAGGATGAGGACGACCACGTTGATGAGGACTGGAACCCAGTATTGCTTTGGGTGCTGCATGAAGTACCACAACATCCAGTCATCCTACCTTGTGACTGCTTGACGGTACACCTAACAGCGACGCGATGGGACACCACCAGATCCTGTCACGAACGAACACTATCACACCGTGTTTGGTCAGGCGAGCGACGATGAAAACGAGGACGTTGGTTCTTGGCGTCAGCATGCGACAGCCCACCCCGAGCTCACGGCTGCCGTCAGGAGGCCAGGACAGCGATGACGAGCCAGAGTGCCACGTCGCCAGGCCTCCAGGCGCGAACGAACCAGACGTCGTGTCAATCACCACATCCACCACCACAAGCCACGGTTAGGAACCAGGACGATCGCTCCGCGTGCCTTTGAGTTAGGAAAGCAAGCGACGATCAGGAGGCGGGTGTTCGCCTTGACGGTGCAGACCTCAGCGACGACCAGGTCGTCGATCAACACCTCGTCTGGATTGTAGAAGAACGGGCGGGACAACGTGGCATCGTGTGGCCAGTGAAGCGTGTCACCCGGCCTGGCGTATACCTCACGTTCCCAACTCGCCATCTGTAAACCTATTCATGACGGTGACAATGAAACCTCGAGAGACGGAATACACGATGAAGGTCGATGCGTACGATGCTATCTCTTCGCCGAACTCGTCCTTCCCATCGATCCTAGCCAGCACGAACAACGGTCGATTCGCAGTGATGATGCTTTGATGTTTTTCATCGTACGTCCTAAATATCGTCTCTGGTGCGACAACGACGTCACCTGGACACACGTCGGGCCAGGCAATCGAAAAGGGCACGAGCACGTGAAACTTTGGAGGTCTCACCAGCCTGTCTCTCCCATCACTCTTAACCGATAGTCGGGCAACCAGTACAGCTGCCCTCGTTTCGTCAGCACGAGGATCGTCTTGAACGCTTCTTTCACGGGTCTGACGTTTGCGATCACGAGTAACGGCGCGTCACGTAGCGTCAATGGGTCAGCAATGGGAACGCTGAGATCCGAGTCAACCCATCCCGTGATCCCGTCGCTGAAGTCAGGTATCGCGGGCCTGGCGATCTGTCCTGGTCTCATGAGCCCAGCCTCTTGAGGTACTCGGTACGGGTCCAACCGATGTTGTTCAAAGCAAAGACCAATGACCAATGGGCGTCACTGAAGATGACGAGGCCGACGTCACGGCACCGGAAGGCCGCGGCCACGTCGTTCTCGTTCCAGACGTCGTTCCGCCTGGGCTTGTTTCTCATCAAGACCAGATCTATGCTCAGGTAGTGAGCGTTCTTGACCAGGTCGCCCGCCAGGATCACGGTTCCACCTCGCTCGTCACGACAGGGTAGTTCTCGTTCTCAGTGGCGATCCAACCCACCTGTCCGTTGGGCAACAACAGCATCAGGGCGTAAGCGCGAGTCACCTTTTTGCTTAGTTTGCTGTACCTTGCCATCATGACCTGCGTTTGAACCGGACCAGGATGCGTGGCGATGACGAGAGCGTCACCAAAACAATTCGGCCTGACAGCGATGCCTTTGAGCTCGATGAGGTCTTGAGAGATAGCGATCTCTGGGTACAGGCTCTGGCTCTCAAAGTAAATTGTCTGCCCAGGCTTGTAGCTCATGGAACTACCTTGCTGACCAGCTTCAACCTGATGGACGTTCGTGTCCACCCAAAACCCTTCTTAAAACCCGCGCCTCGTAGCAAGTAGTACCACTTAGCGTCTGTCTGACAATACTGAGCGGCCACGACGAGGCACCACTCGCCGTTCTGGACAGTGCCGACGAGTTTTTCGTTCAGGACCTTGTCCATCTGATTCACGGGTAACCCAGCAACTGACTTTGGGTAACCCACCTCCTGGAACAGGCCGAGCCATGACTTGATCCTACCAGAGTTTGGAGGGAACTCGACGCCCGTGCACTGGACAAGGTCACCCGGCTCGAAGACGGGTGGATACGGTGGGAGCTTGTCAGTCGTCATGCTTTCTTCACCAGCTCTGTTGGCAGCCATCCGAACACAGGTCCCTCTGGCGTGTTGATGAACACGAATAGCCAGTCATTCATGGGATCTGACTCACAGTCGACGTTGACGACGATCGCGACGCCAGGAAATGAAGCAAAACAATCAGACTTGAAGTCAGGACCGTACCATACCGTGAAGAGCTTCTTCCCAGACCCGTACCTGATCAGGACGCCAGGAACGAACCCACTTTGGATCGCTAGCGCCCGTCGGGTGCCGACGTCGTCGTCCTTGTAGAGATTATCAAAGTCGCCCCAGGCCACCGCGTCTCACTTCCTGCCGTTGACCATGACAGTGCGACTGTCGAAATTGATCCACACGGGACCTGCTGTTTGGGTCAGTATGCATATGACAGGCACTCCATCGTCAGATGCTTCCTTGTGAACGGCGATGACTAACAGGTCGTTGCCGAGTTTCATTCCCCAAGGAGAACCTCCAAGAAAGGCCTCGTTCAGCTTTGATAGCGACCAACCGTTGGTAGCACGAACGACGTCTCCCGGTACGATCCTCACCTCTCGTCCTCGTCTAGCAGGACAGTGAAGCCAAGCTCACCACGTTCATCGAGCTTCTTGGCATACGCAGCCTCGAGCCTGCCTGGCTCAGACAGCTCGAGGTCGTCACACAGGCGCCGGACGACCTCAATGACGTCTGCCATCTCCTCGATCTCAGCTTCTGAGGCAGGCGGAGTCGCCTGCAGCTCGAGCGCCTCCTCGACGAGCTTGGCCTTGAGCAGCGTCCATCGTTCCTCGGGACCAGCGTGTCGGGTGTGTAACCTCTCGCCTTTCGAGGCTGCAATCGCTGGTACCTTGCTTCGGATCAGTTTCATGGTTTCTCTTGTTGGGTTTTGCTGAAGAGCCTACGAACGACGAGCCAGGCGTTTGCTGAGCCGGTCACGAGAAGGATCGTTCCGAACACGTATCGACGGTCGACCAACGCCTTCACGCCAGAAGCCAGGCACAAGATCGCCGCGAACAAGTTGTACCAAGGTATCTCACGTTTCGTTTCCATGCTCTCATCCTATCATGCGAGGACCTTAAATGACATCATGCCGGCCCAAGAAAATTCCGGGCCGGCATGGTGGTGTGTTACCTCAGCTCACTGTTTGGAAGCGACGGGCGCCTTCTCGAGTGTCGCTGGCGCGGTTGGGGCCGCGGTCTTGTACTTGTCCGCTAGCATCGTCGCTAGCAAGACGTTGACCAAGGAACTGTCGTTCGTTCCGCCGTTGCCACCTGCGACGACCGACGGGACCAACGGGAAGCCAGAGGCAGCTAGCGCTCGAGCGATCTCGATGCTTGCGTAGTTCTTCTGGTCGACGGCGTCTGCCTTCGCCTTGACGACGCCCGCCTCTGCCAAACCGACAGCGCTGATCTTCGAGCCTTCAGCGTCGCCGATGAGCTTCAGCACCGAGGCGTCTGCCTCTGCGTTGATGGTCTTCGACTTGGCGTCACCTTCTGCTTTCTTCACCGCCGTCTGAGCATCGAACTCAGCAATGGTAACCTTACGCTCGGCGTCGACGACCCTTGCTTGGGTCGCTGCCATTGCACGTGACTGTTCGAGCAACTTGCGTTGGTCTTCAGCCTGACGTTGCGTGGCGTACGTCTCTTGCTCTTGCTCTGCGATCTTACGATCGGTGAGCGTCTTCATCAGCTCAGCGGGAGGCGTGATGTCACCGATCAAGGTGTCGACAGCGACGACGTTGTACTCGGTCAATGCGGTCTCGATCGCTTTCTTTGCGTCATCCTGGCGCTTCTGACGTTCTCCAAGGAACTTGATGACATCTGAACCTTGCGCAGCGTTGCGAAAGTAGTTGCCGATCGTCGGCTCGAGCACCTGGGTCACCAGGTTGGCGACCTTACCGAACCGAGCGATGACCCGAGGGGCGTCAGTGCGGGGGATGTGAATGATCTGGCTGACGTCGAGATTGAAGGTGAAGCCGTCGCTCGATCGAACGGTGATGGTACACAGGTTCTTGTCGAGGTTGTGTGCCTCGTTCTTGCCGTCGGCCCAGTTGAGCACCACGTTTGCAGTCGGTACCGCCTCGATCTTGTGGGTGTACGGGTTGATTGGGTACTTGCCTGGATCCAGCGGTTCGGCCCAGACGCCCTTCTCACCACGACCGACGAGGTTGCCGTGCTTGAATGCATCACCAGTCACGTCTACGCCCGGCTTGCCAACGAACGCAATGACCACACCTGCGTGAGCGATCGGCACCTCTGTCATCGGCACCTCTTCGACGGTTGCGAACAACGGGTTGATGTAGTAGCGACCGGCGAGAATGACCTGCTCCTGCAGGCCTTTCTTGCCTCCAGCGTTGACGAACGCTTGGGCGCTCTGGAACATGTTGTGTCCGACCACCTCTTCGCCAGCGATATCACCAGTTGCGAGCGGCGTGCCTTCCTTTGTCGTCACGACGCCGACTTGATTGTCCTTGATCTCGGTGACCTTCGCTAGCTCGACCTTGAACAGTTGCAGGTTGATGCGGTACGTACCAGGAGCGATGATCGCGATTTGAGGACCACGTTCTCCACCTCGGGTCAAGAAAGAACGAGCGTCTTGGAACGAGTCACAAGCGATCGATTGTCCAAGAACGCGACCGTCTGACGGAGTGCGGCCGTCTCGAGCGGTTACCACACCGAGCTGGTCACGGTTGATGGTGACGAATCCAACTTGCTCGACCTTGTACTGCCACGGCCACAACCAAAAGTGAACGCCCGGGGCGAGGGTGTCAGCTTGGACGCCTGCCTCGCCGTTGAGCGCGACGACCGCGCCGTCAGGCAACGACTTGTTGGCGCCGAAGAGGACGAACTTCTTGGTCACGATGCCGATGCTGTCCTCAGGGATGACGACGACGCCAAACATCCGAAGGACGAACTTGTGAAGGACCAGCGCTAGGACAACGCCCAGCAGGACCGCGCCTAAGGCGAGGTGAGAGACGATGAAATCTAACATGTTTTTCTTTCTATTGTGATCAGAGCCAAAAGATGAAAGGCCGTCCCAGATCTCTCCAGGACGGCCCAACGATCGTGCCTATCGATCAGGCGTTGGCGTTACGTCCCTTGGCAACCGAAGCAGACGCTCCGTTGCTCGGGGCCGAGAGGGCCTCGAGGTGTTTCGCCAGTGGCGTGTGTTCGACCAGACCCTTCAGGACGTCCGAGACGCTCTTGCCTCCGAGGATGGCAAGCGGTCCCATCGATTCTGACATCTTCTCGAGAAGCGCCTTGTCGCCGAAGGCCTGCAACGCTGCGATCAGGTCAGGTGACACCGCAGCCGCCTTCTTGGTGAGGCTGTCGGTCTGGGCTGCGAGCTTGGAGAGCTCGAGTTCCAGGACTGCCTTTTGGGTCTCGAGCTTCTGTGCGTCGATCGCCTTCTGAGCTTCGAGCTTGACAGCAGCTGCAGCCGCTGCGTCCTTCTCTGCCTGCAGTTCGTTTGCTGCTCGGGCCTCTTGCGACGCTCGGTCAGCGGACAGACGCTCAGCGTCGGTCTTGGCAGCGGACGTGATGACCGTCAGGTCGAGGACCTGCTTGCGCAGGACTTCCTCGCCTTGCAGCTCCATCGCCAGGCGGCGGGTCTCTGCGTTGGCCGTGGTGATCTCACGCTTGATGAGCTCGTTTTCCTTCACGTAGTCGAGCTTGCGACGCTCGGTGGCCAGGACGAGGGTGTTCTGAATGACCTCACGTTGGGCGTTGACGAGGAGCTTCTCGACGTCAGCGTTCTGCATCTGGACGCCGAGGACCTCGACGTCGTAGATACGCATGCCGTTCTCTACGAACACCTGGCCGGGGCGAGTCTCGCCCTTGACCGCCTTACCGAGGACGATGTCACGCAAGATGTCTGCGTGGTTGCCGTAGAATTCCTCGATGCCGAACTTCTGCACGGCGGCGCGGACCTTGGAACGCATGTGGTCACACAGGAACTTGACGTAGTTGTCGACGTTGAACCATGAGTTCGGATCGTCGCCTTCGAAGTTGACGCGATAGCTCACCTTGACGTTGAGATGGCAGAAGTCCTTCGTCTCGACGGCGATGACGTCGCTGACCATGTTTGCCTTCGTCTTGAGGAAGACGGTGCGATACATGGAGTCGGTGTTCTTCGGCTTGCCAGTCGACAAGGAGAGCACCTGCGGTGACTCATCGTACTCGAGAGTGAAGGTTCCCGGTCCTTGGACGACCCGACGAGTTCCCGTCTTGTTGACGAGGAGCATCGCGTAACCCGTCCACAGCGTGGTCTGCACCGCGCCATCGTACTTGGTGTTCAGGATCACGGTGCGAGGAGCCGTGAACTTGTTCTTGCGATCGAACGCCTCGCCCGGGAGCGACTTGCTCGATCCCTTGATGGTGAAGCCTCGACGGTGTCCTTCGGGAGTGGCGACTGCAGCGACGGCGCCGTAGTTCTCGTCCTCGCCGACGTTTCGGGTGTACGTGGAGTTCAGGAATGCCGCGTTGGCACCACCGACCCCCATGATGTCCTGTTCGTCCAGACCAAGGCGCTGAGCGTTGACCTCCAGAGCCTCAGCGTTACCCGGGTAGAGCAGCTCGCAGAGGTTCAGGGGCAGTGCACGTTGGGCGATGACCTGTGAGCGGGGATCGGCGAGAAAGATCTGGGGACCTTTGACCACGCTGATGACGCCAGTGTTTCGATCGAGCACGTAGCGGGTGTCGCCGCTCGGGATCGCGATCCCGTAGTGAACGTCCTGCTCACCGTACTTGATGATGGCGTGCTCTTCACGTGGGAAGTACACCGGTTGTTCCTTGCCGGTGACGAACAGCTCCTCGCCTTCCTTGCGAAGGGTCTTGCCATCGTCCTCGGTGTAGTCAGCGATGACGCGGATGTGAATGCCGCTGGTGAGCGTCAGTTCCTGTGCACGGAACTTCTTGGCCTTTGCCTTCTCCGGGCTCGACTTGATGGGAGCCTCGACGAACTTCTCGGTCGGACGGGGGAAAACCACTGCGGGACCGCGAACGTAACGCTTGTTGCCGTTCTGATCGAGAAGGAGGCAGTACTCGAGGCGCTCGAGGGTGACTGCTTCACGGACGTAACGGTCCTCACCGTTGACGTGTTCCGGAACGATCTCGATGCCAGTCGGCGGGATGTAGAAGGAGACCTCGGTGCCGCGGATGACGAACAGCTTACCCATCGTCAGCTCGTTTGCTGACGGGATGTCAGACGAGGCACGGTTTGCCGCCTCGGCCTTGCGAGCCTTGGTGGTCGTGACGTCGGTGCTCGCTGCCGGATCCGTTGATCCTGCGCCAGCATCAGTCTGTTGCTTGATGACGGCTTTGGACCAGTTGGCCTTCGCCGCTTCTTCGTCATAGACCCGAGCGAGGACGAACTCGTTGCTCTTCAGGTTGTGACCGGCGAGCACCTTGGCGAACTGACCGGGCCACAGGGCGAATGAGGTCGGACCCGAGATGTTGACCTTCTTGCCAGTGCGAAGGGTCGGGGTGGTGAGCTTGCCGGTGCCGGACGGGTGCTTGTCACCTTCTGCCGGGTTTTCCAGGACGATGTACGAACCTTCACCTGCAGTGAGGAACGCCTGGGTCGCCTTGTCGAGGGCCACGCCAGTAAATCGATTCGTGCGAGGGTCGAACACGCTCGGGCGATCGGAACCTGCGAGGCTCGCCTTGTTCGGGCCGACGTAGATGGCGATCTCGCCTTTGGTCTCATCGAGGATGAGAGCGTATTCGTTGGGTGCGAGGATCATGTCTTGGTTGCGTCGAGTTTCTTCAGCCATGTGTTTTCTCCGTTTTCCTTTTGTTGTTTCGTGTCACTAAGTGCCTGTAATCGTACTCTATTTTGAAGAATTGTTAATCGGTTTGGGACAGATCATCCAGCGATCTCCTGCCTCCCAGACCAGTTTTCCGGTGACGCCTGTGTCCCACAAGACGCGGACCGATCCTAGGTCGTCGACGTCCTCGACGAGGCCCTCCGTCCCGGGCCTGACTGACGAAAAAACGTCGTGACAAATGACTAGCTTGACTCGCTTGCCGACGAGCGTTTTTGAGGCTTTTCGTTCCATGCGCTGTTACTCTATTACACACCAGGTCAGTTTTCACTGCTCGTTAAGCAATGTTGTCTAACCAGTTCGTCGGTGCCCAACCGACCTGTCCGTTGATGACGATGTAAGCGAGCCTCTCAAAGTAACCATCACGTTCTTTCTTGACGATAGAGACCAGGAGGGCGATGCCTCCACGAGAACAACTCACGACGTTGCGCATGCTCATGTGATGACTGGTGAACAGCTCGTTACCCATCCAGTGAGCGATGGAACCTGGCAGGAGGTTAAGACCCATCAGTTCAACGTGGTCGGAGCAGGTGGCATCGATTCCGTGGGCGGTGCCTCGTCGAGCGGCAAGACCTCGAGCTGTGCCATCCCACGGGGGAACGTGGTGTTTGGAGCCTGCAAGGCATTGAAGGTCGATTTCGCTAGCGTTTCTAGCTCGACAGGCTCGTGAAAGACGGCAGTGATCGTGATCCTGACAGCGCGTGTTTTCATTTTGAACCTTGCATCTTCTTGGCACACTGTTCGCAGACAGTCGCCTCGACCGGTCGACACGTTGACATGGTACATGAAGCGTAACAGAAGCTGTCACCACACGGTCCCACGTAGTCCTTTGTCCTGATGGACCTCTTGAACGTCGTCTTCTTTCGTCGGAGACAACTCTGACACGTGTACTCGATGCCCAGTTCCTCTGTCATGTTACAGACTTACCATCTCTGGTAGGAGCGTTGCACTGCCTCAACATGTGGCGCCAGGTAAAACGAAAGACGTCTGAGCCGTTCGGCGTCGAGACCAAGAGCGCGACGATTGGAATCTGCTTCGAGCCTTCGATGATCGAGATGACCAGGGCCGAACGATGTGACTCGAGCTCTCCTTGGTGAGGATGCACCATCTTCAGTTGCCCGTTCTCAGCCTGGTCATACGCACGCCAGAGATAACAACTGGACGAGTTCTTACACGTGACCAGGTCTCCGGGAGCTATCGTTGCCGTGCTGTTGGCTTCAATCGTGTTCATATTTCTCGAGCCTGTCTAGGTCAGTGTGACTAATCCATCCGAGGTTTCCTTCTGCCAAGACGTAGACCCAACCACACCCGTTGGGCCTGATGACGAGACACTTACACTCGTAAGAGAGTCTGCAGAGGTACAACTCATGTGACGTGGGATGGTCGCGACTGATCCCGGGTGCCTTGCATAGGTGAGGCTGATTGACCTCAGACTCAGGCTTCTCGTACTTTCGGGTGATGAGCACGTCGCCTGGCTTGCACTTGTACGCGGCACGCACCGGCCTGGTGATGTCCGTCTCGGACTCTTCCATCACCAGAGGTTCTCCGAGAAGAGTTGGTTGGCGTGGACCTCACGATCGGTTCGCAACTGACCGTTCGCTCGAGCGATGCCTAGCGCGCACTTTCGCGTGAGGTACAGACCGTTTTCATCTAAGAACCCTTGGTCTTGCCCACGTGAGTCGACGTGGGTGACGTCCGGGTTTCGTTCGATGATCAGTCGGATGACGTCGTGGTGCCGGTTGGGCGCGGGCAACGAGTAAACGACGCCTTGAAACCTAATCGCGACGTGTGTGATCTGCGGTCTTTTTTGCTCTTCCATTTTTCTTCTCCTTGTCGTTGCTAAGCGACATCACGTAGCTTGACCACGTGTAATAGAGGTGTTGTCTGCTGGGGACGTATAACAACAGGACGTCTATGTCGTGTGGGACGTCGTGATCAGTGAAGACTGCGACGACGAACGCAGGCTCGTTGAGGTCACAGAGGGCTCGGTTTTCCATGCGAACGCGTGACTTCGTGTCGCTGATGACGATGCTGTCTGAGGTCACGTAAAAGTCGACCCACAGCGCGGGTCTCATGTTGAGTTTGGGCCTGATCAGGTCGCCAGGAAGTATCTGTCGTTTCGACATCTCATCCTCCCAGTTGAAATCCGTCCAAGGTGTAACACCAGCCCAACTCACCTGTAGCCGTCAATAGTAACGCCCAAGGCCTGAACTTTTTAGGCTCGCGCTCTACCTTCAACAACACAGCGATGACCATCGCCTCGTCACCTACCACGAGCCTCGGACCCCGCAGTCGCTCGAGTCTCTGTATCTCGCGTAGCTTTGGGCGCCATACCTTCGTCAGCTGACAGATCTCTTCTGTCACCTCTTTCCACGTAGAGACCCGGGTGATCATGTGTGTCCTACCGTCATCGTAGGTGAGCTCACGCAGGACGACAGTGACCAGCTGACCAGGAAACATCCGCTCGGCGACCTGCCTTCGAGCGACCTCACGTTCTGTTTCGACGATCACTCTAAGCTCCGGAGAAACATCTCTCGTACGTATCCCACTCTTTTTGACGTCGAATCATAGAGCGCGACGATCCATTCGTCGCGACTGATCGGATCAAAGATGGCAATCACCAAGGTAAAATTCTTGATCTCTGTTTGGTTAGGACCTGTAAGAATCGAAACGATTTTTCCTTCGTAGGTCCTGATCTCGTAATCAGACCAAAGAATGACGGGAACGTCATCGCGTGGCCAGACCAGGTCGCCTGGCGAGATTCTCTTGCTAGGATTGACCAGGTCCATCGGGTGATTTTAACGCCTCTGTCTCAGAAGTCCATCCTAACGCTCCTTCGGGCGACAGCAACAGGACCCAATCTGTCCGTTCGCTTAAGGGCTTGGGCTTTCGTGATATCGTTGCGATTACTAACACACGCGTTCCATTGTTCAAACGAAACGCTTTCATGACGTTATCATCGTCATCAAGCGTGGGCACTGGCGTCATCATGACTCCGTTCATCACGATGTCAGCGATTAACCATTCTCCCACGATCACACAATCGCCAGGCTTTAGGTGACTCACTGCTTGATGACCCTCAGTCGGTCTAAGATGCGACACCACCCGAGCCTCCCGTCAGCCAACAATAGCAACACCCAGGGCCGAGCTCCCCAGTGTTGGTCTTGCAGTTCGATGATCGAGATGACGAGAGCTCGGGTACCACGATCGATGCTCGGACCGATTACTGCATTGATGCTATCGCCTTCAGCGAAGGGATGGACCCACAGCTGGATGTCGTTCACGGCTCTCATTGTAGTCACGATGACGCCGGGAGACAGTTTTTTTGATGCGTGCCGTTGCTCTTTTAAGAGCTTGGTCTCGTAGTCATCCATCGCTATCTAGACCCTACCACGATCAACGTCCTGTTTTCACTGAGAACTATCTTCAACGTCCTTCAGCATGTTGATAGCAGGCACCCAACCTAACTGCCCAGCGTCTGTCAGCAGCATGCACCAGATCAGGTCGCTTTTCATGTGATCTGGTAGGATGTATGCTATAACCAGAGCTAACTGGCCAGCGACGATTGACAGCTTCCCGGTGCCCATTTCGTGCACGCCTTCCCACAACATGAAACGATCACACTCGAATTCAAGGTCGATGCATAGGTTACCAGACGGTTCTTTTGACCTGATCTTGACAACCCTGACGACCTGTCCCGGTTTCACCAAGGGACCTTTCTCGGTAGCGACAACAGCTTGATGGGACTAGCCCAGCTTACCCAACCGAACGATTCGTTCTCTGTCTGATCGGTTCGATTGAGAAAAACGAAGAGCCAACGAAAGCTCGCGTCGCCTAACACGATGTCCTTAACAGCAAGGACGATCCCGATTGTTTTTCCTGGAAATCTATTTCCTTGTTGCTGACCTATCGATCCCTCGAAGGTTGGCCACAACACGCAAGGCCCGGTCGAGGTGACGAGAGACCCAGGAACAATGTTTCGATCACCCATGGTTGTGGCTCACCTCAGAGGATCCAAACATTCTCGCGTTGGTTCATAACATCATTCACGCTTGATCACCAGGCCCTCTATCTCGTTCGTCCAACCCAACCTCCCATCGGGGGTCAGGAGAAAAAGCCAACGGTCAGCCTCATCGATGACTGCGATCACGAGAGCGTGTTTTCCAGCCCTGAACTCAAACTCAGTCACGATGTCGTGAGAGTCAATCCCGCTCTGGACTCGAATGAAAGGGTACGTCTGGCCGAACACCACGTGTCGTTTAGCCTGAACCTTTCGTCCTGGAACGAAACGTTTAGCGAGGGGTCGCCTCATCTTCGACAATTGCGCTCTTATTGGCTCATCAATCACGCGGCGGCCTTCTTGAATTACATGACAGCCCAGCTCTGTCATGTTTTTTGCAACTTACCATGTCGCTTGCGACGTTGCACTTCTAGGATGTTAGCCTTCCACACGAAACCGATCGTGTTCGTTCTGGAACAGACGACCAACACATAGTCAGAGTTGGCCCAACCCACGACCACTCCAAAGCAATCGTCATCAATGTAATGCTTGACGTTGTCTGGGTCGACAGCAGCTGCTGCACTATCTGGCGCCTCAGAATAGATCCTGACGTTTTTCGTGCCAGCGATGCAGACCAGCTCTCCGGGCAAGAATCGATTCATGGCAGCTTTTTCAACCAAGATTCGTTGATGAATCCCACGACTCCTGTGTAAGAGAGCAACGTCAAGACGTAACTGTCAAGTTCAGGTTGTAACACCAGCGCAAGCTCGTTTTCATAGACCCGTAACCTGGTGTCTGGGATCGATATGAGCGTCGTCCGAGGGTTAGGGATGGAATCATGCACGATCGTGCCTGTGTGGAGACTGTTAACAACGACAAGATCGCCTGGCAGGAACTTAGTCATTCGATAGCAGTCTTAAGGAATTGACCATGCTCGTCCATCCCAAGACGCCCTCGGAGGTCAAGAGCAGCAGCCATCGAGTTTTTGCCTGACTGATGCACTGGCTGACTATGATCGCTGGGCACTTCGTGTGAAGCTGACCCGTTATCTCTGACTGTGACGTGCTGATGCGATCGGGCATGTCTGACCACAACGAGATCGACATGTCACCGTGCGACGAGATGCAAACGGTCGTGCCCGGGCAGAACAGGTCGCCCGTCCTGAACCACCTTTGAAGTGCTTTCACTTTCGAATCGATTGACTTCACTTGTCGTTCTCGACTGCTGAGCCGTCACACGTCACAACGCGTAACCCCTCGACCTCATCTGTCCACCATAGGCCTCCGTTGATGAGCAACAACACCCAACACACGCCGTGAACGTCCTCAAGGCTGATGACCAGGCCTCGTTGGCCGACTGACAAGGCGGTCGCAGCGTTACCTTCGACGTAGTCTCGGGTTGCGTTCGGCCAAAGGTTAATCCCACGATACTGGGTGTCATTGACAATGTGATTGACGATTTCGAGCTGTTGGCCAGGCATCAGGAGCGCCGCGACTTGTGTTCGAACATGAATGAGGTCAATGTACGAATTTCTGCGGTTTCTTTCTGGTGGGGAGCAAAACGGGTCAGGTGTCATTTTAGATGACTCTACTTTTTGAAGATGAACGCGTGCTGGACGCATAGGTTGTTGATGTAACCCAAGGTGCCCCTGAGCAGGACGAACGAGTAGTTTCCTCTCATGGCGATGACGACCATCAGGTCAGACTCTGATAGGTCATCGACGACGACCTCGTCACCAAACGGGCTATCGTCCTTCCACACCTTGGGCGAGTTGGCTTGCTCGTTCATGACCAAAACGTCTCCAGGGAAAAAACTAACTGAGATCATAGCACTCGAAGGTCCTCTTGACGCGTGGTCCACCCGATGACAGCGTCACAGGTCAGCAAGCAAACCCAGCCTGCTCCGTTACCAACGACCTCTGTTGACGCCAGGACCAACATCGGACGAGCGTCAGAGACCTCAGCGATCAGGCTAACGCTACCGTCGTCTTCGAAGGTCTTGGGACCCCGGCGCAGGTGCAAGCTGCAAGACGTCCAGTCAGGACTGTAGTTGACGAGCTGCCCAGGGTTCATCTTTCCTCGATCGAGGGTCACGCCTTCACCAAGCCTTTGACGTTGACGTAGCCCACGACGTCGGAGCCTAAGACGCAAACGTAGCTAGACTCTATCGAAACAGAGATGACGAACAACATCTGTCCTTCCTCGACAGAGCTCGGTACGCCGCTCGGGTGCCCGCCGTCAGCGTCCCAGATCGCCCAGACGCCTTCTTTGACGACCATGATGTCACCCGGCGAGATCATGTCGGACTCACTAACGCTCGCAGGTTGAGGTAACCCAAGCGCTCTCGCGTGATGACGAGCGCGTAATTCGTGTCATGGTCGACAGAGATGACAAGCACCAAGTCGCCCTTGCTGACCATGGAGGTCACCTCCCGACGCTTGGCTCCTGCCTCTCCGTCATCCCAGACGTTCCAAAGACCGTTCAGAACGCTAGCGAGCTGTCCAGGTGTTATGTCAGACATTGTTAACGATGAATGACATCTAGATGGGCCTCAGGACCTTGATGTTGACAAATCCCAAGAGACCGCGAACGAGACAGCGTGCGTACACCATGCCAGCATATGACTCACCTTCACATGCGATGATTAGCAACACGTCGTCCTGGTCGAGCCAGGCCACACGCTGGGCTTCGCCCTCGTAAGAGTGATTCCACATCGACCAGGTTTCTCCGCTGTCAATGACGGCAACGTCGCCAGGGACGACCGACCGCGTCATGAGACCCTCTCACAACAACCTTGGTGAACGTAACCCGTCATCCCTCTGATGAGAACGTAGAGCTGACCGTATCCGATCCTAGATGAAACATCGATGATAAGAGCTAACTCACCCGTCTCAAGACCGACGATGGCCTTCTGTTCAAAAGGAGAACATGGAGGTTCCCACAGGCTGTAGTTGGCCTCGCTTATCTGAATGCAATCGCCTGGAACGTACATCAGTTGATCTTTTGTAGCTTGTAAACGTCAACGAATCCGACCCAACCCGTCTTGGAACAGATAACGACGGCCCACCTTTGGTGGTAACGCCCGGCATGGGTGCCAGAAACATAGACGATCAATAACGTGTCACGAATGTTTAGGTCCATGAGCCATTGGCCGCCTGGACCTGGATCGATCCACAAGGAAAGACCGTGACAGGTAGCACAAGCGAACGCACCAGGAAACAAGGTGCTCGGGTCCGTCATCGGGTCCATCATACCTTGTTTTCTGCAACGTTGACACAGTAGGCGTACTCGAGGTTAACGTAACCCACCCGATTCGTGAGCGAAGAGATCACGAACGCAGATCTCTTCGAGTGCCTGACAGCGACGGCGACGACTAACAACATGTCAGAAAACGAGAGCTCGCAGACCAGGTCACTGGTCTGTGTGGTTTCATAGTAAGGTCGGTCCCACAGGCCGATCTTATTGAGGCGTGGCCTGATGACGTCGCCTGGGTTCAGCCTGCGTATCTCTGAAGGTTCCATCAGAAGGCCTTGTACAGGCAATGA
>Ga0164308_10000902_pt1 | contig 15998 bp, 16 predicted proteins | sample Whisoiple_246_MG_FD_109983 | JGI IMG/M metagenome (GOLD analysis project Ga0164308, IMG submission 109983) | Soil microbial communities amended with fresh organic matter from upstate New York, USA - Whitman soil sample_246_MG | ecosystem: Environmental > Terrestrial > Soil > Unclassified >...
CGACTCCGTGCTCTGGCTGCGAATGAAGGAGCTCGACCCCAGTCGCGGACGCATGCCGCAGATCGGATCCTACGTCGCCGACATAGATGGCTTGAGCTTGGTTGGAAGCTGGATTGACTCACTCACCAGCGCCGATTGCTCGCGCTGACAAGCGGGCTACGGCGTGTTGTGAAGCGTTGCGGCTTGGGGGGCTTTTTGATCGGGGCGATCTTGTCGGACGGTGCGCTGAATAAGCAGTCGCCGGCGGTCTGGCTTGGCGGTCCCTGGTTTCCGCCACCCGGCGTTATCAGCGCTCGCTTGTCGTGTACCGATACCTGTGACTTTGGCGACTTCTGTTACGCCAACGTGGACCAGATGGGCATCGTCGAGGCGCCGACGACATATTAGCTCGGCTCGAAAGGCTTTGATGGCCACGCGGCACGCCTGCCGTCAAAGCTTTCGAGTTCGCAGAGCACGTGCTCCATTGCGCACGTCGTTCCCCCGCAGCGGGCATGCGCGGCCGCACTGACTCTCTTCGTCGCGGTGCGCAGTCGCTCAGTCGAGCTCTGGCGCCGAGCGCGCCCGTTACCGCGTGTGCCCCCAAACCCTCTCAACTGCCGCCGGTCACGACGCCCCAGGGCAAGCCACCGAGCTGCACTTTCTTCTCGAGCTTGCCGGTTGCGACGTTCACGATCGACAGATCATCGGATGAGCCGTTGGCCGTAAAGACGTGTTTGCCATCGGCCGCCATGGCAATGCCCCAGGGACGAGCGCCTACGCCGTCGATCAGGTGATCGAGCTTGCGCTGCGCGACATCGACCACGGCGACGGCTCCGCCGCGGCCAGTGGAGACGAACAGCCACTTGTCATCGGGCGAGAGGGCGAGGCCCATCGGGCGGTGAACGAGCGGCGTCTTCGTTTCGATCGCGACGGTGCCCAGCACTTGATTGTTGCGAGGGTCGAACACCGTCAGCGTGCCGCCGAACTCGTTGCTGATGAAGGCGACGCTGCCGTCTTTGCTGAAGGCCATCCCTCGCGGACGCAATCCCGCGGGAATATCCGCGAGCACGGCGAAGGTGGCGGAGTCGATCGCGCTCACTTTGCTGTCTTGTTCCGAGGTCACGTAAACGACCTTGCCGTCCGGTCGCACGCTGACGCCCTCGGGTTCTTTGCCCACCGGCACGCGGCGCGCGATCTTGCCGCTCTCCAGGTCGAGCACGCTGAGTTCGGCCGTCTCTTCATTCGACACGTACAGGGTTTTGCCGTCTTGCGAGAGATCGAACGATTCCGGATCTTGGCCGCTCGGCAGCGTGCGCACGAGCTTTCGGGTCACGAGATCGACGACGCCGATGCCGTCTGCGGAGCGGTCAGCGGGTGGCAGCTTCGATTCATCGACGTTCGGCCCGCCGCGGGGCGAACCGGACAGCGCCACGTACAACGAGCGACCATCGCGGGAGACTTTCAGGCCGCGCGGTCTCTTGCCGACCGGAATGCGCGCTTGCACCGAGCCGAACTCCGGATCGACCACGATGATCTCCCCGCTGCCTTCCGCGCTGACGTACACCAGCTTCGGGTCCGGCTTCTTGTGACACCCCGCGAGGGACAGCGTCAAAAGCAAAGTCAGGCTCAAACACCAAGGGCGAAGCGGCATGGGCCGAGTCTTAGCAGAACCCCGGCACCCTGCGCAGGGCCCGCTCGGTCCGCGCTGAGCCCGCAGCTCAGCGCGCCATATCGAGCGGAGCGGGGCATTCGGCGCGCAAGCGGCAATTGCCGCATTCACGGCCGCGCCAAATGCGATCGAAGCGCGCCTGCGCTGCGTCTAGGAGCACGTCGTCGTCGGTGCTGATGCCGAGCTCGAAGTTGCGCCGGCCTTCGGCTTTTGCGCCCAGGCCCGCGCCGGTGAAGTTGGCGCTGCCCAAGTACAAGTACGAGCCATCGACCGCGATCATCTTCAGGTGCACGCGCGGGCAGTGGCGCATTTGAAAGCGCGGCGCGCACAGCTCCGGACTCTTCGCGAGTGACTCTCGGAACGGTCGGGAAGGCAGCGCACCGTGCAAGATGCGGACTTCGACCTTGCGTCGAACGAGTTCGGTCAGCCGCTCGGTGATAGACAGGTATTGACCGCGCGCGCGGGCTCGCGTGCCTATGGGGGCCTCGAGCCGGATGTCTTTGACATTGGCCGTGCCGATCCAAACCGAAACGCGTGCCTCGGACAGCGCGTGCAGCATGACCTTGTCGTGGTGCTCCAAATCGGCCACCAGCCCGACGCGCGCCGAGCGGCGGCCATCGTCAAAACTGCTGCGTGCCTTGACCACGCGGCCAGGGTAGCGACAATGGGCCCGTGGCGCCGCTGTTATTCGTGTTTGCCCATGGCGCTGGGGCGCCCTCATCGCATCCCTGGATGCAAGCTTGGGCCGCTCTGCTCGGCTCCCTCGGCGTGGTCGAAACCTTCGACTACCCCTATATGCAAGGAAAGCGACGCGCGCCCGATCCCCAACCGGTGCTGATCCGCGCTCACTTGGCCGCCATCGACCAAGCCCAAGCCCGTCACCCCGAGCATGAGCTGATCCTGGTCGGCAAGAGCATGGGCTCACGCATCGGCTGTCACGTCGCTTTGGAACGCCCCGTGTCCAAGCTGATTTGTCTGGGCTATCCGCTGATCGCCGCGGGCAACTCCGGCAAAGTGCGGGACCAAGTGCTGCTCGAGCTAGAAACGCCGGTCTTGTTCGTGCAGGGCACCCGCGATCCGCTGTGCCCACTGGAGCGACTGAGCGAAGTCCGCAAAAAGATGCGCGCGCCGAGCAAGCTGTTCGCCGTGGATGCCGGGGATCACTCGCTGCAGGTCAGCAAGACGCAGCTCAAGCAATCCGGCGAAGACCAAGCCGCGGTCGACGCCCGCATCTTGCACGTCATTCAGCACTTCGTGAGTGATACACCGGGGGCCTCTTCCCCGCCGGCCAGCGCGCATTGAGCAGGCACCCATGCAAGCAGCCTCCCCGCCCCGCAACTTTGCCATTCGCGGAGCTCAGCCCGGTGATGAACAGGCCCTGTTCGAGCTGATCGGGGCGTTGGCAGCGTACGAAAACCTCAGCCAAGCCGTAACCGGCAGCGCGCAGCAACTCGCGCGGGATTTGTTCGGCGCGCATCCGGCTGCCGAAGTGCTGTTGGTAGAGGCCGATCAGCGCCCGGTGGCGTTCGCCTTGTTCTTCCACAACTACTCCACGTTCCTGACCCAACGCGGATTGTACCTCGAGGACATCTTCGTGCTGCCGGAGTATCGACGCCGCGGCATCGGCAAAGCGCTGCTGAGCCGCGTCGCCCAGGTCGCGCAAGCGCGTGGCTGCGGGTGCTTCGAGTGGAGCGTGCTGGATTGGAACGAGAGCGCGATCCTCTTCTACCAAAGCTTGGGCGCGAGCGTTTTGCCCGATTGGCGGATCTGTCGCGTTTCGGGCCCTGGCCTCGAGGCCCTCGCACGAGGCGGCTGAGCTCTACACCGGTGCCGTGAGATGAGCCGCAATACGCGGCAACTCAGGGCGTGAAGCGACACAGCTTGCCAGCGTGCACCTCGCTCGCGGGCGAGCCGTTTCGGGTCACGACCTCTGCGCTCTGGCCCGGCTTGGCCTGCAGGGTGACGCGTGGAGTCGGATCGACGTCGGTCCAAACTTCACACGAGACCGCGCGTTGGCAGCTGTTGCTCAACGTCACGATGTGCGTGTAGCCATAGGCTTTGAAGCGCGCGCTGGCCGTCACCGACGCGCAGTCACCGACTTTGACGGGTGTGTCAGCGCTCGCGCTGCCCGCAAAACACACGCACGTGGCCAGCAAAAGCGTTATCCGGCTGCAGTCCAATAGCCCCCCTTCCAGACCCATTGCGAGCCGTTCCAAACCCATTGCGCCGGGATCCAAACCCAGCCGGGATAGGCCGGCGTGCTCCACCATGGACCGCCGTACCAAACCCAAGAAGTCCCGTACCAACCCCAGAAGCCGCGCCCCCAATAGGGCTGCGCGTAAGCGCCCGCGGGGTAATACACGTGGACCCGCGCGACGTGGGCTGGCGCGCCGTAATAGTAGCGCCCGCCGGAATATCCACCGTAGTAGTGACGAGCACCGTACGGATAGTAGCCGCGGTACGGGTAGTAGCCGCCGACACCGACCCCAACCGAGACGCGCCCTCCGTGGTAATGCGGACCGTAGTGGCCGCCGCCGTAATGTCCACCGCCGTAATGTCCACCGCCGTAGTGTCCACCACCGTAGTGCCCACCACCGCTGGGGCCACCGCGACCGCCGCTGAAGCTGCGCTGAGCGAGGGCGGTGCCAGGCAGCGCCATGATGGCCAAGCCGCAAATCAGCGGCAGCATCGACCAGCGGCTCGAGGGGCTGCTCATAGGCGTTCCTTCTGCTCCAAACTTAGCGCACGGACCAGGAAACGCCTAGTCAACGCCTGACTTGGCGATTTGTTCCCGCACTCGGAGGCGCCTACGGTAGAAAAAGCCACATGAGCGGAACCCCGAGCAATCTCAAAGTCTTCGCTGGCGCCTCGCACCCGGAGCTGGCCCAGGAAATTTGTCACCATCTCGCGATCCCGCTCGGTCGCTCGCACACGGTGCGGTTTTCGAACGAAAACCTGAAGATCAAAATCGACGAAAACGTGCGCGAGCAGGACGTCTTCGTCGTGCAGACCGCGTGCTCGCCGCTCTCCGAGCACATCATCGAACTATTGATCATGCTGGATGCATTGCGCCATGCGTCTGCGCAGCGCGTCACCGCGGTCATCCCCTATTTTCCCTATGCCCGCAGCGACAAGAAAGACGAGCCGCGCATTTCGATCACAGCGCGTTTAATGGCCGATCTGCTGCTGACCTCGGGCGCCAACCGCGTGCTCACCATCGATTTGCACTCGCCTCAGATCCAAGGGTTCTTCTCGAACCCCGCCGACCAGCTCACGGCCGTGCCGGCGATTTGTGATCGATTGGCGCAAGACGACATCTCCAACACGGTCGTCGTCGCAGCCGACGTCGGCGAGGCCAAGGACGCGGGACGTTTTGCGCAACGCTTGCATTTGCCGCTCGCCTTCATTGACAAGCGCCGCACCGGCGACGACGAGGACGCGCGCGCGGCGCACATCATCGGCGACATCGTCGGTAAAGATTGTCTGTTGGTCGACGACGAGATTGCGACCGGCGGCACCATCTTCAGCGCCACGGAGTTCTTGCTCGAGCGCGGGGCGCGCTCCGTTTCCGCCGCCATCATTCACGCCGTGCTGTCCGGCAAAGCCATCGAACGCCTGGCAGCATCACGCCTCTCCCGGCTCCTGGTCACGAACACCATCCCTATCCCGCCCGCGAAGCGCTCGGCGAAGATTGAGGTGCTCTCGCTCGCACCGCAAATTGCGACGGCCATCACCCACATTCACGACGGTCGCTCGGTCTCCGAGCTATTCAGCTGAGATGTGTGCCAAATCGCCTCGCCTTACCGGCAAAGCAGGCGCGCGAATGGCTACATGAAGTGATAGGCTATTTTGAATGCGCTTCTGGCCGGTCCTGATTTTGCTCCTCATGATCACCGGCTGCCCGGGTGGCAGCCGAGAGCAGCGTCGTTCGACCCTGCCGGCGTGCAGCAAGTTCGGTGATACTTGCGAGTTCTCACCCGGCAAGCTCGGCAGCTGCGTCATGCGTGACGGCTGCACGGGCACGGGCAGTGAGTGCTTCACTTGCCAATCGCAACATTGAAGGGACCAGGCAGCGAATGAGCATCATGCCGGATCCGCCCCGGAGTTCGCCGTCTTCACCCGGTCAGCGACGCGCTCTCGGCATTTCGGCGATCCTCGCGGTCGCGGCGTTGGTGGCCCTCGCTGCGCCGGTCTCTTCGGGCTTGTTCTTGGGCACGCTGCTCGCGTTTTCGCTGCTGGGCACCTACGAGCGACTGTCGCAGCGCTGGAAGCGCCCGACGTTGCTGGCGGCTTCGCTGGCCTCGGCTTCCGGCTTGGCAATGCTCGGAGGCTTGTTCGGCGTCCTGTACTTCGTGGTCATTCGCGCCGCGGTCGCCGCGCAGCGGCTGGCGGCCGGGTTTCAACCCCGCGGTGCCTACCTCAAGCTGATGCAGCGCGTCGAGACCCTGAGCGCATCTTTGCCTTTCGGTCCGCTGCACCTCACGGAACGCGTGCAAGCGTTCGCGGAAGAAGCCGCCACGCGCCTGGCCCAAGACCTCGGGGTGATCGCGGGCGCCACCATGGGCGGTGCGCTGACGCTGTTCTTCACGGTGATGACGACCTTCTTCGTGCTGCGGCATTGGCCGGAGATCTTGTCGCGCGCCGAGCGCATGTTGCCGCTTCATCCCAAGCACACCCGGGTGGTGCTGTGGGAGTTTCAGAAGGTCGGCAAAGAGGTGTTCATCGGCACCATGCTCACGGGCCTCGCGCAAGGCGTCCTGGCCAGCATCGGCTACGCCCTGGCCGGCGTGTATGACGTCGCTCTGCTCGCCACGCTGACAGCCATTTGCTCGCTCGTCCCCGCGGTTGGTACGCTCTTGGTCTGGGTTCCTGTCGGCGTAGCGCTGATCATCTCCGATCACGCGGGTGCGGGGGTTTTCACCTTCCTTTGGGGCGGCTTGGTGGTAGTCGGTCTGTCGGATTACGTGATCCGACCGCTGCTCGTGGGCGGGCACGGCCACGTGCCGACCCTGCTCACGTTCATTTCGCTGTTCGGCGGGATCGAGGTATTCGGCTTGCTCGGATTGATCATCGGGCCGGTGATCGCCGCGGTCGCGCTGGCGCTCCTGCGCACGTACGATCGTGAAATGTGCGCGCCCTAGCGCCGCTGGTCGCGGCTGCCGCACGGAAACCACTTCGGGAGGGCTGATTCGTCAAAAATGCGTGAAGCCCGCGCGGCTTCGGGCTAGGTCTCGGGCCCATGACGCTTCGAAAAGACGTACTCGCCCAGGCCGCCACCATCGCTCGAGGCCTCGCCATCGACGCGGTACATGCCAGCCAAAGTGGGCACTTGGGTTTGCCGCTCGGCTGCGCCGAGATTGGCGCCGTGCTGTTTGGCCAGGCGCTGGTGCAATGCCCCGATCATCCCGAATGGCTGAACCGCGATCGCTTCGTGCTGTCTGCCGGCCACGGCTCGATGTTTTTGTACGCCTGGTTGTGCCTCGCCGGCTACGCCGAGGTGCCACTCTCCGAGGTCAAGCGCTTTCGACAAATGGGCTCGAAGACCCCGGGGCACCCAGAGCTGACCCACGCGCCGAGTGGTATCGAAACCACCACCGGTCCACTCGGGCAAGGCGTCGCCAACGCGGTGGGCATGGCCATCTCGGCGAAGATGGCGGAAGCTCGCTTCAACACCAAAGAGCACACGATCTTCGATCATCACATCGTCTGCCTCGCGGGTGACGGTTGCATGCAAGAAGGCGTGGCGATGGAGGCGGTCGCGGTCGCCGGTCACCAGCAGCTCGACAACCTGATCCTGATTTACGATTCGAACGCGGTCACCCTCGATGCGATGGCCAGCGCATCGCAAAACGAAGACGCCGCCAAGCGCTTCGAAGCCATCGGCTTCGACGTACAAACCGTCGATGGTCACGAGCTCGAAGCTTTCTACGCCGCGTTCGAGCGCGCGAAAGCCGCCGGCAGCGGCAAGCCGCAGCTGATCATCGCCAAGACGCTGATCGGCAAAGGCATCCCAGAAGTTGCCGGCACCCAAAAAGCGCACGGCGAGGGCGGCGCTAAGTTCGCGGAAGCTGCGCGCAAAGGGCTCGGCTTGCCGGACGCGCCCTACTACATCGCGCCCGAGGTCGAGGCGTACTTCGCCGAACACCGCAAGACCCAGAACGCCGGCTATGAGGGCTGGCTCAGCACGTTCAAAGCCTGGCAAGCCAAAAACCCGCAGCTCGCCGAATTGCTCGGCACGTCCAGCGCATCGCTACACACGCTGGCCAAAGACACCAAGCACAAGACCCCGCCGGTCGAGGAGCTGCTCGCGTCCATCCCGGAGTTCCCGGCATCGACTAAGGTCGCGACGCGCAAAGCTGGTCAAGACGTGCTGCAACCGCTGGGTGCGAAGCTGCCGCTCTTGATCGGAGGCAGCGCGGATCTGTACGGCTCCACGCTCAACTACATCGGGGACCTGAAGACGGGCGACGACGACTTCACGCCCGGGCACCGTACGGGTCGCAACATCCGCTTCGGCATCCGCGAACACGGCATGTGCGCCATCCTGAACGGCATCGCCTGTCACGGCATCTTCCGCCCGAGCGGCGCCACGTTCCTGGTCTTCGCGGACTACTGCCGCGGCGCGATCCGCTTGGCGGCGCTCAGCCACTTGCCCGTGGTCTACATCTTCACCCACGACAGCGTGGGCGTCGGCGAAGACGGACCCACTCACGAACCGGTCGAAACCATCCCCGGCCTGCGCGTGATCCCGAATTTGGACGTGATTCGCCCAGCAGATCCGGAAGAAACGGCCGGCGCCTACGTCGCAGCTTTGGAGCGTACGGACGGCCCCACGTTGCTCGCGCTCTCGCGCCAGGCCGTGCCGTTGCTGAGCGAGATCCCCGTCGCCGCGCGCCGCGAAGGTGCACTCAAGGGCGGCTACGTCGCCCGCAAGGAAACCAGCGAGCTGAAGCTGATCCTGCTGGCCGCCGGCAGCGAGCTGCAGCACGCGCTGAAAGCGGCCGAGTCGCTCGGCAGTGGCACGCGCGTGGTGAGCATCCCCTGCTTCTCGCGCTTCGATCGCCAACCAGCCGAGTACCGTGAGCAAGTTCTGCCCAAGGCCTGCCGGAAGCGCATCTCGATCGAAGCCACGGTCAGCTCCACCTGGGACGGTTACGTGGGCCTGGATGGCATCACCCTGGGCATCGATCGCTTCGGAATGTCGGCGCCCGGTGGCGAAATCATGAAGGCGCTCGGCATGACCGCCGAACACGTCATCGAAGCGGCCAAGCAGCTCGGCTGAGCATTCGTCAGCCAGCAAGCAAACAAGGCGCGCCGAGCGAGATTCGCCCGGTGCGCCTTTTTTTTGGCTTCTAGCCGCGTCGAGCCGCTAGCCGCATCGAGCCGCTAGCCGCGTCGAGCAGTGAGGTGCTCAGCGATCGGCGCTCTTGCGGTTCGCGGCCTGGCGGTCTTCACCGCGCAGCTCCTGCGCGCGGCCCTCGACCTCGAGCCGCTCGTTGTCGAGCGCAGCGCCGACCCGGTTTTTCACCGCGCCCACGGCCTTCTCGACTCCGCCCTTGGCGCGCTCGGCGGCTTTGGCTGCTTCCTGCTTGCCTTTCCCTTCGAGCTCGCGCGCTTTGCCTTCGGCTTCCATGCGCTCGTTGCCGATCAACTTGCCCACGCCGCCCTTGATCTTGCCGCCGATCTCCTCAGCAGCACCTTCCGCACGCTTGCTATCGTTGCTCATGGATCTACTCCTTGATGATCTCGGACGGCTGTTTCCGTCGGTGACTAGCCATAGAGCAATCCGCGTGCCGAGCCGTTTATGCGCGATTTTCCGCAGTGTTTCGGAGATCGCGCTGTGGCGCCACGCCCTCAGGGGCAGTTCGCCGCAGGTATCATGCCGCAGGTATCATCAGGAGGGGGCGCTCGCGCTCCAGCAACGCACCTCGAAGCTCGCCGAGTTCCAGGAGCTGTGCGCAGCGAACCTCTCTTCTCCGGGGAGACGGCTCCAACCCATGCCCGCCAAGAGCGCCACGTGGCCCAAGAGCGCCAAGAGTCCGAGGGCTCTCAACTTTCGATCAAGAGCGCGAGCGACTGCTTCACTTCGCTACGCATGGCTACGATCAGCACGGTCATGCCGCCGGTGATGATGCTTGCTCCGCGCGGCCCTTGGACCGCGCCATGCGGCGTATAGATGCCTGCGAACACGCAGGACTTCGGGAATTCGGGCATGGCCGCGATTTCGCCGATGCTGCGACCGACCACTCGGCTCGTTTCGGGGATCACGATCTCGAAGGCCACTGACTCGCCGTTGCCGAGCAACATGGCGTGGAGCACGGCCTCGTGTTCGATCGCGGCAGCGAGGGAGCCGATGAAGATTTCGGTTTCGGACAAGATGCGAGTCACGCCAGCGGCCAGGTAGACGGGGCGATACTCTGGATCACGCATCCGCACCATCACGCGCGGGACCTGCGCGAGCTTGGCCAGGGAGGCCACGGCGAGGTTATCCGCATCGCGATGTAACATCGCGACCACGGCTTCGGCGTGGCGCACCTCGGCCTCGGTCAAGATCGCCGAATCCGCCGCGTCCCCGGCGAGCGCGACGATACCGAGCTGGTCTTTGACCCGCGCACAGACCATCGGATCGCGATCGATGACGGTGACCATGTGCCCGGCAGTGGTGAGATAACCCGCGACACTGAGCCCGGCTCGGCCAGCACCAGCGATCAAGATGCGCATTCAGCTGACTCCCTTATCCGACAGCGCGGCTGCTACGATTTCCGTGTCGAGTTCGGCGGCTCGGGCCTCCGCGGTTTCCCCGCTGATAATGCCACGCCGCGCGGCGTCCATGAGCGCGGTCTTTTGCCCGGTCAGCACCGCGAGATCCGATAAGTGATCCGGCTCTGCCTCTGCGCTGGGGGCGCGCAAGATCTGCTCGGCACCGATGATTTGTCGCTGAAATGCCGCCCAACGTTCGGCGTGTTGCTTGCGCGACAACAGACCTTCGGCGAGCAAGCGGTCGAGCTCGGTTTGGCCGCGGCGCGCGCTGATTAAAGTGGCGCGCGCCAGCTCGACGCCGATATTTTGCGTCTGCACCTGCACTCGCAGCCAGATCAGCACCCGCCGAAACGGTAAGCCTTGGGTGACGAGCGTAAAAAAGGTCACGCCGAATACGACCGCGATCAGCCGCTCTCGAAAAGCGAGCGATGCCGGCAACGCCAGCACCGCAGCCATGGACAGCGCGCCCTTGATGTTGCCGAAGACCATCACGTGCTGCCAACGCATGGGCACGCTCTCGCGGGTGACTGCACGCAGCAGTCCAAAGCAGCCATACACGGAAACTGCCCTGCCCGCGTGCATGGCGATCAACGCGAGCACCACCGAACCCGCCTCTTGTACCAAGAGCTCGGTGCGAAGCTGCATGCCGACCAGCAAGAAAATCCAAACGTTGAGAATGAAACCCGCGGTTTCCCAAAAACCGTGCAGGGCCAGCACGCGCGAAGGTCCGAGCACGTCCCGCGCGGCGCGACTCACGAACATCCCCACCACGACGACCGCGATCACGGGCGACGCATGAACCCGCTCGGCGGCCAAGGAGGTGCCGAAGACCATTACCAAAGAGGCCAAAATCGCCGTCAAATTGTCGGGCGTTTTGCGCAGCACGATCGCGCCCAGAGCGCCGATCGCCGCGCCCAAGGTGACCCCGCCGACGATCGCGATCAACAGCGCGCGCGCCGCGTGACCCAGATCTAGTTGCCCGCGGGTCAAGATCGCGGTGGCCACGCTGACCAGCACCAGCGCGGTGCCGTCGTTGAACAGGCTTTCGCCTTCCATGATCGCGGCCAAGCGGTGCGGCACGCGCACGCTGCGGAACGCCAACAGCACGCTCACCGTGTCGGTGATCGACAACAGCGCTCCCAGCAGCAACGCCGCACCAAACGGCAAGTCCAGCACCCAGGTGGCCACGGCAGCCGTGGCCAGCAGTGACAGCAAAACTCCCGGAGCGGCAAGCGCCAAGATCGGCCGCTGCGCTTGACGGAGGCCCGTGGAGTCCGTGAAGAGCGCGGCTTCGAACACCAAGATGGGCAAAAATACGATCAGGATCACTTGCGGATCCATGGCCGTGATGGGCAAGGCATGCATGAAAACCAGCACGGCCCCCACCAACACCAAGGCCACGTTGTACGGCACGCCCACCCGTTTGGCAGCGATCGCCACCGCGGAGCCCACCGCGATGACGAACAGGATGGGCTCGAGCTGCTCTTGCACGGTCACCGAGTGTTGCACACGCCCCGGCCTCGCCCAAGCGCCACGCGACGCAGATCGCGCTATGCTGCGCGCCCCAATGACCGAACCGCGCTTTCCCTGTCCCGCCTGCGGGCACCTAGTCTTCGACGAGCCGCCGGGCTCGGACGATATTTGCCTGGTCTGCCTGTGGGAGGACGATTTGACGCAGCTCCGCTGGCCGGCCCTTGCCGGTGGCAAGAACGAGGTCTCGCTGCTCGAGGCCCAACAGAACATCATCAAGCTCGGGGCGATCGAGGAGCGATTCGCCGGAGACGTCCGCCCGGCGACGGCGGAAGAGCCACTCGACCCCTCATGGCGTCCGATCTCGGATTCCGACCCCTTCGAAGCCCCCGACGACAGCGCGCCTTGGCCCGAGGACTCAACGACGCTTTATTATTGGCGTCCCACTTTCTGGCGCAAGCGTCCGCTCGACCCGAATCAATCGTGAATCCGCCATCCGGCCCGCGCAGCGTTTCTCGCGCGGCGCTTTGCTCAGCATTGGCTTTGGTGGGCTGCGCGCAACCCATGATGGCGGTCCCGCCCGAACTCGGCGGCGCGGACTCGTACCCGGTGTCCGGGCGACAGGGCTTCGTCATCCTGAACCCCAACATCCGGTTTGGGTCCTTCGCTACCGACCAAGTGCGCCGGGGAATAACCGTCGGCAGCGGCGAGCTCGAGCCGGGCTTGCTGTCGAGCACCAGCAAAAGCGAACGGCACACGGTCACCACGTTTTCGATGCGAGGCTGGCGCGGCATGTGTGAAGCGCGCCATGAGAGCGAGACCACCACGGAGATCACCGGCGCGGGCGTTTCCTCGGAACACGGCGCGTACTGGGACAAAAGCCAAAGCGTGACCCAGACGGACTCTTACCGCTGTGATCTGAGCGCGAAAGACCGGCGCCTGCACCTCGAGCTGGGCAGCGCGGAAGGCTGGGTCCTCGACGCGGCGGGCAGCACCGTGTATCGGCTCTCCTCGATACGCGAGGCGATGACGATGAAGCACCCGGAGCTTCGCGGTTACCTGATCGAGGCCGGCTCCGGGGGCGTTGCGGCCGTTCAAAGCAGCTTCGACGGAGTGGTCTACTTTTCTCGCAGTGTCGAACCGAAACAGCGTGCCGAGCTCGCCGTCGTCTCGGTGGCGGTCTTGTTGTACCCGCACTGATGCACGCGGTGGCGAGCCAGTGCGCGCTCGATGCCAGCCGACCAGCCGTAGCTGAGGAGTTGGGCGTGGGCTCAGTGGCCTTCGCCCTGGAACTTCAGTAGCAGTCGCTCGATCTTGCGCATCAATAGTTGCGCGTCCGTCTTCTCCACGTAATCTTCTGCGCCGAGCGAGATGGCGATCCGCCGTTCGCTGTCCAAGTCATGCCGCCCGGACCAGACCAACACGGGGATCTTCGCCGTGCGCGGCTCGGCCTTCAGTTGCGCCAACACGTCGCGCCCGTCCGCGTCGGGGAAACCGATGTCGAGCACGATCAAATCCGGCTTCGACTCGAGGGCCATCGCTAGTACGGCCACGCCTCTACGCACCTGCACCAGCTCATGACCGAAGTCGGTTGCGACGCGCTGCACCATGCGATGCACCGCAGGATCATCGTCAGCGAGGAGAATGCGGCAGCTCGCCATCCGGCCACTATACCCCAGCGCTTACAGCGCGCTCAGCCCCAAGCAATTTTTTGTCGCGCCGCCACCCGGCGAAAACCGACGAAAGTGGTGTTCTCGCTCAGTCTCCGACGCGTTTCAGGACGACGCCCACGCCCGCACTATTCGCACAATTCGACATGGTCCAGGAGAGCGTGGAATTGCCATTGATCGGCCCCGCATAGCCTGCCAGCGCGACGAGCGGAGTGGGCTGATTTCTGGTCAGGTTCATGGTTTCGGTCACGGTGCCAGGCACGGGCAATGCGTTCGTGCCCTGACGCGCGCCCATCACGACGTAACCGAAACTCCCCGGTTGCGTGAAGTTGAGGGCGATCGAGCGGGTAGAAGGATTGCCGCAGTTGGTGTCGGATGGCGAGGCCACGGAAGTGACGAACGGCGAAGGCGTTTGCTGCACGTTCTTGAACTCGCTCACCGTAAAGGCCCCGGTGCCGTTCTGCGTGCCCGTGTAAAACTGCACTTTGACCAGATACGTGCCGGCCGAAGCTGGGAGTTCATTGTCCAGAAGATAGAAGATCCCCGCGTAAGAACCGGTGGTCTCGTTGGTGTTGGTGTCTACCCACTTGTGCATGAGCGTTCCGCCGTACCAGACGAATTCAGTACCGAAATACGGTTCGGCCGCCGCGACGCCGACCAAGACGATGCGCGAAACATTGTCGGAAAGGTCGTTGACGAGCGTGTGGTTCGCGGTCGCGACGAGTGGCCCGAGCGTCACGCTCTCGAAAGGGGCACTCACTGAAACCGGCGTGCCGACCATCCCGATGTCGAAGTGCGCCACGCAGCCGCTCGGCGAGCAGTACTTATTCGTCCCGGTGCAGGCATCCCCGCAGGCGGTGCAATTGCTGACGGTGCCGAGCTGCGTGTTGCAGCCGGCCGAGGGTGCCCCGCACGCGCCCCAACCGCTCATACATTGAGACGTGCATTTGCCGCCTGCGCAGGTCGGCGCGCCCACCACGTTGGCCGTACCGCAGGTCACGTTGCAGCCGCCGCAATTGGCGATGTCGGTGGCGACCGCTTTCTCACACCCGTTGCCGGGATTGCTATCGCAATTGGCCCAGAGGCCCGAACAGGTCGGGTTGCAGGCGCCACTCAGGCATTGATTGCCATTGGTCGCAGCCACGTGAGCCGCCGCGCTACTGTCGCAAACCTTGCCGCAACCACCGCAGTTGTTCTCGTCGGTCGCGCCGTCGATCAGGCAGCCATTCTGCGGATTGGAACAGGTGATCCGTGTGCCGGAGCACACGGGAGAGCACACGCCCGCAACGCAATTCGGGCCGCTCGAGCCCGCACCGGAACAAGCGATCGCGCACGTTCCGCAGTGGTTCGGATCGGTCTTGAGGTTGACCTCGCAACCGTCGCTGGCCAAATTGTTGCAGTTGGCATAATCGGTCGCGCAGGTTGGCGTCGTGCAGGCGCTGCTCGCGCACTTGCCGACCGCGTGCGGGAAAACCGTATCGCAGTTGACGCTCGCCCCCGTGCACGCGCCGCAATGCGTCTGGCTGCTCACTGTGTTGGTTTCGCAGCCGTCGCTAGCCAACTCGTTGCAGTCCCCCCATGCACCCGTGCAAGTTTTGACCTGACACGCGCCGCTCACGCACGCGGCAGCCCCATTCGCGGTAGTGCAGGCTTTGCCGCAAGTCCCGCAGTTCGCTAGATCCGTGTTGGTGTTGGTCTCACATCCATCGGCGTAGCCCCCGGTGCAGTCGGCTAGGCCCGGCGAACAGCTTTTGACGGAACAGGCCCCGGCGGTGCACTGGGCGGTGCCGCCGGAGACGCCGCAGATCGTGCCACAGGAGCCGCAGCTGTCCGCGTCGGTCTTGAGGTCGGTTTCGCAGCCGCCGTGGGTCGGATCATCGTCGGGATCGCCGTTGCAGTCGCCCCGGCCGGCCGCGCAGGTCGTCTGACCACACTGGCCGTTGCGGCACCAGGCGGTTTTCCCTGCGCTGGCGGTGCAGGTGTTGCCGCAGCCGCCGCAGTTGTTGATGTCACGGCTCACGTCTTTTTCGCAGCCGTTGCCGGCCTCACCGTCACAGTCGGCGAAGTTTTTGGCGCAGGTGATGCCGCACTTGGCGTCGGCGCAGAACGCTTGGCCGTTGAGCGAGGAACACGGCTTAGCGGCGCACGCGCCGCAGTTGTCGATGCTCGTCTTGGTGTTCACCTCGCAGCCGTCAGAGGGATCGCCGTTGCAGTCGTCGAAGGGCGCGACGCAGCTCTCCACGCGACACACGCCGCCGGCGCAATTGGCTTTCGCGTTGGACAGCGCACAGGAAGTCCCGCAGTCCCCGCAGTGATCGGAGTCCGTGCGCAGGTTCGCTTCGCATCCGTTGGCCGGGTCGCCGTCGCAGTTGCCCACGCCCGCCGCGCACGAAAGCGTGCATTTACCAGCGCTGCACTCGTTGCCCACGCAATCGGAGGGCGTCAGGCAA
>Ga0164308_10000903_pt1 | contig 15994 bp, 16 predicted proteins | sample Whisoiple_246_MG_FD_109983 | JGI IMG/M metagenome (GOLD analysis project Ga0164308, IMG submission 109983) | Soil microbial communities amended with fresh organic matter from upstate New York, USA - Whitman soil sample_246_MG | ecosystem: Environmental > Terrestrial > Soil > Unclassified >...
GCCGACCATCGCCTCCACGTGGGTCGCCATCGAGGCCCGCGCCCGATCGGTGAACTCCTCCGGCTTGGCCGCCGCGTAATCGTGCCAATCTTCCAGCTCGACCCCGATCGGCAGGTACGCCAATGGATCGTGCGCACTGGTCTGGTCGGTGACGATGTCGATCTCCACACCGCGCCGCAGCAGTTCGGGCAGGACCTCGGCGGCATTGCCGATCACCGCGATGGAGACGGCCCTGCGGTGTTTCTTGGCATCCAGGGCGAGCGCGATGCCGTGCTCGAGATCGTCGGCGACGACATCGAGATATCTGGTGGCCAGGCGTTTCTGGGCGCGGCTCGGGTCGCACTCGATGCACAGCACGGTGCCGCCGTTCATCGTCACCGCAAGCGGCTGCGCGCCGCCCATTCCGCCGAGACCAGCGGTGACCGTCAGGGTTCCGGCCAGGCTCGCACCGGCCGAGCTGCCCGGCTCACCGCGGCCGGTGGCCAGCTTCTCGGCCACCGCGGAGAACGTCTCATAGGTGCCCTGCACGATGCCCTGCGACCCGATGTAGATCCACGAACCGGCCGTCATCTGGCCGTACATGGTCAGCCCGAGGGCCTCCAGCCGTCGGAACTCCGGCCAGGTCGCCCAGTCCCCCACCAGATTCGAGTTGGCGATCAGCACCCGCGGCGCCCATTCGTGGGTGCGCAGCACACCGACCGGTTTACCGGACTGGACCAGCAGGGTCTCGTCCCGCTCGAGATCGGTCAGGGTGCGGCAGATCGCGTCGAAGCTGGCCCAGTTGCGCGCGGCCTTGCCGGTTCCGCCGTAGACGACGAGCTTGTCCGGTTCCTCGGCGACCTCAGGATCGAGGTTGTTGCAGAGCATGCGCAACGGCGCCTCGGTCGACCAGCTCTTGGCGGTCAGCGTGGTGCCGCGTGCGGCCCGGACAGGTCGCGGGCCGGGTCCGGCAGGCTTTCCGGCGGTCGACGGCAGTGCGGTGGTCATCTCAGTTCTCCCTGTCGGAAAGGCGGTCGGCATCCTGCTGGTCGGAGTTGCGAAGTTGTTGTGCTGCAGCCACGATCGATCCGTCGACGAGCAGGTCGACGACGGCGTCGATCTCGGGCCCGAGGTGGCGGTCCGGGCCCGGGCCGGCCACCCTGGTCCGCACGACGGTCCGGACCGCGGCGGTGACCGGACCGGGCGTCAGCGGCGCACGGAAATCCAGTGCTCTTGCCGCGGTGAGGATCTCGATGGCGATGACCCGCCGGAGACCGTCCACCGAGCGCCGCAGTTTGCGTCCCGCGTGCCAGCCCATCGACACGTGGTCCTCCTGCATCGCCGACGACGGGATCGAATCGACCGAGGCCGGAACGGCCAGCCGTTTCAGCTCCGAGACGATGCCGGCCTGCGTGTACTGGGCGATCATGTGTCCGGAGTCGACACCCACCTCGTGCGCGAGAAACGGTGGCAGGCCCTGCGATCGGGAGGCGTCCAGCATCCGGTCCGTGCGGCGCTCGCAGATGCCGGCGACATCGGCCACCGAGATGGCCAGGAAGTCCAGCACGGCGGCGATGGGCGCGCCGTGGAAATTGCCGTTCGATTGCACCCGCCCGTCGGGCAGAACGACCGGGTTGTCGATGGAGCTGGCCAATTCTCGATCGGCGATGACCGACGCGTGCGCAAGGGTGTCCCTGGCCGCGCCGTGCACCGCGGGCGAGCAGCGCAGGGAGTAGGCGTCCTGCACCCTGGTGTCCTTGTCACCGGCGTGCGACGCGACGATCTCCGAACCCGCGAGGGCGGAAAGGATCCGGGCCGCACTGACGGCCTGCCCGGCCTGCGGGCGCAACGTCTGGAGATCGGCGGCGAACACCCGATCGGTTCCCATCAACGCCTCCACCGACATCGCGGCGGCGAGATCGGCGGCGTCCAGCAACATCTGCAGATCGTCGATGGCCATCACCAGCATGCCCAGCATCCCGTCGGTGCCGTTGATCAGTGCCAGGCCCTCCTTCTCGGCCAGCACCACCGGGCTCAGGCCCGCTTCGGCGAGCGCTTCGGCGGCCGGGCGACGACGTCCCCGCTGATCGATGACGTCCCCCTCGCCGATCAACGCGAGGGCGACCGCTGCCAGCGGGGCGAGGTCGCCGGAGCAGCCCAACGATCCGTACTCCGGCACGATCGGGGTGATCCCGGCACTCAGCATTTCGGCCAGCGCCGCGGCGGTCTCCGGACGAATCCCGGTGCGGCCGCGGGCCAGGGTGGCCAGCCGCAGCAGCATCAGGGCGCGCACCACCTCTCGTTCCACCGGTTCACCGCTGCCGGCAGCGTGCGAGCGGATCAGCGAGGTCTGCAGCGCCGCCCGACGATGCGGCGGGATGGACGTGGTGGCCAGCGCACCGAAGCCGGTGGAGATCCCGTAGTGCGGGGCCACGTCGTCGGCGAGGCGGTCGACAACCTCTCGGGACTCGGCCATCGCGGCCAGCGCATCGGCGCCGAGGGCCACCGGCCGGCCGTGCCTGGCCACCGCGACGACCTGTTGGAATTCCAGCGCTCCGACCGTCAGCTCGATCGGGCCGCCGCTTGCGGGACCGCGCCGATCGGCCGGCCGGTCGGGCGCATCGACGACGACGGCGGGGGCTGGGGAGTGGTGGTGGACTGTCACCGCTTCATTTGATGCCGTTCGGCCGGACTGCGCGAGAGGGCACCGCCGACTTCTGTCCGGTATACCGGACAGATGCCCTCGACGGTGGTTCCGCCGGATGCCGAGCCCAGGCTGCCGACCGCCGCGGCCGGACCGGCTCCGGCGCTCCGCCGCGGCCTCGCTGTGCTACGCCTGCTGGGATCGAGGGCGACCCCGATTTCGGCGGGCACCATCGCCCGCGAACTGGGCTTGCCCCGGTCCACCACGTACGAGCTGCTGACCGAGCTCGCGGCCGCCGGCTTCGCCGTGCACCTGCCGAGCGAGCGCCGGTGGGGCCTCGGTCTGGTCGCGTTCGAGATCGGCAGCGCCTATCTGCGGGGCGAGCCGCTGGAACGGGCCGGTCGTCCGGTGCTCGCCCGGCTCTGCCTGCGCACCGGCGCGACCGCGCACCTGGGGGTGTTGCACGGCGCCCAGACCCTCTACCTGGCCAAGGACAAGGCCGGCGTGCACGGTCCGACCCTGGTCACCGAGGTCGGGGTGCGGCTGCCGGCGGCGTTGACCGCGACCGGCCTGTCGATCCTGGCGCACCTGCCGGCCGAGCAGGTCCGGGCGTTGTTCCCGGATCGAATCGCCTTCGTCGACCGGACCGGTCGCGGCCCCGGATCCCTGCCGGCGCTGCGCAGAGATTTGGCGGCGGTTCGCCGTCGCGGGTGGGCCATCGAGGACGGCCGGGTGTCCGCCGGAACGGCCTCCGTCGCCGCGCCGGTGTTCGACCACAACGCGGTGCCCATCGCGGCGGTCGGCATCACGGTGGGCCACCGCTGCGCAGCACCGGACGAACTGCAGTGCGATCGGGACTTCGCCGAACTGGCCGAGCCGGTGCGGCGCAGCGCCCGCGAGGTCACCGAGTCGATCGGCGGACGGCCGCCGTCCTGAGTCGCCACCGAAGCGGCCGCAGTCCGAACTCGGGTGAGATCTGCGGCCGCCATCTCGAGTGCGCCCCGGTGAAAGCCCGCGGCCCCCGTCCTGGGTGGTGGACGGGGGCCGCGGGTGGTGACCGGGGTTGGTTGCGACCCCGGCAGCTGTGGTGGGCGTCAGTGCGCGACGCCCTGGGCGTTACGGCGCGACGCCCTCGGCGCGGGCGGCCGCGATCACGGCGTCCGCAACCATCCTGGCCAGGCCGGGGGTGAACGGGTCGGGCACGATCCGGTCGGCGACAGCGCGACCGGGGACGGCGGCGCAGATGGCGCCGGACGCGGCGACCTTCATCCCCTCGGTGATCCGCTTGGCGCCACAGTCCAACGCGCCCAGGAAGATTCCGGGAAAGGCCAGCACGTTGTTGATCTGGTTGGCGAAATCACTGCGCCCGGTGGCGACCACCGCGGCGCCGTGCGCGATCGCCGCGCCGGGATCGATCTCGGGGGTGGGATTGGCCAGCGCGAAGACGATCGGCTGATCGCCCATGGTGGAGACCAGCGCCGGATCGACGCTCCCGCCGGACACCCCGATGAACACGTCGGCACCGGCCAGCGCATCGGCCAGACCGCCGACGACACCGCGGGGATTGCTGCGCTCGGCCATCTCCTGCTTGACCGGATGCATGCCGTCCCGGCCCACGGACAGCACACCCTTGGAATCGACCACGATCAGGTCCCGGATGCCGGCCGCGAGCAGGATCTTGGCGCAGGCGATACCGGCCGCGCCGGCGCCGGCGATCACCACCCGCAGATCGACCATCACCCTGGAGATGACCGAGGCGGCATTCATCAACGCCGCCAGCACCACCACGGCGGTGCCGTGCTGGTCGTCGTGCATCACCGGGATGTCCAGTGCGTCGACCAGGCGTTGTTCCACCTCGAAGCACCGGGGGGCGGAAATGTCCTCCAGGTTGATCGCGCCGAAGGACGGGGCGATCGCGGTGACCGCCGCGACGATCTCGTCGGGATCGGTGGTGCTCAGCACGATCGGCACCGAATCCAGCCCGGCGAAGGCCTTCATCAACGCCGACTTGCCCTCCATCACCGGCAACGACGCCTTCGGGCCGATGTCACCCAGACCGAGCACCGCGGTGCCGTCCGACACCACGGCCACCACCCTCGACGCCCAGGTGTAGTCCCGCGCCGCCGACGGCTCCGCGGCGATCAGGCTGGACACCCCCGCGACGCCGGGCGTGTAGAGCATCGACAGATCGCGACGATCGAGCAGCGGCGCCCGCAGCGAGACGGAGAGCTTGCCGCCGCGGTGCGCCGCCAGGACGTCATCGGCGGTGAACCCGGCAGGTGCCGCGGGCCGCGGCAGCACGGCGTCGACGGCAACACCGGCCGGCAGTCTGGTCGGATCGGCGGCGGGATCGGTCGTGGTGAGCATGGTCAACTCCGGACTCGGGCTGCAGGCGGGATCCTCCGGGCGCACCGCAACGAGGCGACAACTGTCCAGGAGGGGTGGGAAGCGGGCCGTCGGGCGCTGATGTGCGCCGCGATGTCGGCTCGCTCCGCTCGGCGACGACAGTCGGTCACGGTGGGACATCGACTGCCGGGGCCGCTCGGCCTGATCGGTCCAATCGGGCTGTTCGGTGGTGCGGGTGATGCGACGTGCTGGTGGGTGCCCAACATGATGCCGGACGCCGGCCGGGAATCCCAATCGCCTGCCCGACCCCGCGTGTCGCCCGGCGCGTTCTCGCCCCCCAGCCGTCCGCAGAGCGTTCAGCCGCCGGCCGGCGCCGCCCCGGACTGCCGGGCCAGTCCGTCGATGGTCCGGGCCATCTCCACGTCCTTCGCCGTCACGCCGCCCTCGGAATGGGTGGCCAGCACGAACAGCACCTCGCGCCAGCGGATGTCGATGTCCGGGTGGTGATCGGCGTCCTCGGCCGCGGTCGCGACAGCATCGACGAGCGCGATGGCACCGGGGAAATCCTTCGCCGCGTAGCGGCACCGGATGTCGGTGGTGTCGCCGCCCCACCCCGGCAACTTCTCCAGTGCAGCGGCGATCTCGGGCGAAGTCAGCAGCGTCATGTCCCTCACGCTGCCCGTCCGGTCCCCACCGGTCAAGGGGCGGTCACCCCGCTAGGATCCGCGCCATGCAGGTTCGCGAACTTCAGGTACCAGGGGCGTTCGAATTCACGCCCGTCCAACACGGCGACGACAGGGGGCTCTTCCTGGAGTGGTTCAAGGTCGAGAAGCTGGTAGAGGCGATCGGGCATCCCATGACGCTGGCCCAGGCAAACCTCTCGGTCTCCAAGGCCGGCACCCTGCGCGGAGTGCACTTCGCCGACGTCCCGCCCGGTCAGGCCAAGTACGTCTCCTGCCCCCGCGGCGCTGTGATCGATTTCGTGGTGGACGTGCGGGTCGGTTCGCCGACGTTCGGCGTCACCGACGCGGTGCGGCTGGATTCCGAGCACCGCCGCGCGGTCTACCTCCCGGAGGGCGTGGGTCATGCCTTCCTCGCGTTGGAGGACGACTCGACGCTGGCCTACCTGTGCTCCACCGGATACGCACCGGGCCGCGAGCACGGCATCACCCCGGTCGACCCGAAGCTCGGACTGGCCCTTCCCGATGGCGTCGATTTCCTGATGTCCGAGAAGGACACCGCGGCGCCCACCCTCGAGCAGGCCGCGGAGTCCGGCTTGCTGCCGACCTGGGACGCCTGCCGGCAGTACATCGCATCGCTGTCCTGACCAGTCACCCCCACCAGCCGGAAGGCCCCCATGGCACACAGGATTGCGCTGATCAGGCACGGCCAGACGGAGTGGAGCAAGAGCGGCCGACACACCTCGACCACCGACATCGATCTGACCGACGAGGGCGTCCATCAGGCGATGTCCATCCCCAGTCTGTTGTGGGGGCTGGACCTCGAGCCGGCGACGGTGTGGAGCAGCCCGCGGCTGCGCGCGCAGCGGACGGCGGCCCTGGCAGGTCTGCACGTGAACAAGATCGTCGACGACCTGGCCGAGTGGGCCTACGGCGACTACGAGGGCATCACCAGCAAGGAGATCCACAAGACCAACCCCGGATGGTCGATCTTCGTCGACGGCGCGCCCGGCGGGGAATCACCCGAAGACGTCGCCGTCCGCTGCGACCGGGTGCTGGAAAAGGCCAAGGAGAAGCTGCACCGGGGCGACGTCGCCCTTTTCTGCCACGGGCACATCTCCCGGGTGCTGGCCATGCGTTGGGTCGGCCTGCCAGTGGCGAACGGCGGCATGATCCTGATGAATCCCGCGGCGATCACCATTCTCGGCACCTATCACGACGCGCCCTGCATCGAACACGCCAACGTGGTGCCGTTCCGGCCGCCGCACATCAACCAGCACGAGGACGAGGACGAGGAGTCCGAGGACTCGGCCGTCGCGAGTGCCGCAGGGTTGGGGCATGCCTGACCCGCGGATCCGGCCGATCGAGGCCGCCGACGTCCCGACCGTCGTCGACCTGGTCTACGAGCTCGCCGAGTACGAGCGGCTGCGCGAACTGTGCCACCTGGACTCCGAGCAGCTGCAGAATGCGTTGTTCGGGCCGACGCCGGCGTTGTTCGGACTGGTCGCCGAGGATCCCGAGCACAAGGTCGTCGGATACGCGCTCTACTTCCTGAACTTCTCGACCTGGGAAGGCGTGCACGGGATCTACCTCGAGGACCTCTACGTTCGCCCGGATCAACGCGGGTCGGGCCTCGGCAGGGCGTTGCTCACCGGGTTGGCGACCATCGCCGAAGAACGCGGCTACGCCAGGGTGGAGTGGTCGGTGCTGGACTGGAACGCCCCGTCGATTGCGTTCTACCGCTCGCTCGGTGCCGAACCGATGGACGGCTGGACGGTCTTCCGGCTCACTGGTCCGGCTCTGCGAAGGGCAGCGGAAATCGGTTGATCCAGGCGTTCGCCGGCCGGCTGACCAGCAGGTACCCCGTCACCCCGCCGAGCAGCACCAGGCCGATACCCCAGCCGTAGCGCTCGCTCGGCACGATCAGCCAGATGCCGACCAACACCAGCACGACCTGGGCCACCAGACACGGTGTCCGCCCCCACCGTCGTCCGCGGAGTACTCCATTGGCGCAGGCCGCCAGCAGCAACGCCAGCACCAGGTAGTAGGCGGTCTGGGCCAGCGTGCGGCCGATCGCGATGCCCTCGGACAGTCCCGAGATCAGCGTCGCGCCCGCCAGCATCAGCAGACCGAAACCTTCCAGCAGGACGAGGACTCCCGCGATCGCCACCGGCCGCGGCGGCGGGATGCTGATCGGCGGCGGGTCGCTGTACTGCCGTGGGTCCTCGAACGGGGACCGATCCGCGGTGGGACTCACACCGATCACGCTACCCACAGCCGGACGCCGACCCCGCGCGCCGGCACCAGGAGGGCCGCCGTCCCCCGAGCGGCACGTACGCTTCCCGACGATGCGCGCACTCCTGATCGTCAATCCCCACGCGACCTCGACCAATGAGCGCCGCCGTGATCTGCTCGCGCGCGCGCTGGCCGGTCAGATGTCCCTGCAGGTCGCCCGGACGGAGAACCGCGGACATGCCGCCCACCTGGCCGCGGCCGCCGCGGACAGCGGCGTCGACGTCGTCGTGGTGCACGGTGGCGACGGCACCGTCAACGAGGTGGTCAACGGGCTGATGTACCGCGGGGTCCGGCCGGACATCCCGCTGCTGGCGGTCGTGCCCGGCGGCTCCACCAACGTCTTCGCCCGGGCGCTGGGCATCGACGCGGACCCGACCATCGCCACCGAACAGATCCTCGAGGCGCTCGCCGGCCATCGCACCCGGACCGTCTCCCTCGGCCTGGCCGGCGACCGGTACTTCACCTTCAACGCCGGCCTCGGGCTGGATGCCGAGGCGGTGCACGCGGTCGAGAAGCGCCGGCACGCGGGCAGCGAGATCTCCAACGCGATGCACGTCCGGATGACGATCGCCAGATTCTTCCGCTCGGATCGACGCCATCCCCGGCTGACGCTGGAGCTTCCCGGCCGCGATCCGATCGTCGGCGCGCACCTGGTGTTCGTCTCCAACGTCGACCCGTGGACCTACTTCGGCAACCGACCGGTGCGCACCAACCCGGGCATCTCGGCCACCACCGGCCTTGGCATCTTTGCCGTCACGAACATGAGCGTGCCGATGGGCCTACTGGCCGCCGGTGAGCTGCTCACCGGCCGGACCGGGCACTCCAAACACATCATCCGGGCCAATGACGAGCCATGGGCGAAGGTCAGGTGCACCGAGCCGGTGGGAATGCAGGCGGATGGTGATTACCTTGGCAAAAGGAATGAGATGGAGTTTTCCTCTGTCCCGAACGCCCTGCGGTTAGTAGTCTGACCGCAACGCCCGGGTCCAGTGATGTGCCCGGCATTTTGCCGCCAACCCTGTTCTGAATCGTGATGAACAGGCATGATGGTCGTTGGGGACACGAGCTGATCAATCCTGACGTGACGTCCGTAACCCCGGCGTGACAAACCCTTGACACAACCGTCTCATGTGAAACCATTCACAAGGTCGTGCGGTGACTCCCGCAACACCCGACCTCCGATACCCAGCCGGAATACGACTCCGGCGATGCACCGAGGAGTACACACCCATGGACTGGCGTCACCGCGCGATCTGTCGCGATGAAGACCCCGAGCTCTTCTTCCCCGTCGGCAACTCCGGACCGGCCCTGCTGCAGATCGCCGAAGCAAAGGCGGTCTGCCAGCGTTGCCCCGTGACGAGTGAGTGCTTGAGCTGGGCTTTGGAGACCGGTCAGGACGCAGGCGTCTGGGGCGCGATGAGCGAGGACGAGCGTCGCTCGCTCAAGCGTCGGCGCGCGCGGGCCAGGGCCCGGAGCCTCTGACCTCCCGCTGACTTCCGCACCGGAATTCCGGTCGATGACGAAAGCCCCGGAGGAAACTCCGGGGCTTTTTCAGCTGCGCCCCCGCAACGGGATCACGATCCGGACGCTGGTCCCGGCCTCCGACGGGTTGGTGTCCATCTCGATCGAGCCGAGCAACTCGGCTTCGACGAGTGTGCGCACGATCTGCAGGCCGAGACCGGATGCGTTCTCCACCGCGAAGCCATCCGGCAGACCGATCCCGTCGTCACTGACCACGATGTCGAGTTCCTTGGCCGACCGCTCGACCGTGATCGAGACCAGGCCGCCGGGGGTCTCCGGGACGAACGCGTGCTGCAGCGCGTTCTGCACGACCTCGGCCAACACCATCACCAGCGGTGTCGCCAGCTCGGCGCCGAGGATGCCGAACGTCCCGAACCGGCGCACCCGGGCGGAAGTCTCCGCCGCCGCCACATCGGAGATCATCGGCACCAACCGGTCAACGATCTGGTCCAGATCCACCCGGTCGTCGGGTGAGGTGGACAACGTCTCGTGCACCATGGCGATCGAAGCCACCCGGCGGACGGATTCGCTCAACGCCTGCTCGACCGACGGGTCGCCGGAGCGGCGGGCCTGCATGCGCAGCAGCGCCGCCACCGTCTGCAGGTTGTTCTTCACCCGGTGGTGGATCTCCCGGATCGTGGCGTCCTTCGACAGCAGCGCCCGGTCCCGCCGCCGTACCTCGGTGACGTCCCGGACCAGCACCAGCGCGCCGGACGGCCGGCCGTGCGGTCGCAGCGGCAGCGCCCGGAACAGCACCGTGGCGGCCTTGGCCTCGACCTCCATCCGCAGGCTCGCCCTGCCCTGCACGGCCCCGCAGATCCGCTCGTCCAGTTCCGCGGCGTCGAACGGATCGTCGATCAGCGGCCGGGTCAGGGCGCTGAGCCGCTGCCCGATCACCTCGCCGTTGTAGGCGAGTCGGTGGTAGGCCGACAGCGCGTTCGGGCTGACGTAGACCACGTTGCCGTCGGCGTCGAGCCGGAGCAGCCCGTCCCCCGCCCGCGGCCCGGTGTGCATCTCTCCGGGATGGTCGTGCGGTGGGAACGTCCCGTCGGAGACCATCTGGAACAGGTCGTCGGCGGCGTCCACGTAGGCGGTCTCCAGCAGGCTGCCCTCGCGTCCGACCATGCTGCTGGTATCCCGTTCGATGACGGCGACCACCTCGTCCAGGTACCGCACCGGGATCACCTGCCGCCGGATGAAACTGCGGGGCGCATCGACCGGCGGCTCCTCCGACATCACCCGTTCCTCTTCCCAGGCGTGCCGGAGCAGCGGGAAGTCGGCGAACGCGATGACGGCCGATACCCGGTCGTCGACGAAGGCGGTGACGCCGGTGGTCGGCCTGGCCTGCGCGGCACAGACCAGCTCCTGCCCGTCCGTCGGCACCCAGAGCAGCAGATCGGAGAACGACAGATCCGCCAGCAGTTGCCACTCGGACACCACCGCCTGCAGGTGCGCCACCGCCGACCCGGACAACACCGAGTGCTCGGCAAGGACATCGGACAGGGTCGACATGAGTGGTTGGTTCCAGGTGTGATTGGTCGAGCTCAGTGGACGACATCGACGACGCGGGGATCACCGAAGAGTTGCGGTCAACCCACGATGGCATCGCGGAGTGCCGGCCGGCCGTCGCCGTGCTGTTGCCAGTGTCGGGTCGAGGAGATCTTTCCGATCAGGAGATCTCGGCGATCAGGTCGCCCTCCTTGACCAGGCCACCCTCTTGCACCGCGAGCTTCGAGACGGTGCCGTCGACCTCGGCCAGCACCGGGATCTCCATCTTCATCGATTCCAGGATCACCAGGGTGTCTCCGTCGGCGACCTCGTCGCCCTCGGCGACCAGCACCTTCCAGACGTTGGCCACCATCTCGGCGCGGACTTCTTCGGCCATCGTCGTTTTCCTCTCGCTGACTCCTACGGGATGCCGGTTCGGCACACCACCCCGCCCGGCGGTGCGCCGGACCCGGGGACTGGCAGCCATCCTTTCATCCCGCGCCGCGACTCGCGTCCCACCGGTGCCGGGTGTCCGGCGCTCATCGAGACCGGCCGTCGACGGTCTGCCGACGTGGCAAAATGGCGACGATGCCGCGACCGACCCGGTGGCGGCTGCAGCATTTCGCCAGCATCGCCGCGAGGAATCCTCAGCAGAGAGCACTCCGCAGGAACCAGCCGCGATATCCAGCATCGGAGGACCCATGAGCAAGCGCGGTCGCAAGAAGAAGTCCCGCAAGAAGAACGGCGCCAACCACGGCAACCGTCCCAATTCCTGACGATCGACGGCCCTGACGATCAACGGCGAAGGCCGGCAGCCCCTCGGGAGATCGAGGAACTGCCGGCCTTTTCTATTGCCCTTTTTTCGGCACACCGCGGGATGCTGCCCGCGCGGCTGGGACCGATCAGCCCGGCGGGCGCTGCGTCACCTGGACGGACCGCACGGTCAGCTGTTCGACGCCCTCATCGGTCACCGAGGTGACCCGCACCGAGCTCAGCGTCGCGACCAGCCGCTGACGCAGTTGCTCAGGCGCCCGATCGCCGCCGCACTTGCGGTGCAGCAGCTCCTTCAGCTTCTGATCGAGCCCGGCCTCGACCAGGCACGGTGAACACTCGTCAAGGTGCTGCTGCACCTTGGCCCGGTTCTCCTGGTCCATCTCGTCGTCCAGGAACAGCCAGACATCGCGCAGGACGCCCGAGCACTGAGAGTCTTCCATCGGGTCACCGCAGGCCATCGCCGCGACCTTCCCTTCGTCCGTCCCCGACGTTGGTGGCGTTCTCTTCCCCGCTACCGCCGCTCGCAGCGACCGACACCGGCACCGCGTCGGCAGCTGCCGCAGACTCCGGCTTCGGCCGGAGGAATCCCCGTTCCGTGGCATACGCGGTCAACAGTTCCCGCAGTTGGCGCCGACCACGATGCAGCCTGGACATCACGGTCCCCAGTGGGGTTCCCATGATCTCGGCAATCTCCTTGTAGGCGAATCCCTCGACATCGGCCAGGTATACGGCTAGCCGGAAGTCCTCCGGCAGCTCCTGCAGCGCTTCCTTGACGTCCGAGTCGGGTAGCCGGTCGAGAGCGTCCATCTCCGCGGACCGGAGCCCGGTCGAGGTGTGCGACTCGGCGGCCGCCAACTGCCAGTCGGTGATCTCGTCGGTGCCGCTGACGATCGGCTGACGCTGCTTCTTGCGGTAGCCGTTGATGTAGGTGTTGGTCAGGATGCGATACAGCCAGGCCCGCAGGTTCGTCCCCTGGGTGAAGCTGCCGAAGGCGGCGTAGGCCTTCAGGAACGTCTCCTGGACCAGGTCCTCGGCGTCAGCCGGGTTCCGCGTCATCCGCAGCGCCGCGGCGTACAGCTGATCCAACAGCGGCATCGCCTGCTCGGTGAAGCGCTGGCTCAGCTCGTCGTCGACCGACGTGGTGGCCACGTGATTCACCTGCCCTGCTACCGCCGGTCGCGTCCGGTCCCCCACGACGCGCGATTCGCGACGCAGCGTTGAGGATACCCGTCGCGCAGGGGACTCCCGGCGGCCCCGTGGTCGGGACCGGGGCGCCGTCACCCTGTTCCGCGCGGTCGCCGATCCCTCCCGGGTCCGGTCGTCTGCGAGCAGAACCGTCATGTTGCGCCGCCTCCGAGATGTCCCTGGCCGGTCGTCCGGCTCCTGTTGGTGGCAACGCCCGACGTCAGGGCTGTATTCCGGTCGGCTTGGTCACGGGCCGTCGATCATGGGTCTCAATCGTCGGAGACCGGCTCGAGCAGGACGACCGGGATCTCGCGATCCGTCTTCGCCTGGTAGCCGTTGTAGTACGGCCAGACCGCGGCCGCCCGGTCCCACCATTCCTGCCGCTCCGGGCCGCTTGCCGTCCGCGCCCGGTACCGGCGCCGGACGTCTTTGTCCTGCAGTGTGACCTCGGGATCGGCCAGCAGATTCAGGTACCAGACCGGGTGCTCGGGGGCGCCGCCGAGCGACGCGATCACCGCGTACCGCTCTCCGTCGGTGACCCGCATCAGCGGAACCTTGCGCAGGGCGCCGGATTTGCGGCCCCGGGTGGTCAGGATGATCACCGGAACGCCGCGCATGTCGCCCTGCTCGGCGCCGTCCGACGCCTCGTAGGCACGCACCTGATCGTTGGCACGCCGACTGGTTCCCGGCAGATATTCGGTCTCCGACGACATCTGTGGATCGCCTCCAGACAACTCGGTTGCGGCGCGCGACCGCGCTGATGATCAGTGTCGCAAGGGGCGGCCGCGGTCAACGTCGACGGGTCGCCCGCTGATGTGCAGCGGTCACCAGACGACCGGCATGGTCTCCGCGCTGTAGACGATCGAGGAGCTCCGGAACCGCACGTCGGCAATATCGACCGCCGGTCGCATGCTGGGGAACCGCCGGGCCAGCGCCGGAAAGGCGATCCGCAGCTCCATCCTGGCCAGTTCGGCGCCGACGCAACGGTGGATCCCGTAGCCGAAGGCCAGGTGCGAGGTCGCCGGGCGGGTCGGATCGAACGTGTCCATGTCCGGTCCGACGCCCCCGCCCAGCACGGCGTCCCGGTCGGCCGCGGACAGCGACACCAGGACAAGGGCGCCGGCCGGAATCGGTTGGCCGCCGATCGTCACCTCGGTGCGGGAGAACCGGGGGAAGGCGACCTGCACCACGGTGAGGTAGCGCAGCAGTTCCTCGACCGCGAGGTGCGCGGTCTCGTCGTCGGCGGAGCCGAGTCTGGCGTAGTAGTCCGGACTCTGCATCAGCGCCAGGGCACCGAGCGACAGGGAACTCGCGGTGGTCTCGTGCCCGCCGGTGAGCAACCCGTCGGCCAGGCCGGCGAGTTCGCGGTCACTGATGTCGTCGCCGTGTTCGCGGATCAGCATTCCGAGCAGGCCGTCACCGGGGTTGGCCCGCTCGTCGACCACGAGTCCCTGCAGGTAGTCCAGCGACGTACCGATCACATCCAGCGGTGAGTCGTCCCCGAGATCGAACCGGGCGGTACTCAGCGCCTGGAATCCCTCCCGGTCCTCGTACGGAACGCCCAGCAGCTCGCAGATGACCAGCGACGGGATGGGCATCGCGAACAACTCCACCAGATCCGCCGGCTGGCCGGCGCGCTCGATCGCATCCAGCTGCCCGTCGACGATGGCCTCCACCCGCGGCTTGAGTCGCTGCAGCCGGCGCATGGTGAATTCCGGGGTCAGCATCTTGCGCAGCCGGGTGTGGTACGGCGGATCGGTCATGCCCAGCCCGCCCGGGTCCTGCTCGTCGTCGGTGCCGGACGTGGTCAGGTTGCCGAAGGCGTTGCTGAACGAGGTGGCATCGCCCAACACCTCTTTCGCGGCGTCGTAGCCGGTCACCAGCCAGGCGGTGATGCCGAACGGCAGCTCCAGTTTCGACACCGGCTCGGTGGCCCGCCGCTCGCCGAGCTCGGCGATCGGATCCAATCCGTCACGCGAGAACATCAACGGAAAGTGGAGCGCATCGGTCACGGAATGCCGTCCTTCGGGTCGGGCGAGCTGCCTACGAACGTTGTCTCGGTGCGATTTGTCCGGACGAGGTTCTCCTGCGCGAGGTTTGTGCCCATCGTGCCCGAGTCCGCCCCGAACGGTGCGATGTCGTCGAGCAGCGCCTGCGCCAGCTCGACGTCGACGGTCAGGTCCCGGTCCACCATGGTGGCCGGCAGCCGGGCGCAGACCGACCACGCCGGTTCGAGTGCGGCCGGCGGCGTCAATCCGCGCAGCCGGATCGCCCTGGTCGCGGCCACCAACTCGACGGCGACCACCACCCGTGCCGCCGCTATGGCGTCCGCCAATTGGTCGGCGGCCAGCGGGGCGTAGGTGGCGTCCTGCTCGATACCGCGGGACAGGCCGGCGCTCTGTGCCGCGGCGGGGGCGGCCGCCGCCCTGACGGTGCCGAGCGCCGCCGCCGCCGTGTACTCCAGGACCATGATCCCCGATGCGGTGCTGGGGCCACCCGCAAGGAACGGACGCGACACCCCGGCGACCGGCTCGTCGGCGACCACGACGTCATATCCGGCGGCGACCGCGGCGTCGGTGGTGACCCGGACATCCGGGGTGGCCATCGGCAGCGGCTCGGTCAACAGGGACAGCCGGTTGATGGACCCGACGGCGGCCCTGGCCAGCCCGAGGGCGGCATCGTCAAGCGCCGCCGTCAGGTGGACCGCGTGGAACCCGCCGTGATGCACGGCGCTGGCCGGCGGCCCACCCAGGACAAGCGGGTTCTCCAGTCCGGCGTTGGCCAGCGCGGTGACGACCTGGCGCAGCCCGGCCGCGCCGTCGACCGCGATGCCGAGGGTCTGCGGTGCCGCGCGCAGCCCGTACTGGTCCTGCAGCCGCGCGGCCCGGCGGCTTCCGGCCTCGAGGCTGCGGAGCACTCTGGCGATCCGCTGCGGCCCCGGGAACGGGCCGGCCGCCTGCGGATGCAGGGCACCACCGGCACCGTCCCTGGCCAGGAAGGTCAACGCCGTGACGACGGTCGCGGCGGCCAACAAACGATCGAGATCGACGACTGCCAGGGCAGCACGACCGATGGTCAACGC
>Ga0164308_10000905_pt1 | contig 15975 bp, 22 predicted proteins | sample Whisoiple_246_MG_FD_109983 | JGI IMG/M metagenome (GOLD analysis project Ga0164308, IMG submission 109983) | Soil microbial communities amended with fresh organic matter from upstate New York, USA - Whitman soil sample_246_MG | ecosystem: Environmental > Terrestrial > Soil > Unclassified >...
CTGACCACTTTCAGCCAGCCCTGCTCCTCTAATGCTGTCATATACTTGCCGACAGTCTCCCTTGACACGTTCACCATCGAGGCGATACGCTGTCTGCTAGGCCACACGGTTTGGCTTTCTGACCAGTTACCGTGGCTTCCAATGGCGAGGCAGATAGCCACCGCCGTTGGGTTCATATTAGGGCAGTCCCAAATCTGCTGCTGCCACTCTTGCATGTTCATTTAATCTCCTTCTAGGCGCTCTCTACACCTTGTACTTCCAGTATAGCATCTGGAATTCTAGTTGTCAAGTATACAAAGAGAGATGCCCCCTAGGACTTTTTCTAGTCCTAGGGGGCTTGAAGAAGAAACTAAATGAATAGGCTCTACGTCTAGTATAGCACAGGCAGGTTAGGTCTCGCCACCGCCTGAACCAGAAACGTTGTCTCCGGTGCCCTCACCTGTCTCATCGTAAGAATCGTGGTATGCAGACTGGTCTATTAGACCTTGATACCCAGCCCTCCAGATTTCGACGGTACCTTGATAAGAATGGTCTTCCATGCTAACGTCTAGGCTGCCCATCATATCTTCAAAAGAACCAAACTCGCCTTCTACTTCTAGAGCATCCATTGCCCAATCATAAAACGCATCATAGTTCCTGCTAATCAGAGTGTGCTGACCAGCGTTACCACACATACTAACCATCTGAGACATAATATCGTCAATGGCAGTCTCATCATCTGTGCCGCCAAGGCTAGCAAGACCCATTATGCAGGTACCTGTTGTGGGTTACGACGTAGTACGCTGCGGTGTCCAGCCAAAATTCCTTGATAGTCAAAGACAGGTTCTGACGCGGCAATGTAACGATTAACGTCATCACCGAATTCGTAGAACACATGCTGACCCTTGGCATCCTTCATGTTCTTAACGATTGCATTAAACAGCATTTCATCCTTTGTGTACAGATAAGTCTGAGCCGTACCCGGCACCAAGAGGCCGCTGTAACTCTTGTAAAAGGTTTCAGTGAACGTTCCTTCTGTAGCGCCGGGAATATTAAGCCATACATCAAATGTGAAGTTGAACTTAAAATAAGTGTACGGATTCATCAGTTATCATCCCTAGTCCAATCGTAGTTGTACCAGTGTGAGCGACGGTTGACTGTCTTACCAATCCTAACGCTCCTAGTACCTCGCCATGAAAGATTCTTCAAGGCGAAGCGTGCGGCACTAGCGATATATGGTGATGAACCATCGCTTCGGAACGTTACGTTACTACCGAAGTTAGACACAGAGGCAACATCAATCTGCTTGAAAACAGTGTCGGCATTGTCCTTCATGTAAACAGCCTGATATGCGGTAGCCTTAGCCAAATTTTCCTTGTCCGTGGCGTCATCAATCTGAGCCTCTACACGACCAACATAGGCTTCAATTAAAGCCTGAGCCATGAAGATATCATCGTTGGTGACCTCTTGACCTGTGTACTTAGCGGCGTCATCAATAGTTACAAACATCAGTTCTTACCTCCAAACTTTCTAACTCTAATAGTGTGTGCATCAGTAAACTCCTTGGTACCGTTGGCACCATCGAGTTCTAGTTGCAGCAAATACTCACCAGACTTATTAAATAGAGACCTGTCGGTCGGCCAACGCAAGGTTAACTCTCCGGTCAATGGCCCCGTCTGGTTTAGAACGATTCCAGTTACATCAACTTCCTCATTATCAGAGCCGAGTAGTCTCACTCTAAGTGTTGAAAAGTTGCTTAGTTGAATCGGTGCATTGTCACTATCAACCACATTGATTGGTAGTGGCTTGGATGGGATTTCTCCTACCCAGAATTCGCTAATAGCCATTATACGGCCTCCTTAATCTTTAATGTAATCTTTGCTGGTCGTGGCAATCTTAGCGTGATAGCCTCTTCACCAGCACTTCTTGTGGACGCGGCAGGCATAATACCTGTTGCAGTCATTGGTGTAACAACAACGGTGCGCTCGTTGCCCTGAGAGAATCTACCCTCTGCTGTCATCGGAGTAGCAATGTAAGAGGCGTTACCGCTCTTAGCCTGTGCTGACTCTGGCATCATAGCATTTCCAATCATGGCCTGCGCTACAACGACCGTAGAACGCTCTGCAATTGTGTTGGCACTTGGGGCCGTTGCATTTGCTTCCATCGGCGTAGCACGTACTACAGCGTCTCCTGCGGCCACTCTAGGTGCATCTGCCAGCCAGTAAATACCGCGAGCGGTCATTTCTAGACGTGGCTTGCTGATGACCGGGAACAACTGGTTAGAACGAACCATAGACAATGGAATGTTCTGTCTGGTCTTAATAGTAGAACCCTGCTCAATTTCCTGAATGCTACCGTCAGGCATGGTTACCTTAACAGTTCTGGTCTTTAGAGCAGCGGCGGTAACGGATAGAGAGGTTCTCGTCCATGAGTATTCCCACTGCATCTGCTCAGGGGTTTCAGGGTTGTAACCTACAGGCCAGTTTGTACCAACCTGTCCTTGCTGGAATAGATATGCCCCCTGTCCCACTTCAATAGCGGCCCTGATAAGCGGCCCAATTGACTCTGGTGCCGGGTGGTTGGCGAACATTGTGGTGTCAATAGGGATGTCAGAGTATGCCTGAACAAATGCCTGACCAAATGCCTCACCGATATTCTTGGTGTAGAACTGCGGCTGTGGCGCGGTCCAGCCCTCACCATTCTTAATATCTTCTGTGGTCTTGTCCAATGGGAAATTTTGTGCAAGCATGTATGGCGCAGTGTTATCGTTGTGGAATACGTTCCAATCAGAGTGGAACACGTTCCAAATGTTAACACGCTGGTATGGCTGTAGATAAATCTTATCAATCATACGACCCATTTGGCGAAGTATAGAGGCCATAGTTAGGTCTCGTACATTTTGGCCGCTAACAATAGCCTTATCAGCAATTGCTGCTTGGTCAACTGTGATTACACCAGTTTTCTCATCAAAAAGGGCCAACTTTGGAAAGCCTCCCTCTCCCGGGTCGATATCATCAAAGACAATAGGAATGTACAAACGCCCGTAACGCTGGTTAATCTTGTTCTGCAAATTGTTGAATGGGAATGTAGTCCTCTCCATAACCTCATTAATAATGCTTACTTGGTCTAGGGTTGCGCCGGATGACTGGAATACAGGTACGCCAGCATCTAGAACAAAGTCATCAACAGGAACACCTAGAGTGTTTTCAACATCATCTGGGCTACCCGGCAATACCTGAACGGGCAAGTCTAGACCTTCACTTGGAGTCTCAGAGAAGTTAACGAAGATACGCCCACCAGTAGAGCGACCATTTAGGATAGTTCCTTGTTCTAGAACAATCGTGGTTGCGTAATCCTGATAAGGGTTGGTGGTCTTCTGACCGTTAACGTACTGAGTAGAACCGAATGTAGTTACAACCAATCCGGCCTTTACGTGACCCGGTGGTGTTGCCCAAGTACCGTTGGTACGCAGGTAACGCAATTCAATGCTATCCATCCATCGAGGGTCAAGTGTTGGTGAACCTTGGAAAATATACTCGTCACCAATTTGTAGACCGTTCTCACGGTGTAGGTACTTGTAAGCGGCACCTTCCCAACCGTACTGGTCAGCGTCAACGTGGAATACAGCATCTTCAAGCATGTAAGATGGTAGGTCTGTTAGACCATTAACAATTGCACGAACGCGGAACTTGTTGTTACGGTTGTTGTCGTGGTAGAAGTAAGCCTTGCTTGCAAGGAATGATGGGTCAGTATTTGCTGGAACACCAATACCAGTAGCAAATGGGTTGCCAGTCAGACCGTCAGTACCAACAATATCCCACGGGAACTTCAATGCAGAACCGTAGTCGTAAAGACCAGCGGCACGGCCCTGTGCAGCATTGACCTTGTGCTCGGTTAGAGGCCCAACGAATTCAACCCTGTCGATAATGCCAAGGTCAATGGCTAGACGTGGGTTTGTTACGTATAGAGCAACGCCGTCTTCATTAGCGTCGCGAAGTTGCTGTAGCAGACGCTCGCGTTGGCCGGGGTAGTTAGCCTCGTACCAGTCAATTTCGTAACCCTCGTCAGGCCAGTCCTTGAACATAATTACGTCATATTCGGACAGGTCAACATCTGCTGAAAGGTTAACCAATGATTGCTCGTCAGTAACAGGGTCACGGTAAGCGGTGTTGTTCACCTTGTCGCGTGTAATGGACTTGGTGAACACCTTGTAGCCGAAGAACTCTCCTGTCTGCTCACCCAATGGCTCACCACCGGGGTATAGGCTACCAGTGTAGGTAGATGCGTTTTGTAGTTCAGGCATTGGGTCAAAGGAAATGCTTTCCTCAACCCTCTGTCCTTCCTTACCCGGCATTCCACCAAATACCTCGTCCTGACCTGTCCAGTAAAGGTATAGAGCCTTCTTCTGGTTGCCCTTGCCCTTAGCGTCTGTCATGGCTGCGCTAGCCTCCATTGCAGGCGCGTCAATTGGGCGGTAGCCAAAGAATGCGTAGTAGTTACGTGTAATGTCGTCTTCGCTGTGTGTGGTGTCAGCGTACCAAACCAATTCTGCAAGGTCGCCCTCGTAGTTTTGGCTTAGTGGAAGCGCTGGCAATACAGCAGAATCGAATGTTGCTGGACGGTTGCCGATGTAGTCAGGCATACCAATCCAAGACTGAGTGAAGTAACGACGAACGTCCATCTTGCCGTCAACCCAGATTTCTACACCGTACTCATCCCTAACGCCTGACTTAATACCAGAGCGAATTGTGATGTGGTGCCATTCATTGTCAGCAACGGTCTTGAATCCAACAAACTCCTTAGTGACAACGTTGGTTCCATTGCCCGCGTTTGTTCCGTACTGGTATGTACGATAACCCAACTTGCCATTCTGTACGAATAGTTCGGTTGCACCAGCGTTAGAAGCAACACCGTTTGCACCGACAGTTTGGTCAGCACCAGCCATGACGAACTGGTTTGCCTTGTTGGTCTTAATAGAGAATTCTAGAACAGTACGAACAACTGAATTGGTACCAATGAAGGTTGTTTCGTCAGTGTTAGAACCAAATGGCTCGTTCTGCTCAATAGAGCCTCCCAATGGGAAGTGAACAGCCTTGCGTCCCTCAGGAGCGGTCGCCTGATTAGCAATAGCACCGCCCTTGTAGACACCAGACGGCGTGCCCTCGGTTGCTCCGGTTACAGTGTCCCTAACGACAGAGCCGCCGTCTTGGAATCTCCACCAATACTTAGGTGCAAGTGCAGTAACCCTGTTGTAGTAAGGGTCTTCGTTCTCGTTCTGGTCGATTGAGATACCGTTGACAGATGATGGTGGTACCCACTTTGCGGTACCTGTCATTGCACCCGCATTTACAACAACACCAACGGTGGTAGATGCTGTTGCAGCCGGTGATGCAGCACTAGCCGTCATTGCAGTGGTGGTAGGCGCTACGCTGTATGAGAACTGTCCACCCGGCATGGTCGCATCAGCAGACATAGCCTCGGCAATAAAACCACCATCATGCTGTGCAATAACAGTTGCACTAGGCATAGATGCTGTAGCGGTCATTGGGCTGAGAACAGGAATAATCTGTACAGCGGCGGTTGGCATTGTCGCATCTGCGGTCATTGCATTAGCAGTAACAACAACATTGTCAATCTGGCTGTGGTACTTAAAGGTTAGGACTGGCTGGTTAGCAGGTGTTCCGTTAGAGCCAGAGGCAAAAACCATGCTTCCGCCAGTTGTGGTTAGCAAGAATCCGTACACAGTGCCCTGAGAAACCAATGCACTAATATTGTGAGTGGTTGACCCTGATGCCTGCGTTACATTAATTGGTGTGCCTAGGGTGTAGGAGCCGCGAGAAGTTGGCTTGCCTGTCCACGGCGCAAGAATTGGATAAATAGACATGCTACCGGCGTCACCAAACATCTTCAATGTGGCGGTATCAATAACAACTCCTGTTGGCAATGGCCCGAATGGCATTACCGAATCGTTATCGCTATCAATAACAAGAGAGGTTGTGTCAGCAGTAATTGTTCCAGACGCATTACTGTAAGAATAGTCGTCTCCCGGCCCTTGGGTGATAAGCGTGAACTCGGTAGAATTTGGCATTGACGCTGTGGCCGTCATAACGGTTGCAGAGACAGTCTTAGGCGAAACAGGGATTGCGATTGCCGTCGGCATGGCTCCATTACCGGTCATTGCTGAGGCAGTATATGAAACATTAACCGGATTGCCTGCGGTGTAGTGGGCAGCGATGCGGGTAGAGGACAAAGCCGTGTTGTAGACAGCAACCTCATCCATAGCGCCCTTGAAAAACTCGCTGGTGCCAGAGGCCGCACCAATATATGCGGCTCCTGTACCCATGCTGTAGGTGCTCTTGGAGGTCGTTGCGGTTGCTCGTGACACACCATCGACATACAGAGTTGCGGCGGTTCCGCTAACGGTTAGCGCGATGTGGTGCCAGTTACCGTCATCGACTCTGAATGATGTTCCAGAAGTCAGCGTGGTACCGGCAACGTAGGCTTCTGCCTGACCGGGATTGACGTTTCCAGTGATGTTGGAACCACGGACACGTAGCAAGACAATATCGGTACCGTCTCGTCTGATTAGGGTGTGATAGTCACCGGTCATACCCTGTGCGCTTGGAGCCTTGACCCAGCCCTCAAAGGTGTATGCGGTGCTCAGTGAAGGCCAAGAGGCCATTGATGCATAGTTGGATGTTCCGTTAAAGGACCAGCCATTTACCACTCTACCGGCGACTCCTGTGGTCACACCGGATAGAGTCAGTGTCCTGCTGCCGCTACCTGAATCGGTACCTGTTGAGGTTTCCATTTCGTAGTAGTCTACGGGAGTGTCAGTTAAGATTGTGTCTCTATATGCCATATCAATAAAAATAGCCTTGGCTATTTAGGTGCAATCAAGCACCAGCCAAGGCTAGTTCCTTTCTGTTTGAGAAGTCTGGGGATACGGCACTTAGAGAAGTACCGCCAATGCTAAGATGACGCAACGCAGTAGCGACTTGGCTTTCTGCCAAAGTCGTGAAGATTGAAACCTTCTTGACAACCAATACAACTGCCTCTGCCATATCTGCGGCAGCAGTCATAGGTGTCGCTACATACGTTGCGTCCATCTTAATGTCCTTATAGCCTAATCAGGCTACTGTAATCCTTACGATACCGGTGCTGTCCCACTGAACAGTGAAGTTACCGTTGGTTGAGGACTGGTCGGAACCAAAGTCCTGATAACCAATAAGCGCCTTCTGTCCTGCGGTTGCGCCAGAGTCGTCGTAGACAACTGCGTAACGAGCAGTGACGGTAGAACCCGCCCATACGGTGTCAGCAGCGTCTAGAATTAGAGTGTTTGTTGCAGAATCATAGGTTACGGTCTTTGAAGCCAAAGCCTGTCCACCAGCGGTGTAGCCGGTGCCTGATACCTCGTTAGCAGAAACGTCATCCCAATAGTCATGGGTGTCCTGATTTGGAGTGTATGCAGATGAGACAAGTGCAACCTTGATTGTGTCTGAGTCAAAGTCTACTTCCTTGTTGAAAGCAGCCTTAATAACGTTACCGTACAACTTACCAGCCATTTGTTATCAACTCTTTTCCAAGATACGGAAAGCATTTCCATCGCCAACAGCGAATCCACGCCTTGCACGCATCTTTACTTCACGCTCGTCGTAGTCCCAACGGAAGTCGGAGATTGCGCTCTCGACACCATCGCGGACACCCAAAATCATCTGACTACGTGAGCCGACAATTAGAAGTGGGTTTCCAGTTGGAGCCTCGGTAGCAGTCGTAGAAACGCGAGCACCAGAAGAGTAAACAACGTCAAGTCCGAAGACTGATTGCTGTCCACCACCTAGCGGCTCGGTAACAACGCGAAGACCTGCTGAATCCTTTAGGTTACGTAGGTAACCCTTGAAGGTTGGGTGAGCGATAATAACTAGGTCGTTATTGTAGTCACCAGCAGTCTCTAGACCTGCGAATGCATCATTTAGCATTTCGTAGGTTAGTGCGCCAGCAGTCAAAACGACGTTGCCAGCACTGGCAGCCTTAGCAGCAGCATAAACAGAAGTAAATGGTACAGAAGTACCCGGTCCTGTTGCGGCAGCAGAAACTCCCAAACATGCGTTGTCCAACTCCTTTGCAAATGCTGACGCCCATGATGCCTTGTAAGCAGCAAATGCGTCAATAACTGCGTCACGCTCGTCCTCAACGGAGATTGTGAAACGGTCGGCCCACTTGTTAGCCTCTAGCAATACGCTGTCCAGCGTTGCAGATTGCTGTGGAATCTGTGCGCCCTCGGCAACAATGTCCACACCAGTGTGGGCAAAGCGAGGTACGCGGTATGCGTCTGAAAGCATCTTGACCTTGCGGGCAACCTGCTCAACAGCAGACTCAGCATACAACTTAGTAAGCACTTCACTGCCTTGCTGCTCAGCAACCCAGTGGTTAGTACGGTTCAAGTCTGTTCTAGCCATAATTTATCATTCCTTTCATGTATTTTGATTGTTATGGTTTGGTCTCAACGGGCTGTCCAGCACGGAGACTGAACCATAAGCAAATCGTCCGAAATGACATATGGTTCGTTCTAATCTCAATGGTAGCACAGCCCTTTTCACAAAGGGAAATCAGCGACGACTAAATAGTGCGTCTACCTGTGACTCTGTGGTTGACTTCTGCGTATTAGCAGGATTCTTCTCGTGAATGTCGGCGCCACTACGTCCAGCACGCTTCTTTGCGTCAAACAGAGTCGGTAGGTCTTGCTTCAAATCCTCGATACGCTCATCAAGGCCCTGCACATTTCCATTCTCATCCAATTCAACACCATCGTAGTTAAGGTACTTGACGACACCTTGTACGTCTGGCAATCCGTCTTCTGACAACCTTGCTGCGACCTTGGTCTTTAGCAAATCATCCTTCAACTTCTGTACCGCTTCGTCTGAGAACTCATCTGCGGCAGCCTTTAGTTCGTCGCGCTCCTTTTCAAGAGCCTTCAATTCTGCACGAAGAGCCTTCAAATCGTCGTTGGCCTTGTTATATGCCTTCAAGAACTCTTCTTCGTTCTCAATATCTGCTAACTTTTCAATCTTGTCACTCACAATGTTACTCCTTCTGATACATCTTCTGGGTTAAGGCGGTCTGCGCGGGCATCTACTGTCCAACCATCCTTACGTGCTGCTTCTACTGCCTCCTGCAACAGTTCTAGTGTTGACTTGGTCTTGCGAGGCTTTGCTGCTGTCTTCTTTTCTGTCATTGCTCTTCAACGCTCCTTTCATCATTTTGTGTCTCGACACGAACTTGTCTTTCGTATCCTGCTACATCGCCGTTAGTGCGTTCTAATGCAGCCTCTTCGATAACTCTTTCAATTACCTTCTCGTCGTACCCTGCCTCACGCATTACCTGTGCAAGAGACAGACCAACGTTTCTCTTCTTTAGGTCGGCATCCAGACGCTCTAGATAGTCTAGAGACTCGATAGCCTTCCAGTGAACCTGAACATCGTCAATGATGCCCATAATCTCTAGTGCAAATGTAAAGATTTCTCTCCACGTCTGACCAAATGAGGCTTCACGGTCCTGCACCTTCTTAATTAGCGGTGCCTCAGCAACACGCAAGGCCTCACCTGATGGGACGTTTCCAGTCTTCTCAAAGTAGTGAAGTGGGGTGTTAGTGATGCTTGCTAGTGAGCGAACAGTGTCCTTAATTGGCTCCCAGAAAACAGAAGGGTCGGCGGCCTTGAACTCTCCAACCTTTTCGATGTTGTCCATGAACCAGACCTGTCCCGGCCCAGCCTGTAGACCGTCTGCATTTTCGCGGTCAGTGTCACCATCTTCAAAATTGTCAATGCCAGCACCCTCGGTGTCTGGACGTGTTAGCGCCCAACGCTGTGATGCTCCTTGATAATCAGTTACAAGCATACTTGTTACAAACTGCTTGTTAATGTAATCTTGGCCGTCATAAGCATCAAAGTGCTCTGGACGACCAAACGGACGCTGAGTGCGGAAGTGGAATACCGGGACCCGCCCAAACGGGTTGTCAACGGTGTCAATTAGGTTCCAGTTAGAGCCTTCTGTTGCCGACTTATTTGCAACGTGATACTTCTCGATGCGGTCAGGCCAGTAAACATTCATTCGTGTACCGTCGCTTACCTCCCACATCTTTACAGCATACAACTTCTTGCGTGGTGATTCTGGGTCATAAACAATAGATGTTGTCAGTGGTGAGTTAAAGGAAATCTCCACATCCCCATTCTCATCAGGCCACACCATTGCGTACCCGTCACCATAAGTCAAAGACTTGCGGTGAATGTCATTGGCCTCTAGGCCAAGTTGGTTGTTTCGCCAAATCTCATCAATTGCCGCCGTAGATGCGTCATTGGTGCCCTGAATTGCTGAGATATAAAGGCGGTTGTTAACGGCGTCAACAACTGGACGGCAAAAGTTCAACTGACCTTGTGAACCAGAATCCCAAAATGCCTTACGCAAAGCGCGAGAAGCAAACACCTCGGGAACATTACCATCGTAATAGTCCTCTGCCATTTCGTAATGATTTCGCCTGTCAATGACAGACAAAACTTGTTCTCTTAGAATCGTCATAATTCTCCTTAAATGTATTGTGCATGTCTAATTCCGACCTTCTTTGGCTTATGGTTAAGATATGTAACCGCCATTCCAAGCGAGTCCACAAGGTCGTCATGCCTTACATTTGGAAACGCCAGCATTTGTTCCTGCAATGCAGGGAAGTTGCGTGTGTGAAAAACCTTCTTCTTCACATAATAAGTGTGGGCCTGTCCAGCACGGTATTCCTTCTTGTCCGTTGCCCTAACAGAGCGATAAGCAACAGGAATGTCTTGAAATACCTGCTTCCACAGGTCACCACCTTGATTGGTTTCAATATACAGGATTTCGCATTCAAATGCACTCACGAGTTCAGCAACATGCTGTGAAAGGCCGTCAGGGGTCATCTTTACCTGCTCTGAGTGCCTAATATATGTGCGCCCATCACTTCCTAGGCTTGCAATTGTAATACCCGTGAAGTCGCTTCTCTGCTTAGTGGTAACGGCGGGGTCTAGAGTGATGATTGTCTTGACGTATTCATCATCTTCTAGAGAGTCAAAAACAATGTCTGACTCTTCCCAGAAGCCACCATCTAGACCAATTGGCCTGTTTTGCATGTTCATCTGGAACTCACGAGTGCCTCGTTCCTCGTTAAGATAGTCCATAGACCACCTCTCGGGCCAAAGGCTGTATTCTCCACCGTCTTCATCGGTCATAATGGCAGGCCAGTAGTGAACTTGAATGTTCTTGTCCACCACCCAGCGCATATCAGGGTCAACCTCTTCCTTAAAGGCCAACTTGTTCCACTCGTTTTCAGCCAAATAGTCCTTCTTCAACTCTCCGACCTTACGCATCTGGTCAATAATTGAATCAGGCATGGTTGTGGTGCCAATAAAGACCTTGTGAGCCGCAGAGTTAAGGTACCAGTGAGACGAAAGCAGTGTGTTCAGCCTCTTCTTGGCCTCTGCATCAGAATAACGAGACATGTCAGGCTCGATATCGTCAAAAATAAGCACCTGTGGGCGAATGCCATTGACATTAGCACCAAGCACGTTGTTGTCGGCCCCTGCGACCTGTAAAACAAATCCATTGGCCCTATGTGTCAAGTTCCTATTGTCAGAGTACGCACGGGCCGATTCTGAGGCTCTGGCAAGGTCACAGAAGGCAGGGAAGTCAGCCTTTAGACGCTCATTGGAGTTGATTTCCATTTTGAAGTTCTGTAGCCAGTTCTTAGCCTGTGTGTCAGAGTCAGAAAATGCCATTACATAGGACTGGTGCTTGTAGGCTCCAATCCAAATTGGAATGATGTGGTTAATCCATGTTGACTTGCCCGTCATTCGTGGAGCAATAAAGCAGTCGTGATGCGGGGTATGGATATCAAGTGGCTTAACAAGAGTCTTAGCATAAGCAATAACGTCTAGGTGAAACTCATTAAGGGTAACGTCACTGATTGTCTGGCCCGCGTCTGAGTCATACAACTTGTGAGGCATGTAGATGACAGCAAACATCAATGGGTCATACTTGCACAAAGCCCTTCGGCCCTCTGGTGTAGACAGCAGCCTTGAATCAAAGTCAGGCAATGCTTCTATCAACTTCATGAATTCTCCGTTCTACCAAAAATAAAAATGGCTCTTCCCAGATTCTCATGTTCTGGGGAAATGTTTCTTACACTACGCATTAACTCTAATCAATCTGCCTTTAGAACTCGATTTTGTGTGTCTTGATTAATCTTTTCTTGATTCGCAATCAGTTCATTCAATTCCAAATCTTCTGTGAAGTGTGACCTATTCTCTACAATGTCAGTAGACTTACCTTCAATAAGGTTCATAGTGTTTACAAACTTCATGTATGACTCACTAATCTTCTTGATATCATCAGCAGTAAGGTTATCTGAATTAAGCATTTCCATAACACGTTCTAGTCCTTGTTCACCAATGGCAATCTTAGACTTCTCATTAAAGGCTTCCTTCATAGCGTTAGCCATAGCCTTGACTTCACTGATGATTGGGGCCTCAATACCCCTTGCTTCGAACCATCTGTTACCAGTAGCCCATGAATTAGGATAACCTAGTTCTCTGATAGCCCTACTGATGCCTTCTGTCTTGGCTACCTCAATAAAGGCTTCTTGTTCTTCGTTACTGTACCTTTTTACCGCCATTTCGGGTTATTTCCTTTCAAAAGTTTTCGATTTGTGGCTTTGTGCTTAAGCCCCCTTATGTAATTAAGCATGTACTCAGCATGTCTAAGCATATATCTAAGCATCCTGCTCATCATTTTCTAGCCAATCAGGCATCCAGTCAGCATGAAGCCCTGCACGACCTTTAAGATACATCACTAGTTCTTCTAGTTGTTCTCTGTCTAACTCTTTTAGTTCCATGCTCTATTACTCCTGTCTGTACTAGTTGTTGTCTACATGTTGAACAATACACTTCACTATCTACCGCCGCTTCTGTCATGAAGCCACAGCAGTAAAATAGTCCTTGTACGGTGTGAGCCACTCTTATAGGATACCATTCCCACATTCTCAATGCATAACTATCATCTAGGTTGTCTAGAACTACGACAACCTAAAGACACAAAGAAACACCCTAGGGGAGCGTTGCCGAAGACAACTGAGTGTTGCTCAACCCTAGGGTGTTTCAGTGACAGAGCCACAGAGGTATGAACCAGATTCCTCTAATGGCACTCTTCAATTATAGCCCAAACCATCATGCCATGCATACCCGCCGTCTCTGTCTCTGTGACAAGGTACACAGTATGGGTCATAGTCATCAACATTCAAACTCCATACCCGACCCTCATCTTCATAAGTGTGAACAGCATTAGGGTCAAGGCTCCACTCTCTTGCTTGGTCACCACACGCTATGCACCTGTGCTCAGTGGCCTTTCCCTTAACTGCTTCTACTCTTAGGTGTGCTGCTCTATAACCTACCAACTCTTGTCTTTTCCTTCCTCGTCTACCGCCCGGTTCACTAGGCTTTGTGTAACCCATCATCACATTGTAGTGAGACCCGCACAGACCCCTTGCTCTAGGACGCCTCTCACAGCCCTCTGAGGCGCACTGTGCGTCCTTGTCAATTAGTTTGCGGGTAGTTGTCCGTCTGCTTTTAAAGTAGTGCTTACAACACTTACCCTTTGCATAGTAAGCGCCACCACATTCATCACAATTCTTCATTGCCCAACTTACTCTTGCACATCAAGTGGGTTGTGTACTTTAGTTCTGGGTTGTACCAAATGATGTCACCCTTCTTAATCGTACCGCCGCAGCCGTAGCACATTGACTCAAACCTAGCGGCCATTACAAACCATTCGCCCATTCATCTACTCTCCTAATAGTTTATTGATTACTTCATCAATATCTGGATTCTCTGCCAAGATATCGTAATATTCCCTTAACTGCTCAAACGCCTCTGCAATTACCTCTGGCATCAGGGTCTGACCTCTAGCATAGGCATCGCGTTGTAGGTTTTGCAACCAGCCTATAAACGCTTTCTTGAAGAACTCGACTTCTTCGTCAAAGTCACTCGTCACGTCTCTCCACCGCCTTGTCCCTTAGGTCATAGTAATCCATTCTCCACCTATCCACTTCTTTCTCCAACTCTCTGTTCTCAGCCCTGAGGTCTGCTATCTCTTGCCTAAGTTCATTCCTTAGGGTTGTTGCCTCATCAATCTTTACCTTATTCCTGCCTAGCCACGATTCCAGCACCTTTAGCCCCATGCCTCCACAAACTGTACCTATCAGGGCAATCCATGCTGGGTCTAGGTGCATTGCTAGTCCTTTAGTTTCTTAACCGCAAAGAAGTACCATGACCAAAATGCTACCTGAGGCAGAGGGTAGATAATCATGGCAAACCAAAGCCCGCCTGTTAGGTAGAGGACTGTCATATAAGTCCATGCAAGGAAGCCGAGCATGGCCGCAGCGGTACCGAAGTAATAGTGTTCGGTAATCATCACACAAATGTTCATAGCAGATAGCACCAGTAACACTATACCGAATGGTACGACTAGATGCGGTGCCATTGAAACGAAACTGATTGCACCAACGCCTGCTACGTTAGATAGAAATGTGAACACTATGCCGTTAACGAGATTGATGACAAAGAAAATCTGTGCCAAAGGGTTCAAGAACTCTGCTGGTGCTCCAAACTTTACTCTATCCATGACTTCAACCTCTCTGGTGTACCGTGCTTTCTGGTGTACTCAGTCAAGAACGCCTTCATGCACGCCTTGATGTAGTCTCTGTCCATTGAATGCAGAGGAAAACTGCCAGCAATTCCCTCTTTACCGCGGAATGCTGCCACACAAAGCCTACTTTCTGTTCTTTTTGCCATTGTACTTGTCCTCCGTAATCATCCTTTGGTTCGCTTCTATGGCGTCTGCGACTCTGTGCAAAGACTGAGCCACGTCTCTTGGATTGAGCCTTGTCGTCTTGTAGTAGTGAATCAAGGCCAACTTGGCAACCTCATCAATCAGTGCAATTGCCTCATACTTCTTCTCGTATGCCACCGGTACCACAATCTCTACAAGGCCCTGTGAGCCAACTTTAAATTGTACGGTACCCGAGGTCACATTCCTTTTTGCTAGGCTCTCAGACACCATTGTGGTCTCCCTTGGTGGCATTGTGGCACACCTTGCATCTGCTGTAGTACGAAGACTTGCCAGAACGCTTGTAAAACTCGCCGACTCTCTTCACTTCCTCACAGTAATTGCAACGCCTGTATCCTTCAAGACCAATGTCTGACTTCTGATAGACCTTTAGAGGTCTCAACTCTTGACCGTTGTAGTCTTGCCATAGGTGACCAGAGCAAAGACCACGAGCGTGTATCTCTTTGGTGCATCCTTCGAAACTGCATTCATTCATTAACAAGCACCTCCTTAATCGCGGCCTGTGTTCTAAAGTTAGGTCGGGACTCCTTTACGTACCACTTAGGGTTAAGGCAAAGTTCCCTGATTTGCTTCTTCTGTTCTAAAGTTAAGGGAAGGTGTCTAATTGCATTGATGTAGGAATCTACTTGTTCTAGTCTATTGAACACTGCCACCTCTCCTAACTTTTCATCTTCATCAGTTAAGAGGACCGGCTCGTCAGAGTCGGGACTCTTCTTGGAAAGTTCATTGGAAAGTTCTTCTGGTAAGTTCTTGGTAAGTTCTTGTCGTAACTCTAGACAACCTAACCCGTCATCTACGACAACCTGCTTGTCGTAGTTCTCTACAACCTCATCGACATCTACGACAACCTGATTCACATTGGAGCCTCGGTTCTTAACTGCTAGGTTGCCGTAAACTACGACAACCTCGGGCTTGCACAACTCGTACTCACGAACGTTGTCCTTAAGAATTCTGACCACTTTCAGCCAGCCCTGCTCCTCTAATGCTGTCATATACTTGCCGACAGTCTCCCTTGACACGTTCACCATCGAGGCGATACGCTGTCTGCTAGGCCACACGGTTTGGCTTTCTGAC
>Ga0164308_10000906_pt1 | contig 15974 bp, 11 predicted proteins | sample Whisoiple_246_MG_FD_109983 | JGI IMG/M metagenome (GOLD analysis project Ga0164308, IMG submission 109983) | Soil microbial communities amended with fresh organic matter from upstate New York, USA - Whitman soil sample_246_MG | ecosystem: Environmental > Terrestrial > Soil > Unclassified >...
CGGCCCTTGGCGATCACGTTGACCGCCATGTCGCCGATCTGGAGGACGTCCTCGTCGGTCTCGGTGGGCAGGCCGCACATGAAGTACAGCTTCACCTGGCGCCAGCCGTTGCCGTACGCGGTGGCGACCGTACGGATCAGGTCCTCCTCCGAGACCATCTTGTTGATGACCTTGCGCATGCGCTCGGAGCCGCCCTCGGGGGCGAAGGTGAGGCCCGACCTGCGGCCGTTGCGGGTCAGCTCGTTGGCCAGGTCCACGTTGAACGCGTCGACGCGGGTGGAGGGCAGCGAGAGCCCGATCTTGTCGTCCGTGTAACGGTCGGCGAGGCCCTTGGCGATGTCACCGATCTCGGTGTGGTCGGCGGAGGAGAGCGACAGGAGCCCGACCTCCTCGAAGCCGGTGGCCTTGAGGCCCTTCTCCACCATCTCGCCGATGCCGGTGATGCTTCGCTCCCGCACGGGGCGCGTGATCATGCCGGCCTGGCAGAAGCGGCAGCCGCGGGTGCAGCCGCGGAAGATCTCCACGGACATCCGCTCGTGCACCGTCTCGGCGAGGGGGACGAGCGGCTGCTTCGGGTACGGCCATTCGTCGAGGTCCATGACGGTGTGCTTGGACACGCGCCACGGCACGCCGGACCGGTTGGGCACGACGCGGCCGATGCGGCCGTCGGGCAGGTACTCGACGTCGTAGAAGCCGGGGACGTAGACGCCGCCCGTCCTCGCGAGGCGGAACAGCACCTCCTCCCGGCCGCCGGGACGGCCCTCGGCCTTCCAGGCGCGGATGATCTCGGTGATCTCCAGGACGGCCTGCTCACCGTCGCCGATGACCGCGCAGTCGATGAAGTCCGCGATCGGCTCGGGGTTGAACGCGGCGTGGCCGCCCGCCAGCACGATCGGGTGGTCGACGGTGCGGTCCTTGGACTCCAGCGGGATGCCCGCGAGGTCCAGGGCCGTGAACATGTTCGTGTAGCCCAGCTCGGTGGAGAAGCTCAGGCCGAAGACGTCGAACGCGCCGACGGGACGGTGGCTGTCCACGGTGAACTGCGGCACCTTGTGCTCGCGCATCAGCTCCTCGAGGTCCGGCCACACGCTGTACGTGCGCTCGGCGAGGACGCCCTCGCGCTCGTTGAGCACCTCGTAAAGGATCATGACGCCCTGGTTGGGCAGTCCGACCTCGTAGGCGTCCGGGTACATGAGTGCCCAGCGGACGTCGCATTCGTCCCAGGGTTTGACGGTGGAGTTCAGCTCACCGCCGACGTACTGGATGGGCTTCTGCACATGCGGGAGCAGAGCTTCGAGCTGCGGGAAGACCGACTCGGCAGACATCTGTGGACCTTCGTAGCTGGCAGGGGTGACCACCAAGCGTAACCCGGTGCTCAGCCTTTCAGCGCCGCGCGCAGTCCTGGGCGGGACGCCCGTGCCCAGACCTCGGGCAGCTCGCGCTCCCGCGCCCGGGCCGTCGCCTCCTCCCTGCCGTACAGGAGCCCCCAGGTGAAGGCGGACTCCCCCGCGTCGTGCGCCTGGACGGCCAGGGTGCGCAGGGCGCCCCTGGCGACGACGCTGTCCTGGTGGTCGCCGAGGACCGACTGCACGGACTTCATCCGCTTGGCGAACCGCTTGGCCGGTCCGCCCAGGGCCGGCCTGGCGGCCTCGGCGGCGTAGCGGACGCGTTTTGCGGCCTTGCGCGCCTCGTGCAGGGCGATGTCGCGCTCCTCGCCCGCGGGCAGGCCCAGGGCGTTCCCGACGCGCGTGGCGAGGCGTTCGTACTCCTTGAGCACGGCGCGGGGCAGGACGTCCCTCGGTCTCCGCGCGGCGGCGGGGCGCAGTGGCGGGTCGGCGAGGAGGCCGTCCAGCGCGTCCAGCAGGGTCAGGTAGCGCTCCGCGTCGAGCGCGGCGACGGCCCGCCCGCGCGAAGCGCTGCGCCGGGCCACGGAGGTGAGCCGCAGCCGGGCGTCCACGGGCCCCAGGACCAGGGCCTCCGGCAGCGCGGCGACGCGGGAGCCCAGCCGTGCGTCGAGGACCTCCTGGTCGCGGTCGACGCCCAGCTCGGCGGCGAGCCACTTCAGCTCGTCGCGGAGCGGATCGGTGACGCCGCGGTCGAGCACCTTGCGGTACGTCCTGAGGGCACTGCGCAGCCGGCGGGTGGCGACCCTCATGCGGTGGACGCTGTCGGGCAGGTCCCGGCGTACGGCGGGGTCGAGCTCGACGAGGGCCGTGACCTGGCGGCGTACGTAGGCGAGGACGTGGTCACCGGCGGTGCGCGGGGAGGGTTTCCGCCTCTCCGTGCGCGGTGGCTCGTCCGGAGCGGTCTCGGCCAGGGCTCTGGAGAGTTTGGACGGCGCGGCCGCCGGCCGGACGCCGGCCTTGCGCAGCCGCCGCTCGACGGCGTCGAGGAGGGCGGGGTCGGCGTCGTCGGCCAGTTCGACCTCGATCTCGGTCCACGCCGAGGTCGTGCCGCGTCCGTCCTCGGTCAGGCGCTCCGCGAGGACCTCGTCGACGCTCAGCTCGGCGAGCAGGGCGCCGTCCGCGTCGAGGAGGTGGTGGACGTCCCGGGCGGAGAGGATCCGGACGACGGGATCCACCGGGGTACGGCGCACACGGGAGCGGAGCAGGTCGCCGAGGGCGGGCGGCAGGGCGTCGGTGAGCGGCGCCCGGATCTCGTCGCGTACGTCGGCGGAGACGGGGATCTTGAGGTGCCATCCGGCGTCGTCACCGCCGGTCCTGCGCCGGAGCGTCAGGGAGTCCGCGGCGAGCCGGAGGTCCACGGTGTCGTAGTAGACGGCGTCGAGTTCGCTGAGGCCCCGGTGGACGACGGCCGAGACCCCGGCCGCACGGGTCAGGTCCGGCAGCCGGGTCTCGGGAGTCGCTTCGTACTTCCGCTCGACCTCGCGCTTCGCGTCCGCCATATGACGAATCTATCCGCGATGCCCGGGGATATGCAGGGCGGAGTGAATCGCTCAGGCCGACATCGGCCGTTGCACCTTGATCGACTGGAGCAGCCCGATCGCCACCCAGACGGCGAACATCGACGAGCCTCCGTACGAGACGAACGGCAGGGGCAGTCCGGCCACCGGCATGATCCCGAGGGTCATCCCGATGTTCTCGAAGGACTGGAAGGCGAACCAGGCGATGATGCCGGCGGCCACGACCGTGCCGTAGAGCTCGGTCGTACCGCGGGCGATACGGCAGGCGCGCCACAGGACGACACCGAGCAGGACGATGATCAGCCCGGCTCCGAGGAAGCCAAGTTCCTCGCCCGCGACGGTGAAGACGAAGTCCGTCTGCTGTTCGGGGACGAACTGGCCGGTCGTCTGGGACCCGTTGAAGAGCCCCGTGCCGGTGAGGCCGCCGGAGCCGATGGCGATGCGGGCCTGGTTGGTGTTGTAGCCGACGCCCGCCGGGTCGAGCGCCGGGTTGGCGAAGGCCGCGAAGCGGGCGATCTGGTAGTCGTCGAGGACGCCGAGCTGCCAGACGGCCACCGCGCCCGCAGCGCCCGCGCCGAGGAGCCCGAAGACCCAGCGGTTGGAGGCGCCGGAGGCGAGGAGCACGCCGAGCACGATGACGGCCATCACCATGACCGAGCCGAGGTCGGGCATCAGCATGACGACGGCCATCGGCACGAGCGCCAGCCCGAGCGCCTTGGCGACGGTCCGGTGGTCGGGGTGCAGCTGGTCACCCGCGTCGACGCGGGCGGCGAGCAGCATCGCCATGCCGAGGATGATCGTGATCTTGGTGAACTCGGACGGCTGGAGCGAGAAGCCGCCGGGCAGCAGGATCCAGGCGTGCGCGCCGTTGACGGTGGCACCCAGCGGGGTGAGGACCGCGAGGACGAGCAGGACCGACAGCCCGTAGAGGACCGGCACCGCTCCCCGCAGGGTGCGGTGCCCGAGCCAGATGGTGCCGATCATCAGCGCGAGGCCGATGCCGGTGTTGAGCGCGTGCCGGAAGAGGAAGAAGTACGGGTCGCCGTGGGTGAGGGAGTCCCGGCCGCGGGTCGCCGACCAGACCAGCAGCGCGCCGATGAAGGAGAGCGCGACGGACGATCCGAGCAGGGGCCAGTCCAGCCGCCGCACGACGGAGTCGCGAGCGGTGAGCCGGCCCCAGACGGAGCGTTCCTCGGGGACGTAGCGCGAGACGGAGAATCCGGCCATCAGTCACGCCTCCCGGCGGTCGCCGGCAGGGCACCCGCAAGCGCCTGCGTGCCGTCGTCGACGGGTGCGGGGACGTACGGCTTGATCTTGGGCGACACGATCTGGCCGTCCGGCTTGATCTTGGGCAGTGCCTTCTGGGGCTGGGGCAGCAGCGCCTTCTTGAGGTTCTGCTTGCCGCTGGCGTCGAGCCCGTAGAGCGCGTTGTAGATGTTGCGCACGGCGGGGCCGGACGCGCCGGAGCCCGTACCACCCTGGGAGATCGTCATGACGATCGAGTAGTCCTTGGTGTACGTGGCGAACCACGAGGTCGTCTGCTTGCCGTAGACCTCGGCCGTGCCCGTCTTGGCGTGCATCGGGATCTTGTCCTGGGGCCATCCGCCGAACCGCCAGGCGGCGCTGCCCCGGGTCGCGACACCCGCGAGGGCTTCGTCTATCTCGTCGCGGGTGTTTCCCTTGAAGGGGAGCTTGCCGTGGGCCTGGGGCGCGATCTCCTGGACGGTCTTGCCGTCGCCGCTGATGATCGCCTTGCCGACGGTCGGGTCGTACAGGGTGCCGCCGTTGGAGATCGCGGCGTAGATGGTCGCCATCTGGATCGGGGTGACGAGCGTGTCGCCCTGGCCGATCGAGTAGTTGACGGAGTCACCGGCGCGCATCTTGTTGCCCTCGAGGCAGCCTTCGTACGCGATCTTCTCGACGTACGTGCCGTCCTTCTTACCCTGCTTGCACCAGGACGCCTTGTTGACGTCGTAGAAGTCCTGCTTCCACTGCCGGTCCGGGACACGGCCGGGGACCTCGTTGGGGAGGTCGATGCCGGTCTCCTTGCCGAGCCCGAACTGGTGGGCCGTCTTGTAGAACCAGTCGGCGGGGTTCTTCTTCGGCTTGTTGCCGCCGTCCTTCGCCCATTCCTTGTGCGCCAGGCCGTAGTAGACCGTGTCGCAGGAGACCTCCAGGGCGCGTCCGATGCTGATGCTGCCGTAGCCCTGGGACTCGAAGTTCTTGAAGACCTGCCCGCCGATGGAGTACGAGCTGGGGCACGGGTAGTTCCCGTTGAACGGGTACCCGGCGTTGACCGCCGCGGTGGAGGAGATGACCTTGAAGATCGACCCGGGTGCGGCGGTGCCCTGGATGGCCCGGTTCAGCAGCGGGAAGTTGGACTTCTTGCCGGTGAGCTTCGCGTAGTCCTTGGCGGAGATGCCGCCGATCCAGGCGTTGGGGTCGTACGTCGGCAGGGACGCCATGGACACGATGCGGCCGGTCTTGGCCTCCATGACGACGACGGCCCCGGAGTCGGCCTTGTACAGCTCGTTGGTGTTGCGGTCCATCTCCTTGCGGGCCGTCTCCATGGCCTTGTTCAGCTCGTACTCGGCGACGGCCTGGACCCGTGCGTCGATGGAGGTGACGACGCTGGAGCCGGCTTCGGCCTCGTCGTTCTGGGCCTGGCCGATGACGCGGCCGAGGTTGTCGACCTCGTAGCGGGTGACGCCGGCCTTGCCGCGCAGTTCCTTGTCGTACGTGCGCTCCAGGCCGGAGCGGCCGACCTGGTCGGAGCGCAGGTAGGGCGAGTCGGTGTCCTGGGCCTTGGTGACCTCGTCGTCGGTGACGGGCGAGAGGTAGCCGAGGACCTGCGCGGTGTTGGCCTTGCCGGGTGCGGCGTAGCGGCGCACGGCGGTGGGCTCGGCGGTGATGCCGGGGAAGTCCTCGGCGCGTTCACGGATCGTGAGGGCCTGCTGGGTGGTGGCCTCGTCGGTGACCGGGATCGGCTGGTAGGGCGAGCCGTTCCAGCAGGGCTGCGGGGTCTTTGCGTCGCAGAGCCGGACCTTGTCCCGGACGTCCTTGGGCTTCATGTCCAGGACATCGGCCAGACGGTTGAGGACGCCGACGCCGTCGTCCTTCATCTTCATCAGCTCGGTGCGGCTCGCGGAGACGACGAGGCGGGTCTCGTTGTCGGCGAGGGGCACCCCGCGCGCGTCGAGGATGGCACCGCGTACGGCGGGCTGCACGACCTGCTGGACGTGGTTGTTCTTGGCCTCGTCGGTGTACTCCTGGCCGTTGCGGATCTGGAGGTACCAGAGCCGGCCGCCGAGCGTCAGGAGCAGGGAGAACACGAGGACCTGGATGACGACGAGACGGATCTGGACCCGCGGGGTCCGGCCCGTCTCCGGAATGTTGCTCACGGGGCGCCCCCGGTGGTGGTGGGTCGGCCGGAGGTACGGGGGTGGACGCCCCCGGTGCTCGTCCGGTGCCGGTACGGACTCACAGTCGCTTGACCCCCTTGATCCTTCCTGCGCGTGCGGCACGGCTGCGGGCCGCCCTCAGGCGCATCCCGTTCCGCTGGTTCCCGATCCGCAGCCCGGTGCCGGAGGCGAGCCAGCCGGCGGCGACGTCACCGCTGCCGGAACTGTCGGCGACCGGGTCGTTCTCGGTGCGTCTGGCGAGCGCCATGATCAACGGAACGGTGAACGGCGCGAGGAGCAGGTCGTACACGACGGCGGTGAACAGCAGACTGCCCAGGCCCACGTGGCGGGCGGCCGTGTCACCGACGAGCGAGCCGACACCGGCGTAGAGCAGGGTGGAGCCGAGTGCCGCGACGACGACGAAGGCCATCGGGGTGAAGGCCGACTTGAGCCGGCCGTTGTCGGGACGCGTCATGCCGGCGACGTAGCCGATGACGCAGAGCACCAGGGCGTAGCGCCCGGCCGCGTGGTCGGCGGGCGGTGCCAGGTCGGCGAGGAGCCCCGCGCCGAACCCGATCAGGGCGCCGCTGACGGGCCCGTACACGAAGGCCAGTCCGAGGACCACGAGGAGCAGCAGGTCGGGCGTGGCGCCGGGGAGCTGGAGCCGGGCGAGGACGGACACCTGGATGACGAGGGCGACCACGACCAGGGCGACGGAGAGCAGCATCCTGTTGATACGCATGGGGATCAGCTCTATTCCTGCTCGTTCGCCGCGTCACCGGCGGCCGGGTCGGCGTCGCCGGAGGCGCTCGGGGAGGCGGAGGAGCCGGGCTTCTCGTTGATGTTCCCGACGACCTTCCCGTCGCTGTCGACGAGGTCGCCGTTGGGCTGGGCGGTGACGGTGACCGTCGGGGTGGGCTTGGGCTTCTCCGGCTTCTTGGGCTGCACGGGGAGGACCATGTCACGGGGGTTCTCGCGGGGCGCCTGGACGACGATGCCCACGATGTCGAGCTTGGTGAAGCCGACGAACGGGCGGACGTAGACCGTCCGGGTCAGGTCGCCGCCCGAGGGGTCGACACGGACGACCTCGCCGACGGGGACCCCCGGGACGAAGGGCTTGTCCTTGCTGGACCCGAAGGTGACCAGCCGGTCGCCCTTCTTCACGTCGGCCTTGCCGTTGAGGAACTGGACCGAGAGCGGCCGGGCCCCCTGCCCCTTGGCGAAGCCGAGCTCGTCCGTCTTCTCCAGCCGGGTGCCCACGGTGAAGTCGGGGTCGTTGGCCAGCAGGACGGTCGCGGTGTTCGGCCCGACGGTGGTGACCCGGCCGACGAGCCCTTCGCCGTTCAGTACGGTCATGTCGCGCTGGAGGCCGTCACGGGCCCCGGCGTCGATGGTGACGGTCCAGGAGAAGCCCTGGGCCGCTCCTATGGCGATGACCTGGGCGGCCTTGATGCCGTACTGGCCGGCCCCGGCGCTCTTCAGCATGGTGTCGAGCTGGCGGACCTTGCTGGTGTTGCGGTCGTCGCTGCCGAGCTTCGTCTTCAGCGCGGCGTTCTCGTGCTCCAGGGCCGCGATCCGGTCGTGCCGGTCACCGGAGTCGCGTACGGCGCCGATGGCGTTGCCCACCGGGTCAACCGCCGCCGCCACGCCGTTCTCGACCGGTCCGAAGACCGTGGCCGCGGCCTGCCGGGCTCCGTCCACCGGTGACTCCTCGCCACCGCGGATGTCCACCGTGATCAGGGCGAATGCGATGGCGATCAGCAGCACCAGGAGCAGCCGGCTCTCTCGTGTGTCCCTCACGTGCGGCGGCCGTGCCTTCCTCGTCGGAATGTTCGTGCCTGTATGCGAAATGTTGGTGCCTGTCATAGCGGTGTTCCGCCGTACGGGACGGCAGTGCCCGTACGGCGGAACGTCGCTGCCTACCGCCGGGGCTGGGCGTCCAGCACCTGCTGGAGCGCCTCGAACTCCTCGACGCACTTCCCGGATCCGAGGGCCACCGAGTCGAGCGGGTCCTCGGCGATGTGGATCGGCATGCCCGTCTCGTGGCGCAGCCGCTCGTCGAGTCCGCGCAGGAGCGCGCCGCCGCCGGTGAGGACGATGCCGCGGTCCATCACGTCGCCCGAGAGCTCCGGCGGGCACTTGTCGAGCGTCGTCTTCACGGCGTCGACGATCGCGTTGACCGGCTCCTCGATGGCCTTGCGGACCTCGGTGGCGGAGATGACGACGGTCTTGGGCAGGCCCGAGACGAGGTCGCGGCCACGGATCTCGGTGTGCTCGTCCTTCTCCATCTCGAACGCCGAGCCGATCGTGATCTTGATCTGTTCGGCGGTGCGCTCACCGAGGAGGAGGGAGTACTCCTTCTTGACGTGCTGGATGATCGCGTTGTCCAGTTCGTCACCGGCGACCCGGATCGACTGGGCAGTGACGATTCCGCCGAGCGAGATCACGGCGACCTCGGTGGTGCCGCCACCGATGTCGACGACCATGTTGCCGGTGGCCTCGTGGACGGGCAGACCCGAGCCGATGGCCGCGGCCATGGGCTCCTCGATGATGTGCACCTGCCGCGCACCCGCCTGCGTCGACGCCTCGATGACGGCGCGTCGCTCGACCCCTGTGATGCCGGAGGGCACACAGACGACGACTCGCGGGCGGGCCAGGTAGCGGCGCTTGTGGATCTTGAGGATGAAGTAGCGGAGCATGCGCTCCGTGATCTCGAAGTCGGCGATCACGCCGTCCTTCAGGGGCCGCACGGCAACGATGTTGCCCGGCGTGCGGCCGATCATCTTCTTGGCCTCGGAGCCGACCGCCAGGATTCCGCCGGTGTTGGTGTTGATGGCCACGACGGACGGCTCGTTCAGAACGATGCCGCGCCCCCTGACGTACACCAGCGTGTTGGCAGTCCCGAGGTCGATAGCCATGTCACGGCCGATGAACGACATTGAGTTCCCCTTGTTCCCCATGAGGATGCGTCGGGCCTTCCCAAGAAGCGAAGAATGGCTTGTTCCAGGTAGGCGAGGTTGGCGCTGCGGGCGTGGAAGCTTCCATCGTAGTGCCGTATGCACGGACACAGCGCGAGGGTCCTTCGCCGTGGCGGGCGGAACGGCTACCCGTTCCACCCATGGTGACGTTACGTCGGAGGGATGCGTTCCCGCGAGACCTGACCCTATGCCGAAGGGCGACCGAATTACTTCGGTCGCCCCAGGTCATGAGCGCTGATTGGCGGAGCCGAAGTCAGGAAAGTCCGGGAAAGAACAGCTTGAGTTCTCGCTCTGCGGACTCCTCGGAGTCCGAGGCGTGGATGAGGTTCTCCCGGGTGATCGTGCCGAAGTCACCACGGATCGAGCCGGGCGCGGCGGCGATCGGGTCGGTGGGACCGGCCAGCGCGCGGACGCCCTCGATCACCCGCTCGCCTTCGGCCACCAGAGCGACGACGGGGCCGGACGCCATGAACTCGACGAGCGGCTCGTAGAACGGGCGGCCCTTGTGCTCACCGTAGTGCTGCTCCAGCGTCTCCTGGTCGAGCGTGCGCAGCTCCAGCGCGGTGATCGTCCAGTCCGCCTTGCGTTCGATGCGGCCGACGATCTCGCCGATCAGCCCACGCCGGACGGCGTCGGGCTTGAGAAGGACGAGGGTGCGCTGAGTCATGTGCGGCTCCTTGGAGACTTTCGGGTGCGGGTGAGGGCGAGATTACAGGGGTACGCCGGCCGGGCTACGACCGGGCTCACGCTGCGTCATCCTTGGGCCGGAGCCTCCGCGCTCTCCTGCGCCTCGGCCTGGGCCGCCCACCGTGCCTTGGCCTCGTCGATCCTGCGGCCGTAGTGCACCGAGGCCCACCACAGGGCGGCGAAGATGACACCGAGGATGAACATCATCGGGACGAAGAAGCCGCTGAGCACGAGCAGGATCTGGAGACCCCAGCCGAGCTGGACGCCGCCGGGGCGGGTGATCACACCGCAGAGCAGGACGGAGAGCAGCATGCCGATGCCGCAGACCGTCCAGACCGTGGCCATGGACAGGTCGTCGGACTTCATCGCCACGAGCCCGGCGAAGCCGATCACGAAGAATTCACCGATCAGCGTCGAAGCACAGAGCGTACGCACAGGGTCAGCGCCTTCCCAGAAGCAGCCGGGCCTCGCCGACCGTGATCACGGATCCGGTCACCAGGACCCCGGCGCCCGCGTACTCGGCCTCTTCCTCGGCGAGGGTGATCGCCGCCTCCAGGGCGTCGTCCAGGCGTGGCTCGACCTGGACGCGCTCGTTGCCGAAGACCTCGACGGCGACGGCGGCGAGCTCGTCCGCGTCCATGGCGCGCGGGCTGGAGTTCTGGGTGACGACGATCTCGGCGAAGATCGGCTCGAAGGCTTCGAGGAGCCCCCGGACGTCCTTGTCGCCGCTCGTGCCGACGACCCCGATCAGCCGGGAGAAGCTGAACGCCTCGGAGATCCCCTCGGAGGCGGCGAGTGCGCCGGCCGGGTTGTGCGCCGCGTCCAGGACGACGGTCGGGCTGGACCTGACGACTTCCAGGCGGCCCGGCGAGAGGACGGACAGGAAGGCCTTGCGGACCGCCTCCACGTCGAGACTGCGGGCCTGCTCCGCGCCGATGCCGAAGAACGCCTCGACGGCGGCGAGCGCCACCACGGCGTTGTGCGCCTGGTGCGCCCCGTAGAGCGGCAGGAAGATGTTGTCGTACTCGCCGCCCAGGCCCCGCAGGGTCAGCAGCTGGCCGCCGACCGCGATCTCGCGGGAGACGATGCCGAACTCCATGCCCTCGCGGGCCACCGTGGCGTCCACCTCGACGGCCTTCTTCAGCATGACCTGCGCGGCGTCGACCGGCTGCTGTGCCAGGATCACCGTCGCGTCCTGCTTGACGATGCCGGACTTCTCGCCGGCGATCTCGGCGGGCGTGGAGCCGAGGCGGTCGGTGTGGTCCAGGGAGATGGGGGTGACGACGGCGACCGAGGCGTCGATGACGTTCGTCGCGTCCCAGGTGCCTCCCATGCCGACCTCGACGACCGCGACGTCGACCGGCGCGTCCGCGAAGGCCGCGTACGCCATGCCGGTCAGCACCTCGAAGAACGAGAGGCGGTAGGGCTGCTGGGCGTCGACCATCTCGACGTACGGCTTGACGTCGTTGTAGGTCTCGATGAAGCGCTCGGCGTCGATCGGGGCGCCGTCCAGGCTGATCCGCTCGGTGATCGACTGGACGTGCGGGGAGGTGTAGCGGCCGGTGCGCAGGTCGAGGGCGTTCAGCAGGGCCTCGATCATGCGCGCCGTGCTGGTCTTGCCGTTCGTCCCCGTGATGTGGATCGACGGGTAGGCGCGCTGGGGCTCGCCCAGCACGTCCATCAGAGCCGCGATACGGGTCACGGACGGTTCGAGCTTGGTCTCGCCCCAGCGGCCCGCGAGCTCCTGCTCCACCTCGCGCAGCGCGCGGTCGGTCTCGGGGTCGGCGGGGCGGTCGGGAACCGCCTCGCCCTGCGGCGGGCCCGACTGGGTGCGCAGCGTGCGGCTCCCGGCCTCGATCACCGCCAGGTCGGGATCGCGCTGGGTCTCCTCGTCGACGATCTCCGCGAAGGTGTCGTCGGGATCGGACGCGTCGTGCCGGTCTGAAGGGCGGGGCTCACTCACAGGGCCAGTCTACGGATGGCCGCGGACATCGCGCGCAGCGCCCGGCGCCGCGCTCCCCCGGACACGGCGGAGCCCCCGCGCTCCCGGTCGGTCGGGGGCGCGGGGGCTCCGCACTCAGGTCATCAGCCCTTCGGCAGATTCGCCAGCTGGGCGCTGATCCGCTCGATGTCGGCGTCCGCCTTGGCGAGCCGGCCACGGATCTTGTCGACCACGTTGTCCGGGGCCTTCGCCAGGAAGGCCTCGTTGCCGAGCTTCCCGTTGGCCTGGGCCTTCTCCTTCTCGGCGGCACCCAGGTCCTTCGTCAGGCGCTTGCGCTCCGCCTCGACGTCGATGGTGCCGGAGAGGTCGAGGGCGACCGTGGCACCCGCGACCGGCAGCGTGGCCGTGGCGTGGAAGCCGTCGCCGGCCGGCTGCAGGCGCAGCAGCTGACGGATGGCCGCCTCGTGCGGGGCGAGCACCGTCCCGGTGACGGTCAGCTCGGCCGGGACCTTCTGGCCGGGCTGGAGGCCCTGGTCGGAACGGAAGCGGCGGACCTCGGTGACGACCTGCTGGACGAGCTCGATCTCCTTCTCGGCCGCCGCGTCGCGGAAGCCGCTGTCCTGGGGCCAGTCGGCGACGACGACGGACTCCTGGCCGGTGAGCGTCGTCCAGAGCTGCTCGGTGACGAAGGGGACGATCGGGTGCAGCAGCCGCAGCGTGACGTCCAGGACCTCGCCGAGGACCCTCGCGGAGACCTTGGCCTGCTCGCCGCCGGCGAAGAACGTGGTCTTCGACAGCTCGACGTACCAGTCGAAGACCTCGTCCCACGCGAAGTGGTAGAGGGCGTCGCTGAGCTTGGCGAACTGGAAGTCCTCGTAGAACGCGTCGGCGTCGGCGACCGTCTTGTTCAGCCGGGACAGGATCCAGCGGTCGGTGGCCGAGAGCTGCTCGACGGGCGGGAGCTCCCCCTCCACCGTCGCGCCGTTCATCATCGCGAAACGGGTCGCGTTCCAGATCTTGTTGGCGAAGTTGCGGGATGCCTGGACCCAGTCCTCGCCGATCGGGACGTCCGTACCGGTGTTGGCGCCCTTGGCCAGGGTGAAGCGGACGGCGTCGGAGCCGTACGTGTCCATCCAGTCCAGCGGGTCGACGACGTTGCCGAAGGACTTCGACATCTTCTTGCCGCGCTCGTCACGGACCAGGCCGGTGAGCGCGATCGTCTTGAACGGGGCCTCACCGTCCATGACGTACAGGCCGAACATCATCATCCGGGCGACCCAGAAGAAGATGATGTCGTGGCCGGTGAGGAGGACGTCGGTCGGATAGAACTTCTTGAGGTCCGGGGTCTCCTCGGGCCAGCCGAGCGTGGAGAACGGCCACAGGCCGGACGAGAACCAGGTGTCCAGGACGTCGTTGTCCTGGGTCCAGCCCTCGCCGGTGGGCGGCTGCTCGTCGGGGCCGACGCAGACGACCTCGCCCGCGGGGCCGTACCAGACGGGGATGCGGTGGCCCCACCAGAGCTGACGCGAGATGCACCAGTCGTTGAGGTTGTCGACCCAGTCGAAGTACCGCTTCTCCATCTCCTTCGGGTGGATCGCGACCCGGCCGTCACGGACCGCGTCACCGGCGGCCTTGGCGAGGGTCTCGACCTTGACCCACCACTGGAGGGAGAGGCGCGGCTCGACCGTCGTACGGCAGCGGGAGCAGTGGCCGACGGAGTGGACGTAGGGCCGCTTCTCGGCGACGATCCGGCCCTGCCCGCGCAGCGCGCCGACGATGGCGGACCGGGCCTCGAAGCGGTCGAGGCCCTCGAACGGGCCGGCGACGGTGATGACGCCCCGCTCGTCCATGACGTTCATCGACTCCAGGCCGTGGCGCTGGCCGATCGCGAAGTCGTTCGGGTCGTGCGCCGGGGTCACCTTGACGGCGCCGGTGCCGAACTCCGGGTCGACGTGGTGGTCGGCGACGACCGGGATCGTGCGGTCGGTCAGCGGCAGCTTGATCCGCTTGCCGATGAGGTGCGTGTAGCGCGCGTCGTCCGGGTGGACGGCGACCGCGGTGTCACCGAGCATCGTCTCGGCGCGGGTCGTGGCGACGACCAGGGTCTCCTCACCCTCGCCGTACGTGATGGAGACGAGCTCACCGTCGTCGTCCTGGTAGTCGACCTCGATGTCCGAGATGGCCGTCAGACAGCGCGGGCACCAGTTGATGATGCGCTCGGCGCGGTAGATCAGCTCGTCGTCGTACATCTTCTTGAAGACGGTCTGGACGGCGGCGGAGAGGCCCTCGTCCATGGTGAAGCGCTCACGGGACCAGTCGACGCCGTCGCCGAGGCGGCGCATCTGGCCGAGGATCTTGCCGCCGTACTCTTCCTTCCACTGCCAGACGCGCTCGACGAACGCCTCGCGCCCCAGGTCGTGGCGGGACTTGCCCTCCTCGCCGAGCTGCTGCTCGACCTTGTTCTGGGTGGCGATGCCGGCGTGGTCCATGCCCGGCAGCCACAGCGCCTCGTAGCCCTGCATCCGCTTCCGGCGGGTGAGGGCGTCCATCAGCGTGTGCTGGAACGCGTGGCCGAGGTGCAGGGAGCCCGTGACGTTGGGCGGCGGGATGACGATCGTGTACGGAGGCTTCTCGCTCTCCGGGTCCGCCGTGAAGTAACCGCGCTCCACCCAGCGCTCGTACAGCTTCCCCTCTACGTCGGCCGGCGCGTACTGGGTCGGCAGTTCGGGGATGCTGGCTGGCTGCTGCGCTGCGTTCTCGGTCACGCCAGACAGTTTAGGGGCGTCACAGTCGTGCACTGAAACCGGTTTGTTGAGTAACGGTGTGTACCTGGGTGACCTGAGTGGACGCGGCTTCCGTCAGGATGTCCGGAACGCATAAGCATTCGGAGGGGACAGCACCATGAGCTACAACCAGCCGGGCCCGTACGGCGGCCAGCCGCCGCAGGGCCAGCCCGGACCGTACGGCCAGCAGCCGGGTCCGTACGGCCAGCAGCCCAACCCGTACGGCCAGCAGCAGCCGCCGCAGGGCGGCCAGCCCGGCTACGGCTACCCGCAGCAGGCCCCCCAGGGCGTCCCGCCGCAGCAGCAGCCCCCGCAGCCGGGCTACGGCTACCCGCAGGGCCAGCAGCCTGGCCCCTACGGCCAGCAGCCGCCCACCCCGCCGTACGGCGGCCAGCAGGCGTACCCCGGCATGCCGCCGCAGCCGGGCGCCCCGAAGAAGAAGACCGGCCTGATCATCGGCGCCGCCGTGGTGGCGCTGGCCGTGGTCGCGGGTGGGGTGTACTTCCTCACCTCGGGCGGCGGCAACGGTGACGTGGCCGACTCGACCAAGGGCTACAAGATCACGCCGGCCGCTTCGGTGGGCGACTACAAGAAGGGCGACAGCGGCTCGTCGTCGGACACGATGTCGAGCAAGGAGAAGTCCGAGGCCGAGGCCCTGGGCATCAAGGACGCCCACAAGGCCCAGGCGCGGTACCAGAGCGGCGACCTCGAGAAGAACCCCCTCACGACCAAGATGCTGATGCTCTTCGGCAACTGGGGCGAGGTCTCCGACCCGGCGAAGGCCCTGGACGGCATGTTCACGCAGGCCAAGATCGGAATGGCCCAGAGCGAGAGCGACGGCAAGGCCACTCTGGTCGGCAGCCCCGAGAGCGTCACGCCCGAGGGCTTCGAGGGCGCGCTCATGAAGTGCCAGCAGATGAAGGTGGTCAACGACGAGGCCGACGGCACGGCGGCGGGAGGCCCCAAGGAGATGCTGATGCCTGTCTGCATCTGGGCCGACTACAGCACCGTCGCGGCGGTCGTGGGCGTCGACATCGGCGCGGCGATGACCAACAAGTCCATGACGCAGGACGAGGTGGCCGCCCTGGCCGCCAAGCTGTACAACACCTCGCGCACCAAGGTCTGATCCTCGACGCCGAAGGGGCGCCCGGCCGGTGGCCGGGCGCCCCTTCGCGTGCGCGTCGTCGGTGCTGCCGCTACGCGGACTTCTCGTGCCGGCCGCCGTCGTTCTTGCCGATCGTGCGCGGCTCGCGCGGGACC
>Ga0164308_10000907_pt1 | contig 15973 bp, 13 predicted proteins | sample Whisoiple_246_MG_FD_109983 | JGI IMG/M metagenome (GOLD analysis project Ga0164308, IMG submission 109983) | Soil microbial communities amended with fresh organic matter from upstate New York, USA - Whitman soil sample_246_MG | ecosystem: Environmental > Terrestrial > Soil > Unclassified >...
AGCGCCCAGTCGCCGCCGCCGATGACGTTGCCCGCGCGGGCCGTGGCCATGGCGATACCGGCGTCCTTCAGGAAGGACTTGCGGTAGGCTGAACTCACCAACTCCGCGCAGCCCTTGCTGTTGGAGTAGGGGTCCTTGCCACCGAGGAAGGCGTCCTCGGCGTACGGCGTCGGCTGGCGGACGTCGTAGACCTTGTCGGTGGTGACCAGCACGCTCGCGAGCAGCCGATCGAGCCGCCCGATCAGCGACATCACCTCGACGGTGCCCTGGACGTTCGACCGGAAGGTCGTCGCCGGGTCGCGGTAGCCCTCGCTGACCAGTGGCTGCGCGGCCAGGTGGAGCACGATCTCGGGATCGAGCTCGAGCGCGGGCTGCACCCAGTCGGTGGTGGCGATGTCCGCACGCGTCTCCGTCACACCGGAGATCCCCGCCTGGTCCCAGAGGCACGGATCGCTCGGGCTTCCCGGCAGCGAGACCCCGTGGACCTCGGCGCCCAGCTCGCGCAGCCAGAGCGTCAGCCACGTGCCCTTGAAACCCGTGTGCCCGGTGACCAGCACGCGGCGGCCGCGCCAGAACGTCGGGTCGGGGCTGGGATGCATGATCACCTCGGGAGTGGTCCGGGTCGGCGGCGGAAAGGGCGATTCAACCACGCGTGAGGCGTTCGGTTGCGCCGCGATAGCCTGCACCACATGGGTGGCGGGACGGACGAGGTCAGGTCCGTGCGCCGTCAGCTGGCCGGGAGCACGCTGGTCGTGTCCGTCGGCCTGGGCGTCAGCGGGCTCGCGACCCTCACCGTCCTCGGCATCACGGCCCGCGCACTCCCGGCGGACGAGTACGCCGGGTTCGCGGTCTGGTGGACCGTCGCGACGCTGGCGTCGATGGCGTTCGGTGTGTTCGAGGTCTACCTGGCGCGCCTGGTCGTGGCCGCGCGCGCCACCGGCGGCGACGAGAAGGCCGTCATCGGGCTGCTCGACGGTCGGGCCCTGGTCGTCATCGCCGCACTCGCGCTCGGCATCTGGGCCGCGGTCCCGATGGGACTGCCGGGGCTGTTCGCCGACGACACGGCCGCCGCCCTGCTGCTGCCGCTGTTCGCCGGGCTGGTCGCGACGCAGGCGCTCCAGCGGGGCGTCCTCACCGGAAGGCTAGACTTCCGCACGATCGCCGTGCAGCTGAGCACGGACGGCGTGCTCCGGGTGACGTTCGTGCTCGGCGTCGTCGCGATCGGGCACGACGCCGTGCACTGGATGGCGTTGGCCTGCTGCGCGTCCGCCGCGTGCAGCATCCTCGTGGCCGGCTCGCGCAACCGGGGCTGGTGGTCCCGCCCACGGGTCCGCGGCACCGAGGCGGCCGTCAACCCGCTGCTCCTGCTGCTGCTCAGCTCGATCGGACCCGTGCTGGTCAACAACGGCTCCGTGCCGTGGCTGGCGGCGACCGACAGCCAGGACGCCTACACGCTGGGCGCGTTCGCCGGGGCCGTCACCCTGAGCCGGATCCCGACCCAGTTCATCTCCGCGATCTTCAGCCCCCTGATGGCGCAGCTCAGTCGCAGCGCCGAGGCCGGCGACCGGCAGACGTTCTTCCACCTGCAGCACACGGGGTCGGTCGCCGCCCTCGGGCTCGGCGTCCTCTACACGGCGGCCTTCACCCTGCTCGGGCCGATCGTGCTCACGGGCTACCTCGGGCCGGACTACGAGCTCGGCGCCGGCTACCTCTTCCTGCTCTCCGCCGCCAGCAGTGTCATGTTCGTCGCGGCCGTCCAGCAGGCCCAGCTCACCGCGCTCGACCGGTGGCGCCGGATCGCCGGGGCCTGGGTCGGCGGCACCCTGGCCTTCGTCGTCACGCTGGCCCTGCCCCTGGACCCCCTGTGGCGCGCCGCTGGGGCGCCACTCGTCGCGGCGGCGGTCGCCTACGTCGGCCTGGTGCTCACGAGCCGTGGACTCTGGCCGGAGAAGCCGGAGCAGACCGAGCAGCTCCCGTCTGCGTCAGGCGCCTGAGGTCCGGCGCAGCACGCCGTCGCGGAACTCGCTCATCAGCGACCGGCGGCCCCAGGTCGGGTCGGCCTCGAAGTCGGCGCGCTCGTCGAGGAACGCGCGGGCCGCAGTGAGGGGGTTGTCCCCCCGGCCCCACGGCCGGCCGGCGTAGTGGTCCTCGGGGAACTCCTCGATGAGCGTGTCCGCGACCAGGACGTAGCTGCCCGCCGGGAGCAGCGGCGCGAGCGCCCGCAGCTCACCGAGCACGTGCTCGTGGGTGTGGTTGCTGTCGAGCACCAGCACGACCCGCTCAGCCCCGTCGATGAAGCGGCGGGTGGCCTCGACCGCCTGCTCCGAGGTCGAGTCGGCCTCCACGAGCTCGACCCCCGCCGCCAGCGGGTGCTCGGCGAGCGTGGTGGTGGTGTGCGGGAAGAGCTTGTGGTCGATGCCGAGCACCGCGGGCTCGATGCCGCACATGCGCATCAGGCTGGCGTCGAGCAGCATGCTGCCGCCGCGGGCGACCCCGGTCTCCACGACCCGCTCGGGCCGGTAGGTCCAGAAGAGCTCCTGCAGCACGACGACGTCGTCGGGGAGCCGGATGATCGGCACCCCGGCCCACTCCCACTGGTAGGTGTAGTTGTGCTGGTCGGCCGCGACCTGGAGGTCGACGGCCTGCTGCCGCAACCCGGTGTCGGCGCCGAGCGACCGGCGCCACTCGGCGCGGGAGCTCGCGAACTCGTCGGCGTCGGGGACGTAGTCGCCGTGCGACGTACGGGTGTCCGACGTGCCTGCCTCAGTCATCAGCGAAGAACTCCTCTGTCGTGGTTGGGTGCCAGCCGAGATCGTGCAGCCAGCCGACGTCGACCGGGGCCTCGGCGTGGGACACGGCGGGCGCGTCCGCCCCTCGGCGCCAGCTGACGCCGAGGGCGGACACCAGGTCCGCCACGCGGCGCACGCGCCCCGAGCCAACGGGAAGATACCCCGTGCGGCCGTTCCGTACCGCGGCCACCACCGCCGCCCCCACGTCCGAGGCGTGCACGAAGTCATGCGCCGCGTCCGGTGTCTGGAGGGTGACGGTGTCGCCGTCGGAGCGGGCCGCGAGCGCCGCCGCGACCACGGCGGGCCGGCCGACGCGCTCGTCGAAGACGTAGGCCGGCCGCAGCCAGCCGATCGCGCCGTCGGCGATCGCGGGGTCCAGCTGCCGGCGCAGCGCCACCTTCGACGCGGTGTAGGCGTCGGCAGGGTCCGGGTCGGTGTCGACGACCGTGCCGGTCGCCCACAGCGGCACCCGCAGCTGCCGGCACACGTCGTGCAGGTCGAGGCTGGTCGTCAGCCAGCGGTCGTTGTCGGGCGAGCCGCGGTAGCCGGGCGTGCCGCTCGCCACCCAGGCCAGGTGCACGACCGCCGCGGGACGGGTGCGGCGCACCAGGTCCGCGGCCGCCCCGGGGGCCAGCAGGTCCACGTCCGAGCGTCGTACGACGTGCAGCGGCGGATCGGCGTCGGTCCAGTGCCGGACGACCCAGGAGCCGATCAGACCGGTCGCGCCGGTGATCAGGACGGGAGCGGCCATGCGAGACCCCGCCGGTCCTTGTCGGAGATGCGGGTCGGCGTGCGCGGCCACTCGACCCCGACGGTCGGGTCGTCCCAGCGCAGCGTCCGCGCGTGCTCGGGCGAGAACTCTCCACGCATCAGGTAGGTGAGAGCGGTGCCGTCCTCGAGGGTCTGGTAGCCGTGGGCGACGCCCGGCGGTACGTGCAGCGCCAGTCCGTCGCCGGCGGCCAGCTCGACGGCCGCCCAGCGACCGTAGGTCGGCTGGTCGGGACGGACGTCGACGAGCACGTCCAGCAGCCGGCCGTGGGTCACCCACAGCGTCTTGGACTCCTCGAACGGCGCGACCTGCACGTGCATGCCGCGCACCGTCCCCGCGACCTCGTTGGTGGTGATGATGACCTCGTCGACGACGAGGTCCAGGCCGGCGCGCTCGGTCTCCTCGCGGCGCACGACCTTGCGCAGCGCACCGCGGTCGTCGGCGAACGCGACGCCCTCGAGCAGCGCGACCCCGGCCAGCGCGGTGACCGCGAGGCCCGCCATCAGAGCGGCCGCATCTCCGGCACCGCGACCCAGACCTCGGCGGCCGGCACCATGCCCCGGATGATCGGCCCGATCTCGCCGGCGATGTTCCACGGCAGGATCAGCACGTCGTCGGGTGCGTGACCCGCGAGTTCCGTGGGCGCTGCCACCGGCACCTGGGTGCCGGGCAGGAATCTGCCCTGCTTCTGCTCGCTGCCGTCGACCACCACGACGAGGTCGTCGCGCCGGACGCCGGCGGCGTTCATGATCGTGTTGCCCTTGGCGGCGGCGCCGTACCCGGCGACGACCCGGCCGGCCGCGTGCCGCTCGTCGAGCCAGGAGCGCAGCCCGTCGATCGCCGCGCGGCTGCGCGAGGAGAACTCCCGCCAGGTCGGCTCGGAGAGCAGGCCTCCCTCGAGCTCCTCGGCGATCGTCGCCGCGACGCTGTCATCGACCGGGCGCGACCCGGCCCGTGCGATCCAGTAGCGGTTGGAGCCGCCGTGGGTGGTGAGCCGCTCCACGCGCACGAGCTCGAGCCCGGCCTCGGCGACGACGCGCGCGACCGCGTGGGCGGTGAGGTAGGAGAAGTGCTCGTGGTAGATCGTGTCGAACTGCACCTCGTGCAGGAGCGTCAGGTACGACGGGTTCTCGACCGTCACGACCGTGCGGTCGTCGCACAGGTGTGCGAGGCCGGCGACGAAGTCGCGCAGGTCCGGCACGTGCGCCATCACGTTGTTGGCAGCGACCAGCCGGGGCCGTCCGTGCTCGGCGACCAGCTTCTCGGCGGTCTCGAGGCCGAAGAACTCCGAGACCGTCGGCACCCCCTTGTCGCGCGCGATCTGGGCGACCTTGCCGGCGGGCTCGATGCCGAGCACCCGCGGCCCGACGGCCTGCATCTGCGCGAGGAGGTAGCCGTCGTTGCTGGCGATCTCCATGACGAGGTCGTCCGACCCGAGGCCCAGCTCGGCCGTCAGCTGCTCGACGTAGCGACCCGCGTGCGCCAACCAGGAGGAGCTGACCGACGACAGGTAGGGGTACTCCTCACCGAAGATCCGCTCGGGGAGCACGTACTCGCCGACCTGGCCGAGACCGCAGCCCGGGCAGGTGCGCAGGTGGAGCGGGAACGCCGGGTCGGGGTGCTCCTGGGAGAGCGCCATCTCGTTGGAGAGCGGCTGCTCGCCGAGGTCGAGGACCGAGACCAGGTCGGTGCCGTCGCATCCGCGGCACACGGACGTGCCGCGGGGCGTGAGCTCCGCGCTCATCGGGCCGCCCACGGGGCGTCGCCCGCCTCCCACATCCGATCCAGCTCGTCACGTTCGCGCAGGGTGTCCATCGGCATCCAGAATCCGTCGTGCTCGTAGGCGCCGAGCTGGCCCCGCTCGGCGAGGGTGCCCAGGACCGTCCGCTCGAAGACCGTGTCGTCGCCGGCGACCAGGTCGAGGACCTCGGGCTCGACGACGAAGAAGCCGCCGTTGATGCGGTCGTGGGCCTCCTGTGGCTTCTCCCGGAAGTGGTCGACCATCCCGTTGGAGATCTCGAGGGCCCCGAAGCGCGGGGGCGGATGCACGGCGGTGACGGTCGCCAGGGCCCCCACCCGCTCGTGGTGCCGGACGACGTCGTTGATCGGGACGTCGGACAGCCCGTCGCCGTACGTGAGCAGGAACCGCTCGTCGAGCAGCGGACGGAGCCGGCCCAGCCGGCCGCCGGTCATGCTGTCGAGGCCGGTGTCGATCAGCGTCACCCGCCACTCCTGCGTGTTGCCGGACAGGTAGGTCACCTCGCCGGAGGCGAGGTCGATCGACAGGTCGCCCTCGTGCATGAAGCGGTTGGCGAAGTACTCCTTGATGACGTGGCCCTTGTAGCCGAGGGCGACGACGAAGTCCGTGTGCCCCTGGCTGGCGTACAGCGACATGATGTGCCACAGGATCGGCCGGCCGCCGATCGCGACCATCGGCTTCGGGATCGCGTGCGTCTCCTCGGCCAACCGGGTCCCTCGTCCGCCGGCCAGGATGACTGTCTGCACGTGCTGCCTCCGAGTTGACGAGGGGGGTCGGCGTGATCGAGACCGTGATGCTAGTCGACTGCTGTCCGGCTGCGGTGCGCTGACCCTGCGCGCCTGAGCTTCTCCGCGCGTCCGCGGAACGTGGCGACGGCGGCGCTGGCGGCCGACCTGGTCCGGAGCCGGTCGGCCAGCAGCGTGGCCTCGTAGATGTTCGTGACGCCTTCACCGCAGGGCACGATCGGGTTGCCGCGCAGGATCAGGTCGGCGGCGGCGAGCCCCATGCGCGCGGTCGCTCCGCGTCGCTCCCGTGCGAGCTCGTGCTCGAGGTGCTCGCCCAGGCCGTGCTGCACCGCGATCTGCCGGAGTGTGGCGTGCACGCTGTCGCGCACGCGCGGGTTCAGCAGGTAGTCGCGGTCGCGGAGCACGGCGTCGAGCAGGGCCGAGATGTCGACCTCCGGCACCGAGGCGAAGCGGTCGTGGGCCTGGAGGAGCGGCTCGCCGACCAGGACCGGCAGCGCAGCGGTCATCCGGAGCGCCGGGTGGAACGGGATGGAGTTCTCGGCCTCGAACCGCTGGGCGGGTGAGTCCTCCGCGTCGTTGCCCGCCCCGGTCACCTGGGAAGCACCGGTGCTGTGGCCGGAGGACCCGGAGAGCGAGTAGATGCGGTCGGTCGACAGGTAGGTGTCGACGGACCCGGCGACGACGATGCCGGAGTAGATGTCGGGGATGACCGAGTGGAAGAAGGCGCCGCCCGACCGTTGCCTGACGGAGTCGAGCAGCGACCGCTTGACGACACCCCAGTAGAGGGACGGCAGCTGGTGGGCGTGCGCGCGGAACGCCGCCACCTCGGGCAGCACCTCCGCCGATCGGCGCGGGACGGTGCCGTACGGCTGGCGGAAGCGCATGGAGAGGCAGTTGGCGAGCGAGGGGTCCACGTAGCTCGGCCAGTAGTACGCATGGACCGGCCAGCGCAGCGCTGCCTCGCCACCGGCGAGGATCTCGGACAGGTCGCCAGCGGCGCCCGGCATCAGGCCGTCGTCGTCGCCGAGGTAGCCGACGTAGTCGTGGGTCGCGTGCGCGAGCGCGAACTCCCAGTTCTCCGTCATGCTCATCGGGCGCCCGGTGTTGAGGTACCTGACCCGCGGGTCCCCGACCGCCTCGACGACCTCGCGCGTCTGGTCGCGGCTCGCGTTGTCGCTGACGATGATCTCGAGCCGGTCGTAGTCCTGGGAGACGCAGGTCTCCAGCGCCCACCGCAAGGTGTCGTGTCGCTCCCGGGTGGGCAGGACGATCGTGAGGGATGGCCGCGGCATCTGAGTCCAATCGGGTCAGGGCTGGTCAGGTCTCGGCGGTCATCCTCGCATCCCGGTCGGCCAGGACGGGGTGCGCAGGTCGGTCCCGCACACCGGCCTCTACCCTGGGACGGTCCGCGTGGGGAGGGTCTCTGATGGGACGTGTGCGAGGAGCCGCAGGCGCTGTCGCGCTCCTGCTCGCCGCTGCCGTCACCGCCGGATGTGACGGTTCGTCCCGGGCAGGTCAGCAGCCGAGCGATCCCGCGACCGCCTCCTCGCGCGCCACGGCGAGCGCGCGGGCGGTGCCGGTGGCCGACCCGGACCATGCCGTCGAACCGCCCGGCCGACGTACGGGTCGGTGGGGGCCTCCGGACATCATCGTGACCAGTGCGAAGACCATCCCGGCAGACCGGGTGGCGGCGATCGCGGCGCTCCCCGGCGTCACCGACGTCGAGAGGGTGTCGCGGGTCGAGATCCCGGTCGAGAACCGCACGCTGACCGTCCTCGCGGTCGACCCCGCGACCTACCGCAACTACGTGACCGACTACCGGACCGCGCAGGCCGACCGGGTGTGGGACCGGGTCGCCGGAGGCGAGGTCGCCGTCCGCCCCGGGCTCTCGCGCAAATTGCCGACCGAGGACGGGTACGTCGCGCTCGGCAGCACCGACGACGCGCCGCGCGTCCATGTGGGCGCCTGGGCGCTGCAGACCTGGCAGGCCGACGCGGTCGTCAACGACACGTGGACCGACGAGCTCGACATGCCGGAGGGCAACGCGCTCCTCGTCCGCACCGCCAAGGTGGCCCCCGGGCCGCTGCGGACGCCGATCGAGCGCCGGCTCCGCGGCACCGACGCCTCGGTGCAGATGACCGACGCGGTCGCACGCTTCGGGCTCGACCCCGACGTCGTGCAGACCGCCGTCGTCGTCGGCACGGTCGCCGACGCGGTGGGCGTCTACCGCTACCGGGTGCTGGGCGGCGGGGCGATCGCGCCGGACCCGGGCTGGGTCGCCGAGCACATCACCACCCAGCCCGTGCCGATCCTGGGCAACGTCACCTGCAACAAGCTGATCTTCCCGCAGCTGCGGGCCGCCCTCGAGGAGGTCCGAGCCCGCGGCCTGGCCGACAAGATCCACCCGGGCGAGTACGCCGGCTGCTACAACGCCCGGTTCATCGCCGGCTCGACCACGCTGTCCAACCACGCCTTCGGCCTCGCGCTCGACCTCAACGTGCCCGGCAACCAGCGGGGCAGTGTCGGCGACATGGACCGCGGCATCGTGTCGATCTTCGAGCACTGGGGATTCACGTGGGGCGGCCGGTGGAGCTGGACCGACCCGATGCACTTCGAGATGAACCGGCTGGTCCGTCCGGACTGAGAGGTGGCTAGCCTCGACGCCATGCGCGCCGTCCAGGTCATCTCCCCCACCGGTCCCACCGACGTCGTCGTCCGCGACGTCCCGGAGCCGGAGCCGAAGCCCGGAGAGGTGCTGGTCGAGGTGCACAGCGTCGGGATCTCGTTCCCCGACCTGCTGCTGAGCAAGGGCGAGTACCAGCTGCGCCCGGAGCCGCCGTTCACGCTCGGCGTGGACTTCGCAGGCGTCGTCATCGACGGCCCCGACGGTTTCACCCCAGGCCAGCGTGTGGCCGGCGTCGCGGGCTACGGCAACGCCGCGGAGCGGGTCGCGAGCCCGGCCGACACGACGTTCGCGCTGCCGGACTCGCTGTCCTTCGACGAGGGCGCCGCGCTGCCGATGAACTACCTCACCGCTCACTTCGCGCTCGCCGAGCGCGGCGGCCTGCGGGCCGGCGAGACCGTGCTGGTGCACGGCGCGGCCGGCGGCGTCGGCACGGCGACCATCCAGGTCGCGAAGGGGTACGGCGCCCGCACGATCGCCGTCGTGAGCACCGAGGAGAAGGCCGCGGTCGCTCGCGCCGCCGGCGCCGACGAGGCCGTGCTGCTCGACGGGTTCAAGGACGCCGCCCTCGCGCTCACCGGTGGGCACGGTGTCGACGTGGTCGTCGACGTGGTCGGCGGCGCCGTCTTCACCGACTCGCTGCGCTCGCTGGCGACCCAGGGTCGGCTGCTCGTGGTCGGCTTCGCCGCCGGGCAGGGCATCCCCGAGGTCAAGGTCAACCGGTTGCTCCTCAACAACACCGACGTGCGCGGTGTCGGTTGGGGCGCGTTCGCGATGATGCGCCCGGGCTACATGCAGGAGCAGTGGGCGGCGCTGGTGCCGATGATCGAGTCCGGCGTCATCAGGCCCCCGATCGGCACGACGTACCCCCTCGAGGACTTCGGACGGGCCCTCACCGACCTGGACGAGCGGAAGGTGCTCGGCAAGGCGGTCGTGCACGTCCGCGACTGAGGTCGTCGCGTTCCGGACGGGTCGGGACGCGTGACCCTGCCGACCGGGACGCAGGGCGCAGGAGGGTCGCCCCATGCGCCTCCTTCCCGTCAGCCAGCACCTCCTCCCTACGCCGTTCGCGCCGACGATCGCCGCCCGCGCGTAGGGCAGCCGGAGACCCGGGTCCCCGAGCGCCGTGTCGCGCGTCGTCTGGTTCCACCCGCGCCAGCTGCTCCCACCCCGCGGCGGCGGTGACTTCCGCACCCTCGGACTCGTGCGGGGAGTGCTGTCGGCGGGACACGACGTGCTGCTCGTCGCGCCGAGCGAGGGTCTGCAGGTGCAGGGTGACCCGCTCCCGGGTCTGCGCACCGTCGAGCTCACGCTCCGGAGCGGGATCCCGCGCGTCGTCACCAAGGTCCTCTCCCGCTCGCCCCTGCGTGCCCCGCGGGTGACGCGGGCCTCGGTCGCCGGGGCGCGACGGGCCATCGCGGACTTCCGTCCCGATCTCGGCGTCGCGTCGGAAGGGACGATCTGGGGCATGACGTCGGCCCTGATGCCCGACGTGCCGTGGATCTACGACGCCCACAACGTCGAGCACGAGCTGTTCGCGGCACACGCGGCGGCCGCCGCCGGCGCCCTCGACCGGCTCACGTTCCGGGTCGACCGGCGCCGCATCGCCCGCGACGAGCGTCTCCTCCTCGACCGGTCGGAGGTGACGCTGGTGGTCTCGCCCGACGATCGCGCCGGACTGGCGCGGGTGGCGCCGGGCGCCGAGCTCGTCCTGGTGCCGAGCTCGATGGTCGCCCCGGCGCGCACCGCGACGCCCGCCGACGCCGGGCCGGTCGTCCTGCTCGTCGGCACGCTCGACTTCCCACCGAACGTCGAGGCGGTCGAGCTGATGGCCGAGGTGATGCCGCGCCTCCGGGAGCGGTGCCCGGACGCCTCGTTGCTGCTGATCGGCCGCCGCCCGACGAGCCGGGTGCGCCAGCTCGCTGCCGGTGCGCCGTGGGTCGAGCTCTGGGAGGACGCCCCGCACGTCGCGGCCGGCTACGACCGGGCGCGCTGTGCCGTGATGCCGTTCCGGTCGGGGTCGGGCACCAAGCTCAAGCTCTACGAGGCGTTCGCCGCCGGCATGCCGGTCGTCGCCACGGCCACCGGGGCAGCGGGCGTGGACGTGGCGCCCGGTTCCGACATCTTCGTCGAGGACGACACCGTCGCGTTCGCGGACGCCGTGGCCAGGCTGCTCGCGGACCCGGACCTCGCCGCCACGATCGGCGCCGCGGCGCGGCGGTCCTTCGACGAGCGGCTGTCGTGGGAGCGGGCGTCGTACCCCGCCCTGCTGGCCCTGGTCGAGCGCCTCACGGGCTGAGTCGCGGCCCCCGCGCCCGGCGCTCGGCGGCGATCGTGCGCGCCGCCCACTGCACGGACCGGCCCGCGACGACCAGCACGACGGCGACCAGGACCGCACCCAGGACGAGCGCTGGCAGACGCTCCGCGGCTGCCAGCTCCGACGCCCCCACCGTGCACGCCAGGAGGAGGGCGACCCGCGTGGCTGCCCGGCGGCCGCCGGCGCTGCTGACCGCGAGCCACGCCAGTGGGAGCACCAGCACCAGCGCCTCCGTCACCCAGGTGATGCGCGCGCTGGCAGCGGCGCCGAGCTCGGGGGTGAAGAGGCCGTTGAGCGCCAGGTTGCCGGCGAGCCCGAGGATGCTGAAGGCGAGGTACCACCGACCGCGGCCGACCGCGATGAAGGCGTAGGCCAGCACCATGGCCGGGAACGCCAGCGCCGCGACGGGGGCCATCAACCAGATGTAGGTCTCGGCGCCTGCCATCGCCGGGCCGCCGATGACGACGGTCAGCAGACGGGCGGCGGCGATCAGGCCGGCCGCGACCGCCGCGCCGATGGCGGCCACGGTGACCAGCAGCCGGTGCGTGACGTCGTCGGTGAGGAGGGCGACCGTGCGGGACCGGCCGGCGAGGAGCGGCAGGACCGCGCCCGCCGCGATCCCTCCGGCGACGATCGTCTGCTCGGCGAAGAGGAAGGCGAAGAAGAATCTGCTCGCCGCCGCGTCGTCCTCGTAGGCGTTGACGAACGCGATCGAGGTGCGCGTGTAGGCGGCCGTCAGGAGGATCGCGCCGGCCAGCGGGAGCGCCTCCCGCACTACCCGCGCCACCTTCGGCCACTGGGGTCCGGGGGACGGCAGCTGCGCCGACGGGGCGCGGGTGAGCTCGCGGCTGACCAGGACTGCGAGGAGGATCGCCGGCGCGGTGAACGTCACGAGCCCGAGCACCGGCGTCGGCAGGTCGAGCAGGATGCAGACGGTGAGCGCGGCGAAGCCGATCGCAGCCGTGGCGGTCTCGAGGAGCGTTGCGCGGTGCAGCCGCTGGTCGGACTGCAGCCACGGCGTCGCATTGTTGACCACGGACCGGGCGAGGACGGCCGCTCCCATCATCGCCGCCAGCGGAAGCACGGCGAGACCGCGGGTGGCGACCGCGATGCCGATGACCAGCACGTAGGCCACGGTCCCGAGGACCAGGCGGACCGGGAGCATGGCCGTGGTCCTCGGCGTCCCCGCAGCGTCGACGGCGAGGTGCCGCATGACCACCGGCGACAGCCCCGGATCGACCAGGACGCCGGCGAGCGCGATGGCCGAGAGCACGGTGGCCCAGTTGACGTAGCCCTCGCCGAGCTGGCGGGTGATCATCGCGGTGCTTGCGGACATCAGCACCAGGGCGACCCCTCGGGCCAGCACCTGCATGACCGCGGAGTGCGAGGCTCCGGCCGCGGTCGGCGTCAGCTGCGCGGTCACCGCAGCAAGGACTCGTACAGCGGCTCGAGCCGCGCGGCGACGTCGTCCCACGTGGGCACGGCGGCGGGCTGCTCGGGCCGCGGCGGGAGCGTCTGGACCAGCGCACGCGCCTCGCTCGGCCCGTCGGCGAGGTGCACGTGGCCGGGGTACGCGGCGGCGAGCTCGACCGTCGCCGGGAGGGGGGAGGCGACCACGGGGGTGCCGAGCGCGAGCGCCTCGAGCACCGCCAGGGACTGGCCCTCGGCCCGCGACAGGTGGACGAGTGCGCTGGCGTCGCGCACGAGGCCGAGCAGGGCGGAGCGGTCGACGACCTCACCGAGCCAGGTGCCCCCGGCGTCCGCGACCGCCCGCTGGAACTCGACGCGCTCCGCCGCCGTTCCCTCGAAGCCGCCGACGACGACCGGCCGGAGACCCGCCAGCGCGGCGACGGTCTCGAGCTGACGCTTGCGGCGGCTCACGCTGCCGGCAAGGAGCACGTACGGCGACGTCGGCGTGCCGGGCGGTGGGGCGCCGGCCTGCTCCCGGCTGACGCCGTTGGGCACCGTCACGACCCGGGCGGCGCCGAGCTCCGTCGCGAGGTCGTGCTCGTGCCTGCTCTGCGCGACGACCAGGTCGGCGGAGATCAGGAGCTGCCGGCGCATCCGCGGCCCCCACGTCGAGAGCGGCACGCGGGCCGAGAGCCGTTCGACCGCGACCCGCCGCGGGGGGACGACGATCACCGGCGACACGACGAGGGGCACGCGGGTCAGGCGCCAGTGGGCGAGCACGTGGCAGACGTCCGGCTCCGCCCCGAAGGCGTGGAGGACGTCGAACCCTCCGGGCTCGGCGGCCGCGACCGGGCGGACGTCGTGGCGGCGCCGCCGAAGAGCGGCGGAGGTCTCGCGGACCTGGCGCTCCAGACCGCCTCCCCCCAGGGCGCGCGGGATGCCGCCGAGCGTCGCGATCCGCATCGCGCGGCTCACGTCCGGACGGAGGCGGGCGGCATGGGCCGGAGTCTGCCAGACCGGGCTGAGGAGACGGCGGCGCTGCGGACCCCGTCGCTGCTCCGGGTCAGCGCCGTCGCAGCCGCACCGTCGCGTCGCCGTACCCCGCCTTGTCGGCGGTCACGGTGAAGCGCTTGGCCCTACCCGCGGGGTAGCTCAGGGTGCAGCTGCCGTTCGCGGCCGTCGTGCACGAGTCCCCGCCGCCGGCGACCTTCGCGCCCTTGAGCGTCGCACCGGCGTCGCTGACGGTCACGGTGACCTTCGCGCCCTTGCCCCTCTTCCACGTCCTCGGCGACGCCGTCAGGCTCAGCCCGGGCAGCACCCGCCGGTGGAACATCGACGAGCCGTCGCCGAGGACCAGGTCCGCCGATCCGTTCGCCGCCGCCATCGCCAGGCTGTAGACCGTGGCGCCCTTCGGCGGGGTGATCGTGGTGACCGCGCCGAAGGTCGTCCCGAAGGACGCGCTCCGCGTGAAGCGCACCCTCCCGCTGCCGGTCGACCACGCGACCCAGACCCGGCCGCTCGGCTCGAGGGCGAGGGCGAGCTCGCGCGCGTCCCTGGAGCCGGGCACGGGGAGCGCGCGAGCGTCGCCGACGACCCAGAGGCTGACGTTCTTGCAGGTCGGGTAGCCCATGCAGTACGCCGTCAGCATGCGCCCGTCGGGCAGCGTGACGAGGGGGACCGCCTGCCCCGGCGCGACGGAGCTCCCGCCGGTCGTGGAGCCCGGCGCCTGGTAGGCGGGCCCCGGCGCGGGGAGCAGCTGCTTGACGAAGATCCCCTGGTCGGCCGCGGCCGATCCGTTGGCGTAGAACGACGACCAGACGGTGTCGCCGGTGCGCGTCAACGAGCTGTAGTAGAGGCAGCACTCCGCGAACGACGAGGTGCCGTCGGCCGCCGCTCCGCCGGCGTTCCACGTCAGCGTGGAGTTGAGGGGGAACGACACGACGGGGGTGCCGTCGGCGAGCGTGGTGGCGCCGGTGCCGTAGCTCCCGTACGCGTAGCCGCTCTGCGTCAGCGCCCCGGGCTGGACCGTCCAGGCGGTGCCGGCCGCGTCCGCGAGGGCGCTGAACATCCGGCCGCTGCTGTAGGGGTTGGCGACGTCGGTGTCCTGGAGCCCGCCGAAGACCAGCCGGATCCCGCCGCCCGCGGCCGGGACCAGCTTCGGGTCCGTCGGCAGCGTGGCCCATCCGCCCACGGCGGTGCCGCTGGCCACGACCTTGCCCTGCGCCGAGATGTTCGTGAACCCGATGTCGGCCGCCGAGGGGCTGTCGCGCCGGTAGGCCACGTGCAGCACGCCGTCCGCCGTGCGCAGCAGCCCGGCCTCCGCGATGTTGGCGACCTGGCCGGTGGTGATCCTCGTCCAGGCGGCGGCCGCGCGGTGGGCCGACGGACCCGCGTCCGGCGCCTGGCCGGCGGACGCCGGCGCGGCGAGCAGGGCGAGGGTCGTCGCGCCGGACGCGACGGTGGCGAGCACGAGTGGGCGCATGCTCGGAGCGTCGCACCGCGCCCCCTGCGCAGGAATGGTCCCTTCGGGTGATTCCCCTGACGGATACGCTCGGGGAGTGACGACTCTCGAGGACGCCCGTGAGGGCATGGACCACACCATCCGACCGCAGGACGATCTGTTCGGCCACGTCAACGGACGTTGGCTCGACGAGACGGAGATCCCCAGCGACCGGTCGAGCTGGGGCCCGTTCGTCCAGCTCGCGGACGCCGCTGAGCAGCACGTGCACGCGATCATCGAGGACCTCGCGCAGCAGGTCGCTGCCGGCGCTGCGGTCGACGAGGACGCCCGCAAGATCGGCGACCTCTTCCACTCCTTCATGGACACCGAGACGATCACGGCCCGCGGCGCCACGCCCCTGCGGCCGCTGCTCACGGCGGTCGACGGGCTCCGCGACACCCGCGACCTGGCGGCGTTCCTCGGCGAGTTCGAGCGGATCGGCGGCCACGGCCTCTTCGGCTCCTACGTCGACACCGACAGCAAGGACTCCGACCGCTACCTCTTCAACCTCGTCCAGGGTGGCCTCGGCCTCCCCGACGAGTCCTACTACCGCGACGACAAGTTCGCCGAGGTGCGCGAGAAGTACGCCGCCTACCTGACCCGGCTCTTCAGCCTCGTCGACCACGCGACGCCCGAGGCGGCCGCGGCGACCGTGCTCGCCGTCGACACGCGCCTGGCGGCCGGCCACTGGGAGCGTGCGGAGACCCGCGACGTCCAGAAGACCTACAACCTGATGACCAGGGCCGAGCTCGTCGAGCTCTGCCCGGGCTTCGACTGGGACGCCTACGTCACCAACCTCGGCGGCTCCGACGAGACGCTGGCCGAGGTGTGCGTGCGGCAGCCGTCGTACTTCTCCCACCTCGCGACGGTGCTCGACGAGGTCCCGCTCGCGGACTGGCAGGAGTGGCTGCGCTCGCACGTGCTGCGCGCGGCCGCGGCGTACCTCACCGACGACTTCGTGGAGACGAACTTCGACTTCTACGGCCGCACGCTCAACGGC
>Ga0164308_10000908_pt1 | contig 15965 bp, 18 predicted proteins | sample Whisoiple_246_MG_FD_109983 | JGI IMG/M metagenome (GOLD analysis project Ga0164308, IMG submission 109983) | Soil microbial communities amended with fresh organic matter from upstate New York, USA - Whitman soil sample_246_MG | ecosystem: Environmental > Terrestrial > Soil > Unclassified >...
AACCGCAAATGCACGAACGTGTAACTCTTACTATTGCATCATTAGGATGTTCTATCTCTGGAAGTGGTTTTTGCGAAGCCCTTACACGGTAAGGCCCACGGTAATTCATTGCTAGCATAATAATTATTTCGGATTTAGTATTGTCTAAAAAATTATGCCGCAATAGCAAATGCTTTAAATAAAAACAATTGCGTTTAAAACTATCTGTAAAGAATTACCTCTTTAAAAATATATGCATTATTCGTTGAGTAAAACATTAAGCAACCATTTAGAACGATATAATGTGTGTACTTAAATAATCCACATTTGTTTAAGCGCTTATACATTAAAATTGTTTTAGTGGTACATGGTTTGCACTTACATTTATTCATCACAAAAACATGGAATACAACATTAACGAGAACTCTTGTCCTGTACCTAAAGGCATACTGGTTGTTATCGGCGGTAAAGAAGATAAAGGAGATGAATCGGAAGATAAAAATGAAAACCGTTCAAACATTTTAAAGAATTTTATACAGCTTATTGAAAAGGATAAACCGCGTATTGAAATAGTTACCAGCGCAAGCAGTGAAGGCGAAGAAATGTTTGAAGATTATCGCAAAGTTTTTGAAAAGATGGGGACCGTTGATAGTGGCCACATTCATCATAAGGAGCGTAAAGAAGTTTTAGCAGATGATCTTACAGAAAGAATAAATGGTGCAGACGCAGTTTTCTTTACCGGGGGTGATCAGTTGTTGCTTACTTCTCTGTATGGCGGCAGCGATTTTCTTACGCAATTAAAGCAGCGTTATATACGTGATAACCTGGTAATTGCCGGCACAAGTGCGGGTGCGATGGCATTATCCACACCTATGATATTTGCGGGTAATGAAAACAAACAGGAAGTTACCGGTGAAATTAAGATCACAACAGGCCTTGAGTTTCTAAAAGATGTTTGTATTGATACGCATTTTGTTGACAGGGCAAGATTTGTGCGTATGGCGCAGGTGATAGCAACAAACCCAACCTCAGTTGGAATAGGCATTGATGAAAATACAGCGCTTATTATACGCGATGGTGTGGAAGCAGAAGTGATCGGAAACGGTCTTGTTACTATCATAGAAGGCTTCAACATTACTGCAAGCAGTATTGCAGAGTTTGGAAACGGTGATAAAATAATGATACAGGATATGCGGGTGCACCTGCTGGCTGAAAAAAGTAAATATCATATTCTGCAAACAAACCCTCCGCATAAATAATGAAGAGAGTTTGATATTATTGTTACAGTTGGTTATCTATTAAATTGCTTTCGCAATTTTTTCCCCTTGCAAATAATGCTTGTTTGAAAAAGCGGTAAATTTTATACGATCCGCTTCAAAGAGCATTATGATATCTGAACCACCATATGCAAAGAAACCAAACTCATCTCCTTTATCGAGTTTACTACCTGCTTCAGCCGTAATATTAACCGATGAAACGAAACCCATTCCAACCGGTACCACGGCAACAAAACCTATGCTTTTTGTTTTAAGAATTATATATCCGCGTGTTTGATTAAACTGGAAACCTATATCATCAACTACTTCTTTACGCCAGAATTTTTCTATTTCATTCGTCCATGTTCTGCCGGCAATAATTTTTGTTTCTACCACAGTACCGCCAACAGGCGTATGAAAACGATGGTAATCGTTCACACTTAAATAACAATGTGTAAATACACCGCCTTTAAATTTTTTTTGATAGCGGCTATCCGCGAGCAGGTCATTAATATTATACGTATCTCCTTTTACCGTAAGGGTTGCATCATCCCTGATTGGCCATTTGCCAAGATAAAGACTGTCAGTGGGAGACACAATAATTTCATCATTGCAACGATCGGTAACCGGTCTTTTTCCAGGCTTAACCTGCCGTGCCATGAACTGGTTATACGTAAGCCACCCGCTTGGGGCTTTATAATAATCTCCGATATTATTTTTAGGGTCTTTAATAAAAGTATCGATTGCTTTTACAGATTCTGTTGTATCCATAAAACTACCCATCGAAAGCATGAACGTTCTTATCCATTCGTTAAACACGGTGCTTTGCTTAAGCACGTCATGCGGTGATTTATTCAGTATGATCCAAAACTTTTCTGTTGAAGCGTTTAATTGTTTTTCTCTGGGTATATGTGTAAGCAAACCATTTAAAAAATAATAAAACTGGTCAAGTGTTTTTATTTCTTTTTCACCGGCTTCCTCTATTCCTCCTGTAAGTGCTGCTTTTAAATCATGATCAGTTTCTAAAAGTTCAACAAGTTTTTTAATACTGGGCTGCAATGCTGTAATATCTGCCATATTAAATTTTTTCCGTCATGAGCTGTTCCTGTTCCCTTTGTTTTTTCCGGATCACGTCTATACATGCACTGATCTCTTCACTACAGTTCACAATAAAACTCCCTTTCACAGCATGTTCTATTGCATACGTCAATGCTTCAATCTCATTTGATATCACCAACATTTCCATGCCGGGCTTTTCACTGTGTACACCTTCTGTGATCAACTGGGTGATTTGTTCATTGGTTCTTCCCCTGCCATCATCGTCGTGACGGATGATTATTTCATCGAATATTTCTGCGGCATAACGGCCCATCAGTTTTATGTCTTCATCCCTTCTGTCGCCCGCACAACCGATAATGCATGTTTTAACCGGGGCATTTACCTTTTCCATAAAATCTTTCAGCTGCTTAAATCCATCTGTATTGTGCACATAATCTATCATTACTTCAAAATTTTTTATTTTGAAGATATTCATGCGGCCAGGCGTAAGTTCCGGGCCAGGGATAAAGTTTTGTAAAGCTTTGCGAATAATCTTTGTATCAAATTCGCTGATAGATGCTGCGAGTATGGATGGCAAAATATTTTTTATCATGGCAGTAGCACGTCCATCCAGGGTTAATGGTACTTCATGCACTCTGGCTATCCTTGTTCTCCATTCGCCTTTGCAAACAGTAAAATAACCTTTCTCAATGATGGCTGCCCAACCGCCATCTTCACAATGTTTTAATACGCGTTCATTGTTATCATACATGCTGAACAAAGCGATGTTGCAATCCAGCTCTTCTTTTAATTCATAAACAATATCATCGTCTGCATTCAGAATGGCAAAGCCATCAGTGAATGTACTGCGTGCCACCACCGATTTTACTTTTGCCAGGTCTTCAATTGTATTGATGTCATTTAAACCAAGATGGTCTTCTGTAATATTTGTGATAATGCTGATATTGCATTTATCAAATGCCAGCCCTGAACGTAAAATGCCGCCTCTTGCTGTTTCAAGCACAGCAAAGTCTACAACAGGGTCTCTCAGTACTACCTCCGCACTGGCCGGCCCGCTGCAATCACCTGAATAGATGAGTTGATCCTGTATGTAAATGCCATCTGTGGTGGTATAACCAACGTTATGGCCGGCATGTTTTGCTATATGCGCTATCAACCTGGTAGTAGTTGTTTTGCCATTTGTGCCGGTAATGGCTACCACCGGTATGCGGGAAGATGCACCGTTTGGATACAACATTCTTATTACAGCTTCACCTACATTTCTCGGCATGCCATACGTTGGTGAAGTATGCATGCGAAAACCAGGTGCGGCATTCACTTCCACCACTGCGCCATTCGTTTTGTTTATAGGTTGCGTAATATCTTCGGCAACTATATCAATACCGCAGATATCAAGATTCATCAATCGCGCAATACGCTCTGCCAAAAATATATTTTGCGGATGTACTGCAGCAGTAACATCTCTTGCAGTGCCGCCGGTGCTTAAGTTCGCGGTATCTTTTAAAAACAAAACTTCCCCATCAGGCAAAACACTATCCAGGCTAAGGTTTTTCTTTGCAAGAATGGTTAAGGTTTGTTCATCAATTTTAATCGAGGTCAATGTTTTTTCATGCCCTTCGCCGCGCCGTGGATCATTGTTAGTTTTATCTACCAATTGCCGGATCGTGGAAATATCATCACCGATAACCATTGCCGGCGTTCTTCTTGCAACCGCTTCCAGTTTATAGTTAATTACAAGAAAGCGGTAGTCCATTCCTTTTACAAATTTTTCTATAACTATTTTTTTGGATACCTGCTGCGCTTTTTTGAATGCATCCAATGCGTCCGCTTCTGTTGTAATATTGGTAGTAATGCCCTTACCATGGTTACCATCGATGGGTTTAATTACTACAGGATAGCCAATGTTTGCAATGGCATTTTCCAGTTCAGCTTCATCACTGATAATACTGCCTTCTGCAACGGGAATAAAGTTTTTTGCAAGCAGTTTCTTTGTTGCATTTTTATCTGAAGCGATATCAATACCTACTCCACTGGTAGTAGAAGATACAGTTGCATCTATTATTTTTTGATTAATACCCTGACCAAACATGATGAGCGAATTGTTATCAAGCCGCTTGTAAGGGATACCTCTTTTTTTAGCAGCATTAATAATAGCTTGTGTACTTGGGCCAATACCTTCATTTTTATTAATGGCGATCAATGCTTTTATGTCATCATTAATATTATATGGCTTATTATCTTTTAACGCTTCTATACAGCGCACCGCTGCCCTGGCCGCATACAAACCTGCACTTTCAACCTGGTAAGCAAACACTACATTGTATACACCTTTGTTACCGGCAGAACGGGTGCGCCCAAACCCACAGGGCATATCTGCCAGCGACTGCATTTCCAATGCAACATGTTCGATAACATGACCAAGCCATGTACCTTTTCTGATTCGCTCAAAAAAGCCACCCGGTTTTTTTTCCGAGCACCGATGTTCATAAAGGGATGGCATTAAGGCTTCCAGGCGTTCTGCAAAGCCGGGAATTTTATGTGTAGGCATTTCTTCAGCTTCCTGAAGATCAAGTTTCATTACTATTAATTGTTTACGATAAGTTGACCAATAATTTGGTCCACGTAAAACCTTTAAACTCAGTATTTCCATAAAAATATTTGTGTGAACATATTACCATCAAAGGCATTGTTTTAAAAAGATCAGCTACCTTTTATGAGGTAAAAATTATGCCAACGCAGGAGCTTTGCCCTAAGTTTTTGTCGCAATCTTTTAAACTTAACTTAAGAATATATTAGAGCAGTTCTTTATCTGTAAGGATGGCCTGTTGCTTAGCCGCTTATTTAACATGCAGATATCTTAGCGATCCAATTTAATAACGAATACTTATTGACGAAAACTTACTTTAATGAATTGAATAAAAAGGAATTAATATAGCTCACTATTAAAATTCCATTCAATCGCTGGATTATTTTGGGGTAAAAATTCCCAAACATTATGGTAAACTAAGGCAAAAAAATAGCCATTGCCGGGTTACTCCAGCAATGGCTTATTAAGAATAGTCTATTTTAAACTTTACCCTCTGTTTTTAATAGCTGTAGTCACAACTGCGCTCAACAGCACAATACCAATTGCTACGAAACCCGCAGCCATCATCAATTTAACTTTGGCGTTATAGGGCGCAGGTGGTATATACAAAACACCATTCACATCTGTAATGGCGGGTTCTTCGCTGTAACGGCCTTTTTTAGGTATGGCTATTTCATTAAAATGTTCATGCAAATGTTGGAGATCTGACCGCAATTCCTTTCCATACATGGGTTTGCCATGTCCGGTTGCAGCCACTTCCGGTGCCAGCAGTTTTAATTTTTTTACGGAGTCTTCGGCGGCAGTCCAATCATATGTAAAGTAAGCAGGCGGGGGGCATAGTTGCTTTTTCTGAAACATTACCGCCAATGCTGATTCCTGTTTTGTGGTAACAAACGCATCGCCTGCAATCAGCACTTTGTCTTCTTCGCGGAACAAGCTTATATGGCCCGGCGCATGACCAGGTGTGTGTATATAACGCCAGCCTTTTAAAAATGGAATGGTTCCATCTTCAGGCAAAGCATCAATATTGCCCTGAACAACAGTGGGCGTTGCAGGATAAAGGTCGGCCACTGTAGCCATTAACCCGCCACCCACTGAAGAGTCTGGCGGGGGATAAGATGATTTCCCTTCCAAGTAAGGAAGCTCAAAATAATGCGCATAAACCGGCACATGCCAGTCTGCCAATAATTTGTTTAATGCGCCCACATGATCAAAATGTCCGTGCGTTAGAATGATGGCTTTCGGAGGCTTACCAGCAAAAAGCGCTGATGCAGCGTGTTTTATTTTTTGATAAGATGTTTTCAAGCCCGCATCTACCAATAACCAATCATTTTTTTCCCCGGTTTCTACAAAATAAAAATTCACAAAAATATCTTTCATGCCCCAAATGCCCGGAGCAACCTTAAAGTACCGTGTTGTATTCATAATTGTGGAATGTTTCAGTATTTATAAAAAAAATGATGCCATTTACCATACAACAGGCAGATCTCTGTTAAAACAATTAATGTTTAAGTTGCAGCGGTAACAATAATAAGAGGCTATTGATTGTTGATCATCCCGGTATGGTTATAAAAAATAATTATCAGGTCAACGCTGCAATATCAGAATGTAGTGCGATTTTGTGATGAAAAATTATCTGCAAAATTTGAAGCCCGGTTTGTACAAAAAACTATGCATACAATTGCTGCTATCGTTCTGCATGGTATTTTTTGGCATACCTGTTTATGCGCAGCAACCCGCGTTTACAGATACAACAGGTTTGGCAGCGCAGAAAGATGTGATCGATATATTAAAGAAGCTGTTCAAAACAGATCAGCAAAAAACAGATTCTTCACGCGTCACAAAAAAGTTTCAATTTTCACTTATACCGGTTGCCGGAAATGCGGCAGGCGGAGGCAAGGCGGTAGCTACAGCATTTAATGCGGCTTTTTATACAGGTAATGAATCCACCACTTCACTTTCAACCATTACATTTTCTCCCTGGTTTACTTTCGATGGCAAGTTTGTACTTCCATTCAGGAACATGGTATGGCTGCCTAATGATCTGTTATTATGGAAAGGCGATACGCGCTTTATGATCTACCCGCAATACACCTGGGGATTAGGCGGCAATACTGACTACAGCAACAAGGTTTTACTTCAATACAATTACCTGAGGTTCTATCATAGCTTTTTAAAGAAGGTGGGGGATAAAGTTTTTTTGGGAGCAGGATATGATCTCGACTACCATTTCAACGCAAGCCTTGAAAACGATTCTGCTACATTAGCCAAAATCCCTTTTTTCGATTATGAAAAAGACAGGCAGAATAGTATTTCGTCGGGCCCCGTAATTAATTTTCTGATCGATTCAAGGAGAAATTCTTTCAATCCTCCCGGAGGTGTTTATTTAGCGGTTGATTACAGGTTCAACGCGCAATTCCTGGGAAGCAGTTTTAACTGGCAATCTATATTGGTAGATGCCCGTAAGTACATCACATTTGATAAACAACGGCAAAACATCCTTGCATTCTGGAGTTATTACTGGGCTGTTACAAATGGTAAAGCGCCTTACCTGGACCTGCCCAGTATCGGATGGGATTATTATAACAGGTCGGGCCGCGGTTTTGAACAGAACCGGTACAGGGGCAGGCGTTTATTGTATGTTGAGTCGGAATACAGGAAGGATATTTCAAGAAATGGTTTCTGGGGTTTTGTAGTATTTGCTAATGTACATTCTGTATCAGAATACCAGGGTAACCAGTTTGTGTATTGGCATTCGGCGGCAGGAGCGGGTTTGCGCATTAAATTCAATAAAATTTCCAGGACAAATATTGGTGTTGATGTTGCAACGAGTAAGGACTTTACCGGAATTTATCTTTTATTGGGCGAAGCATTCTGAATGTTTTACGCGATGGGGGAGAAGGGAAGTTATTCTCAGAGCTTTTTTTGTTGCAAGGCTGCAAGTGCTAATAATATCTGATCAGCTAGCAGTAACATGCTCTTTTGCCCATGCGATCGTTTCTTTTACAGCCGCATTAATATCCTGTTTTGTAATGGATCGCTTGCTGCCCAGCCCATCGGGCATGGTGCCCGAAAAAAAAGAATATAATTTTCCCTTTTTTGTAGCAGGATTATAAAGCACTTTAACAAAGGGCAGCTTCGATCTTTCAATTACGTAGTGGTCATTTACTTTCTTTTCTAAAACAGTGTAGACCGGGTCCTTGTATTGGTTCATTTCGTGTTTATTAAACTGTTCCAGGAAAAACTTTAGGATAAATACTGTTATATAAGTAAGCTGTTTGTGTGTAATGCACCATCAAAAATAAAGCCTTGTGTAATTTATCCTGTTCATATTTATTGTAGCAAGCTTATTAAAACAGGGTGATAAGAACGAAGCCAGTTCATGGAGTTCTAAAGATGACAGGAGGTAAGTGCATATTATTTGCGATACAAATAAAAACATAAGAACGTTACCACCTCTACACCAATATGAATAAGGCAAGCAAGCTATTAATCTGCGACGCTTTGTTTATCTTTTAAATTTATACCAACCACCTTGGGTATTGATTTATGAAGATAGGCATTTGCATCATGCTCTATAGCGCCCTTTGGCAGCCATTGCCACCATACGCCAAGCCCCTGCTTAATGATATCTAAATAAAACGAGGGTAGTTGTGTTGTTTCTTTTTCAAAATAGTCTCTGAAGCTGCGGTCCTCTGCAAGATTCTTCCGCACTTTACGATAAAATTTTAACCGTCCATGCCCTTCATTGGAAATGGCCCGCATAAAGTTCATCCACCGGTTGGTATAATCTTTTGTTGCCATAAAACGCCTGTACATTGCTTTTGCAGAAAAAGTATACGCAGTAAGATCAATCACCTTATCATAAAAATCCAGCCATTCATAATTCTTTGGCTTAATGTTCATGGCAAGATGGTTATTTAAAAAATGAAAAGGAAAACCAATAAGACGGTTTTCCCTTTGATATTGAAGATTAAGCGGTGCGGCTTCGCCAAACGCACTCAATAAAGAATAACCCGGAAATGCAGCAGGCGACTTATCAACAAAACGCTTGGTCAGTTCAAAAGGTTCATCGCCTGAATCACTATCCATCCCCAGCACAAAGTTGGTTTGAATATAAGGGATGTATTCAAACATCATATTTACATGTTCTGATATCCGGTTCACTTTTTCTTCACCGGCTATGTGTTGTGTTTTTGATTTGTTGCCTAACTCATACCATGATTCAATACCAGGCAACATGGCCTCAAAACCATTTTGCTTCATGGCTTTTAAATGGGGTTCTGTAAGAATGGAAAGGCTGCTTTCGGCAACAAACCGAAAACTTTTCGGTGGTGCTGCTGAAGCGATCGCAGTCATATTTTCTTCAAAGCGCACTCCAAAATTCGGATCATGCCAAACCACTAATGGCCGTTTATATTTTGTAAGCAGGAAGCGGAGATCCTGCTTGATCGTTTCAAAATTCAGTGTCTGGTAAGGTACAGTTGAATCAATGCAAAAAGAACAGGTGTAAGGGCAACCAAGGCTGCCGATCATCGGAACCATTTTAAGAAAAGGTGCTTTCTTTAAAGTGGGTTCAATAAACTTCCATCTTTCTTCCACGCCTGGTATTAATGTAGGTTGTTGCTTCTCCGAAAGTCTCGTTCCTATTTCACCCTGCGGCACACAATTATCAAGTACCTGCATAATGGTTGATTTATGCGTGAAGCCAAGCACATAATCAAAATATTTAACCGCATCATCCGGATAACAACGTGCATGCGGCCCGCCCAATACAGTTACCACTCCTTTACTGCGGAAAAAATTACTGATCGAATAGGCAAGCAAAGCGGCCTGTGTAAAAGAGCAAATAAATACAACGTCAACATCTTTTGGTAATTCTTTACTCAGGTCTTCATATCCTGTATAGCAGATCATGTGTACATTATGGCCTTCCTGTTCGCACCACGTAGCAACTACCTGTGGCATTATACTGGCAAGATTTGCGTGCATGATACGCGCCCATAAGGTGTTGGCAGGACCTTTACTAACAAGGTCAATAACTCCGATATTAAGTTTCGACATATTGAATTTAAAACTATGATATAAAATTGAAAAAGTTGTTTTATATTTTTTCTTAGTGCTTAGAGTTCCTTGATAAATATGGAGCGCGGTAAACACATGAAGCCCAAACTTGAAATTAGTGTTGCCTTATGCAGCACTGGTGTAAATTTCAAAGCCTGCATTGTGCAAGTTGGAAAAATTAAGGCAAGGTTACTTACACAATTGTAATTAAGTATTATATAATTTACATATTGAAGATGTGTTACAGGATGAAGAAGAAATTAATCTTCGTAGCCACTTTTAATAATAGTGGAGATCATTTTAAATTGTTCATTGGCATTAAAGCAATGCGGACAATGCGCAGGTATTATAATACCGGTGCCTAAATTAAGCGTATGCATTTTTTTTTCAATGGTAACTTCTGCGCTGCCATCAATTATTTGTATGAATGTATCAAATGGGATTGTTTTTAAACCTAATTCCTCTCCTTCAGAAAAAGACATGGCAGTAACATTGCCGGTTGACTTTTTTATGATGGTTTTGCTCACAACAGCATTTGGTACGTATTCTATTATTTCAACAATGATATGGGCAACTGCCTTATCCAGTTCTGTTACCTCATTTTTTTTGCCTTGATCGTTGCTCATTTTGTTTACGTATAATTGTAAAGATGGTTTTTATTTATATATTATACTTGTATTTATCACTTTAAAACTTACATCATTCACATATCTTCCAGCGAAGACCGCCGGTAGTTTTTCAGTTTCTTAAAAAAAGTAGGCGTTAAGCCCGTTATTTTTTTAAATTGATTTGAAAGATGCGCCACGCTGCTGTAGTTCATTTTAAAAGCAATCTCAGTAAGGTTTAACTCATCATATACGATCAGTTCTTTTACCTTTTCAATTTTATGCAGGATGATATAATGCTCGATAGTAGTGCCCTTTACTTCAGAAAAAAGATTGGAGAGGTAAGTATAGTTATGATTAAGCTTTTCGCTTAAAAAAACAGAAAAATTAGTTTCAGGAAATTCATCGGCATAATGCACCATTTCTATAATTACCCTTTTTATCTTTTCTACCAGCATCGCTTTTTTGTCATCCATCAGCTCAAGTCCTGATTTGGCCAATACTGCTTTTAGCTGGAGCTTTTGCTTATCTGAAAGATCGTCTACCACTTCTGCTTCGCCTAATTCTACATTTTTGTAGGCTATATTTAATTTTTCCAGTTCCGATCTTACCAGCAGCTTACAACGAAGGCTTACCATATTTTTTATAAAAATCTTCATTATACTATCTAATAGCTATAAAAAAACAGGTGAACATAAACACCATATAATACCGGCGAAAAAATTATGCCACCCATTTATTTTTCTATGTATTGCCAGGCATGCCTGCCTGTTATAATCACATTTATTTTTAAGTACCTTCACAAAGGTCCGATACTTAAAGTATTAACAAACAATATCTCTTATCCTTCGTTTCTTTTTATTACCTTCGTGCCCATTGAGCTGTAAATTCATGCTTAAGATAATCTTATCGTTTACTATAAAAGTAAATTTTATCCTTCTCTCATTCTGTTTCTACTCACTCAACATTTATTAATTAAACAAATATTTTTTATGAACATTTATGTTTCTAATTTAAGTTTTCACACGGGTGAAACAGAACTGAAAGATCTATTCGAGAAATTTGGTGAGGTTGTTTCTGCAAAAATTATTATGGACAGGGAAACCAACCGCTCAAGGGGTTTTGGATTTATTGAAATGCCATCAACAGAAGAAGGCAATGCCGCTATAAAAGGATTGAACCAAAAAGAGATCCAGGGCCGCCCGCTTTCTGTTTCACAGGCAAGAGAAAAAGAAAATTCAGGCAACAGGAATTCTTTTTCACGCAGCAAAACTTTCTTTAACTAATTAGCATATATAGTTTGCCAACGGCTTTATTGCCGGCAAACTGATATACAACAATTTTTAAGGCTGTACCTGCAACAGGTACAGCTTACATATTTAAACAATCAAGATTTTGGATTTTAAAGATTTAAAACTTGTTGCACCTTTATTAAAAGCGTTGCAACAACAGGATTATACACAACCTACACCCATTCAGCAACAAGCCATACCGGCCGTATTACAGCAGCGCGATCTTTTAGCGTGCGCGCAAACAGGCACCGGCAAAACTGCAGCTTTTGCATTACCTGTAATTCAGTTGTTATACCAGCGAAAACAATCAGGCAGTTCAATACCGGGCATTAAGGCGTTGATACTTACTCCTACCCGCGAACTTGCCATTCAAATTGAAGAAAGCTTTAAAAACTATGGCGCATTCAGCGGTTTAAAACATCTTGCTATTTACGGCGGTGTTTCGCAGTTTCACCAGGTTCAAAAAATAAAACAAGGCATTGATATCCTGATCGCCACGCCAGGCAGGCTGCTCGATCTTGTAATGCAGCGCCATGTTCAGTTACGGCAAATTGAATTATTTGTATTGGATGAAGCAGACCGCATGCTTGATATGGGTTTTATAAATGATGTGCGCAAAATAATTGCAGGGCTTCCTCAAAAGAGGCAGACATTGTTTTTCTCTGCTACAATGCCCGCTGAAATAGAGCGTTTATCTAAAAGCATACTTACCGAGCCTGTTAAGATAGAAATAACCCCTGTTTCCACAACTGCGGAAACGGTTGAACAGACCATATATTTTGTTGAGAAAACAGACAAGCGTTCACTGCTTATTCATTTATTGAAAAATAATGAGATTGACTCTGCGCTTGTGTTTACGGAAACAAAATTCGGTGCCGATAAATTGTGTGTTGCTTTAAAGAAAGAGAACATACAGGTGCAGGCCATACATGGCAATAAATCGCAGGCAGAAAGGCAAAAAGCTTTAAATAATTTTAAGAACAGGAATATCAAGGTATTAATTGCAACTGATATTGCTTCAAGAGGAATAGACATTGATAACCTTTCGCATGTTATCAATTTTGAATTGCCGAATGTGCCTGAAACATATGTACACCGTATTGGCCGCACAGGCCGGGCAGGTGCTAATGGCAAAGCCATTTCGTTTTGCGGCATGGAAGAAAAATCATTGCTGCGCGATATTCATAAATTGACCGCACAGTCTATCCCGGTAATGAAAGACCATCCTTATCAAATGGCTGATGCAACATTGCAATTGCCGGTAAACAATAATGGGATGGCTTTTCGTGGACACAGTAAAGGCCGCAGGAACAAAGCGTTCATGCAGCGATAATTTATTCATATATTTTTTAAACTATGTTGATCATTCTTATTTTCTTTTTTACGCATTGGTTTCTTTCATTGTTCTTTCATTCTTTTTTTCTGCACCGTTATGCATCCCACCAGATGTATACGGTTTCTAAAAGAATGGAGAAGATAATTTATTTTTCTACCTGGTTTGTACAAGGTTCATCTTTCCTGGTGCCAAAAGCTTATGGTGTAATGCACCGCATGCACCATACGTTCAGTGATACCGAGAAAGATCCGCATTCACCGCATTTCTTTAAAGATGTATGGCAGATGATGGCACATACCGCTGCTATCTTCCATTCGTTTACTACAGGTAAAAACAAGCCTGATGCAGAATTTACCGAAGAGTACCTGCCAGCATGGGATAAACTTGATAAACTTGGCAGCAGTATGATAACAAGAATATTATTCGGCATATTATATACATCCGTATATCTTGTTTTTGCACCAAGCCCCTGGTGGTTTTTATTGCTGCCGGTGCATTTTTTAATGGGGCCTGTACAGGGCGCTATCGTAAACTGGTGCGGCCATAAATACGGATACAGTAATTTCAACAATGGTGATCATTCAAAAAACACTACTCCATTTGGTATTTTATTGATGGGCGAACTGTTCCAGAATAATCATCATCATGCCAAGAATAACGCAAATTTTGCCCGCAGGTGGTTTGAGTTAGATGCAACTTTTGTAGTAATGAAAGTATTGCACAAGCTAAAAATTATACGATTAGTTCCCGTACCTGTTGCAATAAACCAAAATAATGACAGAAGTAAATGATATAAAAGCGGGAAACATGGTGATGCATAACGCATCCGGTATAATGGTAACCGTTTTAGAAGTTGAAAACAATACCGTATTGCTGGAAACATTTCCGCAAAACAGCTATTGTGCAGTTGCCGATGTTTCCGGTATTAAACTTACTACCTCGCTGTTAAGAACATTATCATTTACAAATGAAGAGGAGCCAGGCAAATGGTCTGCACACGGGGTAAGCATCCATATAAAACCTGATGGTTTTTTTTATGGCTTAAGAATAACAAAGAACAGGGCCAAATTACAGTACCTGCACCAGCTCCAGAACTATGTTGAAGATTATCATGCACGTTTTAAAGATGTACATTATTCTTTAAACATGAATGTGCTAAAAGATATTGAATACAACAAGGCTTAAGAAAACGGCGGTTAATATGTATAGTAAATTTTTTCAGCATACAGATACCGGAATGCTTGAAGCAGAATTGGATGAGTTTCTACAGGCATTAGACGCAGTTACCGGGAATATCGTTAGTATTAAAATATCTCATCACGATGGTGCAATATTGGTATTGGTAATTTATAGCTGCTGGAAGAAATTATAAAGTAATTAGCTTGAGCAGCAACAAACCTTACCAGGTTACTCATAAATAAAATCAAAAAAATGACAACAGAGCAAATCCAGAAATTCTTTGCAGGTGTAAAAATTGATTCCGTAGTTCGTATCAGCTTTAAAACCCGTAATTCAGTTACAGGCATATTTATCCGCACAGCCGATTTCGATGATCTGAAATCAAAAAATTTCTGGCGCATTGTACCTGAAGCACAGTTTGAGCAATGGCAAAAATCAAAGGATTATAACTTATGGCGCATGTTTAATGGCGCAGAGTTTACAAAGCTGGCGATTGCTTAAGAATATTAAGCCCTAACAGTTTTCGGTAGTTTCTTATAGCGCCTTTTAAGGCGCCTATAAGCTCCGGCTTCATGCCTTTATTTTCCAATGATTTAATTTGTTCAACCCAAAGCGGTAGTGTTTTAACTTCAAAGCATTTGAACAATTTGAATATTGTTGCCGCAGGTATCATTGAAAACAGCAATTTTAACTGTACCCATTTCAGTTGGTTTTAAACTGAATTCAACGCCGGTATGTACAAGCCGGTCGTATTCCTGCTGAACGTCGTCAACATTGAATTGTGTGTAAGGAATCCCTGCATCAAAAAGTGCTTTTTGATAGGTTTTGGCCGGCTCAAAATGGTTAGGTGATGGTTCCAGCAACAGTTCCGGCCCATCCTGTTCTTCCTTGCTTACCACAGTTAACCACCTGGTTTCTCCACCTAATGGCACATCTGTTTTTTTTACAAATCCCAATTTTTCGGTGTAAAACTTTAATGCCTTTTCCTGGTGCTGCACCGGAACGCTAATAACTTTTACTTTCATTTGTCAGGTTTTAGATTTAAGCTTCAAAGTTTAAAAATTCGAATTAAACCGGCTTTGCGAAAGTTGCTCTTTTTTGAAATTCAGTTGGTGTTAATCCTGTTTTGCTTTTGAACAATGTGCTGAACGAGCTGGGGCTTTCAAACCCGATAGCAATACAGGTTTCAGTTATGCTTATTCCTTTTCTTAAATATTCCTTTGATCTTTCGATCCGTATACCTGTGCGGTACTGTTGTGGTGTTTGCCCGTAATATTTTGCGAACAAGCGTAATAAATGATATTTTGAAACAAACCGGGTATGCGACAGTAAGTTTAAATTCAGCTTTCTATCGTAATTGTTGTTGATATAGTTCCGGGTTCCGATCACCGTGTCAAGCTGCGCTTTGTTTGAATAAACAATACCCCTGATTCTGTTTATTTCGCTTTCATAAAATGTCATGTTCCAGGTTTAAAATTCAGTAGATATAATTATAGTTAAACTACTTGCTATTAAGCTACATAACACAACCGCATATGGCGCTGTGTTTTTGCCAGCGTTATAACTCTTTCAATAGTTCTTCTGTTTCCCTTAATGTGTTTTTGTAAA
>Ga0164308_10000909_pt1 | contig 15963 bp, 18 predicted proteins | sample Whisoiple_246_MG_FD_109983 | JGI IMG/M metagenome (GOLD analysis project Ga0164308, IMG submission 109983) | Soil microbial communities amended with fresh organic matter from upstate New York, USA - Whitman soil sample_246_MG | ecosystem: Environmental > Terrestrial > Soil > Unclassified >...
GGCAGCTCGGCCTGGTCGTCGGGCTCGGGGTCCTGCTCGACACCCTCGTCGTCCGCACGATCCTCGTCCCGTCGCTTGCCGGCCTGGTCGGTGACCGACTCTGGTGGCCGGTCCGGCCCACTGAGCCGGCCCGTCCGACCACCCCACCCCGGAGGGGCCGGCGAGGACCGCCGCACCGTCGGAGAACGCGCGTGTGTCGTAGGTTCTGACTGTGGAGTCGGCGCTGCGGTCCCTGACCGCGTTCCAGCACGCGCTCCTGGTGGCTCTGACCGGCGTCGGGCTCGTCAGGTCGATCGCCGTCGGGGCCCCTCCGGCGGCGGTCTCCGCCCTCACGGTCGCATTCCTCGGCTGGTACGTCGCCGGTGTCGTGATCTCGCGACGTGGCGCCGTGCACGCGGGCGGCGGCGCCGGCGTGTCTGCCCGGGCGGGCACCCCGGGCCCTCGCTCCACCGTCCTCTGGTGGCTGCTCGGGCTGACGGCACTGTGGCTGGTGCTGGTGGCCGTCTCCCCCGAGTTCGTCTGGGTCGCCTTCAGCCTGTGGCTGCTCGCCGGGCACTTCCTGCCCTGGCGCTGGTCGGTGCCCTACGCCGTGGTCGTGCTGGCCGTCGTGATCCTCGCCCAGTGGCACGCTGGGGGCACGCTCGGCGTCGCCGGTGTCATCGGTCCGGTCATCGGCGCACTCTTCGCACTGATCGTCTCCTGGGGCCAGGTCCAGCTCGTACGGTTCGGCGCGGAACGCGAACGCCTCGTCGCCTCGCTCGTCGAGGCGCAGGCCGAGGCCGAGTCGCTCCACAGCCAGCTCGCCGCCACGCAGCGCGAGGCCGGTGCCCTCGGAGAACGGGCGCGGCTCTCCCGCGACATCCACGACACCCTCGCGCAGGGCTTCTCCTCCATCGTGCTGCTCGCACGCTCCGCCGACGCGTCGGCGGACGAGGCCGGTCTGCGCGACGTGCTGCGGCGCATCCTCGCCACGGCGGGCGACAACCTCGAGGAGGCCAGGCGGGTCGTCGCATCCCTGGCACCACGCGAGCTCGACGGCGCGACCCTGCCGACCAGCCTCCGGCGTCTCCTCGACACCTTCACCGACGAGACCGGGATCCCGACGCAGCTGCGGCTCGACGGTGACCTCGACGGGCTGCCCACTGCCGTCGAGGTCGCGCTCGTGAGAACGACGCAGGGCGCGCTGGCCAACGTCCGTCGCCACGCCGACGCGAGCCGCGTCGTCGTGTCACTGTCGGAGACGCCCGACTCCGTGCGCCTCGACGTCGTCGACGACGGGGTCGGGTTCGACCCGCACGCCGTGCGTGCCCGACCACACGCTCCCGAGGCCGGCGGCTACGGGTTGTCCTCGACGAGAGCCAGGCTTCGCGAGCTGGGTGGCGGCCTCGACGTGGAGTCGGCCCCGGGTGAGGGCACCGCGCTGACGGCGCACGTGCCGCTCGGCAGCGGGGCGGGTCGATGACGCCGGTCCGCGTCCTCATCATCGACGACCACCCCGTCGTCCGGGCCGGTCTGCGGATGCTGCTCTCCGCCCGGCCCGAAGTGGAGGTCGTCGCCGAGGCCGGCGACGGGCAGACGGCGCTGACCGGTGCGGCCCGGCATCGACCCGACGTCGTGCTGTGCGACCTGCGCCTCGGCGGCGGGATGGACGGAGTTGCCATCACCCGCGCCCTCACGACCTTCAGCCCGGCGCCGGCCACGCTCATCCTGACGACCTACGACCACGACGCCGACATCGTCCGCGCGGTCGAGGCCGGCGCGTCGGGCTACCTCCTCAAGGACGTCGCCACCGACGAGCTCGTCGACGCCATCCAGGCGGCCGCCTCCGGCCAGACCGTCCTCAGCCCCTCGATGACCGACCGCATGATCGCCACCCTGCGCACGCGCAAGGCGGGCCTGAGCGAGCGTGAGCTGGAGGTCATGCGGCTCGTCGCGGACGGCCTGTCCAACAGGCAGGTGGCCAAGACCCTCTTCGTCAGCGAGGCGACGGTCAAGACGCACCTCAACCACGCCTACACCAAGCTCGGCGTCGACAGCAGGACCGCTGCCATCGCGGCGGCACGCGCCGCCGGCATCCTCGAGCAGACCTGACCCCCAGGGCACGGTCTGCACCCGGCGATCCTTCTGGGCGTCACTCCTTGTAGGAGCGATTGCCGATGGGCCCTTGTCGCAGCTGCCTGGTCGCCAGGAGCTCCTGATGGCCGCAGCGCTGGCAGACGAGCATGTCCTTGTCCCCGGGCTTGTGCCGGTACATGTGACCCATGACCCAGCACGGGAAGTTCCTCAAGCGCATACTCGATCGTCCACCTGCACGCGCTCGGGCGGCACGGGTTCCGGCACCGCAACCCGCCGCCGAGCTGTCGCCGGCCCGGGTGGGCCACGGCGTCCGGCGTCAGAGGGGATGAAGAGGGCCGGGAAGGGCCACCGGACGGGGCATCGGGGGCAGCTTCTGCCATTGCGTCGGGACGAGCACCCGGGGTCGGGGGTTCTGCTCGAGGTATCCCGCCACGTGTGGCGTCGCGGTCTGGCGGACCTGCCAGGTGCGGCCTTCGTCGAGGCTGACGACGAGCTCGCACCGTTCAAGGTCGACGGCCTGGTAGTACGCGATCGCGCAGCCCGGGGCGCCTTCAGCCATCGCGATCGCGTCGCTGTCGTCGGGGAGGTCGGCGCTGCTGAAGGAGCCGTCGCGCTGCTGGATGACGAGCCGCACGTTCCCGCCGACGCCGGCCAGGGCCCAGAGTCCGCAGCCGGAGGCGGTGGGTGTGGCCCAGCGGGCGTCCGGGACGTCGGGACGAGCCAGCCGTTCGATCGCTCGGGCGTTCACGTCCAGGGTGCACAGACCGACGCGGTCGGGGCACTCGATGCTGGGCACCCCGAAGCTGCGAGCAACGGGGCGGTCGCTGAGCGTGAGCCTCACGGGCTCAGCCAGGTCGGCTGAGACCAGGTAGGGGCCAGGGTTGCGGTGGGCCCAGTACCACTGCCCGTCGCCGACCTCACGGAACAGGCCGTCGTCGCCGAGCTGAGGCTGCTGGCTGGAGCCGGTCACGGCCCCCAGGGTGTCGAGGCGGTGCCCGGCCCCGTCGGACACGCTGATGGCCTCGCGACCGAAGCAGTCGTGATCGGCTCGAGGTGTGGTGCAGCGCTTCCACACGGTCAGCCCGATCTCCGGGTGCGTCCGGGACTCGAACTGGGTCACGACGAAGGCGTTCGGGTCCGTGACGACCTGCGCGGCGGTCCAGTCGGGCAGCAGCAGCGGAACACGTCGTGCCGCTGCGGCCTGCGTCTGCTGGAAGCGGTCCAGGCCCGCCACGGTCAGCACCAGGACGAGCACCACGCCGAGTCCCGCGGCGAGGGCGGTCGCGATGCCGGCCACCGCCCGGCGGCGGTGCCGCGTCCGCCGGCGCACCATCATGACGGGGTACGGCGCCTGGTCGAGGGACTGCTCCGTGGCACCAGCGAATCCGGACAAGGCGGCCGTCGGGGACGTCTCGGTGATCGCCGACAGCGCCGCCAGCTCGGCCCGGGCCCGGGCGAGGCGCCCGTTGACCAGACCCTCGGGGACGCTGAGCTCGCTCGCGATCTGCGCGACACTCGCGTGCCCGAGAAAGTGGAGCACCGCGGTGTGGCGCACCGGCAGGCTCAGCCGGTTGAGGGCATCGATGACCGCGACGTGGTCCTCGGGCGCCTGACGCCCCAGGTTGATGTTCGCCTCCGTCCGGAACCGGGGCACGACGACCCCGGCCAGCCGCGACCACCGCCGGCGACGACGCATCACCTGCAGGCCCACTGCCCGGAGCCACGCGTCCTTGTCCGCGGCATCTGCGAAGTCGTGGGGGTGCGCGTCGGCGAGGAGAAAGGCCTCCTGGACCAGATCTTCGGCCTCCGACCTGTTGCCTGACAGCGCGATGAAGTGCGTCACCAGAGCGCGGTAGGACCGCTCGTACACCGCTCGAACCACGTCGTCCTCATCCATGCCGCACTCCTGCCGATCCGCGCGTTGCTCGCGGCCGCGGTCGCGGCCCATCCACTGTGACGAGCCTTCGCGGAGGGCCTCGGTTGCATGTCCCCTTGGTCTTTCTGGCCGGAACCCCGGGAGGGCATGCAACCGAACCGGCCGCTCGGGGTTCGTGTGGGTGGAAGCATCGACGCAGGGGGACTCGGCAGGCGGACAGCTCATGGACGATGACGGCGACATGATTCGCGCGGTCTACGACGTGTCCTACCGCCGCCTGGTGACGCAGATGGTGGCGGTGTGCGGTGACCGTCCCGAGGCCGAGGACGTCGTGCAGGAGTCGTTCCTGACCGCGATGACCCACCGAGCGACGTTCGCGCAGGCCGCCAACAAGGAGGCGTGGCTACGGACGGTGGCCCTCAACCTGGTGCGCCATCGCTGGCGCCGGGCCCGGGTGGCCAGACGGGTCCTGCCGAAGTTCCGGGCCGAGTTGAGCATCGATCTCGGCTCGCACGCCCCCGAGGACCACGTCGCGCTGGTGCGCGCACTCGGCCAGCTGAGCATGCCCGTTCGTGTCACGGTCGTCCTGCACTACATCGCGGATCTGAGTGTCGCCCAGATCTCGAGTGAGCTGTCCGTTCCGGAGGGGACCGTCAAGGCGCGCCTCGCCCGCGCCCGCGCGCAGATGGCAGCTCACCTCAGCGTTCAGGACGAGCAGGACGAGGACCACGAGGAGGCCGACCATGTCTGACCTTCGACGCTTCGCCCGCGACACCGAGCGATCCATCGACCAGCCACCGTTCGAGGTCATGATCGCCGGTCGACGTCGTGCTCACCGACGTCGCGCGGCTCGCGCCGTCGCCGTCGCCGTGGCGGCCGTGGTCGCCCTGGCGCTGGCCGTCACCGGTCTGAGCCAGCTGCGCCACAGGGAGATCCCGGCCCAGCCGGCGCCGAGGCTGCTCGTCCCGAGCTGGAGCGCCGAGCAGATCGTCGGCAACTCGGACGCGTTCGTCCTCAAGCAGTTCACGTCACGCACCGACGCACGCACCGTGTTGACCGTGTGGAAACGCTGCACGGTCCACCCCCTCCCCAACCATGTCGACTGCCTCGGCCGGGAAGCCATCGCCGTCGCCGACGGCGACGGCCACCGGCTCATCACGCTCGGGGCCATCACCGACGCCGTTCAGCCGAGCCCCCAACCGGGCGACGGTCTCCTGCGCGAGGTCGGCACCGGCCTCTGGTACTGGGCGCACCAGGACCCGGGCCCCTACCTGCTGTCTGCGGCCATGACCCAGCCGGCGCCGCTCACCCTCCTCGACCGCCCGACCGCCGCGTTCGGGCTGCCCAGCCTCGAGTGCCCGGACGGTGTGGGCGTGTGCACCCTCGACCCGAAAGCCCGGACCCTCCAACGGTTCGCCGTGCCCCAGGTGCCCGACACCCGCTGGGCCATCCCGACCGGCACGGGCTGCGGACTCTGGGGCCTGGCCGGGGCCGGCACCAGGCCGAAGCTGGTCATCCAACAGCGGGACGGCTCCTTCAGCACCGCCGACATCCCGGCGCAGCCGTACACGACGACCATGGCCGAGGGTGGACCGAGCTGCGAGATCGCCTACTACCAGAGCGTCGCCGACACCAAGGACCAGCTCGTCGTCAGCCTCGACCAGGGCGCCACGTGGCAGACCCGCCAGACCCCGCTGCCGCAGGTAGCCGGGAACTACGAACACCAACCCCGGGACCGCTTCCTCATCCCACCCCACTGGGCGAACCTGCCCCCGGAGCCCCACCCGCTCGCCACCCCCGGCCGGCTCCACCCGCTCTGACCCGTACGGCGCACACGCGTCAGGTGGCCTGCCGACGGGTGGCCTGCCGACGGGTGGCCTGCCGACGGGTGGTGGAGACTGCACCCCGGAGGCTCGGCGTCCCATGGGGCTCGGCGGGTGCAGATGTCGTTGAGGGTCCTAAGGCTCTGGTGCCCGCACGCGCGGTCGGCGACGATCGCAAGCATGTTGATCGCGGAAGACCTCCTGCTGCTGCTCACCGATGACGACACCGGCCGGCTGGTCGCCTCCGGCACCGTGGTGGACATCGCGCTCGGAGGCGCCCTGCTGGTCGAGCTCGCGCTGGCCCACCGGGTCGAGGTCGACGGCACCGCTGGTCGACACCGTCACGACCGCCTCGTCGTCCGCGACCGCACCCCGACAGGAGACGACGTCCTCGACGCGGCCCTGGCGAGGGTCGGCCGCGAGGAGGGCAAGAAGCCCCAGTCGGTCCTGACCGCCTTGTCCAAGGGCACCCGGGCTCGGTTGTACGAGCGTCTCGTCGACGCAGGTGTGCTGCGGGCCGCGAGCAGCCGCGTGCTCGGCGTCATCCCGACGCACCGATGGCCCTCCCAGGACGTCGGTCACGAGGCAGGCGTGCATGGTGAGCTCCTCGTGAGCCTGCGCCAAGGAGAAGCGACGGACGCGCGGACCGGTGCGCTCATCGCGCTGCTGTCCGCGCTCGGGGCGGTCCCGAAGGTGGTTGGCCCACTTGAGGTCGACCTCTCCAAGCGCGAGCTGAAGGAGCGCGCGGCCCGGATCGCCGAAGGCGACTGGGCGGCCGAGGCCGTCCGCGCGGCCATCAGCAGCCTGATGGCCGCCATCATCGCCGCGAGCGCATCGGCTGCAGTGGTTGCCGGCAGCGCTTCCTGACGCGGACCCGGGGGGTCGCCCTGCCGGGCCTCGGGCCGGTTAGGGTCCGATGCTCCGGGCCCCGTAGCTCGAATCAGCGGTCGGGGGTCACAGACGTGGTGTCGGCGTCGATCGCGCCCGTGAGCAGGCGGCGATGGAGTTCCGTGGTGAGCACGTGTATCTGGCGCGTCAGCTCGGTGTTCGTCTTGAGCTCGAGCTCCGACTCGTTGAAATCATGCGCCGCCTTGGCCGACGCGAATGCGGCCTGACGGTTCTGCCCGATCATGACGAAGGTCGACAGGAAGATCGCCTCGAGCGAAACGACCAGCGTCAGGGTTGGCCACGGACTCCGCTCGAAGACGAGCATCCACACCGCGAACAGTGCGGCGTGCAGGTAGACGAATCCCATTGAGCCTGCGAAGGCCGTGATCTTGTCGGCGGTTCGCAGCTGGAAGTCTTCGGCGCGCTTCTGGAGGATCTCGTTGAAGGCGGGATGCGCATGCTGCTGCGCAGGAGCGGTCACATTGGTCATGCGGATCACGGTAGGACCCGATGCCGGGCACGGACGGCAGGACGAGAGGATCCGGATCGAACGTCCAGGTCTCACAGCGGTGGCACGACCGGCCCCGCGTGGCCGGCCCCCGACGACTGCCGGCTCCTGCCACGGCGGCACCACGAATGCGCGCCATGAGAAGCGCGGCGGTCCGGGAGTGAGCCGGCCAACGGGGGAACAGCTCGCGGCGAAAGGGACTGTCGCCGTGGACGATCGGGCGCCTTCCTCAGTCAGCTGAGGAGGTGCAGGACCGTCGTCACGGTGTCGACCGGGTTCGGCATCGGATCTCCGTAGATCTCCCACGAGTGCCCGGCAGAGACCCTGGAGTGCGCTGTCATCCACGTGTCGATCGCGTCGTACGCCTCGCGCAGGCCCTCGTACGGACCGCGGTAGACGGCGACGACGGCTTCGCCCGTGGGCGTTTCGGTCGCGAACACCTCGCCGTCGGCGTCGAAGGTGCCCGTGACTTCGACCCCGAAGTCGCACAGCAACGGGGCGCCAGCGTCCTTCGAGTGGTGGTACACGAAGATGTTGTGACCGCCGGTCCACAGCTCCGGCCGGCCGCGCAGAAACTCCCAGACCTTGCCCACCGCCGGACCCCATGCAGTGCCGACCTCGCCGGGTGGGACCGTGCACCGCACCGCGGCCAACCTGCGGCCGCTCACAGCGTGAAGCCCGACCGAGATCACCACATCAGAATCGTAGATCGCCGACACTCACGTAGGGCGACTGGCGGCGAGTCAGCGCCCAGTCGTGCCAGCGCAGCTGGGCTGAGTTGCAGTGTCGCCCGACTCGCTTGCCAACGCACACGCACGCAAACCGCAAGGCGGACCCCAGGGCGAGCCGACCGGGTGGCTCAGAGGTCCGCCCCGAACACGAGCGCAGGGCTCCCGTTCTTGTGGATCTCCCGCTCCAGGTGCAGTCCGATCTTGCGCGCGACACCCTGGGAGGCCACGTTGTCGGGGCGGACGATGGCAATCACGTGCTCGACGTCGGCCTCGCGCGCAGCATCGAGAACCGAGAGCGCGGCCTCGGCGGCGTACCCCAGCCTGCGAAGTGGCGCACGCACGTGCCAGCCCGCCTCGACCATCCAGTCCCCCTCGACCTCTTGGAGCGTCAGTCCGCAGTCGCCGACGAACTCGCCGGCGTGAGTCTCGATCACCCAGAGTCCAAACCCGTGCTTCGCATAGTTGTCCCGAGTCCACTCGATCCAGCCTCGGGGACCCCGAGCGCCACCCAGTTCCAGGGTGGCGATCTCTTCGAGGTCCGACTCCTGCATCTGCCGGAATCGGAGCCTTTCGGTGGGTTGCGGAAGCACTGGGCCACGTTAGCGGCTGGCCGAGCACAGGCGTCACGCGAACGCGCGGTCACCCGGCGTCGTGGGCGGCTTCGCTGTGCTCACCTCTGCCGCCGACACCTCCCTACATGGAGATCGCGCCGTCGACATTGAGGACCTGCCCGGTCACGTAGGACGCGTCGTCCGAGCACAGCCACGCAATGACGGAGGCGACCTCGCTCGGTTGCCCGAGCCGCCGCATCGAGATCAGTGACTCGTAGGCAGACACGTTCCGGGCACGCTCCTCGGGGCCGCTGCCCGCGAGGTTGCGTTCGAGCATCGGCGTCAGGATCGCGCCCGGGCGAACGGCGTTGACACGAACGCCCTTCGCCGCGAACTCCTTTGCCGTGCTGACGGTGAGGGCCTCCAGTCCGAGCTTGGCAGCCGAATAGCTGCTACTACCCGCTGCCAGCAGGGCGGCATCCATCGACGAGACGTTGACGATGGCGGCACCAGGCGTCCGGGCGGAGTCACCGCCATCCACGGAGCTCCCGGCAAGCATGGCGGGGATCTGGTGACGCATGCCCAGCCATGCGCTCGTCATCAGGGTGCGGATCGTGGCATCGAAGGACGCCGGTGACACCTCGAGACTGGTTGCTGCAGACCGGTCGACCGACTCGGCATTGCCGGCATTGTTGACCGCGATGTCGAGCCGCCCGTGCTCGTGCATGATGGCCGCGACGAGGGCCTCGACCTGACCATCGTCCGAGACGTCGGCGCGCTGGTAGCTGACGGATCCGTGCTCGCCGATCTCAGCCACCGCCGCCGCGCCTCGGTCCGGGTTTCGCCCGCAGATGACGACGCGGGCGCCCGCGGTCGCCAGCTTGGTCGCGGTCGCGAGTCCGATGCCGCTGGTTCCCCCGGTAACGAGCGCGACGCGTCCGCTGAGGTCAATGGTGTACGGCATTCGGCCTCGTCCCTTCCGTACTGTCGGTCGACGATGACCGGCAGTGGGTGAGCAGAGGCTAGCCCTTGGAGGCCGAGCGGCCCGGGAACCTCAGCTGCGAAGCGCAGGGTGTCGCGAGTGCGGCTCCAGCGCGTCCCGGAACGTCGAGGCCCGGCGTATCCGCTCAGACCGCGTTGAGGACAGGACGTCCGGCCATGACGCGGTCAGGACGCGACGTCCGAGCCCGCAGCGCGTTGGCTGGCTCGCCGATCAATGTGCTTGGCCGCCGAGTCTGTCCCTCAAGCGTTGAGCGCTTCGAGGGGCGCACGGGCCTGGCACGGACCCCGGCATCCGAACTCTCACCAGTTACCCAACGACTGCGCACACGTGATGCGCTGATCCGCGCCGACGCGGGCCGCCGCCAAGTCTCCGTGCGATTTCCGCACAGTCACTCGTAGTGAGCAATCCAGGCGTCAAGCTGCTTGTTCGAACCAGTCGATCGCGAGCTCGGCGACCGCGGCGGGGGCGTCGTCGGTGACGAAATGCGCTGCGTCGTCGATGTAGGCGAAGTCCACGCGATCGGCGTACCGCTCCGGGTGACGGCAGATGCGCGCCATGTTCTCCTCGGTCCAAGGCCAGTCGCGGCGGCCGAAGACGAAGAGGGTCGGCACCGTGAGACGGCGGCGGCGGTAGACGCCGCGACTCAAGCGCATGGCTTCGGGCAGGATCATGCCGCGGGTCAGCGGGCGCACCGCGCCGTCGATGTCGGGTCGGCTCATCGGGGCAAGGTGGGCTTCGACGACCGCCGCCGACAGGGGGCGAGAGACGTACGCCCCGGAGAAGACTCCGCGCAGCGAGGCGCCCGGGCGGTGCCAGATGAACCGGGGCAGATGCCGAAAGCCCGGAGCGACCTTCGGGCTGAACGTCATGAAGCCCGGCGGCACGGCGAGTTCCACCGCCGCGCGAACCCGCTCAGGGTGGTCGTACGTCAGCTGCATCGCGGTGATGGCGCCCATGTCGTGGGAGACGAGGTGGGCGCGCTCGATGTGCAGGGCGTCGAAGAGGGCGAGCAGATCGCCAAGCCGGGTCTCACGCTCGACTCGTGGATCGTCGGCCCGGGTCCAGCCGGCTCCGCGCAGGTCGGGGCAGTAGACGCGGAAACCGCCGGCGGCGATGGCCGGAGCGACGGCGCGCCACTGCCACCAGTGCTGGGGAAACCCGTGCAACAGCACGACCGGTTCGCCCTCGCCGATGGCGGCGACATGAGTATGCAGGCCAGGCGTCTCGACGACGAGGTGGTCAAAGCCCGGTGCCGCTGGCAGCGGCGGCGACCAGGCTGAGGCGTCGGAGGGACGGGTGATGCGAGGCTCGGGCGCGGGCATGGCGACCCCCTTCGCGCGGCGCAGATACTATGTTCATAGTAGAACTCGTGAAAGGGGACCGTCCATGCCCGCGGCGACCCGGGAGCGCGCACTCGAGGCCGCCGTGGAGTTGCTCGGCGCGCAGGGCGTGCGCGCGTTGACCCATGCTCGGGTCGATGAACGAGCAGGCCTCCCGCCCGGGTCGACCTCCAACTGGTTCCGCACCCGCCGGGCGCTGCTGGGCGGAGTTGTCGACTGGATCGCCGAGCGCGAGCGCGCCGACTTCGACCCGGCCGCGATGCCTGCGATCACCGGAGTCGACGGGCTCATCGAGGGGTTGTGCGCCATGGTCGAACTGCAGTCCGGGCCGTTCGCCGCGCGGACCCGGGCACGCTATGCCCTCTTCCTCGAACTCGCCGGAGATCCTGAGCTTGGCCAGCCGCTGCGACGGCAGCGCCGCGAGTTCGAGCGGTGGACCGAGCGGATCGTGATCGCTGTCGATATCGCCGACCCCGTGCCTGCGACCAGGGCCCTCATGGCGCTCGGCGACGGACTGCTCCTGCACCGGCTCACCGTCGACCCCGAGCTTGACATGCGCCCCGCCATCGAACGCGCAGTGCTCGCCCTCGCAGAGTCTTGACCTGACGCTCAAGCGCAGTCAGCCAAAGCTCCCCCCGACGTCGACGAGTCGACTGCGCCGAAGGGCGTGGACGAGGGCACCGGCGAACGCCCGACCATGCCGCAGAGCGCGCGAGTCGATCGTGCCGATGTGAGTGCGCGAGTCGCTACACCGCGAGCGTGGGAAAGGACCATGCCTTGCTGAGGATCTCGGGGCGGGGGCGGTAGAGCCGGACGAGATAGTTCCAGCCGTCGGTGATGGGCAGGGAGTTGCGCTCGGGGTCCCCGTCACCGCCGAACCGGACCGTGACGCTGCCGTCGTCGTTGTGGCGGGCGGTGAGGTTGTTGACGCTGTAGGCACCGCGTTCATTGGGTTCGAAGAAGCCCTCGGCGGTGTACACCGAGATGGACCAGAACCCGTCGACGGGCACGTCGGGGCCGACGGTCAGTTCGTAGTCGCGACCGGCAGGTTCGGCGACACCCCACGTAGGTGGCCTCGGTGTCGGGGAGCCCGCCCCAGCCCGCGGCGGTGGAGATCAGGTGATGCACCGGGTCGACGTCTTCCTTGCGTCCGAAGCTCGACTCGAACGAGGTCATGTCCGATGCCAGGGTGAGCAGGGCCTTGCGTGTCCGGTCCAGGCTCTCGGTGTCGTAGTCCGGAGGTACGAACGGCCTGTTTGCCGCAGCCTCGAGGAGGATCTGGTCCTGCACCGCGGCCACCTTCGCCAGATCGGCGGGGTCTCGCGGATCGACCAAGGTCCGGGCCGCGAGGACGACGTAGGGGCTGCCCAGGTCCTTCGCGGTGAGGTCGTAGCGCCCGGCGTCATGGAAGACCCGGTTGATGTAGTGGTCCTCGTTGACCGCCATGACCGCCATGACCGACAGGTACCGTCCACCGGCGTCCGGGACCGTGAGCGTCGCCCCGGCCGAGACGTCGACGACGGCGAAGCTGTAGAGCGTGTCGCGGTTCATTCGGATCACGGTCTGCTTGTCGACTGACGCCGGAGCCCGGTTGTGTTCGAAGCGATTGATGCCACCCGCGTCGCTCTGAAGCGTGGCCATCATCCGGTGGGTCTCAGCTCGGGCGAAGTTGGTGACGTTGACCCTCTGACCTGCCTGAAGGCTAGCCGTGGCCTCACCTCGACAGGCAGGTCCGACGGGCCGGGGCCCCGTCCGGCTCGAGGAGTTCCGGCGGAAGGCGCTCACGAAAACTCCGTCCCCGGCTCATCCGAACGGCCTCCGGCTCCGAACACGGGTCAGCGACGGCCATCGAGGCCGCGCAGCTTCTCACCGAATCGGACTGACCAGAGCAAGGAGAACCACTCGTGAAGACCCCTCGCATCGCGGCGGTTGCCGCCCTCTCCCTGGCCCCGCTCGCCGCCGCCGCCCTGCCGGCCCACGCCGCGTCGGACGCCACGGTCTCGATCCTGCACGCAGTGCCGGGTGCCACGGTCGACGTCTACGTCAACGGCAAGGCGCTGCTGACGAACTTCAAGCCGGGAACCCTCACCGACCCGCAGATGCTGCCGGCGGGCAGCTACGACCTCAAGGTCACCGCGGCGGGCGCCGGGCCCTCCGGCAAGGCCATCATGGAGGCCAACGGGGTCAAGGTGCCTGGCGGCGCCAACGTCACCGTCGTCGCCCACCTCGACGCCTCCGGCAAACCCGAGCTGACCCCGTACGTCAACGACACCTCCATGGTGCCGGCCGGCAAGGCCCGGGTCACCGTCCGCCACGACGCGGCGGCCCCGGCCGTGGACGTCCGCGCCGGCGGCACGCCCGTCTTCACGAACCTCACCAACCCCAACCAGGCGACGGGCGTGGTCCCCGCGGGCACCGTCAAGGCCGACGTCGTCCTGGCGGGTACCTCCAAGGTCGCCATCGGACCGGCCGACCTCATGCTCAAGGAGGGCACCAACACGATCGTCTACGCGTGGGGCAGCGCCAAGGACAACAACCTGAAGCTGGCCGTCCAGACCATCGGCGGCATGCACTCGGCCCCTGACGGCATCCCCGCCGGTGAGGGCGGGCAGGCCCAGACCTCGGCCGACCTCGTCCGCTACGCCGGCATCGGCGGTGCAGCCGCGGTCGCTGCTGGTGCCGTGTTGCTCAGCCGCCGGCGCGCGGTCCCGACCCGCTGACGGGCTCCGTGCGAGCCAGAATCGGCCCGGCGAGGGCGGCGGCCGCAGTGGTCGCCGCCCTCGTGGCCGGGCTGCTCGTGTCGTGGGTGACGCGTCCCCAGCCCGGTGACGCTGCCGCACTGAGCGCCGCCATGCGGGGTTCGAGCTCGTCGACCGGTGCACCGGGCGCCCAGGTGAGCCCGACGCCCGCGAACGCGGCTCCCACCGTCGGGAGTCGCCGGTTGCCCGCAGCCGCTGCACCGGCTCCGGAAGTCACCGTCGCTGCCACCCCCGCCGAACCGGGCCGTCCCGGGCCACCGCCCGCGGCTCCGACCCGGCTCACCATCGACGCCGTCGGCCTGCAGATGCCGGTCGTCCCCGTCGGGGTCGCCGCGAACGGGGACATGGCGCTTCCCCGCAGCCCTGCCGAGGCCGGGTGGTACCGCTTCGGGGCCCACCCCGGCGACCCGCAGGGCGCGACCGTGGTCGCGGGCCACCTCGACGAGCCGTGGTACGGCACCGGCCCCCTCGGACGCCTGGCCGACGTCTCTGCCGGCGACACCGTCGTCGTGGACACCGGCGGCACGTCGCGGCGCTTCGTCGTCACCGACGTGCAGGCGGTGCGCAAGACGCGTCTGGACCTCGCCGCGCTGTTCCGCACCGACGGACCGCCGAGCCTGCACATCGTCACGTGCGGGGGCCGGTTCGACCCCGTGCAGCGACGCTACGACGAGAACGTCGTCGTCGTGGCGCGGCCGGCCTGACCGTCGTCCGCAGCCCAGCCGCGTCGGGCCCCGCTGAGCCGCGCCGAGCCGAGGGAGCCCGGCCCCTCCGCCGCCCAGGCAGAGTGCCCCAGTCCGGCTCCGGCTCACTCCCCTGCAGGAACGACACGACGAGGTCGTTCACCAGGCTGGGCCGCTCGACGGGCAGCATGTGGGTGCCCGGCAGGACCGCCAGACGCCCGCGGGGCAGCGCGTCGGCGACGGCCGGCCACCAGCCGCACCGACCGGGCTTCGAAGCCGTTGCCGGCGACCACCCTGGCCAGCCCGTCCGTCCTGGTCGGCGGTCGTCTCGTGGCGACCGCGACCGGTGTCTCCATCAAGCCGCCGAAGGGGTGGGAGGCGTACTCCGTCGGCGTCCTGAACGCGCTGGCTGACCCCCGCCGGCCCGAGTCGCCGCGGCGGCACGCGTCGCCAAGGACTCCCCGGCCGCATTCTTGCGCAAGCGCGCCGCGTACCTCGAGGCGATCGCCATCGGGCCCGGAGGGCGTCCGTACAGCATCTCCGTCAGCACCGTCGCCCTGGTCAACGGCAAGGACGAGGACCTTGAGAGGTTCAAGGCCGAGAAGGCCGACATCCTGACGTGGCCCTCTGGTCTGGGGCAGGCGAAGGTGATCGCCTACTACCTGGAGGACCCCAACATCGTGACGATCGAGGCGCACGTCCGTCGTGGCGACAAGATCATCGCGATCGCAGCCGTCGGCCCACAGACCAGGGTCTCGGGCAGGCTGCTGAAAGAGGCTCTTCCGACGCTCCGGCTTCTCTAGATCGCGGGCTCTGGGCTCGATGGGCCCGGCCGGGACGAGGCGCCGGCGGCCGGCCGGTCGGTCGACACCCTCGGCCACAACGCATCGGGACACCGGTCGTAGAACTCGCAAGAGGACCGGTGAGGCTGACGTCGTCGAGTATCCCGGGCACGGGACCGGGTTTGCCCACTCGACCGCTGCTCCCGGCGTGCGACCTGCTCGACGCAGGTACGCCGGCATGACCGATCGGCGGCGTGAGCGTGCGGGCCGTGGGCCCTCGTCCTGCTGGGCGATCCCGTTTCGCGGTCATCCTCGATGACGTCGACGCCAAGACTAAGAAGGGCGACCCTTTTCGAGTGGTGCGACGGCGAGGCTCACCGCCGGGGCCCGGGCTGAGCGCCAGACTCAGCGTCCTCTCAGCACTCAGCCACCACGATGACGTCGACAGAACGCTGGGAGGAAGCACGCATGCGTGGGATTGTCGACAACGTCGCCCATGAGTCGGATCAGGAATCTCGTGACGGGATGACAGCGGACCGACCAAGCCCCGTCGCCAGAGCCGACCGGTCGATGATCGGGGTCAGCAGGAGGGGGCGTCTCGCATGACAGACGCTTCCACCAGCGGCGGACGTCCTCGCGAGCATCGTTCGCGCCGGCTCGCGGGCGCACTGCTCGGCATTGCGGTGCTCGCGGTCGCGCTCGCCGTCGGCGTCACGGTCACCAGGGTCGGGGCTGCACGTACCGGGGAGTTGGCGCTCGACGAGTCCATCGCGCAACACCGCGACGCCGCCCTGACTGCCGTCGCTATGGCCATCAACGTGGCCTTCGGCACGACCGTTGCCCCTCTCCTGCTCCTCGTGACGTGCGGGATCCTCTGGTTCCGAAACCGGTTCGCGGCCGTGGTCATCGGGGGCCTGACCGTCATCGGGTGGCTCTCCGTGGA
>Ga0164308_10000910_pt1 | contig 15962 bp, 11 predicted proteins | sample Whisoiple_246_MG_FD_109983 | JGI IMG/M metagenome (GOLD analysis project Ga0164308, IMG submission 109983) | Soil microbial communities amended with fresh organic matter from upstate New York, USA - Whitman soil sample_246_MG | ecosystem: Environmental > Terrestrial > Soil > Unclassified >...
CGTGAGTTCGTAGCCCGGGAAGGCCCGCACCTCGTCGAACAGCTTCGCGATACCTACCGGCGAGCTCGCGCGGAAGGAATGTCAGTAGAGCAACTCAAGGACTACGTCGCTGAGCGAATCCACGTACTGGGACACGCGCCTGACACGACTGAGCAGCGCTTGCTCGCCGTCGCTGTAAGCCTACCCCATGAGCAAAGGACCGAGCGGAATCGCACCATCTCGGATCTCGGCGGCCCAGTTGAAACTGCCAAGGCGCGCGTTGGCTCGTTGATGAACCGATCCGGGCGCGCGCTTGCTGAAAGGTTGAGTCACAAGGAAAGCTTGCCCTGGGCCCGCGTTGCGTTCGGCCGATACTTGACCGAATCCGTCGCTCAAGCATACGCGCAAAGCCTGTTTCGCTGGGTCGTCAACGACGAGGGGGTCTGCGAAACGAACCTTGTGGCTCTGCGAACCATCGACGAGCACGAGGGCCGCGCCATCGACGTTCTCTCTGAAGACCTGTTCTGCACGACCTTTGCGACCCGCGCCGGGTATGTTCGGCTCTTGCTCGACGAAATGCCAGCGATCCGCGGGCAAGCGGCCGAGCGCTACCGTCTAGGCTTTTGGCAGGCGTGGCTTGATGCGTGGGAGACAAGCGAACACTTCAGAGTGGCGTTCGCGCCCAACTCGGATCCTGTGGTGATACCCCCCCGAGTACGCAGCGCGCGGAGTGACTGAGCGCGACTGGTGGGAGCTCGGACAGTTCTGCGTCGTCGGTGTTTTGGTCATGCGCGACCGAGTTGCGCATCGTCGTCGCGCGCTCGCACTCGCACCTGCCGAGGACATGTCGCTGACCGAGATGGCAGCGCTCTTGCCATCCTTGGAGAGCCTCGCATATCGCATGCATCTTGCGACGCAATCGGAGCGAGTGCCGTTGGGCGCCGCGAAGTGCCTGCGCGTGCAAACTCTGCCAAAGTAGGTGGCAGGTGACCTCAATGCCGGACGACGATTCCGAAACAACCTTGGGCGAAGCGGTCTCAGCGATAATTTGCTCGAACGACTCCGACACCGCCACGGGTAGCCGCCTTTTGACGCGGCAGGAGGCGGCACGGATGCTTGGGGTCAGCGAGACGACTCTCCGGCGTCGCGAAGGCGAAGGCCTTCGCCCCACGATGCGCGGCCGCACGCACATGTACGAAGAGACCCTCGTGCGTCAGATGACCACGACGATGCGTAGGCGTTGGAGTGGGCCTGCGCCGATGGACGGCGGGGTTGCTGCGGACGTGTTCGCGCTGCTCGCCGATGGCGTCGCGCCGCGAGACGTTGTCATCCGACTTCGTGTTGCACCTGAGATCGTCGGACGTCTCTGCTCACAATGGGCCGAGCTCGGAGACGGCTTTTTCATTCCCGGCGAGGACGCCGCGACTCTCGGACTTTGCGGTGTTGACGATGTACGCGCGGCCGTTCGGCGCGTGGCCGAGGTTGAGGCGCAAGCCGCGGTCTCCCAGACCACTTGCGCGCAGTGTAATGCGCCTTCCGCTTCGATTTGCCGAGACTGTTTCGGTTCGATGGTACGCCGAGCCTTTGGGTACGGCATTGCTGGCAAGGTGGCGCGCGTTGAGCGGCGCAGGACCGATGATGGCGTGTTGGAAGCGCGGCTCGTGCTCAACGACTGCGACGTTCAGAACGTGTCCACCAAACGCGGCGCGGGTGGCTGCACGTTGATGACCGAGTGGGAACCGGACACTGGTCGGTTTCACTGGTCGCGCCTCTTCCCGGAGGGCGAGACGGCACCACCAAGTGGGCAGGATTGAGGTTCAGCATGGCGACCCCCGCAATCTGTACGACCTGTGGCTTCGAGCATCGCTACCCCGCAAACCGCGGCGCGCGCATCGCGAACATGCACTGCGTGAACTGCGGCCGAGCCGCGACGCTCACACGGAGCGGGCGGAGTCCGTCTCGTGCTGCGGTTGGTACCCGAGCCGCTCGCCGTCGCCGTGCACGACGCGAACCGTGACTTTGCGCCCGGGTTGGTGATCCACCGAGACCAATCCGGCGCGCGCGAGCTGAGCGAGTCCGCGCGAGGCGGTTGCGCGGTCCATGCCGAAGTCCCGCGCGACGGCTGACAGCGAGAGCCCCACAACGCGGCTTTTCCGAAGGCCGACCAAGAACCAAATGGCGATGCCCACGTGGAGCGCTTTGCCCGGGAGGCTCCCCGCTCGACGGAGCCAACCGAGCGGGACCGGTCCGCAAAGGAAAAGCCCGGCCGACTTCCGGCGTGCGCGCGCCATCGCCGGACCGGAGGGAAGCTTGACCACCGAGGTTCCAGCGCCTCCTAGGCTCTTACCAAGACGTAGAGAAGAGGTATCGGGTGTGCAGCGGTGCACAGGTCCGTTGCGTCGCTGCACGGGTCCCTGCAACTACGCAGCGAAGTGAGACTCACGGCGCGCCACGTCGAGCAGCGCCGTGACCTGCGACCACATCACGCGACCGCGCTCGTCGTCGTAGCGGTCTGGGTGGACTACCACCTTCGCCTCTGAGCGCAATCGAAAGCCACCCAGGACGGCGGCGCTCGCCCGCGCCATCGCTTCCTGTGTTTGGTAGACCGCGGCCACGATGTCCGTGGCTTGGGCTTCGATGAGCAGCGCGTCGTGGACGGGGGCGCACACCTCGATGCCAGCTTCGGTCGCATAGCAGCACGCGAGCCGAAGCATCTCCGCCCCGTTTGCTTGCATCGGAAAGTTGCGAAACGACCTCGGATTCGGATTTGAGCCGCGATGAACCTGCCAGCCAAATACTGTGTGAAGTCGACCGAGGAGCATCGCATGATCGACGGCGGCGTCCGACCAGTGCCAGAAGCGCGGGTACGTTGCGTGATGCGCCCGCAACAAATCTCGTGCAGCTATCGATGGCACGCCGAGGCGGGATGCGAGGGACTCGGCCTCCATCCCATATTGGACCGCGAGGGCCGCACCCTTGAACAGCTCTCGCTCGGCAGAGTGTGAGCTTTTCGTTCCGTGCGGGGGAACGCGCCCGGCTTGCTTGGCGAAGGCCAGATACGGATCGCCGGATTCGTACGCGGCTTGCATCGCCGTGTCGCCAGAGAGACGCGCGGCGATACCAAATTCTTGTTGGCTCCAGTCGATGTACGCAAGCGCGCGACCCGACGCTGGTTGAATAAGGCCCCGCAGCCACACCGCTGGGCCAAAGACAAACTTCGAGTTGGATGGCGTGTTCCGCGACGTGCGCGCCCCAAACGGGGAGAGCAATACCCGATTGCGTCCATCGGTTCCGACTTGGAGTGAGTTCAGCCGCAGCTCTGAGAGCGCGTGTCGTAACTCGCGTACTGGAGAGATCTTCGGATGCGCGCGCGCCACCTCCCGAAAGGTGTCCTCGTCGAGGGCGAGGCGACCAGATGCCAAACGCGGCCACGGGATTGAGTTGCGTGCCAGGTAAGCGGCCCAGCGATCTGCGCGGAATGTCGTGCCTTCAAACACTCCGAAATCTTGGTCGATGCGCAGGACCAGGTCGCGCTTAATAGACTCCCAGTGGCGCACAAGCTGGCCGTGCGTGTCGACGTCGATGGGGACGCCCTGATGTTCCATGCGGGCAACGGCCGACAGGTAGCGACCGCGAAGCAGAGCACGCGGGAGGTCCAAGCGGGGTAGCATCGCCCCGAGCAGCTTCTTGGTCGAAACGACGTCGGTCTCGCAGTAGTCGAGAAGCGCGGTCGCTTCGTTTACCGAATAGGGCCCCCCACGCATCGCGAGCTCGCGCATTGTCTGCTTTTCGGCTGCATCGATGGCGGGGAGACCGAACGTTGTTAGCGCACCAAGAAGACTTCGCTCTCCGCACGCCATGTCGAGCCCGTTCGTCAACCACCGATACTCGGCGTACAGGTCGAGGATCCGACAAGGCGCTGACCACCCAAGTGCGAGGTGACAACCGACCTCGGCGCTCGCGTAGTACGCCACGAGCAGCGAGCGCGGTGAGATGTCATAGGGGGGCGCCGAGCGCCGGCTCAGGTCTTCGCCAAACAGCCGGACCACGCGCCCAGTCTTCAGCTCGTGGGCCACACAGCAGAGCGGTGTCGGGCGCTCGCCGGGTGGCACCGTGAACTCGAAGTCTACAACCCATACTTGGTCGAAGGGCAGGTTAGCGATGGCATGCATCGGCTCAGACCTTGCCCCGGATGCTGCGAATTACTGGATGATCGAGGGAATCGATCATCCGGTCGCGAAACGCGATGCGCAGCAGGTCTGCGAACGGCGTCGCGGGCCAATCCGGGTCGGGCAGGTGACCTTCCGGCGCGAACGTCTCATATGCGCCAAGCGCCATTCGCGCGGCGATTCGCACCCAGCGTTCGCTCGCGTAGCCCATGGCGTCGATGAGTGACGCGATCCACGTGTTTAGACGCCCGTCGGGTCCGGGTAGCTTCACGGCGACGATAAACACGACGTTGTCTCGGTTGATGCAAGTGAAGAGCTCGGCAACGCAAAGGTCGCCCGCGAGGTCAGTACGAAGGTGGGGCGGGACCAGATACAGCTCCTCGCGTTCGCCCTTGAGGGGCAAGAGTGTGGTCTGGAGTCGATAGGCAGGATCGGGATGCGCGCGAAACCACTCGTGTTTGGTCGGCTTCCGGACTGGGACGTGTGTCGATAGCTTCTTCACGCCCAGGGCCTCCGCGAAGTTCTGGCCCAAGGCAAGGTGTGCCGGATTGAACGGATCTGCTGCACTCTCACGTAGCTCATCACGTGGCGCCGCCTCATCACGTTCTTCGTCTCGCGGTGCGAGGTCGGCCGGCGCCGCTTCGCTCGTGCCTTTTGTCTGCGGGTCAATTACCTTCTTCATGCAATCTGTTCCTTGGTTGGTCAGGTTGGTGCGACGGCGCGGCGTGACCCGCGCCGTCCGTTCTTTTCGGACGTTCGTTGGAGTGCGGCTGCGCACGGCCGGCTCAGGTCGAGCCCCCGACTCGCGGTCTCAATGCGCGACAACAGCGCTTGCACGGGCGAGCGTCGTCGCCCTCGAAAAGCAGCATTTGCGGACCGCGAACCCCGCATACCGTTCGGCCTGTGCGCGTCACCGTGTGAACCACCGAGCCCCGCCGGAAAACACCCCGCCGGAGCTTCTCCGCGCTGTTCGCTGCCACCACCGCCGCGCTGTTCATGGGGCCTTCGGAGCGACAGCGTGTTTTTTCAACCACTCGTCGAGGTCGCTTCGGGAGAAGCGCACAAGGCGTCGCCCCAGGCGGACATGTGGAACGCGGCCCTGCGCGACCAGCGCGTACAGCGTGCCGAGCTTGAGATTGAGGTGGTTTGATGCTTGCGCGTACGTGAGCAGGTCTGGCATGGCTTCGCCTCCTGGCCTTGCTGGCCCGATGTGCTCACTCCATCCCATGCGACGCCGACCGGATCTCCTGCAACCATTGGTGCGGTCGCTGCAGGAAGCCGCTACGCCGGCATTTTCTGGGCGCTCACCAGCGACCGCGCCGCGCGCTAGAGCCCCGGTCGGCTCTCGGCGACAGAAAACGACCTTGGCCGCTTAGGACGGCGCGTCGGTCTCAGAAACGCGGGCGGAGACCGCTGCACGCGAACGACGCGCCTTAAGCCCGGCTACTCCGACTCGCCCGAGGACTCGGCGGCCTCTTGATAGACGCGCTCTCTACCGCGATAGTCGCCGGGGAACTTGGTCACGACATGCCCGGCAATTGTGCGAAGCCACACCTCGTGCTCCTCGTCGGGCCCACGCTGTGCGAACGGTTCCAGCGCTCCTCGGCGTGTCCCGTGAGCGCTGCCGAGGCTGCCATCCTGCGATCCCAGCGCTCTGGGCTGAGCACTTGCTCTCGCAGGGCGCGCACAGCGCGTCCGGTGTGCTCATGGTCGCTGACGTTTAGTCGGAGCCTTCGCGGTGCGATTGCTGCTACGGCGCACTGCTTGGCCACTCGCAAAACCAAGGCGATCAAGCAGCCTGTCCATCTCCCGTCGTCGCTGCCATGGTCGGTCCTCGAACGCCGTACACTGAAAGGCGCTTAGCGTTCTGGCGACTCGCCCAATACCGGTCCAAGACCGAGTCCTGAGCTGATAGTGCTTGATTTGGCAGTGCCGCTGCAGCTGATCGCGGAGCTCTTCGTACGAGTCCGGTGGTCCAGTCATGTACGTGATTCCAGCGCCATCTTTGGTGAACGATACGTCATGAAATTTTCCGTCCGTCGCTGACCTCTCGAGACAGCTCCGCCAGGATTCGGCCACTTCCATTTGTGGCGAACCCCCAATCGACGTCATCGTAAGCGACGCGGCGATATACCCGCGCGGTCGTTTGCGTTCGAGATGAGTCAATACTTCGAGAAATGCGGGTGGCAGCAGGTGGCGCGGCTTCGGAGCAGGCTCCGTCCGTAGGCCTTGTTTCGATGCGTAGTACGCGTCGAGCTCATCGGTGAGGCTGCCCATCAGAACGTAGTCGGGTTCGTCCTCGCCGGTGCCAAACTCCGGAAAAATCAGACCCAATTGGAGATAGTGCAGGAAAGCGTCAAGTTCGTCGTGCATATAGATCTGCTTCTTGCGAGCGAGATCTCGTCGCCTACCGAGATACCCAATCAATGTGGCGGGTAACTCAACCAGGTCGGCAATCTTTTCGAGATCGTGCAAGCACACCGCCCACGCGGCACTCCTATCTTTGGGCAGCCTCCCCGCGTTGGCGAGGTTCCATAGGTTCGCCCCGGCGTATGCGGTTTCGTCGAGCGTGACGACGACAGGGTATACAATGCTGATCGATTTGGTCGCTGGCACTTCACAACCTGACTCGTCGCAGACAATAGCACCCCCGAGTAGCGCGTCACGGAAGCGGAATGCCTGCTCCGTTGCCTCGAGCAGGAGCTGACCGATGTCGCGCTCGAATCGTTGCGGGGCTCCTCTGCGCGCTGGCGGAGTGATCGCGCCACCCTTGCTTTCCACGACGAGCGCGACGTGATCCTTGATCATCAGGAGATCGAACTCGTATTCTCTGTCTTGCCAGAAGTATCGGCCATTCCGTATGCACGACTCCGGCTTGAGGCATTGCAAGAGCAGGTCCGCCGCCTTGCCTTCGACATGAGCACTCCGGCGCTTTTCGTACGAAGCCCAGTCGTGTTCTTTCAGGGCATCTTCGCAACGTCGCCGCATGGCCAGCATCAATGTCATCGCCGATACACAACAGAACCGGCCGCCTGAGCTTAACAAAGGTCGGTCGCGAATAGAGCCCACCTCGAATCGCGCGACAGGCATTTGCGAACTGAAAAGCTTGCAGAAGGCTTCAACTCGATCCTCGCCAAGACTCAAATCTTTGGCGATCTCGGCGGTCCCGAACGTCACGATGTCGCCAAAGTGGGCGAACGTCACTTCGCACAGACGTGAAAGTGTCTCTGCGACAAGAACCTCGTCGGGGTGGTGCAGCAGGTCGTGAACAAACCGTGCTCTGTCTTCGTCGGAGTTGAGGTCTACGCGACCCAGGCGATCGCACTCGCTTTTGATTGAGTCACGCCGGCGCGCCAGCAGTCGCCGCCTCGGCGCATCGGCGAAGTATTGGTAAATTTGCTCCGCATCATCAGCGCTGAATCCGGCGCGATTTAGTAGCCTTGCCGAGATCGACGATTCGTTAAACAGCGCACGAAACGTCTCGAGTTCCTGTGAAACATACAGCGTGCCCCGCGACAGTTGCTGCTGGAAAACGAATCCCGCGCGATATTTCTCGAACGCCGAGTCGTCACGACGTTTCGCGAGCTCCATCGCGAACCCGATCGCGTTGTGGCGAAGGAGGTCGTACCAACGCTCCAAATGGTCAGCAGGAATGGTTGCCGTCCGCCGTTCGCTCCCGTCACGGGACGGGCGCATAGCAACGAGCGCTGCGCAGAGTTCAACTGCGGCCAGCAGACCTTCATGCTCTGACTCGACATATGTATTTAAGTTGGTGCAGGTGTTTGCAAACCACATGTGCGCGATTACGTCGAACCCGTCGAAGGGGCGGATCGCCGCTTCGAGCTCAGTTCGGAGTAGCCGAACTCGTTCGTCTACGCTGACATCGAGACCGCCACCTGACGTTTCCATTATGCCAGAAACGATACCAACTCGGCACTAGCCCCGCGAGTTTGTTTTGCCGCAGAGGACGCAGGCGGACGTACTCGTCGTGGAGCCACCTCGGCACCAAGTTTGGACGGGTGAAACAGATCGTCCGCATCCCTGCAGCGCTGCGTCCCGCCCTACAGGAGCACGAATTCGCTGGGTGATCCCTAGCGCGTATCGGCTTGAATCCGGGTCATAGTCGTGCGAGTTGATCTGCGTCGATTACGGGCGGCTCGAAGAACAAATCGCGTCCTTGAAAAAGGCGCCGAAGATCGTCTGCTCGCGTTCGGTAGCGCTGTCGTAGCACCTCGATATCCGCAAAACCGAGCGCGGGCATCACGCGCTCCGCAACGTGCCTCTGTTGCATTCTTGCGAGGAACTGAGGCGGACCGTGCTCCACGGCGTAAATGCAAGACCATGGTCGCCAAACCCTCGAGCTTAGCTGCTCCTGTTCAACGGGGCTCACATCCGGTACGAGATCGCTCCGCAGGAATAGGAACCAGTCAGCTTCGATGAAGTCGCTGAACGAGCACACGGAATTCAATGGCTCCGCAAGATGCCGCTCGCGTAGAAGGTGTCCGTGGGGACTGTCGAGTCCGAGGCGCAGTCGTTGATTCCGGGCATCCAAGGATTTGACGTGTTTGCATAGTGCGTCGAAGCTCTTCACTTCGCGTCCGGTGTTTGTCTCGATCGTGAACTGTTCGCGTAGGACTTTGGCTAGGATCGACCACCTGTCGTTGCGCATCAGTGCCGCGACGAGCATAATGTACGCTTCGTGCCCGACGAACTTGTAGAAATCAAAGTCGGTCGGCGAGTGTGACCCACCTTGGCGCGGTGGGTATTTGTAGCGTGCCAGGAGCCGCTCGAAACCTTGCGCGACCGCGAGGGCCGGGTCGAGTGCGTCGTGGCGAGCAACCACTTCACATAGACGCCCGAAGTCGGTAAGAGCGGGTATAGACCGTTTGAGACTCTCCACGAGCAGCTCGTCGAACGGGCGCGAGGGATCGCGCTCTGGGCTTGCCAGCACGAGACCCTCTGTGATCCCGTTCATGAAGTCGCGCGCGACGGCGGACTGGTCAGGGCGCGCGGCCTCAATGCTCGCAATGGCACTGACGAGAAACGACGGCGGCGCAGGGCGCGAGTTCTTCAGAATTTCGCGTAAAGCCGACTCGAGTCGCCCCTCGAGCTCGCGCCTTGCGTCAGCTTTCTCCGGCTGATCGGGCGCGGCGTTATATGGCAGAGTGCGACGCATCCGAAGGTCAAAAGGAAGTCGTTCTATTGGGCCGAAGTGCGTGTTCATCACGAGCACGATGCGATCCCACCCAAGTGCGCGGGCGGCGAATCCAAGCTCTACGAGCACGTTTGGATTTGGGCACGGGCGCCGATTCTTACGTCGCTGCCTGCCGTTGACGATGAACGACACGTCAGCGACGAAAACGTCGGCTGACGCGATCTTGTTGAAGATCGCGTCGGCGATCTGAGGCGAGCCAGGAACGTTCTGCGTGTCACGCTCGATGACCGGCTCAACCTCAATCGAGTCGTCGTTGCGAATCGTCTTGGCTGCCCTCTCGAGCGCGTGCAGGATAAACCCGCGGTTGACCGGGTTTGGGAGATCGGACTGCCAAGAGTAAAAGACTACGGCGTGAGCCGCCATGGAATCACCCTCCTCGCTCGTCGTGCATTGCGACTACTTCCTCGCGTCCGGCCAGTAGAGTCTGCGCAGGGGCACGAGCGCGCGCGTCGCGGCGTCGAGCGTTTCGTAATTGTCGACGAACAGGCCGCGAAGGACGCGAAGGGTAATCAGCGTAGTGGCGACGTCAGCTCGCTCGGCTTCATACATGGCGTCTTTGGTGAAGCCGCCTGTTGAAACGTAAAGGCACTTGTCTCCCTTTTTACGGCCGCCGAGGAATGAACGGATCTCCTTGGAGCCCATTTGCTGCCCCGGACGGTGCTTGACCTCAACGAATACGCGCGGCTCCTCGAGACCAAGGCCGTCGGGTGATGCGAAGATGTCGACGCCCCGGTCTGGCCCAGCCTCGCTCACAGTCGTTCGGTAGCCCATGGCTCGCAGAATGCCGGCGACAAGATGCTGTGCCTGCTTCCAGTCGAGATCGCTGATAGCGTCTTCGATGAACTCGTCAGCTTTCGCGATGGTCTCGTTCACCAACACCGTCAAGGCCTCCTCGTCCTGAGTTGCCTTGGCAGCCGGGGGTACCGGCGCAATCTCGGGCTCTCGGCCTCGTTCATAAGCGTTGCTGGCGAGGTCGTTGGCGGCGTCGCTCGAGAGCTTGAACAGCGTTTGGATCGCGCCTAGCGTGTTCCGTGTGCTCGTGGTGAGCATGTCGCGACCGACCGCGCGGGTCCATCGCACCTTGCGAGTGTGGGGCAAATCCGTGATCGAATCGGGCCGCCACTCATAGTCCGACAGTACCTCTCCAAGGGCATACAAACGGCTGTCGCGGTCGTAGGTAACCACCTGATCGCCGATCTTGATCTCGTTCAGAAATCGCATGATTTGCGAGACGGCGCCTGCGCGACGCCCTTCCGGGTCCTGCGGGTACTTGGTGGCGTACTGGCGCAGGAGGTCGTCCTTTTTTGTCGGCGTGGAGAGCGCGCCAAGCCCAGACCATCCGATGGCGACGATTCCATGTTCGAAGAATGCCTCGACATGCTCGCTGCCGCGACCTGAGCGGATCATCCACGCGGCGCTCATCTAGGCCACCATTTCCTGAACGACGGCTTCGACGAGTTTCGCGGCGCGGTCTTCGGCGCGGCGGAGGTTGGCTTCGAGGTCGTCGCAGAGTTTCATCAATTGCTCGACCTTGGCGACGATGCGAAGTTGCTCAGTTGGTGTCGGCAACCTAATCCTCAGAGCCGCAACCTCGCGGGTTGAAATGTGGGGCACGCCATTGCTCCGACCCGGATCGATTGCATCAATGAATGTCGGCGAGTTCAGCCAAAGGAACAGATACTCAGGATGCAACCGTTTGTCTCGAGGCATCAGTCGCGCGACTCGCTGCAGAAGCAAGCTCGGTATGTCTCTGCCAGTTAGTCGGGCCACCTTGATCCCAGTGGAAATTATCGGACGGTCAAGAGTCAGCACGATGTCTCCTGCTGCCAGGGCAAAGCGCGCGAATTCAGCGATCCGCGCCTCCGGTAGGTAAACCAGATCGCTCCAATCCACGGTCCCATGCGCGACATTTGCATTTCGAAGCAGTCGAACGCCCTTCGGCGCGAACCATTCGCTCTTGAACGCATACCCGTTCAGAAAATCTACGCAATCACCGACGGCACTCTCCGCCCAGGTAGTTGGGGACGAGGCATCAAAGCCTCGGGTTGTAGCGAGGCGCAGAAGCGCGCTTCGCAATCCGCCAACTTGATCGGCGCGCTCGATGACGGCGGACCAGTTCGTCACGACGCGCTGCCAGGCGGTGGCGAAGGCTTCGGGGGACTCGGCGGTGCTTAGGGCTTCGAGGGAGGCTTTGGCGAAGCGCGTGCGGAGGTCGCGCTTCTTGGTCTGCTTGGCTTCGAGGTCGTCGATGAGCGCCATAAGCTGGTCGACTCGGGCGACGATGCGCTCTTGCTCGGCCAGGGGTGGCACGGGAACGGGAAGATATTGCAGCTTTTTCATGCTCAGTCCCTCCCGCGACACGCCCACCTGGACTGACATGATGGCATCCTGAAAATAGGTCGCGGTCATCGCAAGGTGCACGAACCGCCGAATCGCCTTGTCCACGAGACGAACAATGGCCACGTGCTGGCTGACATTGCCCGTATCGAAGGTGTCGGGCACAACCGATGTGCGTCCGATGGATGCCCCGGTGATGTTCAGAAGAATGTCGCCGGGAGCGATGTGCGTACCCGACATCGCCGCGTGGGTTTCTGGCCCAATATGAGCGACGTCACTCAGTCTAAGACCGTCGTTCCACACGTTTTGCGAACGAAGAAACTTGATTCCGCTAGCCTTGTAGACTGACTTGCCACCGAGCGGAGTGCTCCCCGCACCGAGCTTGACCGTGATCGCACCCATGGTCGACCAGGCCCACGTTTCCGGAATGGTGAACGGAGCCGAATCGGCCTGTCCCTCAGATTCAATCCGCTTCACTGAACGAGCTTGGCCACTGACCAGTTGTCGTTGTCCGGAGAGCTCTGCAACGAGTTCGACGCCCGTTCCCTCCGCCCTATGTTGCGTCGTTAAACGTCCTCGAATCGCCAGGTCGACAACGAGGCGTCGGAAGGCGTCAACGCCACCTGGCGCGGCGGTCAAGTCGTCGAAATTCGCGACGAACTTCGTGACGTCGAAAGGATCGTGCAAGTCGGCGACGACCCCGGGCGCCACCGCCTTCTCGTTTGACTGTTCGGCGACAAACAGAGGCATCTGCAAGGTCACGCCCGTGCCCCTTCAAGAGCGGTTCTCAGTTCATCACGCAGCTGATCCCGAATCCGCGCCGCCTCCGTTGCGGCCTCATGATACTGCTTCAGCAGCTCATCCGCATCGCCGGGCCCGTCGTCGACGGCGCGCGGATTCTTGATGTCGAGGTTGTAGCCGCGGGCCTTGATGTCATCGAGCGAGACCTTCCAAGCCTGGTCGCTCTCTTTGCGCTTGGTCCACCACTTTTTTTCGGGGGCGAACTCCTCGATGCGCATGGGCTTGGTCTTGGAGTAGCTCTTGGCGCCTTCAGGGTAGGGGTGCTCATAGAACCAGACGTGTTTGGTCGGCTCGCCTTTGGTGAAGAAGAGCAGGTTAGTTTTGATGCTGGTATAGGGCGCGAACACGCCTTTGGGCAGGCGCACGATGGTGTGCAGGTTGCAGTCTTCGAGTAGCTTTTCTTTGATGCGCGTTTTGATGCCTTCGCCGAACAGCGTGCCGTCGGGGAGGACGAGCGCGGCGCGGCCGTCCGGCTTGAGCAAGCTCATCAGCAGCACCAAGAACAAGTCGGCCGTCTCGCGCGTGCGGAAGGTGGCGGGGAAATTGTTCTCGATGCCGTCTTCTTCCATGCCGCCGAAGGGCGGGTTGGTGACGATGACGTCGACGCGATCCTTCGGCCCGTAGTCACGCAGCGGGCGGGCGAGTGTGTTGTCGTGGCGGATATTCGAGGGCACCTCGATGCCGTGGAACATCATGTTCGTGACACAGAGCAAGTGTGGCAGCGGCTTCTTTTCGACGCCGCGGATGCTGGTTTGCAGCTTCTCCTCGTCATCGGCGTCCTTTACGTACTTTTTGCGCACGTGCTCGATGGCGCACGTCAAGAATCCGCCGGTGCCGCAGGCGGGATCGAGGATGGTTTCGCCCAGCTTGGGGTCAACCTGGTCGACGATGAACTGGGTTACGGCGCGCGGCGTGTAGAACTCGCCCGCGTTGCCAGCGTTCTGCAGGTCGGAGAGCAATTTTTCGTAAATGTCGCCGAACTCGTGGCGATCGGCCTTCTTGTTGAAGTCGACCTCGTTCAGCTTGTTGACGACCTGGCGCACCAACGTGCCGGACTTCATGTAGTTGAAGGCATCTTCGAACACCCCGCGCACCACGCCCGAGATGGCGGCGTTCTTGCCGGTGATGGGCAGCTCTTTCAGCGTCTTGAACAGGTCGTTGTTGACGAAGTCGAGCAGTTGGTCGCCCGTGATGCCCTCCGAGTCCTTGGCCCAGGAGCGCCAACGCAGCCGCGCCGGGATCGGCGAGCGGTAGTTATCCTCGAGCGCCTCCTTCTGGGACTCGTGGTCGTCGAAGACTTTCAGGAAGATCATCCACACGAGCTGGCTGATGCGCTGGGCGTCGCCGTCCACACCGGCGTCTTTGCGCATGATGTCTTGGATGGTCTTGATGGTCGTGCCGATGGCCATGGATTTTTCTGCCGAAATTAGGAGGCGGTGAACAATTCGTCTTCGAGGTCGAGGACGGCCTTGAGGTAGTCGTCTTTGGTGCCGAACCTTTGGATGATTTCGATCGGGGTGCCAAGCGTCGTCAGTGGCTGGACCTTCAGCACGCCGATATTTTCGATGTCGTCGACGTCTTCGTTCGCGAATTTGTCTAGCAGGGCCTCGAGCACGGCTCGTGCGGCCTCGCCGTATTTGGTGAAGTAGTTGCGCTTGCGAACGTTGTTGGCCCGCTCTTTGCGGGTGAGTGGCGGCTGGTCGAAGGCGACATGGCAGATCAGATCGAACGCGGCAATGTCTTTGCCCACGTCTTTGGCCAGCTCCTCGAAAAAGACGCCGTGCTCTTCCAGCTCTTTGAGGATGGCCTGCTTGCGGTCGCTCGCTTTCCAGGTCTTCAGGAAAGAGTCGAGGCTCGTGTACTTTTCGTGGATCGCGTTCTTAGAGTAGTCGCGCAGCGACTCAGTGATCAGCTTGCCGTCTTTGCCGTAGTATTGGACGCGCTCCGCGACAATGTAGACCGGCACATCGTCGACGACGTACTTGACGCGCTTGCCGCCCGGGCTGGCGCTGTTATCATCGCCAGCGCTGCCGCCGCCTGCTCCCCAATCGCCGCCAGCCGCTCCGTCGCCACGGGGCGTGCCTAGGCCATCGGGACCGACGAGAACCTTCGGATCTTGACGGTCGACCGCGCCACCGTCGACACCTGCGTCGTCATCCGGCGGAGCAATCGGGCCGTCGTCCTTCGGGTTGTAGATTTGGACGGGATCGCCATCGAAGTCTGGATCAGCGAAAAGCTCGGTGGCTCTACGAAAATCGAGGATGGTGAAGTAAAGCTTGCCGAAGTCTTCCTCGATGCGCGTGCCACGCCCGATGATCTGCTTGAACTCGGTCATCGACCGAATCGTCTGATCGAGTACGATGACCTTGCAGGTCTTGCAGTCGACGCCCGTGGTCATCAACTTCGAGGTAGTGACGATGACGGGGTAGCGCTCTTCCGGGTGGATGAAGTTGTCGAGCTCGGCCTTGCCCTCGGGGTTGTCGCCCGTGATCCGCATCACGTACTTGCGGTTGGTGGCGGCCAGCTCCGGATTGGCGTTGACGAGTGCCACGCGCATGCGCTCGGCGTGGTCGATGTCCTCGCAGAACACGATCGTCTTGTCATAGCGGTTCGTTTCGGCCAGAAACTGCGTTACTTTCTTGGCGACGACCTCGGTGCGCTTTTCGAGCACCATGGTGCGGTCGAAGTCGCGCTGGTTGTAGATGCGGTCCTCAATCTCCTCGCCGTGCTTGTCGAGCTTGCCCTTCTCGGGGCGCCAGCCGGCCAAGTCCTTGTCCAGGTCGATGCGCACGACCTTATAGGGGGCGAGGAAGCCGTCCTCGATGCCCTGCTTCAGGGAATAGGTGTAGACGGGCTCGCCGAAGTAATGCGTCGTCGAAACGTCCGCCGTTTCTTTCGGCGTCGCGGTCAGGCCAACCTGCGTTGCCGCGGAAAAGTAGTCGAGCACCGAGCGCCAAGCCGAGTTCTCGCTCGCGCTGCCGCGGTGACACTCATCCACGATGATAAGGTCGAAGAAATCAGGCGAGAACTGGCGAAATAGGTCAGTTTCCTCGTCGGCACCGGAGATCGCCTGATAGAGCGCGAGGTAGATTTCGAAGGACTTGTCGACCTTCCGATTCGTGATCTTCGTCATCGCGCCGGCGAACGGCTTGAAGTCGTTCGTCTTGGTTTGATCGACGAGGATGTTTCGGTCGGCCAGAAAGAGGAACCGCTTTTTCACTCCCGCCTTCCAGAGCCGCCAGATGATCTGGAATGCCGTGTACGTCTTTCCCGTGCCCGTCGCCATGACGAGCAACACTCGATTTTGCCCCTTCGCCGTGGCCTCGATCACTCGATTGATCGCGTTAACCTGATAGTAGCGGGCGGCCTTGCCGGTGCCGTCGGAATAGTAGCCTTGCGTAACGATTGCCTCGGATGCCGGAGTCAGGTCTTTCCACGCACAGTATCGCTGCCACAGCTCC
>Ga0164308_10000914_pt1 | contig 15918 bp, 16 predicted proteins | sample Whisoiple_246_MG_FD_109983 | JGI IMG/M metagenome (GOLD analysis project Ga0164308, IMG submission 109983) | Soil microbial communities amended with fresh organic matter from upstate New York, USA - Whitman soil sample_246_MG | ecosystem: Environmental > Terrestrial > Soil > Unclassified >...
CCCGCGGCGAATGCGAATGGACACCACCAGCCGCCCTCGACCACGGCCAAACCCGAATCAACTACTACCACCGCCCCGAAGCACTCCTCAGACCGACCGAAGACCAGGCGCTCCCCGATCCGAAATCAGCGGAACCGACACCGCTGAAACGCAAGTGGGACAACGCAACCCAAGTCAAGTCACCAGGACTCGACCCCACCGAAACACCCGGCGGACCGGGACCACCCGACAACCAAGCCGCCTAAGGCCCACCCCTCTGGAAGTGACTAGCCGCGGGAGCGGACCCGGTAGCGCCTCTCGGCGTACGCCAGGTCGTCGCGCCACAGCTTGGCCGCGGCGGCCCGCATGAACGGCGCGATCAGCGGACGCCCGTGCAGGGCGTGCGCGAAGCCGGGTCGATCGGAATGCGCGATGACGGCCTCGATCACCGCGCTGCGCGGCAGCCCGTCAGGGCCTGCGCCGACGGGAGTGGCGTGCGTTTCGACGACGCTGCCCGCCCCCTCGCCGTCGATGATGCGCATGACGATGGTGCGAGGCTCCGGAGCGGAGAACTCCGCGACGACCGGCACCCCGAACCTGCCGACGTGAAAGGTCACCGGAACCAAAAAGCGGTCCTGCTCCTCGGGGAGGTCGGCGTCCACAGGCGGTGCGGACATCACATCGAGGTGGGCGAACGAGTAGGGGTGGTACCAGGCACCGTGCCACGGATCGAGCCGATTGGCGATGATGTCGCTGGGCTCGCACGTGCCGACCAACCGTGTGACGGCGTGCATGCTCACGCCCGCAGGCCGTGCGGGCACCACCGGCTCGTCGGTCGGCTCCTCGCCTCCGATACGGTCCAGCCGTACCCACGCGAGCACCCCGTCGTCGTATGCCGGGTACGGCTTCCAGCCGAATTCGCGACCCCCCTCGAGGCGCAGTCCGTGCCAGGGGCAGATGAGCGCACCGCGGTCCACCGTGCCCGTCGCCAGGTCCGCCCCGAGGTGCGGACAGGTCGCCGGACCGACGTGCAGAGTGGCGTCGGTGTCCCGCCACGCCACGATCTCCAGCCCGCCGACCGATGTGCCGTGTGGCCGGTCGCGGATTGTGTCGCTGGCGGCGAACGCGTACCAGTTGCCGCTGGGTCTGCGCTGAGACCGCACCAGCGCGGCGTCGATGATCGCGGGCTCGGCATCCTTGTATGTCGGCCGCTGGCTCGCCCACTGTTCGCGCGGAAGCACTGTAAAGGGCGACCTCTTCGCCACTTTCGCCGCCCAGCCGTCGAGCCTGCTCATCGCGCAGGCTGCCTCTCCCGCTGCGCGAGCCGTCGCAGTGCGCTGGACCGGCCCTGCACCGGGACGGTGTGCAGAACGTGCCCGGCCAGCCCGTAATGGGCCAGCAGCCGGTTCGCCGCCGACCAACCCGTCGTGGCGGCGCGTTCCATCAACGCCACAGGCAGGTCGATGCGGATGCCGTCGCCCGCCAGCATGACGGCGGGGTGCGCAGTGGCGACGGTCGGCCGTGCGGCATGGTCGCCGGGTGCGAAGCGCGGGCAGTCGGTGCGCGTCAGCACCCGCTCCTCGACGATCTTCGCCTCTGTGGTCTCCGGGTAGAGCTCGTGCAACCGGGCCAGCATCCGGTCGCCGAGGTCATCGGCCGGCGAGGTCACGGCGTAGGAATGCAGCTCGACGACAGAACCGCCGGTCCGGCGCGACCACTGGGCTGCTTCCTTCTCGTAGCGCTCCAGCACGCTGACATTGTCCAGTGGTGGACGGCCACCCGTCCCGAGGAACGGCGCACGGTCTACGTTCACGGGCCGGTCCAGCCACAACCGCTGCACCACGAACGGCGGTGCGGTTCCCATCGCCGCGATGCGCGCCCGCCAGGGGTCGTCTCCCAGCTCGGCCGAAGCGCCGACGATACGCTGCAGGCCGGCCACGTCGGTGGCCAATACCAGCCCGTCGCATTCGAAGTCGACGCCAGAGTCGCAGTGCACACGAAGCCGCGGCTCGGGGGTCACCCGGTTCACCGAAACCCCGGTGTGGAACTTCGCGCCGCGCGACTCCAGGTACTCCCGCAGCGGGTTCCACAGCGCCACATCGAAGTTGGCGTTCGCCACGTCGAATACCAGGCCCTCGCTCGAACCCAGGAAATAGATGTGGAACATGGTGGCCAGCTCGGCCGCTGACAGCGCGCCCGGCTCGGCGAAGAAGCTGCGGGAGAACACTTCGAACGCGAGATGCCTTGCCGCAGAGGGGAAGTTGATGGCCTGCAGGAAACTGTCGGCATCCAGATGGTCTAGCTGCTCGTAGATGCCCGGCACCGACACCGCCGCCAACGGCGCGGCCGCACGCGCGTTGATCCGCACCAGATCACGAAGCCGGAACGTCGGGCTCCGCAGTGCGAACGCGATGGCGTTCAGAGGCGGTGTTTGTGGGAGCCCGGAAAACGTGTCGCGCCTGCCCTGCCCGTCGACCAGAGGGTAGTCCTCGACCGCGGTGAGCATCCCCAGCCCGGAATCGATGCGGCGCAACAGGGCACGCAGGTTGTAGTACTGCCGGAAGAACGCGTGGAAGCCGCGGTTCATCGGCAGATCGGCACCGTCGGTGGACTGCTCGGTCCAGCCGCCGACGCGGCCACCGAGATAGCTCTCCCGTTCGACGACGTCGACGGTCACACCGCGCTCGACCAGCCCGGCCGCCGCGGCCAGCCCGGCGATCCCGCCTCCGACGACGACGACATGCGGTGTGGCGCTCAATGCACTCGCATCAGGCAGGCCGGTGGGTGCGGGGTGGCTGGCGCGGCGCGGATCGGTCATCGCGGGGCTTCGGCGAGGAAGGTGTGCACGATATTGCGCTGCCAGCCCGGCACCGTCTCTCTGCGGACATTGGTGAAACCGTTGACCCGCAGCCGGTTCAGGAACGCCTCCGCCCCGTCGAATTCGTTCACGCTGCGCCGCAGGTACCGGTAGAGACCCGCGTCACCGCTGCGCAGCTTGCCCATCGGGATGATGATCGTCGCGCACACCGCGTTCCACATGGCCGTCGCGATTCGCGAGTCACGCACCGAGTATTCGTGTACCGCGAGCGTCGCCCCGGCCCGCAAAAGGCTTCGGAATTCAGCCAACTGGGTGTCGGGATCGGACAGATTGCGCAGCAGGTACGCCGCGAAGATGCCGTCGAACGGCCCGTCGACACCCGCCGCGGCAAGGTCTTCGATGCGGCTGTGCACGAACCGCACCGTTTCCGGCCAGCGCTTCGCGGCAGCCTCGGCCAACATGCCCGCCGACGCGTCGACGGCCACGATCTCGGCGTCCGGGGCCACGGACAGCAGGGCGGCGGTGGACGCGCCGGTGCCGCAGCCCGCGTCGAGCAGCCGTAGTCCCTTGCCGCCGTTGGCAAGCCGCATGCGTTCAGCCGACATCCGCAGGTGCCGGTGATAGCCGGGATTGGCGTCCACCAGGCCGTCGTACGAAGCCGCGCCCGCATCGAACGCGGCAGGCACCCCGGACTTGCTGTCGGTCATTTCGAACTCCCAACCTTGCGATCACGCAGCCGCTGACGCTCCCACAGCAGCAGCACCGCGGTCACCAGCGCGAAGCCGAACAGGAAGTCCTCGACGGGGATGTCGAACGGAAACCTGATGCCGCTGGTGTGACTGTCGTCGTAGATGACGATCGGGGCGGACAGCTTGGTGAGCCAGCCGTCCACGGGTATCTGGAATGCGAAGACGATCACCATCGAGATCCAATAGGCAGGCCTGCGGAGCAGGCCGGTGTGCAGGACGCCGAATTCCAATGCGAACACGGCGATCACCGCCAGCACGGCGGGCAGGGTATAGCCGAGCCCCGTCACGTCGAATGCTCCGATCGGGCGGTGAACTTCTTGCGCAGATACGTCAGCATCGTGTCGACGGCGTTATAGGTGAAGAGCCCGCACAGCGGAATCACGATGAAGAACAACAACTCCTCGATCGGAATGTCGGCGGGCAGCCGGATGCCGGTGACGTAGCGCGGGTTGTAGGTCCAGATCTTCGCGGCGATCGCAACCGCATCCCACACGACGAACACTGCGGCGACGGGCAGCACCGCGAATGCCGCGCGGCGGGCCCGCCGGTAGATGCCCTCGCCGAAGAGTTCCAGCGGCGCGGTGATCAGCAGGCATGCGCCCAGCACGATCAGATACTGCCAGTGGTCCATGAGGAGTTCTTACCTGCCGTGCGTCAGCCGCGCGCGCCAGGCCCCCAGCAGGCCACGACCGGCCACCTGCAGTCGCCTGCCCGTGCCGACGGTCGCGCGCTGGTCGAAGATCGCGAAGTCGATGTTCTCGATGCGGTCGAGGATCTCCGAGTACAGCGTGAAGGCGGCCTCGACGCAGGGCCGTGACCGGGCGTCGAGCATGTCGATGCCGTTGCGGGCGACGTCGTACACCCGGCGGGTGGCGGCGTGCTGTTCGATGAGTGCGCGCCGTACCCGGGGGTCGGTGCGCCTGTTGGCGTGACACCACGCCAGCACGTCCCGGTCCACCCGGTGAGCGGCCAGCTCATCGGCGGGCAGATACACCCGGCCGCGCTGCAGATCCTCGTCGACGTCCCGCAAAAAGTTGGTGAGCTGGAAAGCCGTTCCCAGCGCCGCGGCATAGGGTGCGGCCTCTTCGCGCGGGCCGACGGTGCCGAGCACGGGAAGCATCTGCAGACCGATCACCTCGGCCGAGCCGTGCATGTACCGCTCGAGCGACTTGCGGTCCGGGTAGTCGGTGACCGTCAGGTCCATCCGCATCGCGGCCAGGAAATCGTCGAACATCTCCCACGGAATGCCGTATCTGCGCGCGGTGTGCACGACGGCCCGCAGGGTCGGGTCGCCGCCGGAATCCTGATGCTGGACAAGCTGATTGAAGAGTTGCGTGGAAAGCCGCTGCAGCCGTTCGGTGCGCTGCGCGACGCTGAGGCTGTCGTCGAAGTCGTCGAGGATGTCGTCGGCGCGGCGGGCGAACCCGTACAGCGCGTGTACCGCCGGGCGCTGCTCGGGTGCCAACAACCGGGTGGCGAGGAAAAACGTGCGGCCGTGCTCGGCGTTCAGCAGCCGGCAGTGTTGGTAGGCGTCGCGCAGGGCCGGATCGTGCACACCGGCGGCATCGAGTTCGGAGCGGATCATGTCTGGCCGCTGCCGATTTGAGCCGTGACGGACTGGATGACAGCTCCGGTGACGCGATCGGCGGCCAGCCGTCCAGACATCAGGGCAGTGGGAACGCCGACACCGGGCACCGTCGACGATCCCGCCAGCACGACGTTGTCGATGCCGCGAACCGTGTTGGCGGGACGGAACGGACCCGTCTGGCTGAACGTGTGCGCCAGCGCGAACGGCGTGCCCGCCAGCATGCCCTGCCTGGCCCAGTCCGCTGGGTTGACGACATGAAGCAGTTCGGCGTCGTCGCCCAGTTGCGGAAGCCGGTCGGTGACCGCGGCCATCATGCTGTCGGCGTAGGAGTCGCCGATGCTCTCCCAGTCGACGGTGCCCCTGGACAGGTTCGGCGCAGGCGCCAGCACGTAGAGCAAATCCCGCCCGGCGGGCGCGAGCGTGGGATCCCCGGCTGTCGGCCTGGTCACCAGCAGCGACGGGTCGCTCATCACCACCCCGTCGTCGATGATCTCGCGGAACGTCTGCTCCCAGCTCTCACCGAACAGGATGTTGTGGTGTGGCAGCGCGGTGTCCGGCGATCGGCAGCCGATGTGGGCGACGACCGCCGACGGCGACGGCCGAAGCGGCAGCAGACGGCGCGGGGTTCGGCCGAGAAGCCGGTAGGTGTCGGGTAGTTCGGTGGTGAGGATCACGGCATCGGCTTCGATGCGATCATCGGTGTCGGTGTGCACGGCGCGGATCCGGTCACCGAACCGCTCCAGCTTGGTTACCGTTGCGCCATAACGGAACTCAACCCCGGCGTCGACCGCAGCGGCGGCCAATCCGTCGGGAAGTGCCCGCATTCCTCCGCGCGGGAAGTACACACCGGCGACGGTGTCCATGTAGGCGATGACGGCGTACACCGCGAGCGCTCGCTGCGGCGGCACCCCCGCGTACAGCGCCTGGAACGTGAAGATCCGGTGCAGCCGCGGATCGGTGATGAACCGCTTCACCGCCCGGTCCCACCGGCGGAACCCGCCGAGGGCGGTCAGCCGGGCCAGCGACGGGGTCAACAACGACAACGGCGAGTCGAAATTCGAGCCGATGAAGCCGTCGAACTCGACTTCGTACAAGCGCGTGAGCCAGTCGCGTAGCCGCAGATAGCCCTGCGCCTGCTCCGGCCCGGCGAACCGCTCGACCTCGGCCGCCATCGCATCGCGGTCACTGTGCACATCGAGCCCGCTGCCGTCGGAGAAGAGTGCACGGTAGGCAGGCTCGACGGCTTCCAGCTCGAGCCGGTCTGCGGTGGATTCGCCTACCGCCGCGAAGGTTTCGTCGATCAGGTCGGGCATCGTGAGAACCGTCGGCCCGGTGTCGATCCGGTATCCGTTGACGTCGAGTCGGCCGACGCGTCCGCCCGGCACGTCACCGCGTTCGACGACCGTCACCGAGCGGCCCCGGCCTGCCAGGTGCAGTGCCGCCGACAGTCCCGCAAGCCCCGCGCCGACGACCACCACGTGATCGGTTCTGCCGCCGATGGTTCGCATCATGACGCCCTCTCGGTGCATACCGACGCCATGTTGAGCAGTGCCGAACGCACCGCACCGTCGAGCCGGCTCTCGTCGATCCAGTCCGAGGCACGGCGCAGTCGATCGGCGATCATTTCTTCGATCTGCTGCTCGGCGCCGGTCGCGGTGATCAGGCTGCGCCATCGTTCGATGTCCGCCTCGTCGAGGTCGGCGGTGCCCATCAGCTCGTTCAGCTGGCGGCGCAGCGTCGGATCGGCCATCCGATGGGCGGCCACGACCACGCTTGTCGCCTTGTGCTCGGTGAGGTCGGCACCGACGGGCTTACCCGTGATGGCCGGCGAGCCGAAGATGCCGAGCAGATCATCGCGCAGCTGGAAGGCCTCGCCGACCGCGTCGCCGTAGCGACCGAGACGGGTCAGCAGGCCGTCGGGACAGCCCGCCATCGCCGCGCCGATCTCCAGCGGCCGGCGGACCGTGTAATTGCCCGATTTGCGTCGCGCTACGTCCAGCACCTCATCCAGCGTAGGGAGCCCGCCGACGTCGTTGACCAAGTCGGCGAATTGGCCGACTGCCAACTCGGTGCGCATGGCGTCGTATCTGGGCCAGGCCCTGCTCAGCGCGTTGGGGTCCAGGCCGCTGTCCCGCAGCATCTGTTCGGCCCAGACCAGGCAGAGGTCGCCGAGCAGGACGGCCGCCGACTCTCCGAACCGGTCCGGCGACCCTGACAGTTCTCGGCCGCGGTGCCAGTCGGCGAACTGAACGTGAGCCGCAGGACGGCCGCGGCGCAGTTGCGACCCGTCCATGACGTCGTCTTGGAGCAGGGCGAACGCGTGCAACAGTTCGAGGCTTGCGGCGGAGCGCAGCGCTGCGTGAGAGGGCTCGGCACCGCATAACCAGCCAAGGAACATGAACGTCGAGCGCAGGCACTTGCCGGAGCCGACGAATCCGACCAACACGTCGGCCGCGACATCGACTCCCGCGCCGCGCAGGTCGTGCGCGCACCGGTCGGAGACGAATTCGTCGACGGAGTCGAGCACCGCCTTGCGCACATTGCTGCGCCAGATGTCGAACTGTCCCGCCTCCGGGCACGTCACCGCAGGCGCGGGGTGCAGCGCAGGCGCAAACAGCCGTCCGTCGACGCCCAACCTGTACCCCTTCCCCTACCCACCGGCGGAGCCGTCAGCCTATTGGCGTTCTGGCGATACCCCCAGCCGAGGCGGCCGAATCTGACTTGATGTCAGTATTACGTCACCAATGTTTGACGTCGCGGTGGAGTGCAGTGTCGAGTTCGCGGGGCCGGCCAGCCCCGGGTACACGCTGTCCCCATTGCGTCGCGGAGGCGGCGACCCCTGTTACGTGACGGCGTCCGACGGTGCCATCTGGCGGACGAGCCTGATGCGCACCGGGCCGGTGACAGCGCGGATCAGCCGGTCGGGCGCGTGCACCATCGCGTGCGAGGCATGGGGAAGCGGCGCAGCGGAATTCGCGGCCGGACTTCCCGCGCTGCTGGGCGCCGACGACGACGCGAGCGGGTTCTCGCCCGACGAACCGACCATCGTCGAGGCTCATCGCCGGGTGCCGCATCTGCGACTGGGCCGCACGGGGCGGGTGATGGAGTCCCTGATACCGGCCGTGATCGAGCAACGGGTGGCAGGCAAGGACGCGTTCCGGTCCTGGCGTTTGCTCGTCACCAAGTACGGCGCACCCGCGCCGGGTCCGGCACCGGCGCGGATGCGCGTACCGCCACCTTCAGAGGTGTGGCGCCGCATTCCGTCGTGGGAGTTCCACCTGGCCAACGTCGACCCCGGCCGGGCCCGCACTCTCGTCGGCTGTGCCCAGCGGGCCGATTCGCTGGAGCGGCTTGTCACCCGTCCCGCCGAGCAGGCCAGGGAGGCGCTGACCTCGTTGCCCGGCGTCGGGGTGTGGACCGCGGCTGAGACGGCCCAGCGCGCATTCGGCGACGCCGACGCCTTGTCGATCGGTGACTACCACCTGGCCAAGGTGGTCGGCTGGTCGCTGCTCGGCCATCCCATCGACGACGACGCGATGGTCGCGGTGCTCGCACCGTTGCGTCCGCACCGGCACCGGGCGGTGCGACTCCTCGAGGTCAGCGGGCTTGCCCGTAACCCGCGGTTCGGGGCACGGCAGGCCATCCCCGACCTGCGGGCGATCTGAGCGCAGGTGATTAACCCCGGTGCGTCACGGGTAGGCCTTTCGACGACGCGAAACCGAAGGAGCAATCGATGACTCAATTCACCGTTCCCGGCATGTCGAACAAAGAAGGCAGCGAAGTAGCCGACCTGCTGCAGAAGGCATTGAGCCGGTACAACGACCTGCATCTCACGCTGAAGCACATCCACTGGAATGTGGTCGGGCCCAATTTCATCGGGGTGCACGAGATGATCGACCCACAGGTCGAACTGGTCCGTGGTTACGCCGACGAGGTTGCGGAGCGGATCGCCACTCTCGGAAAGTCTCCGCTCGGCACGCCTGGCGCGATCATCAACGACCGCACCTGGGACGACTACTCGGTCGAGCGGGACACCGCGCAGGCGCACTTGGCCGCACTCGACGTCGTTTATACCGGCGTCATCGAGGACACCAGAAAGAGCATCGAGCGCCTCGGCGACCTCGACCCGGTCACCGAGGACATGCTCATCGCGCATTCGGCGGAGCTGGAGAAATTCCAGTGGTTCGTGCGCGCCCATCTGGAGAACTCGGGCGGTCAGCTGGCCAGCGGGGGTGCCAAGACCGAAAAGGCGGCCGCCAGCCGCGCCAGGAAGAAGGCGCCGGTCAAGTAGGACCGGATTCCTCGAGGGCGTCGTCTCGCACCGGCTGGTCGGAGAGTTCCTCGCTCCCGCCGAACAGGTAGGGATAGGCGAGACCGGCGATCGCGGCACCGATCAGGGGTGCCAGCCAGAAGATCCACAGCTGCGCGGGTGCGCCGTCGCCGTTGAAGAATGCGACGCCGGTGGACCGCGCCGGGTTCACCGACGTGTTCGAGATCGGGATCGAGATCAGGTGAATCAGGGTCAGGGTGAGCCCGATCGACAGACCCGCGAAGCCTTTTGATGCCGGTGCGCGGTCGTCGGTCGAGCCGAGGATGACGAGGAGGAACACCCCCGTCAGGATGACTTCGGTGAGTGCGACGGCCAGCAGCGAGTAACCGCCCGGCGAATGGTCACCGTAGCCGTTGGCGGCCATGTTGCCGACCGGGTCGAAACCCTCTTTTCCGTTGGCTATCACCAGGATCACCAGGCCCGCGACCAAGCCGCCGATCACCTGCACTACCCAGTACCCGGGCACCGCCTTCCACTCGACGCGCCGCGCGAAGGCGGCGCCGAGGGTCACGGCCGGGTTGAAGTGGCCGCCCGAGATGGTGCCGAAGGCGTACACGCCGGTGAGGACTGTCAGGCCGAAAGCCAGTGCGACACCGAGGAACCCGATTCCCAGCGATGCACCGTCCGACGATGCGAACTTCGCGGCGAACACCGCGCTGCCGCAGCCTCCGAGGACCAACCAGAACGTGCCGATGAACTCGGCCGTCAACCGGTGCAGCATGGTGGGTGGAGTCATCGTGTGAGCGTGGCATGCAAGTCCGGCGATTGAGGCAGGCGTTGCCGAATCGTGCCGTGACCGAAATGTCGCGTCGCTAACCGTTACCGCGTCGCTCGATCGACGCCTCGTCGGGCATCCGCTCGCGAAGGCTCTCATAGATCGGCGGCGATCCGACGAGGTTCGCGACCAGCACAGCCGCCGCGGTTGCGGCCATCATCGGCACCAAGGTTGCCGTCGTTGCCGTCATCTCGGTGACGACGACCATGCCCGTCACCGGCGCGCGCACGGTGGCCCCGAAGAACGCCGCCATCCCGACGAGCGCCATCGGAACGGCCAGTTGCGAGGTGTCTTCCGGCCATACCGCGGCGAAGCACCCGACGAACAGCAGCCCCCACAGGGCCCCGACGGCAAGGAGTGGTGCAAACAGCCCGCCCGGCACCGCCGCCGAGTACGAGAGGGGACCCGCGATGAACCGCACCGCGAGTATCCCGATGACAACGGACAATACGAGGTTCTGTCCGCCGAGGATCCGCTGCGTCAGGTCCTCGCCGCCGCCCACCGACAGCGGGTAGACGAACATCGCCAACCCGACGATCGCACCGATGGTGGCGGCCTTCGCCGGCGCGGGGATGCGGTGTATCGCACCGACGTGATCGAGGAACCACAGGGTCAAACCGTTGTAAGCGGCGCCGAGACCTCCGGTCAGCAGGCCGAAGGCGAGGAAAAGGGGCAGCCATGCCAGCGCAGGGGCATCCATGGGTTCGACCCGAAAGTCGGCATGGTTTCCCAACACCAGCCGTGAGCATGCGACACCGGCAGCGCACGAAAAGAGGGTCGCCAGAACGGTTTTCACCCTGAAGGACTTGGTCACCTCCTCAAGGGTGAAGAGGGTGCCGCCGATCGGCGCGTTGAAGGCCACCGCAAGGCCTGCGCCGCCAAGCGCCGTCTGCATCATCCTGACCTCGGAGTCGGGTAGCCGGGCGCGCCTGGCGGCCTCGGCGCCGATCGCCGCGCCCATGTGCACCGTGGGCCCCTCGCGGCCGAGCACCAGCCCGGACCCCATGCTCAGCACGCCTCCGATGAACTTCGCCGGAAGCAGTCGAATCTGTGGCGGTCTTGCCTCGCCGAGAAAGACCGCTTCGACGTGCTGGATGCCGCTGCCTGCGGCCAGCGGCTCCCATCGCACGATCAGGGCGGCCAGGGTGGCGCCCAGAGCGGCAGCGGCCATGGGCACCAACCAGCCCGGACCTGGCAGCTTGTGCGCCCAGTCGACGAGGTCGATGCGCAGGTCGTCGGCGATCTGCAGACACCAGCGGAACCCGCCACCGACGAACCCGATGACGACACCCGCGACAATCGCCGTCACGCAGATTCCGACCGTGCCGCGCATCGATTCGTCGGGCTGGAGGGGTCCTGCCGCCTGCGCCGTCATAAGGCGACGAACTTTACCGGGGCAGATACCCCCACGGGGTATAGTGAAACGCATGACCGAGGTCGATCACTCGCAGCACCACAGAGACACCGACCACGCAGAACACGGCCACGCCGGTCACCACGATCACGTCGCGCAGTTCCGCAGGCTGTTCTGGGTCATGGGGGTGCTGGCCATCCCGACGGTGGCGCTTTCTCCCATGTTCGCGATGATCCTCGGCTACTCCGTCCCGCAGTTCCCCGGATCTGGCTGGGTGTCCCCGGTACTCGGGACCGTGATGTACTTCTGGGGCGGCAGGCCGTTCCTGACCGGTGCGATCAGCGAGATCCGCTCTCGCGCACCGGGAATGATGTTGCTGATCGGTCTGGCGATCACCGTCGCCTTCGTCTCGTCGTGGGGCGCAAGCCTCGGCGCGCTCGACCACCAGCTCGACTTCTGGTGGGAGCTGGCGTTGCTGATCGTCATCATGCTGCTCGGCCACTGGATCGAAATGCGGTCGCTGGCGCAGACCAGCTCGGCGTTGGACTCCCTTGCCGCGCTGCTGCCCGACGAGGCCGAGCGGGTCGAGGGAGACGACATCGTCACGGTCGCCCCATCGGATCTACGACTCGGCGACGTGGTGATCGTGCGGCCCGGCGGCAGCGTGCCCGCCGACGGCGAGATCGTCGACGGCGCGGCCGACATCAACGAGTCGATGGTCACGGGAGAGTCGGTGCCGGTGCGGCGCGGCGTTGGTGATGACGTCGTCGCGGGCACGGTCGCAACGGATTCCGGGCTGCGCATCAGGGTCACCGCCGTCGGTGACGACACCGCGCTCGCGGGAATTCAGCGGCTGGTCACCGAGGCGCAGAACTCGACATCGCGGGCGCAGCGGTTGGCTGACACCGCCGCGGGCTGGCTGTTCTGGTTCGCGCTGGGCGCCGCCGTCATCACCGCGGTGGTGTGGGGCGTCGTCGGCAGGCCGGAGGAAGCCGTCATTCGGACGATCACCGTTCTGGTCATCGCGTGCCCGCACGCGCTCGGGTTGGCCATACCGCTCGTGGTGTCCATCGCCACTGAACGAGCAGCGCGCGCGGGCGTGCTCGTCAAGGACCGGCTTGCGCTGGAAAGCATGCGGACGGTCGGCGCCGTGCTGTTCGACAAGACCGGCACCCTGACGAAGGGTGAGCCCAGTGTGACGGACGTGGCCGCGACGGCCGGGCGCAGCGATCGCGAGGTGCTGGCGCTTGCAGCGGCAGCTGAACTGGACTCCGAACATCCGCTGGCGCGCGCGATCGTGGCTGCGGCCGCCGCAAGAGATGTGAATGTGCCTGCTTCGTCGGCCTTTTCGTCGTCACCAGCGGTCGGAGTGACCGCGACGGTCGACGGCCGCGAGGTCCGCGTCGGCGGTCCGCGGCTGTTGGCACAGGCCGGGCAGATCGAGATGCCCGAAGCCGCGGCATGGCACAGCGAAGGCGCGATCGTGTTGCACGTCCTTCTCGACGGTGCGCTGGCGGGCGCACTGAAGCTGGCCGACGAAGTACGGCCGGAATCGCGTCAGGCGGTCGAGGGCCTGCACCGGCTGGGCATCGAGGTCGTGATGATCACCGGCGACGCCGAGCCGGTGGCGCGGGCGGTCGGCGACGAGCTCGGCATCGACCGGGTGTTCGCGGGCGTACGGCCGCAGGACAAGGCGGCCAAGGTCGCCGAGTTGCAGGCCGACGGCCTCAAGGTGGCGATGGTCGGTGACGGTGTCAACGACGCGCCTGCGCTGGCCCAGGCCGACGTCGGCATCGCCATCGGCGCGGGCACCGACGTGGCCATCGCGTCGGCGGGGGTGATCCTGGCCGGCTCGGATCCGCGTTCGGTGCTCTCGGTGATCACGTTGTCCAAGGCGGCGTACCGCAAGATGGCCCAAAACCTTTGGTGGGCAGCGGGTTACAACCTTATTTCGGTGCCGTTGGCGGCCGGGGTGCTGGCGCCCGTCGGGTTCGTGATGCCGATGTCGGTCGGTGCGCTGCTGATGTCGGCGTCGACGGTGGTCGTCGCGCTCAATGCGCAACTGCTGCGGCGGCTGGATCTGCGGCCGGTCGGCAATCAGTAGCCGAGGCCACGCAACTGGGCACCGAGCTGTTCGGCGATTGCCTGATGCGTGCGGATCAGCTCCAGCTGCTGGCCGACCTGAGCGCGCAGTGCGCGCAGGACCGCCAGTTCAGAAGCCGGCGTCTCGGTCAGGTGCTGGAGCGCATCCGAGGTCGACGACACGGCGTCGAGCGCCGATTGCGACGTCGTGTGTGCCGCGGTGACCGCCTCGGCGGCGTCCCTGAGGCGGTGGCCCAGATCGGATTCGACGCCCGACAGGTGGTCAAGCGTGTCGCGGGTGCCCTGCGCGAAGTCGCCGTAGTTGGTGATGGCGTCTCCCGACATCGATGCGGCCTGTTCCTGCCCGGACCGGATGACGTCGGTTGCCTCGGTCAATTTGTCGGCAGCGGTCGCAGCCGCGTCGGGGTCAGCGGTGCCGAACAGCGAGTCGGCCCTCGACATCACGTCCCCGACGTTGCGGACCAGATCGGACAGCGGCACAAAACCAAGTATCAGCCATCGAGCGAGTCGATGAGGTCGTTCAGGGCCCTGGTGTCCGCGTCAGCCGCCGGTTCGCCCGCTTCCACCGCGGCGACCAGCTCGACGGGAAGGCCCGCCGCATTGGCCGTCTCCACGGCGGACAGGCTGGCGCGCCGACGCGCGGCGTACAGCCGCTGGCCCAGCGTCGCCCCCGGTGCCGCGGCGGCGCGGAACATCAGGTCGTCGTAGCAGCCGCGGACGGTCCGCAGGGCCAACACCACGTCCGGGGTGCCCCTGCTGTGCTGTGCGGCTCGGGCGACGACGGCTTCGAGCTTGCGAAGCTCGGAAAGGATGACCGTGGCGCGCCCGGCGAAATCGGGATCGTCGTCGCCTGGCAGCGACTCGACGGCCGCACCGAGCGTCGTCATCGCCACCTCGACCGTGCCCGCGATCAGCGATGCAGTGCCGGCGTCTGCGGGTGGCTCCGGCACGGCGCCGGGAACCTGGCCGCCATACCGTATCGTCGCTATGGTTCCGGCGGGCCACTGCAGAATCTCCTCGAGCTTGGCCCTCGTCCGCTCCCTCGGCCAGCTACGACCCTTCTCGAAGGCGATGAGCGCGCCCGCATTGATGATCTTGAACTTCGCGAGATACCGCTGCTTGATGTCCAATTCGCGGCGCCGAGCGGCGACCGCTGCGCCAGCGCGGGCTATGCCCGGATCGCCGGCTTCGGGTTCCACCCGCCCAGTGTAGCCAGCGGATCCGACGGTAGAGGGCCGACCGGGTCGATGCGGGAGCGACGAATAAGTGTTGCGATGCTACGGAAAGAGCGCTACGGTTCAAGCATACTTCAGCGAGCGAGGGGACCGCCATGACCGTCATGATCGACATGCCGCTATTGACCGACAACCAGATCGGCGCCTGCACACAGGACCCCGAACGGTGGATGACGGCAACCGATGACCAGACCAAGGCGGTGTGCCGGGCATGCCCGCGTCGCTGGCTGTGCGCGCGGGAGGCCTGCGAGATGCCCGGCGCCCAGGGGCTGTGGGCCGGCATCCATATTCCCGAGGGCGGCCGCGGGCGCACGTTCGCCCTCAAGCAGCTCCGGTCGTTGGCCGAGCGCGGCGGCTATCCGGTCCACCGCTGAGGCACCTGCAGCCTGCCCGCTCGACGAGGGGAGGAGCGGGTGGGCCGCGGGGCGGATTCTAAGAAACTGGCTAGGCTTTGCAGCAAACTATTTTTTCATCTTTAGCGCAGCTGGTGGTGTGGATAGCTAGCAATCAGCAACGGCGGCTAGTGATCTTGGTCGCACTCCGGAGTCACCGGAGCTCGCGGCGGCGTCGGCCTGGGTCACCGTAAATCGAAGGCGCGCAACGAATTCGCTCGTATCATGGGAGCGAATGGGGCAGCGTTGCCGCGGGGGCCGAGCTCGTTAGTTAGGTTTGACTAAGTTGGCATGTCGCGCGGGGTTTGTCATATCGTTTTCCCCACTTGTGCCATGTGGGGTAGGGGTCGTCGTTCAGTGCTGCACGCAGTCACCGCCACCGCCATGAACGGCTAAAGCCGTCGTCGGTGGCCAACAGTGTTTTTTAGTGAGTCGTGAAGGGCTAGGTGGGAATGGCGCCCGTCAAACAAGGGCTGTACAACCCCGCGTTCGAACATGACGCGTGTGGCGTTGCCATGGTCGCGGACATGCACGGCCGCCGCAGCCGCGACATCGTCGACAAGGCCATTCTGGCCCTGGTCAACCTGGAGCACCG
>Ga0164308_10000915_pt1 | contig 15896 bp, 21 predicted proteins | sample Whisoiple_246_MG_FD_109983 | JGI IMG/M metagenome (GOLD analysis project Ga0164308, IMG submission 109983) | Soil microbial communities amended with fresh organic matter from upstate New York, USA - Whitman soil sample_246_MG | ecosystem: Environmental > Terrestrial > Soil > Unclassified >...
CGGTCCCGGGCGCTTGCGGAGGGCCTCGCTCTCTACGAAGAGAGCGTGAACGAACTCGGCTTCCCACTGCGGGAGGCGTACGACCCGGAGCGCGACGGCTGGTACGAGGTGGACGACAGCACGATCGACTACTCGCAGGCCGCGCTGGACGACTACCGCAAGGCCACGAAGAACCAGGAGCCGGGGGTCCAACTCAAGGTGGTCGACACCTGGGAAGGGGAGACCGAGCGGCCGAAGGAGGCGCGGCGGCCACAGCCGAGAGGGGACCAGAGCCTGGACCACACCGGGCCAGGGCTGGAGGGTACCAGAGACCTCTCAGGCTAGCGAGGATGCCCTGTGCGGCTCGCACAGCAAAGGGCCGGGTGCACGTAGCACCCGGCCCTTTCTGCCGTCCTCAGGAGCGCGTGCGAGCGTCCTCCGCCCTCACCAGAGCCTCGAACTCCTCGGGGTGGTTCAGCGCCAGCCGGTTGAGCGCGCGGCGCTTGATCGTCATGCGGCGGGTCTCCGCGCTGCGGTCGCGTGCTCGGGTGGCGCGGTACTCCGCCAGGTAGTCCGCCTGCGCCCGTCGGCACCGGGGGCAGGGACCCGCGCCGCGCTCCTTCTCCTGTTCGCGGAGCTCCTTGCGGTACATCTCCACGGAGCCGTGTTCCATCAGATCAACTCCTCCAGAGCCTTGTCGTTGACGGTGTGGCAGGGGCACTCACACTCGTAGGTCTTGCCGTTCATGCTGGACCGGAATTTCCGGATGCAGCCGACGTGGGGGGTGCCCTCCACGACCAGGCACCACCCGAACTTCACCGGAAGACTCGCATGTTCTCGATCATGTCGTCGAACCAGACGTCACCCATCTGGAGTCGGATCATGGCGAGCTGACCGAGGTCCAGTCCATCGAGCGGGAACATCAGGAAGGTGAGCTCGGGCTGGAACTTGTCCTTCTCGACGATCTCCCCACGCTTGGTGAGACGGGCGTACTCGTTCACCTCGTGGCCCTTGGTCGTGAACCACTCCTGAGGCTTGCCGACGCCCCTCGCAGCCAAGAAGCCCTCGACGCCGGCGATGTACTCGCTGAGCGGCCCGCCCGCGCCACGGATCGTGTAGAAGGACCCCGCCTGGGCCTCGTGCAGGTCCTTGTGCGTGAGCGTCCTCACGACGTCTCCACCGTGACCATCACCGTCTGGAGCAGGTGGTCGAAGTCACCGGAGAACGCCTCCGTCTTGAAGGTCTGAATCTCAGCCTCCGACACGTCGGCCCGGCGCAGGGCCGCCACGACACGCCCGACGATGGAGTGCGCGTTGCCGCTCTCCCCGCTCAGCGGAATACTGACGTGCGGGTACTTCACCCCGGCGCTCATGACTGCGTCGCCACGAGGTTGAGCCGGAGGCCCTCCCCCGCCATGTGAGCGGCCTGGTCGACACGCTCCTTGGCCTTGTCGGTCTCACCGGTGTCGATGAGCTCCAGCGCGCGGTTGAGCTCCACCTCGATCTGCTCGAAGCGGTCCTCGTTGCTGCGTGCCAGGCGGTCGTAATCCTCGACTGTGTGCATCGCCATCTTGGCTGTCTCCTTGTTCTAGTACCCTGGGCCGGGCAGTACCCCTAGCATACGCCTACCCGCGCGGTAGGAGCCACCAAGGAGGAGCCGGGAATGGCGAACCGTGCCGTAGTGGTGGACCTCCTCGTCAGGACCAATCAGTTCACGACGGGCATGCGTCGTGCGTCTCACGACATGGCGTCTGAGACCACCAACATGGAGACGAAGACCAAGGCTCTGCAGATGCAGATCGGTCTTCTGGGCGTGGGCATGGTTGCCTTCGCCGCAGTCGCCGTGCAGAAGTGGGCGCAGTTCGATCAGGCGATGTCGCGCGTCGAGGCGACGGGCGGCGAGGCCGCGAAGCGCATCGAGGAACTGAACGAGGCCGCCAAGAGCGACGAGGTCATCGCGCTCGGGTACAGCGCCGTGGAGGCGTCGGACGCGATCTACGAACTCGCGAAGGCGGGTGTGTCGGCCACGGACATCCTCGGCGGCGGCATGGCCGGTGCGATGTCGCTGGCCGCTGCGGAGACGATGGACGCCTCGGAGTCGGCGTCCATTCTGGCGTCGGCCCTCAACCAGTTCAACCTGACGGGCGACCAGTCCGCGCACGTCGCGGACCTGCTCGTGGCGGGCGCTGGCAAGGCGCAGGGCTCCGCCCACGACCTCGGCTTCGCGCTCAAGCAGTCCGGTCTCGTCGCGGATCAGTTCGGTCTCTCCATCGAGGAGACCACCGGCACGCTCGCCTTCTTCGCCAGCGCGGGCCTGATCGGCTCCGACGCTGGCACCTCCCTCCGCACGATGCTTCTCCACCTCGCTGGGCCGTCGACCAAGGCTGCGAAGTTGATGAAGCAGATCGGCCTGGAGATCTACGGGGCCGACGGCCACATGGTCGACATGGAGACCCTGGCGGACAACCTCCAGAGCAGCCTGGGGACCCTGACCGAGCAGCAGAAGAACCAGGCCCTCGCCACCATCTTCGGTGCCGACGCCACCCGCGCCGCCTCGCTGCTCTACCGCGAGGGCGGCGACAAGGTCGTCGAGTGGACCGAGAAGGTCAACGACGCCGGGTACGCTCAGGAGGTCGCGCGCAAGCGCATGGACAACCTGAGCGGCGACCTCAAGAAGCTCAGCGCCACCTGGGACCGCTCCCTCATCGGGATGGGCAAGTCGGCCGACGCCCCGATGCGTGGTCTGGTGCAGGGCATCACGGACATGATCGACAGGTTCGGGGATATGGACCCGGCCATCCAGGGTGTCATCATGGCAATCACGGGCGGGGGAGGTCTGGTCGTACTCGCCACGCTCGGCATCGGCCAGATCATCGCGGCGCTCACCACCCTGAAGGCAGGTCTGGTAGCGACGGGAGTCGTCAGTGAAGCAACGGCTACGAAGATGACACGCGGCTTCGGGTTCGTCGCGAAGGGGATCGGGCTGGCGTCCGCGGCACTCGCGGTCTTCGCGGTTGCCGCTCAGATCGCCGGCTCGGCGGTCGACGACATGCCCTCCTCGGAGGAGACGACCAAGCAGGTCCTCGCCCTCGGCAGCGCGGGCGAGAAGTCTGCTGCGGACATCAAGAAGGCCAAGGACGCGCTCGCGGAGATGTACACCGTCGCGGGCAGCGGCAACACGAAGGTCAGTGGCCTCGCCGAGGCCATCGAGACCATGAACGTGAACGGCTTCCTGAAGGCGATGGACAGCGTCGGGTCCCTCTTCGGGATCTTCGACAGCCAGGCGTCGATCTCCCGGGGCCTCCTGGACCAGTTCGACGCCTCCCTCACGACGCTGGCGCAGTCCGGCGCGGCTGAGGATGTCGCGGTCGCTCTGGGGTACTTCAACGAGCAGGCCAAGGAGGCAGGCATCGCCCCTGAGAAGGCGATGGAGCTCCTGCCGCAGTACCAGGAGTACCTCCTGGGAGTCGAGAACGCCCAGACGCTGGCGGGGGACAGCGCTGGAACGATGACCGACGCACTCGGCCAGGCAACGGAGGCGACCGAGGCCATCACCACCGCCGAGATCGAGGCGAAGAAGGCGCACGACGAGTACATCGGTGCGATCGTGGACTCCTTCACGTCCTTCTTCGACCTGGGGGACACCTACCAGGGGGTCATCGACGGCCAGAAGGAGATCGCGCAGAGCGCGGCCGACTCGTCGGAGTCGACCGAGGACTCGTGGGAGAACTTCTACGACGGCACCACCGTCACGTTCGATCAGTACATCGCGAAGTTGAGCGAGCAGGTCACCGCGCAGGAGACGTGGGCGTCGAACATGATCGCCCTCACGGGCCGCATGAAGACGGAGATGCCCGCCGACCTCCAGGTCGCCGCGCAGGAGATGATCAACGAGCTCCGAGGCCTCGGCCCGGAGGGCGCGGCCCAGGTTGCCATGCTCCAGACCCTGACGGCTCCGCAACTCCAGCAGGTCGTGGACCTCTTCAACCGGCAGGGCGTCGCGGCGGGTGAGGAGTGGGCCACCGGCGTCGAGGCGGCGGAGAACCCTGAGGTCGATGTCGAGACCAGCGACACCGACAAGCGCCTCGCAGCCGTCGCCGAGTCGATGCTGAAGTTGGACGCGGCCAAGGCGAACCCCAAGGTCGAGGTCGACACCACGCAGACGATGGCCCGGCTCGCGGCCGTCCAGACGGCGATGGACAGCATCCGCAAGCGGGGTATCTCCGTGGCGCTCAACGCGCCCATCCTCGGTCCTCCGGTGCCGGGCTTCCCCCAGCACGCAGGCGGCGGCGACATCAGCGGGCCGGGCACTGGCACCAGCGACAGCATCATGGCGATGGTCTCCAACGGCGAGCACGTCCTCACGGCCAGCGACGTGCAGAAGGCGGGCGGCCAGGACGCCGTCTACCGGATGCGCGCGGGCATCCAGGCGGGCATGCTCAAGTTCGCGAGCGGTGGCGCGGTCAACATCAACGGGCACACCCTGGACTACTGGAAGGACGCCCAGGTCGACCAGGGCGACATCATCCGCCTCCAGATCCAGATCCGCGACCTCCAGGCCGACCTCGGCAAGCGAGGCAAGGACGCGCTCAATGGGCTGGACCGTCAGCAGGCTCAGTGGGACCTTGGCGAGGCGCAGCGGAAACTCGCTGAGGGGTACTACGCGAACTCCCTGAACGTCGACGCGCTCATCGCGGCGGAGGACGCCAAGATCGACGCGGCGGAGGCGGCGCAGCAGAACGCGGAGAAGCGCAGGCAGTTCGCCGCCGACTACACGCAGGACATCCGCCGGGGTGAGGTCGTGGCGGGCGCATCCGGGTCCAAGTCCGGCGCGTTCAGCCTCATTGACGACGCCCGCGCCAACATCGTCCCGACCCTGAACGGGGCTGCGGCCACCGCGCTCTGGAAGGCGATGACCAAGGCGGAGGAGGAGGCGACCCGGTTCTTCGGTCAGATCGAGGCGATCGACGAGAAGTTGGGCGAGGCCACCGACAAGGCGAAGGAGCTCCAGAGCATCTCCGACTCGGTCCAGAACGGTCTGGTCGGGGGCTTCAACCTGGACAGCGTCGCGCAGACCGGCACGGTCAACCCGTTCACGGGTGAGATCACGGGCGGCGGAGCGGGCAGCGCGGGGAAGGGGATGCTGGCGTCGGCTCAGGCGTACGCCTCCAAGGTCAAGATCTTCGCCTCGAAACTCCAGCAGATGGCGGACAAGGGCTTCGCGGGAGCGATCCTCCAGGAGGTCGCAGCGATGGGCGTGGAGGCCGGCATCCCGGCCGCCGACGCCCTGCTCGGCCTGGACCTCAACGACACCTCCGCGCTGAACCAGGCGTACAAGGACATCGCCGACTTTGGCGGGCAGGCGGGGCAGGCCGTCACCGCTGGCTTCTACGAGGGCGGGGTCCAGGCCGCGAACGGTCTGGTCGCTGGTCTGAAGGCTCAGAAGGACCAGGTCCAGGCGGCCATCATGGACATGGCGCAGGCGATGCAGGACGCGCTCGCGCACGCGCTGGGCATCTACAGCCCGAGCCGCAAGTTCCGCGCGATGATGGACTTCGTGGGGCAGGGCGTGGTGCTGGGCCTGGACGACCAGCAGGGCATCGTCTCCGACGCCAGCGCCCGCCTGTTCGACGGGGTGACCGTACCGGGCGGGGGCGGCGTCTACGGCAGCGGTGGGTCCGGTTCTGGCTCCTCTGGTGACATCACCGCGTACCTGTCCGACGAGCAGGTCAACCGGCTCGCGGTAGCATTTGAGACGGGCAACGTGCGGAACATCAACGCCGCGACGGCGCAGAAGAACCGCAAGATGGAACTGACCTACGGCGCGAGGGGACGGTAGTCGTGACACGCGAGCGCTGGTGGAATGGGAACCAGGTCAGTTACGGTTCGGGCGGCTGGTACCGCTTCGTCATTGACCGGGAGATCCTGACCGACTACATCTCGGTCTGGTGGGGTGTCGAGACCAACGTCTCGATCTCCGACACCACGAACACCGGCGACACGACTGCCCAGGGCATCGCCTCGAACTTCACCAACGTCACGTTCTCGCACTCGGGTGCGGGCATCACGTGGCTGCGGGGTGAGGGCTTCTCCATCGGCAAGGGTGGGACCCTCTCCTGCTCCGGTGCTGTCCGGGGCCTGGCGGACTTCAGCGGCGGTGGCGCCGAGTCGGGCACCGGCACTCTGTACTGGACCAACCCGGCCCTCCCTCCGAACCAGATGGCTGCTCCCGTCATCTCGGCGGTCACGTCCACGACGATGACTGGATCCTTCTCGGCCCCTGGGACCAATGGCGCGGGCGTCACGAGTTACGACGTCGAGTGGCACTACTCGGACGGGAGCGGACTCTACTACGCCGCGACCGTCGCCGGCTCGCCGGTCTACGGGTCCGGGCTCACGCCGAACCGTGGGTACGCCCTCCGTGTCCGAGCGAACTCTGCGGCTGGCTCCAGCGCGTGGTCCGCCTTCTCGTACTGGACGCAGGCTGTCGCAGCCCCGATCGCGCCCAGCGCGCTGGCCGTGACCCGGAACAGCGACACGAGCCACAGCCTGTCGTGGACGCGCGGGAGCCAGACCACTGGTCCCTACGCGTCGCAGGAGGTCCTCCGCAAGCGTCAGATCAACGGCGTGTGGGACTCCTTCGCGGTGATCGCCTCGCTGTCCGCGGGGGCGACCTCCTTCGTCGACACGACCACGATCGCCAACCGGACCTATCAGTACGCGATCCGTGCCACGAACGCGTCGGGTACCGCCGCCTCCACCCCGTCGGGGCTCGTGTGGACCACGCCGGGGGTCCCCACCAGCCAGGCCGCCGCGAAGGACGCGGCGAGCAACATCGTCGTGTCGTGGAGCCCTCCCTCGAGCGCGGCCAGCCCGGCGGACCTCAAGTACGAGGTCTCCGAGAGCACGGACGGTGGCACCGTCTGGACGGTGAAGACGACGACCGCAGTCGGCGTCGTCACCTACACGCACACGAGCCCGAACGCAGCCCTGCCGCACACGTACCGCATCCGCGCGATGAACGGGACCACGGGCGAAATCGGGAGCGGCCTGTACTCGGGCTACGTGGTCACGAACACGGTTCAGCTCCTCACGCCCCCGGGCGCTCCCACGAACCTGGCGAACACCCCGGCTGGGACCGCCGACCGCGCGCAGCCCATCGTCCTGACATGGAAGCACAACCCGCTGGACTCGTCCCCTCAGACGAAGTACACCCTCCAGCACCGAGCGGTCGGGACCTCCACTTGGACGACGGTCGGCCCGATCACGAGCGCGACGTCGTCGTACACCCTCCCCGCGAACACGTACACGACGGCCCAGGCGTTCGAGTGGCAGGTCATGACGTGGGGTCTTCACGCCACGGGCGGCCCGTACTCGTCTGTCGCCACGGTGCAGATCTCGAGCATCCCCGGCGTCAGCATCTCGAGCCCTCTCGCGGGCGCGGTCGTCGGCGGCACCAGCCTCACCGTCACCTGGACGTTCAGCGACCCGGACGGTGACTCGCAGGGTTCGTGGGAGGCCACGCTGTACGCGTCCACCGGGGCGACTCTCGAGTCGCGCTCCGGGGCCGACGCGGCGAACACCACGACCTTCGCGTACCGTCTCCAGGAGACCTCGTACACGGTCAAGGTTCGGGTCCGCGACAGCCGGGGCCTCTGGTCCACCTTGGACACCCGGGCCTTCACCGTCACGTACCCGCTGCCCCCGACGCCGGTCCTCGAGAACGCGATCTGGGACTGGAAGCGAGGGACGGTCGAACTCTCCATCTCGGTCCCGGCCCCCTCGGGCTCCGAGGTCGCTCCGGTCTACATGGAGATCTGGCGCTCTCGTGACGACCGGCCGTACGAGCGCCTCGTCACGAACCTGCCTCCCGGGACCCTGTCGTACCTGGACTTCACCCCCACGGTCGACGGGAAGAACACCTACATCATCCAGGTGGTCAGCGGCCTCCCCTCCATCGCGCAGTCGGACCCGGAGGGGGCGCACGCTGTCATCATCACACCGGGGGCGTCCGACGGGCGGCCCGGTGTCTGGCTCAGCGGCGGCACGGACTTCACGAAGGTGGGTCGCCTGGCGTCTCAGGTCACCGTGGAGGCGGGCCGCATCCGGGAGCGCGTGCTCCAGCGGTACGCGGGCCGCCCGCTGCCGGTGGAACACTCCGGCGAGCACGTCGATGAGACCTGGCAGATCAGCGGCAACCTGATCCTCAAGTGGTCGGCGGACGTCGACCTGCCCGGTTCTCCGGAGGACTGGCTGGCGCTCGGCGCGCTGGCCGGGCCGTTCCTGCTCCGCGCACCGGCCCTCTTCGGCGGACAGCCCATCTACGCCTACGTCAGCGTTGAGGGACCGACCGTGTCTCGGCAGGTGGGCGGCAACGTGCAGGCGGTATCGTTCACCGCAACGCGCACCGAGTACTAGGAGGCCTGCGTGCCGATCCTCGAAGCACCTGAGCCGACTCCCCCGCTCCAGGCGGCACCTCGCCGTGAGTTCTACCGCGTCGACCTCATGACGAACCGCGACGGCACGATCGGACGGCTCGACGGGGTGGCCGAAGTCAGCCTGGAGTTCAGCGCCTCCGACAACGGGGTGCTCACGTCCGGCGGCTCGCTCAACCTCAACGACGAGGGACAGGTCATCGACTGGCTCAACGCGCGCTGCCAGCCGTGGGCGACGGTGAACGGCCAGTCCTGGCCGCTCGGTGTCTACCTCATGTCCGCGCCGACGGTGCAGCACGAGCCCACGGGCCGGTCGTGGGAGGTCACGCTGAAGGACAAGTTGTCCATCCTCGACGAGGACCTCATGGCGGAGACCTACGCGCTCAACACCGGAGCGAACGTGGTGGACGCCATCCGGCAGGTGATCGCCGACGCCGGCGAGGCCAACCACGCCATCTCCGCTGACCCCCGTGTCCTGACCGGCCCGCTGACGTGGCCGCCCAACACGAGCCGCCTGACCATCGTGCAGGACCTCCTGAAGATGCTCAACTTCAGCCCGCTCAAGGTGGACGGGTGGGGGGCCTACGTCGGTGAGCCCTTCGTAGACCCGAAGAACCGGAGCGTGGCGATGGTGTTCGAGGAGGGCCTCAACGCGATCCACCTCCCGTCGTTCCAGGTCACTCAGGACGTCGCCAGCATCCCGAACCGGCTGATCGGGGTGTCGTCCACGAGCAGCGCAGGCCTCGTGGTCACCGCCGACAACAACGACCCGTCCAGCCCGTACTCCATCCCGGCTCGCAACCGCGTGATCGCGCAGCAGGAGGACTTCGACGCCACGGACCTCACCATCCTGGGCAAACTCGTGTCGCGCAGGATGCTGGAGCTCATGGCCCCTTCCTCGGTGGTGGAGTTCCAGCACGCCGTGGTGCCCCTGGAGGTGGACTCCGTAGTACGATTCGTCTCAGACGATGTCTCCCTCGACGGCGTCGTGTTGTCCACGTCGGTGACGCTGGCGATGGGGCAACTGATGAAGACGACGATCCAGGAGGTGGTCCGTGCCGGGCTCACCATTTCTTGACGACAGCCTTCCGGTACCGGCCCCCGCCGAGGCGCGCTACATCTGGGCGAAGGTCACCCAGGTCTCCCAGCTGCGCATCCAACTGGACGGGGACCGAGTGCCTCTCGCCATCACCCCCGACGACCTCGGCGGCGTCGGCAGCCGGACCCTGAACCAGCGGGTCTACTGCCAGATCCTGGACCGCCGCCTCGTCGTGCTCGGCCCGGTTCCTGGCGGCACGCCTCCGGGGGCCATCCTCGCCACGGCGTCGAGCGTCCTGCCCGTCGGACACCTGTGGTGCCAGGGGCAGGCGATCTCGCGGACCACGTACGCGGCCCTCTTCGTCGCGATCGGGACGACCTTCGGAGTGGGCGACAACTCCACCACGTTCAATCTCCCGAACCTGCAAGGGCGAGTCATCGTCATGGCCGATGGTACGACGGAGTTCGCAGCGCTGGGGACGACGGGCGGCGAGAAGGCTCACACCCTGACCGTGCCGGAGATCCCGTCGCACACCCACGACTTCCTGCTCCCGAGTGCGGGCGGGAGCGCCACCCTCGCGGCGGGCAGCACCGGGAACAACACCCCCGTGAACGTCGCGAACACGTACGCCAAGATCGGGAACGCGGGCGGCGGCGGCTCGCACAACAACCTCCAGCCGTACCTGACGCTGAACTACATGATCAAGGTGTGAGAGAAGGAGACGACCGTGACATACCAGATCCAGAACGAGATCGCCATCAGCCCGGCGATGCAGGCCCGCGTCGCGCAGGCGGTGGCCGGTGAGGGGACCGACTTCACCGACAACCCGGACTCGTGGACCCAGAACTTCAGGCGGTTCTGGGCGGCGGCCCCCGGCTGGGACGCCGCGTGGGAGTCCTACAAGGTCGGGAACCCCGGCATCAGCGACCCTGGAGCGAACGAGTCCGTCATCACGGACGCGATGATCCTGGCCCAGGTCCGCTCCATGGCCCCGGAGACCGAAGCCCCGTGATCAACTTGAACTCCCCACTGCCCTACGGGGGTCCCACCGTCACCACGATGATCGCCGGCCGGACTCTGTGCCTCGTGAGTTACGCGCTGGCCTTCCTCGTGGCGATGGGAGACCTCTTCGTCCCTTCGGTTACACTGCACCCTGTGGACCGCGAATGGACGGTTGGTCTAGCCGCCACACTCGCGCTGCTGAGCCTGATCGGTCTGGTCGCAGTCATCACACACCGCTGGAGGGTCGAGTGGGTTCCCGCAGCCGCCATCTTCTTCCTACTCCTCCAGCGATCTGTGCCCGTGTGGGCTTCGCTGGACGAGGTCCCCACCCGACTCTCGGCGGCGTCGATGATGACGCTCGGCGCCGTCTGCCTTGGGAAGCGCACCTTCGACCTGTGGGTCTTCTCGATCAAGACGAAGGCCTCTGCCGAGCGGTTCGGCGATGAACGCGGATGAGGTAATCACCCGCATTCTATCGGCGGGGGCGCTTCTGGCTGGCATCGCGGCGATGATCGGAGCCGTTCGTTCGCGGAGGGCGGGGGTCCGGTCGGACGAGCGGGAGGCTCGCAAGGTCGAGGCGGAGCAGCGACGCGACACGATCGCTGACCGGGACTCGCTCATCGAGGGACTGCGGGATGACGTGACGGAGCTCCGCACCCGCATGGATCGGGTAGAGCACGAGCTCCAGGAGGAGCGCGAGTACTCCCGCAGCCTCCAGGACTTCATCTACCGCAAGGGCTACGTCCCTCCCCTGCGTGTCGCTCATCGGGGGTAGTACCCTGAGGGGTGCCTAGACGGCATCGAGAGGAGACTGCAATGAGCGAGAACGACGCTTGGGTCGCAACCGACGACCCGACCAACGGTGACCTGCCGGAGACCGAGTTCATCGGCTCGAAGAAGGACGTCGAGCAGACGCTGCCCCCCGAGGACAGCGACGGCTCGGGACTGGAGGAGGACAAGTGACCGCCACCCTGGAGGCCGTCATCAACCGGGCGCTGTCCCAGGTCGGCGGCTACTTCCCCGGTGCCTCGCCGTACGGCGTCTGGTACGACGACAACTACGGCGGGAACCACGGCATCTACGACGCCGCGCAGTTCTGCGCGATGGGTCTGTCGTGGACCTTCTCCCACGAGGGCGCGGCGGACATCTTCCCGATCCACGCCTACACCCCGTCGGGCGTGCAGGCGTTCAAGGACCGGGGTCAGTGGCACCCTGGGACCAAGGGCATCCAGCCGGGCGATGTCCTGTTCTTCGACTTCCCTGGCGCGCCGAACCGCGTGTCGCACGTCGGCCTGGCGCTGTCGTCGTGGAAGAACGGCGTCGACACCGTCGAGTTCAACACCTCGGGCAACGCGGCCGGGGACCAGCGCAACGGTCGCACGGTGTCGCGGAAGCGGCGCACGTCGTCGATCGTCGGCTACGGTCGCCCCGCCTACGGCGACGGCCCGCCCGTCACCGTGCCTCCGGGTCAGGTCAGCGACGACGTCGGTGTCAACGTCACGAGCCGGCCGAACCAGGACATCCAGGCGCTGGTCGGTGCGGAGGTCGACGGCATCTACGGTGCCGAGACCACCGCGAAGGTCAAGACCTGGCAGGCCGCCAACGGCCTGGAGGCCGACGGTGACTGGGGTCCGCTCTCGGACGCCGTGGGCTTCCCGCCCGCCGCGCCCAGCGGCGAGTCCAAGGCACCGGTCATCCTCCCGGCCATGTACTCCGGGACCAAGACCGGGCTCGAGGACGACTGGCAGCGCAGCCTGATCGAGATGGGCTACACCTCGGTCGGGGCCGCGGACGGCATCTACGGTGCCAAGACCACGCAGGCCACCAAGAACTTCCAGGCGGCCGTCGGTCTGGCGCAGGACGGCGCGGCTGGTCCGCTCACCGTGTCGGCGGCGCTGCTCCGAGACGGGGACCGTGTCCTCGCGGAGGGTGACGGCGGCGCGGACGTGGTCCTGCTCCAGCGCATCGTCGGGACCGACCCCGACGGCGTGTTCGGCCCGGCGACCAAGGCTGCCGTCCAGGCGGTCCAGCGCGGGTTCGGGGTCGACCCGGACGGCGTCGTCGGTCCCATCTTCGTCGACCACTACCGGAGGGCAGCATGATCTCGACTCTCGTCCCGTCCCTGATCCGGACGTACGTCCCGATCCTCGTCGGCGGGTTCATCGCGTGGCTCGTCACGCGCGGCGTGGAGCTCGACCCCACCGCCGAGCAGGGCCTCACGGTCGCGTTCACCGGCATCCTGATCGCGGCGTACTACACCCTGATCCGGCTGCTCGAGAAGAAGTTCCCCTGGGTCAGCGTCCTGCTCGGCTCGAAGCAGATCCCGGCGCAGTACACCACCAGCGGCGAGCCGGTCGTGGAGGTGGTGCCCGCTCTGATGCCTCCTGACGGCTCTGCGGAACCGGGGGCAGGTAACTACCCCGGCCGGGGTTTCTAGGCCCCCACAGGGCAACCTCGCAAGGCTCAGTGACAAAGGAGCCCCCCGCCTACGTAGGCGGGGGGCTCCTTGCTGCGCGGGGGTCAGCCTCTGCGGTCCGTCTCGAGTTCAGAGGCCTTGTTCTCGGGGTCGAAGTAGGCTCCGAGGATCATGTCGGCCCACGAGGAGTCCCCGATGTAGTACTCCGCGTACTGCCGCGCGACCTCCAAGCCGCGTGGGTCGACGCTGGTCATGCGCTGACGAACCGGCTGACCGTGTCGAACGCCTGCGTGGCCCACGTACCAGCCAGCGACTTCTCGGCGCGCTTGGTGTCCTCGTCCTCGGCCGTGGTGGCCGAGAACCAGTCGAAGTACTCGACGATCGCGTTGAAGCCCGCCCACGCGGTGCCCCGGATGTTGCCGTTCGTGCCCGCCGTGTCGAACAGCGTCATCATCTGGCCGATGCGCTCGTCCGCCCGCTCCGCGGCGGCCAGGTTGTCGCCGTCGTAGCCGTACTCCTTGGAGATCATCTCCTCGAAGGCGTCGGAGGTGAGCATCACCTGCACGAGCTTCTCCGCCTCCTGCTCGAAGGCCTCGTTGTACTTGTAGATGAGGCCCAGCACCCGGCGCGCCTCCTCGACGGCGCCCTTCAGCCCCGCGCCCGAGTGCCGCACGGTGTGCTTGTTCGTGGCCCGCGACAGGGAGTAGTTGATCATGTTCTGGCACTCCCACCGGATGGGCGTGGTGACCACCGTGAAGGGCTGCGAGGCGTCGTGCGCGTTGAGCGCTCCGATGTAGGTGTCGACCTTGTCGCCGGACTGGCCGCCGATGGTGACCGACTCCGGCAGCCGCAGGCTGACGAAGACCCGCTCGCCCCGGCCGAGCGCGCCCGCCGTCTCCACGTGGGCACCCGCCTCGTCGACGAGGGTGTGGAGGAAGGTGGCGTGCTCCTCGTTCTGGAACACGGTGTACCGGTCGCCCACGTCACCGAGGACGACCCGCTGGCCGAGGATGTTGGCGACCGTCGCGTTGCGGCCCGGGACGATGAGGCCGTCCTTCGTGTAGATCGGCTCCTTCTGGACGTCCCAACCGCTGAGGTTGGCGAGGTCGAGCGCCTCGTCGACGGTCATCTGCCCGTCGGCCTTGACCTGGCCGAGCCGGTGCCAGGCTGCGGTCCGGGCGTAGGCGGCGAACTGGACGCCGTCCTGCTCCTTGATGTTTGCGACCATCGTGGTGCTCCGTTCTTGACTTACGCGACGCGCCCTGCGCCGCAACACAAGTATGCCGCTAGGACCAGCGTAAAGCCAGTCCCAGCGGCATACCCGCTTCCAGTCGTGCCACGGTTGGGCGGTCCGTCGCAGCGGGCTCGCGGCACGAGTGGTTCAGGAGACGAGCGCGGCGGCCCTCTCGGGGGCACCGAACTTCTCGGAGAGGACGAAGTTGCGGCGCACCTCCCAGACGCGGAGGTACGCGTCGCGTACCCGGTCCACGTCCTCGACCGTGGCCGAGCCCTCCTTGAAGTACGCGTACTCCACGGCCTCCATCGCCCCGCGCGCCTCACGCACGGCGATCAGAGTCTCACGGTCGCGCTCTGCGTCGTTGTACTTGCGAAGGACCATTGTCCCCACCTCCATGGCTCCGTCGGCGTTCTGCCGTGAGCCTCAGGGTACAGCGGGCTTGGACCGTGAGAGGTCCCTGTCCGCGTGTACGATCACCCTGGCAGCCGGGTCGCTCCCGCTGCTCTCGTACACTCCCCAGGAGTAGCGCCGAACGGTGGCCTCCGTGCCATCCACGGTTCGACCGAGAGCCTTCGCGAGCTCCTCCCAGTCCTCCCGGGACATGGCCCTCCGCACGTCCTCTTCGCCCAGGCCCCAGTCCTCGAGGATCTTGAGGTCGGCGTTGGTGACGAGGAGCCGCGTGCGAGGCGTCTTCTCGAGCAGGACCGGCCCGGGGTGGACCGTCTCCAGCACGCCGGGGGCGAGCGCCTTGGCGACGGCCACCGCCTCGACGAGCGTGTCCGTCTCGATGGTGACCCCGCCCGGCAGGTTGATCCGGATGCTCACGACTCCTCCTTCACGATCGCCTCGAGCGCCGCCTGGATGGCAGGGCGAAGATCGAGGGTGTGGATGACCGTGAGACCGTCGACCTTCTCGTGGAAGGAGACGGTCATCCCCGACAGCGACCGGCAGATCTCGAACGTGTGGCCCTCCACCGTGGCGGTGCCCACCGCCTCGATGAACGCGAGGAGCCGGTCCTGGGGCAGCGGCTCGACCTCCAGGTCGGGGTGGATGCTGCTCATGAGACACCTGCCGAGCGAGCGTCGATCTTCTCGATCCAGGACACGGCGAGCGCCGCGACCTGGATGAGCTCGGCCCGCAGGCTGGCCGGGTCGGTCTCCTTGAAGGTCTCGGCGATCTCCTCGCGGACCAGGTGCATCCACGTCGGCGGGCCGTCGGTGTCGTGCTTGTAGATCTCGTAGTCGGCACGCAGGATCTTCTCGGTGTCCTCCGCGCCGTACCAGCCCGGGATCCACCGGACGTCCGGCCCTGTGCCGTCGTCCAGGCCCGCGTTCGTGCCGTACTTGGCGAACTGCCGCGTCCGCTCAGCCTGCACGTCGCGCAGCACCCAGATCGTCTGGCAGAGGCCGTCCTCGAGGGTGAGGAGCCCGCCGTGGGTCTGGCAGCGGTACCTCATGTTGAGGCCGAAGCCCTCGGGGGACGCCACGCACGAGGCGTAGTCGTTTCCTGTCGTCGGTGCAGCCATCTTGGCTACCTCTCTTCTTGGAGGTGAAGGGGGCTGGCCGCCGCGCCCGTGAGCGCGGCGGCCAGCGTGGGGGTCAGAGCGCGGCGAGGTTGACGCGGACGTAGTTGCCGGAGCGGCGCTCGACGTGCTCGATGTCGGCCCAGGTGTCGGCCTGGTCGGCGTTCAGCGCCCGGACGTCGGCGTTGCCCTTGGAGTTGATGTAGACGGACTGCTTGTCGGCCGTCTTGAACGCCTTGCCGAAGCCGGGGAACACCGGCTTGGCGC